>ERZ890510.518-NODE-518-length-30256-cov-111.498361_pt1 | contig 30256 bp, 32 predicted proteins | sample MGYA00521265_ERZ890510 | MGnify/ENA primary metagenome ERZ890510 (study PRJEB32303, sample SAMEA104408624) | aquatic metagenome | biome: Brackish water; feature: Chemocline; material: water | place: Baltic Sea | collected 2014-10-26T21:54:00 | depth 110 m ... | reverse complement strand
ACTTATTTTCTGAAGATAGCGATTGATATAGCTCGGTAATATCTCTAGCAACAGTAATGCCGAATGCAGCACCTTTATGAGATATTAAGTCATCGCATAAAGATATAATTGAATCTAGATCATTTTTCTTAATATCTTTTTTACTAAAAAGCTTTTGTCCTGCATCAGCAATAGATGAGATTATTTGCTTTAGATTGAACATAGATAATTTTACTTTGTACTATACGATGTTCAAATATTCAATAAAAGATCTAACGGATACTATGATTAAAAATGTACCAAAAATTTTACTCAATAGTTTTTTATCAATTTTATAAACGGCTTTAGCACCTAGTCGTGCCATAATCATCGTAACTGGTACAAATACTGCAAAACCTAATAAGTTGATATAGCCCACACTAAAGGGTGTATTGATATTATCTATTATTTTTCCACCCGCAATCATTGTGATAGTTCCACTAAGTGAAATTAAAAAACCAACTGCAGCTGCTGTACCAATAGATTTTCTAATATCATAACCAAAGGTTCTCATAAAAGGTACCATCAAAGATCCACCACCAATACCAAGAGGCACAGAAATAAAACCAATAACAATCCCTGAAATATTTTTTACGATATCTGAAATAGTTTTAGGATTTTCAACAAGTTTTTCTCTAAGAAAAATAAAAAATAACCCAACCATAAAAGCAAATATTGAAAAGAATAAAATTAAAGTTGGAGTTTTTAAGTTTACCGCTAAAAAAGTTCCCAAAATTACACCAATTAAAATGAATAAACCAAAGGATTTAACCATTTTAAAGTCAACCGCATCATACTCCATATGAGTTTTGGTAGAAATTATTGAAGTTGGAATGATAATAGCTAAAGAGGTACCGACTGCTAAATGCATTCTTGTTGCTAAATCAAAATCTAAAACTGTAAAAGCGTAATACAAAGCTGGAACCATTATAATTCCACCACCCACACCTAGTAAACCTGCCATAAATCCTGCAACGGCTGCTGATATGGCTAATACTGCTAACAAATTAATTATTTCGTTTAGATTTAAATTTTCCATTATAAATTTGACTGTATAGCCTTTTCATTGTTTTGAACAATAGTCATTATATGTTTGGCTTTTTGAAAATCTGAATCTCTTGCCATCATATTATCACTTAGATATCTCTTCCAATCTTTTGAACCCACTTGACCATGATATAGACCTACTGTGTGTCTCATAATATGATTTACCTTCGTTCCAAGTTTTACTTCTTTTTCTAAGTACTCCAATAGTTTCTCAGCAACTTGCTCTCGTGTTGGATGCTCCGTTGCACCAAAAAACTCTTTTTCAATTTCAACTAATGAGTATGGGTTTTGATAGATAGATCTACCAATCATAACACCATCACATAAAGTTAGGTGATTTTTAATCTCGTCAATTTTTGAGATACCACCGTTAATGATAATTTCTAAATCAGGATTTTCTTTTTTTACCTGATAAACCATTCCGTAGTTTAATTTTGGAATATTTAAATTTTGTTTAGGAGACATGCCTGTTAAAATAGCTTTTCGAGCATGCAATATAAAAGTACTACAACCAACCCCTTTCATCTTTAATATAAAATTATTTAAATAATCAAATTCTTCCGTATCATCAAAGCCAATTCTGGTCTTTGCGGTAACGGGAATTTTACAGGCATTCACCATTGAGTTAATACATTCTGCAACTAAATCTGGTTCTCTCATTAGACACGCACCAAACATATTTTTCTGAACTTTTTTGCTAGGGCAACCTAAATTGATATTAATTTCATCATAGCCCATATCTTCTGCAATTTTTGCAACTTCAGCTAATTCTGCTTTATCTGATCCACCCACCTGCAAAGCTAAAGGTTTTTCTTCTGGACTGTAAGATAAGATTTTTTTTCGATCCCCATGTATTGCAGATTTTGTTGCAACCATTTCTGAATACAACATAACATTCTTACTCATTAATCTTAGAAAATAACGATCGTGTCTATCAGTGCAATCCATCATTGGTGCAACCGATATTTTTCGGCTTATATTTTTCATCTCTAACTACCCAGTAAATAATTAGGCAACCAAGTTGCAATTTCTGGAAAAATACAAAGGATAATAATAGCTAACACCATACAAAGCATAAATGGTAGAGAGCCTCTTAGTATTTCTGGTAAAGTAATGTCTGGTGAAATGCCTTTAATTACATATAAATTTAACCCAACTGGGGGTGTAATTAGTCCAATTTCCATATTAATAGTTAAAATTACCGCAAACCAAATAGGGTCAAAACCAACACCTTCTATAATTGGAAGTAAAATTGGAGCAGTCATTAAAATAATTGCAACGGGTGGTAAAAAAAATCCCGCAACTAATAAAAAAATATTTATCATAAACAATAACACCCATTTATTAACATCTAAACTAGTCATTACTTCTGCGATAGTTTGAGTTACGTATAAATTGGATAGAGTGAAGCTAAATAAATATGAGCAGGCAATGATCATCATGATCATTACACTTTCTTTCATTGATCCTTTTAAAATTCTCCATAATTTTTTAGGATCATAAATTTTGTAAATTACAGCTACTAATATAATACATAAAAATGCTCCAATCCCTGATGCTTCAGATGGGGTTGCAATACCACCATATAAAACATAAAGAACTCCAACTACAACCGTTAGGAAAGGAAGCACTCTTGGTAAAATTTCAAATCTTTCTTTCCAAGAAAATTTATTAAATACAACTGATGCAGAGTTTGCGTCCATGTTGGTTCTCCATGTCTTAAAAATAGCCCAAGCCATAAACAAACCTGTAAGCATAATACCCGGCAAAATTCCTGCCATGAACAATTGACCTATAGAAGTCTCTGTTGAAATTCCAAAAACAATCATGGTAATACTTGGGGGTATCAAAATTCCCAAAGTACCACCTGCAGCTATCGTTCCAGCACTTATTTCTTTTGAATAACCACGCTGTCTCATTTCGGGAATACCCATTTTACCAATTGCAGCACAAGTTGCTGGTGAAGATCCACTTAGTGCAGCAAATAAAGCACAAGCTCCTAAATTAGAAACCACTAATCCACCTGGCACTCTATTTAACCACCTATCTAATGCTGAATATAAATCTTTACCCGCTGGTGAAGATGCAACTGCCATACCCATTACGATAAACATTGGGATAGAGACAATAGTAAATTCCATTAAACCTTCCATGAAAGTATCTGCAATTACTTTAGACATACCAAAACCTTCAAACAGAAGTAAAAAAGTAACCGCAACAAAACCAAGACCAAAAGCCACTGGAATTCCTAAAGCGAAAACTCCAATCGTAACTACTGTAATCAATAAACCAATAAGTGCGGGATCCATTATTTTATAGCCTCCTCAAGTTTAGCTGGAGGAAAAGGCATTTCTCTTTTAGTTACTAGAGAAATTATGTCAGCGAGATATTGTAAAATCATTATAAAAAAACCAATGGGTAAAGAGATATAAAGCTTCCATAGGGGAGCATTCCAAAGAGTTCCGGTGGTGTGATTGTGAACATAAGCGTCAAACCACATATCGCATGCGAGTACAAAAATTAAGGTACTAAACATTAATGATAAAACTGAACAAATGATGGCTAAAATTAATTTACCTTTATAGTCAAGGTAATGGGGTAATAACTCAACATTTACGTGCCCTTTTTCTAGTAATACATAAGGACAGCCAATAAAGGTTGCTCCAGCTAGAGAATAAATAACATATTCAGTTTGCCAAGAAGTCGTTAAGTTGAACACATATCTTGAAACTACCATGTTAATAATAACTAAAATAGCTGAGATAAGAAGTACTGTGGCAACCGTCCCACAAAGTCTAGAAAGAGAGTGTACAAATTTTATAAACGTGTTCATTAACTGTAAAATTTTTAAGGTTTCATATAAAAACCCCAAACAAGCTTGTCTGGGGTTTTTATGTTATTTTTTTTAGTGATTACTATTTAACCGCTAATGCTTTTTCGATTAGAGAAGCTCCAGCTGGAACTTTATCAGAAAATTCTTTGAACGAAGTGTTCTTAGCAATTTCTACCCAATCATTATAGTCTTTCTCACTCATGTAAGCTAACTTAATACCTTTTTCTTTATAAGTGTCTTCCATTTTCTTATCTAGAGCTTCAACTTGACCTAACATATATGTTTCAGCTTTTTTACCTGCAGCTAAAAGAGCTTTTTTCTGCTTATCATTTAAAGCTTCAAAAGACATTTTAGAGATTAAAATTGGCTCGTACATAAACCATAAACCAAATTTTCCTGGAGGTGTTGCACATTTAACTTGTTCATAAAGTTTAAATGAAACGAAACTTCCTGAGCTTGTATTAACACCTGTTAATACGCCCGTTTGTAAAGCAGCATAAACTTCAGAACTTGCCATAGAAGCAATAGATGCTCCAGCACCTTCTAACATTTTGTTAAACATAGGTCCTGCAGCTCTCATTACTTGACCATTAACTGAAGCAGGTCCTGTAACACATTCTTTTTTAGATGCAAATCCACCACCTAACCAAGCGTCAGCAAGAACCATTGCTCCTGCATCATCAATAATTTTTCTAATATCATCCATGAAAGGTGACTTATTAATTCTTTGTGCATGATCGTGGTTTTTTACAATTCCTGGCATCAGCGTTATACTGAATTCAGGATGGAACGAGTTAGCGTAATCCAAAGGTAGTGAAGTCATATCTAATTGACCATCAACCAAAGGTTTCCACTGAGCTTTTGCTTTGTAAAGTGATTGCCCAGGGTAAACTTGAATTTTAAAGTCTACGTTAGCATTTTCCACATCCTTAGCAATCATTTGAACCATTTCATCACGTGCATCCCCTTTACCACCTGGAAATTGGTGTGACGCTTTCCAAGTAACTGCAAAAGATGAAGTTGTGATAAATGATAACGCAACTAAAGATAAAATAAACTTTTTAACAATTTTCATTATATTTTCTCCTAATTATTATTTTAAGGATGTATTAAAATAAAGTTATTGATAAGAGTCAATATAAGATAATAAATTATACAGCTACTTATATGGATGGACCTTTAAAAAACTTACTTGTTCTTGACTTAACTAGAGTGCTAGTTGGGCCATATTGTACCATGATGCTCTCAGATTTAGGTGCAAGAGTAATTAAAGTAGAGGCTCCAGAAGTTGGAGACGACTCTAGAAAATTTGGTCCCTTTATTGAAGATTATTCAGCTTACTTCATGTCACTTAATAGAGGTAAAGAAAGTATTGCTCTTAATTTAAAAAATGAAGATGATAAAAAAATATTTGATAAAATTTTAGCTAAGGCAGATATTTTAGTTGAGAATTTTAAACCAGGAACGTTGGAGCGTTGGGGTTACGGCTGGAAAGATATTTGTAAAAAATATCCTAGACTAATTTATGCATCGGCATCAGGTTTTGGACAGACGGGTCCATTAAAAGAACTGCCTGCTTACGATATGGTCGTTCAAGGTATGGGTGGGCTTATGAGTGTTACGGGTCAACCAAACTCAGAACCGACTAGGGTTGGTACTTCTATAGGAGATATCACAGCAGGATTATTTACAACTGTTGGAATTAATGCTGCACTTTATGATAGAGAAAAAACTGGTAAAGGAATGTTTATCGATGTTTCAATGTTAGATTGTCAAATTGCAATTTTAGAAAATGCTATTGCAAGATATCTTGCAAAAAATGAAATTCCTAAACCAATGGGTTCTCGTCATCCTTCTATTGCACCCTTCGAAGCATTTAAGACAAAAGATAGTTATATTATAATTGCAGCAGGTAATGAAAAATTATTTGAGAAACTTTGTAATGTTTTAAATATTTCAGAAATTGCTCAAGATCCAAAATTTAATACAAACTCTTTAAGATCTGAAAATATGGATGATCTTAAAATGATACTTGAAGATAAACTTAGCGCTAAAAATACTAGTGAATGGGTAAGTGAAATGGAAAAAGAAAAAATTCCTTGTGGTCCTATATTTAATATTAAAGAAGCTGTTGAAAACCCTCAGATTCAAGCTCGAAACATGATTGTTAAAGCGCATCATAAAGTTATTGGTGATTTTAAATTAGCAGGTAATCCAATTAAAATGTCTAGTTACAAAGATGAAACAACTCGTGGTGATATCCCTGACTTGGACGAGCATAGAGAACAGATCTTAAAGGAATTTAATAATTAACTATTAGGTTCAGTATCTTCAGTAGTTTCAGTTTCAGCTATTTGATCTAAAGAAACTTCTGTATCTTCAGCTCCTACTTCTAGCTCGGTATCAACATCAACTTCTGGTTCTGCTTTTGCAGTTAACTCTTCTAAATCTTCTGGCGCTACTTGAATTTTTTCTGGAATTTTTCTAGCTCTTTTAGATGGTAAAATAGGCGTTCCACTTTTAGAAATTTCACCTTTGTACATGCTATCAAAATCATCACCAATAACTTCATCATCGTCAGTACCGTCATCAATTTGCTCAACATGTTTTCTAAGTTTATGAATAGCGCTATCTGTTAAATCTGAAACTTTAATAGTGCCTTCTGCAATTTCTCTTAAAGATATAACTGTATTTTTATCGTTATCTCTATCAAGGGTAGGTTCTAAACCTGAATTTAATTGAACAGCTCTTTCTTTAGCAACTAATACTAATTCGTAAGGGCTTTCTACTTTATCTATGCAATCTTCTACTGTTACTCTAGCCATGCGCAGTATCTATACAGTGCTTAAAAAGAAATCAAGGTTAATTTTATAAATATTGCGGATTAAGCTTGTTCTTTATGAGGAATAGCAACGATATTGCTATTAAAATATAAGATCCTGAAACTAAAGCGATTTGTTCAATTGAAAAGCTATTATCGATCAGTATTCCAAAGAGAGCTGTACCAAAAGCAGTTGAAAATACCATCAATGCTGTTGTTAATGCTTTAATGGAACCAATATATTTAACACCATAAATTTCAGCCCAAGTAGCAGAACCTAAAACATTTGCTAGTCCATTTGAAATTCCAATCAAGCCTAAAAATACAAAGGAAGAAATTGGTGAGTTAAAATAATAAAGTACAAACGTTGCAAAAAATAAAGGAATGTTCATATAAATTAATAATTTTCGGCTACTAAATTTATCAATTAAAAAACCAGACAAAAATAATGTAATCACTGATAAAATTGAATACACCATAAATGATTGAGCAATAACATAAGGTCCCCAATTTTTAGAAGAGACGATAAAAGATTGATAAACAAATGTACCCGTTGCAATGCACGGCATTGCTAACATGCTTAGACAGATAACATAAAAACGATAATCTTTTAGAACTTCAACTCTTGTCCATTGTTTTATATCTTTTATTTTAATATTAGTAGTATTGGATGCCTCTCTTGAATCCAGTTTAACATTTTTAACTAACGTGAAGACAACTATTGGCAAAACTAAAATAACCAAAATTGAAATAGCTATCCAAATATTTCTCCAATCAACAAAAGTTAATAAAAAAATAATTAGTAATGGCAAAATAAATTCAGCTAACGATAAACCAAGCCAAGTTGTACTTAATGCACGTCCCCTAGTCTTTTCAAAAAATCTTGAAATTGTTGTGGTTGCTGTATGAGACATTAGCCCTTGTCCTGACAATCTCATTAAAAAAATTGAAAGAAATAAAAAAGCTACTGAAGAGATTTTAGAAAATAAAAAACAAGAAATCGCCAATAAAGCAATCACATATGATGCAAATTTTAAAATATTAAAGTCATCTATTTTTTTACCAACCCAAACTAGTATAAAACTACTTAATAGAGTTGCAGATGCATAAATAGATCCAAACTGACCATGAGTAATGGAAAGTGCGTCTCTTATGCTTGAATTAAACAGTCCTAAAAAAAAACTCTGTCCAAAACTTGAAAAAAATGTAAATATAAAACCAAATAAAATTACTTTAAAATTCAAACTTTTAAACATAGGAAATAAAAATTATGAGCAATGTTGCATTTATAGGTTTAGGTGTCATGGGTTATCCAATGGCAGGATATATATCAAAAGCAGGTCACAATGTAACTGTTTATAACAGAACAGCTGCAAAAGCTGACAAATGGGTTGCTGAATATAAAGGTTCAAAAGCAGATACTCCTGCAAAAGCTGCTGACAGTGCTGACTTTATATTTACCTGCGTTGGTAATGATAATGATTTAAGAGAAGTAACTTTTGGTGAAAACGGTATCTTTAAAACAATTAAAAAAGGTTCAGTTTACACTGATAACACAACTGCTTCAGCAACAATTGCTAGAGAGATTTATGAGCATTCAAAAAAAAATGAATTTGGTTTCTTAGATGCGCCTGTATCCGGTGGTCAAGCTGGTGCTGAAAATGGTGCACTAACAGTAATGATTGGTGGAGATCAAGTAAACTTTGATAAAGCAAAAGATATTATTGATTGTTACAGCAAAAAAATGAAATTATTAGGTGGTGCTGGTAATGGCCAATTAGCAAAAATGGTTAACCAAATTTGTATCGCAGGTTTAGTTCAAGGTTTATCAGAAGCGATTAACTTTGGGAAAAAAGCAGGGTTAAACATGGAAGATGTAATTGAAGTTATATCTAAAGGTGCTGCTCAATCTTGGCAAATGGAAAACAGATACAAAACGATGATTGATGATCAGTTTGAATTTGGTTTTGCAGTAGATTGGATGAGAAAAGATTTAAAAATTGCAATGGATGAAGCTAAAAATAATGGCTCTTTATTACCAGTAACTGAAATCGTTGATAAGTATTACGGTGAAGTTCAAGAGATGGGTGGAAAACGTTGGGATACTTCTAGTTTAATTAGAAGACTAAGTAAGTAATCTCGTATGCAACCAGCATACTACGAAGATTTTGACGAGATCAAAAATAAAATCTGGTCTATGCTGGAAAATGCTATCAAGGATAGAAGTTCGCCATTTAGAATCCCTGTATTTATCTGTGGTGACCAAGAAAACTTTGATGGGAGAATTGTAGTTCTTAGAAAATCTGATCGAGTTAATAATCTTGTCCAATATCACAGTGACATAAGATCAGATAAAATTACTAAATTAAAAAATAATAAAAATGCAGCAATGCTCTTTTATGACAAGGAAGAAAAGATCCAAGTCAGACTAAAAGTTGAGTGCACTGTTAATCATAATAATGATATCACAGAAGAGTCTTGGTCTAAAACTCAACATATATCACGAAAATGTTATTTAATTGATAATGGCCCCGGTACACAATCTGATACCCCAACCTCTGGACTAAAGCCTGAATTAGATAATTTTGATTACACAAAAGAGCAAAGTGAAGCTGGTTATAAAAACTTTACGGTAATCCAATGTAAAATTAAAAGTATTGAGTGGCTTTATCTGGCAGCCAAAGGACATCGTCGAGCCAAATTTGATTTAGAAAGTAAAAAAGATTGCTGGTTAATTCCTTAGATTAATTATTTTAATTATAATTATTACTTAATGATATCTAGCCAATTTTTAACTTCATGAGTTCTGTTATCAAAATCTAATTTTTTATCTTCTTCCCTAATGTAACTCATATGATCTTGAAACGCTTCTTCGCTTTCGAAATGTTTTTTAGCCAGCATACTGGCTTTTCTTTCTTTAGCTAAATTGATCATTTGTTGGTACTCATAATCAGGATGATACTGTAGTCCCCATATCTCAGAATTACCTGATTTAAAATGTAAAGCCATTATCTTGTTTATCTTGTCACTGGACAATAAAGTTGCACCACTTGGAATTTCATAAACTTCATCAAAATTATAGGCGGGAGTATTAAATTTTATTTGCTTATTTTTATAAATTAAATTTTTCTTTCCCTCTTCATTAATTTCTACATCACTTGCAATTCCTATGTGTGCACCATTTTTTCCAGGTGCTACTTTTCCTCCAGCGGCAGTTGCACAAACCTGAAGGCCCCAACAAATAGCTAAGATTTTATTATCATGCTTGAAACAGTTGGAAGCAAAATTGATATGTTTTTTTATTATGTCAGTCATATCATTTATCCGCATAGCTCCTCCTGTAAAAATAATACCATCATAATTACTCATATTATTTAAGGCTTCTGTCGTTTCTTCGTCTCTATCAGGATTTATGACTTTAATGTTTGCACTAGGTTCTAATTTTAATACAAGGTTTTTTAGGTTGTCAGAGGCCGAAGCACCAGCAGCTCTTATAAACATTTCTGTATCTTCAGGAATGTTGCCCTCTACAATTAAGATATTAAGATCACTCATTAAAATAAAGTACCGGACATGCTGTGTTGGTACATAATTTTCATATCAGATTCAGTTAATTTTTTTGGATTTCCCCCTGTTGAAGGGTCATTTAATGCCATTTTTGATAATCGATCAATTTGTAAATCTTTTTCTTCAATCACTTCGGATAATTTATGAGGCATATCAAGTTTTTTTCTTAAATCTAAAACCCAATTAATAAATCCGTCAAAAGATCGATCTTTTAATTCTAAATAATCACAAACTTTAATTATTTTCTCTTCAATGACATCTTTATTAAATGTCAAAACGTAAGGCATGAATATTGCGTTAGATAAGCCATGGTGAATATTATTTAATGCATTTACTGGATGACTTAGTGAGTGAATCGCACCCAACCCTTTTTGAAAAGCAGTTGAGCCCATGCTTGCAGCAGTCAACATATTCATTCTTGCTTCAATATTAGATCCATTGTTAACGGCTTCTAACAACCACTTATTAATTAATCTCATTCCTTCTAAGGCAATTCCATCTGCCATTGGATGATAACCTGGTGCACAGTAAGCTTCTAAATTGTGTGCTAGTGCATCCATACCAGTTGCAGCAGTCATTTTTGATGGTAATCCAACTGTTAAAATTGGATCCAAAATAACTATTGAAGGTAAAAATTTTGGATGGAAAATAATATTTTTAACCCCTGTTTCTTCATTTAGTATAACTGAAGCCCTTCCCGTTTCAGAACCAGTACCAGCAGTTGTAGGTACAGCAACAATGGGTGCAATTTTATCTGAATTAGCTTTAGTCCAATTATCTCCAACATCTTCAAAGTCCCAAATAGGTAGAGTTTGACCTGACATAAAAGCAACAGCTTTACCAACATCTAAGCCACTACCACCACCAAAAGCTATTACACCATCACAATTATTTTTTTTATAACTATCAACGCCTTCATTAACATTTGTGCCAGTTGGGTTACCTACTACATTTGAATATAATGCGGTAGAAATTCCACTGCTCTTTAAAATTGATAAGGTATTTTTGACAATATCCGATTGGGCTAACCCATTATCAGTAACAAGTAATGGTTTATTAATATTTAAATTTTTACATGCTAAAGCAATGTCATTAATTCTATTTTCGCCTACCCACATTGTTGTAGGATAATTCCAGTTGTATTTATTCATATTATTGTTTAATGTTTTTTAAAATTAGATGATGTATAGCACTTTCTAAAACAATTTTAACCGAAATATTTATGCAAAAAACAATTACACCTATTGATAATACACTTTATATCGAAAGAAATTATGATGCAGCAAAAATTGAGGATACTATTAATGACTCAATGAAAGGTCAAAAAATATGGGCCGATCTTGAGGTTAAAGAAAGGGTAAAATTATTATCGAGTTTTGTAGAAGATTTTTTATCAAGAAGTGATGTGATTTGTGAAGAACTAAGTAGACAAATTGGTAGGCCCATTTCGCAAGCGGCTAGTGAATTAAAGGGCTTTAAACAAAGAGCTGATTATATGCTCTCTATTGCTGAAAAAAAATTAGCAAATATTGATGTTGCTAAAGATAGTAATTTTAAAAGTTATATAAAGAGAAAAGCTCTTGGAGTAGTCTTTGTAATAGCGCCATGGAATTATCCATATCTTGTTGCGGTAAACTCTATAATACCCGCAATGGCAGCAGGTAATTCTGTAATTTTAAAACATTCTGCACAAACTCCGTTATGTGCTGAACAACTTTATCAATCAGCAAAAAGAACTTTACCTAAAGATGTTTTTAATTTCTTACATTTAAACCATGAAGATAGTTTAAAAATTGTTTCTGATAAGCGAATTAATTTTGTATCTTTTACTGGTTCAGTAAAAGCGGGTTATGATGTTCAAAAAGCAACTCAGAATAAATTTATTGATATGACCCTGGAGCTAGGTGGTAAGGATCCAGCTTATGCCAGATATGATTGTGATTTAGAAAAAACAGTTGAAAATTTAGTTGATGGATCTTTTTTTAACTCAGGTCAATCTTGTTGCGGAATTGAAAGAATTTATGTTGATGAAAAAATCTATAATAATTTTTTAGAATTATTTGTTTCAAAAACTTATAATTACAAACTTGGAAACCCTTTGGAAAAAGAAACTAATTTGGGCCCTGTAGTTAAGTTATCAGCTGCTGATTTTATTTTAAAACAAATGAATTCTGCAATTGATAAGGGAGCTAAAAAAATGATCGATGAAAAAAAATTCATTTTTCCTAAAGAACATAAAAACTATTTAATTCCTCAAGTTTTAACTAATGTAACTCATGATATGAGTTTTATGACTGAAGAAACTTTTGGACCATGCGTTGGTATAATGAAAGTTAAAGATGAAAATGAAGCTATTAAATTAATGAATGATAGCCCATATGGTTTAACCGCTTCTATTTGGACTAAAGATATTGAGATTGCAGAAAAAATTGGCAACCAGGTTGAGACGGGTACCTTTTATATGAACCGATGTGATTACCTTGATCCAGCTTTATCATGGACTGGCGTTAAAGAAACTGGGAAAGGCTGCTCATTATCAGAAATTGCTTACGAAAAATTAACTTCACCTAAAAGCTTTCACTTAAGAAAGGAACAATAAAATGAAATTAGATTTTAAGGGTAAGACTGCTGTAATTACTGGTGCAAGTGGTGGTATGGGTTTAGAGATTTCTAAAAAACTATCTCAAAATAATATTTCCGTTTTAATGTTAGATCTTCAAAGTCCTGCTAAAGATTTTTTAGATAATAATAAGAACTGTGAATTTAAAAAAGTAGATGTAACTAACTTTAAAAAATTAAAATTATACATCGATAATTTTTACAATAAACATCGAAGAATAGATTACTTGGTAAATACCACAGGTGTTCTTTGGTTTGATAAAGATGTTTCTGCTGTAGATATAGATTCGGATGTTTGGGATAAAGTTTTTGAAATAAACCTAAAATCTATGATGTATCTTTCAAAAATTATTGTACCTAAAATGATTAAAAATAAATTTGGTTCAATGGTGCATATATCGTCTATTGATGCTTTGTCTGGAGATGACAAGCCTCAAGACGCATACGGTGCCTCAAAAGCAGCTATGATTAGACTTTCAAAGTCTTTTGCTATTCAATTTGCGTCTGACAAAATTAGATCAAACATAATCTTACCTGGTCCAATAGATACAGGTATGCAGATTAGATGGAAAAAAAATCCTGATGCAAAAAAGAATTTAGAAAAATTTATCCCATTAAATAAAGTGGGTAAACCCGAAGATATTTCAAACGCTTCTTTATTCTTATTAAGCGATCAAGCCAGTTATATTACTGGAACTGAATTGATTGTTGATGGGGGTATTACGGCTAAGCCGTAGTTATTAAGTTTAGGCGCCTCTTTCTTGAGGCGCCTAAAAAATATTTATTATCTGTAAGGATATCCAGCTTTATCCATTGTTTCAGCATACAGCTTAAATGCATCAACAACTTTTTTAGCTCTTGGACTAATACTTGAAGTCTCATCCCAGAATGCTTTAGAGTCGTTTACAACTTTAGCCCATTCACTATCAGGAAGACTTGTTAGTTCCATTTTTTTCCCATTAACACGTAGATCAGCTTCACCACCCCAATACCAAACTTGTCTATAATAATGTGAGTCATTAATAGACATTCTGTAAAGTGCTTGAAGTTTTGGACTTAATTTGTCCCAAGCTTTTTGATTAGCAAAGTAAGATCCAAACCATGCTCCTGTAACAGCGTTAGTTAGTGCATACTTGCAGATATCAGCCCAACCCACTTCATATGCCTCAGTAAACCCGCACCAAGCAACACCATCTAGTTCTCCGGTTTGCATAGCAACCTCAACATCATCCCAAGGAACCGTAACCGGTATTAGGCCATATTGAGCTAAAAATTTACCAGCAGTTGGAACACCAAATACTCTTAAACCCTTCATGTCCGCAAGAGAAGTTACTTTTTTGTTTACAGTGAAAAGATGACATGGATCCCAAGCACTTGTGCTTAACCATTTAACTCCTTCAATTTCACTATAAGCTTCATCCCAAATTTCATTTAAACCATAATATTTAAATAAAGCCGGAACATCTAAACTGTATCTAGTTGCAAATGGAAAATATCCTCCAAATATTGATATATCAACCGGTGATCCCATTGTAGCATCATCACTTTGCACAGCATCAAGCGTACCCGCTTGCATGGCTCTGAATAACTCATCAGTAGGAACTAATTGATCCGCATAATAAAGTTCAATTTCCATTTCACCATAAGCAGCTTTATTAAATGCTTCTATTTGTGGTTTGATTACATGCGCACCTAGGGGAGCTCCTGAGTAAGTTTGAAGCCTCCATTTAATTGGGTTGGATGCCGAGTAAGCATAAGGAGCGTTAACAACACTTGCACCTGCCAATCCAAAAGTTAACAAGCTAGCCTTCTTAATAAACGAACGCCTTTTACCTGTTATGATCTTTTTTTCTTTTTTCATTTATCCTCCATTAATTATAAAACGTATTCATAAACTCTATTATAAATAATTTTTTAATTGAACTAAAAAAGAAAAATAAATTATCTCATGTATTAAAATATTTTTAAAACTCAAGGTTGTATTGTTAGTTTTATAAGTACTTATCGGGTAGATAGGTCGCAATCTGTGGGAAGATCATAACCAAAATTAATGCAAACAACATAACCAATAAGAAAGGAGTAATTGAGTTATATATGTCTGATAAGGTTATTTCTTTTGGTGCCATAGCCCTCATTAAAAATAAGTTATAGCCAAAAGGAGGTGTCATGTAGGCGATCTGACAGGTAATTGTGTAAAGCACACCATACCAAATAGGATCAAATCCTAATGAAATAATCAGGGGTACATAAAGTGGTGCTACGATAACTAACATTGCCGTATCATCTAAAAACATTCCCATAAATATATAAGAAAGTTGCATCATAATTAAAACTCCCCAAGGAGTTAAATGCCATCTTTCAATAAACAGTGTCTCTATTGCTCGTGCTGCACCAAGACCATCAAATACTGCTCCAAAACATAAGGCTGCTAATATTATCCACATAAACATACATGAAACGCCTAGTGTTTTTCTAAGAGTGGCATCTAAAACTTTTCGGGTAAATCTTTTTTTGTATATAGAAGCGATTGTTGCAAGTAATGCTCCTACAGCCGAACATTCAACTAAACTTGCTATGCCCATTAAAAATAACCCAGTCATTGACATAAATATTACAAATGGAATTATTCCAGCAGTTAAAAGTTTTAGTTTTTCTTTGAACGGAATGTCTCTTTCTTTTTTACTTAATACAGGGCCTAATTCAGGTTGAAGACGACATCTTACATAAATATAAATTATAAATAAGCTAGCCATTAAAAGACCTGGTAAAAGTCCTGCAAGCCAAAGTTTGCTTACAGGTTGACGTGCAATCATGCCATACAGCACCATTACAACACTTGGGGGTATTAAAATTCCTAAAGAGCTTCCTGCTTGAACGACACCAGTAATCATTCTTTTATCATAATTTCGTTTTAACATTTCAGGAAGAGCGATAGTTGCTCCTATAGCCATACCTGCAACACTTAACCCATTCATAGCTGAAATTCCAACCATCATGAACATCGTACCAATTGCAAGACCTCCTTTTATTCCACCAAAAAATACATGGAACATTTTATATAAATCGCTGGCTATTCCTGATTCTGAGATCATAAAGCCCATGTAGATAAAAAGTGGTAGTGTTAGCATCGGATACCATTTGAATAATTTCCATGTAGCTGTATATGGCATTTCAATAGCGCCATTTCCCCAAACCAATAGTGCAGAAAAAACAGCAACAAAGCCAATCGCACCAAATACTCTTTGGCCTGTAAACATCATCACCAACATAGTGATGAACATAAATAATGCTATAAATTCATAACTTAAGTATTGGGCTAACATTATATTTTTTTATTCATTACTTTAGCAAAATCTTTTATTAACATTGAAAAAGCTTGCAATAACATCAAAAGTATTCCTGTAAGCATTAAGGATTTTATAGGCCAAACATAAGGAGCCCAAGCTGTAAAAAGTTTTTGTTTATACTCCAACGTATATAGTAAACTTGAAATAGAGCCATAAAGCAGAATTACTAAGAAAAAAATCAAAAAAATACTGGTAAAAATATCCATTTTAGCCTTTCCTTTTGTTGATAACTTTCCATAAAACAAATCCATTCTAACGTGATCATCTGTAATCATGGAGTAACCTCCACCAAGTAAATAGTATGCAGTAATAGTAAATTGAGCCATTTCAATAATCCACATTAAAGGATAATTAATTATATTCCTTGTCACAAAAGAAAGAATAAGAAGAAACATCATGAAAAAAACTCCATACATAACAAATCTTCCGACTTTAATACAAATTGTGTCTACTATGTTTACATATAAAGAAAATATTTTAGGCATAGAAATTATTTATAAATCAAATAAAATGATGACACAAATCTTAATTAAAATATTGATTTTGAGTATTTTTTCCAGTTTTCTTGGTAGTGAATAGCATTTTCAGTAATTGACTTTGCTTCTTCATCGCTAACTTGTCTTACAATTTTACCAGGAGAACCGACAACTAAAGAATTGTCAGGAATGACTTTGTTTTCTGTTACAAGTGCATTTGCACCAATAATACAATTCTTGCCAATCTTTGCTCCATTTAGAATAACAGCACCAATACCAATTAAAGAATTATCTTCAATCGTACAACCGTGAAGCATAACTAAGTGTCCAATGGTTACATCTTTACCTATTTTTAAAGGAAAGCCAGGGTCAGTATGTAATACACTTCCATCTTGAATATTAGAGCCTTCGCCCACATAAATATTCTCAACATCTCCTCTTAAAGTAGCATTAAACCATATGCTGGTATTTTTTTCTAAAGTTACATCACCAATAATGGATGCATTGGGGGCTACCCAATTTTCTCCAGCATTTTTTACTTTTTTATTTTCCAAATCGTAAAACATATCTATATAATGTTTATCATGCCTCCACTAAAAACACCAATATGCGATTTTGGAACAAACGCTAAAGATTTTAAACTAAATTCTACTGACAATAAGCTAATTTCTTTAAATGATATTAAAGGTGATGCTGGTACTTTAATAATGTTTATTTGTAACCACTGCCCTTATGTAAAGGCTGTCATTAAAGACATTGTTGAAGATTGTAAAAATTTAGAAAAACTTGGAATAAAATCAGTGGCTATTTCATCTAATGATCCAATAAATTATCCAGAAGATAATTTTGAAAATATGATTAAATTTGCCAAAGAACATCAGTTTAATTTTCCCTATCTTTTTGATGAAACTCAAAATGTTGCAAAAAATTATGATGCTGTTTGCACACCTGATTTTTTTGGATTTAACCATAATTTAGAATTGCAATACAGAGGTAGAATAAGAGAATTACAAAATTTAAAACCAGTAAGAGCTGGTGATAGTGATTTATATAATGCTATGAAACAAATAGCTGAAACCGGTAAAGGTCCTGAGACACAAATTCCAAGTATTGGATGTAGTATCAAGTGGTTAGATAGTTAATGTATTTAATTGTTACAAAAAATTTTCCACCTGAAATTGGTGGTATGCAAAATTTAATGTGGGGGTTAGCTAATGAACTCTCAAAACATCACATGATAAAAGTTTTTGCTGACTATCATGAAAATCACCAATTATTTGATGAACAAGTTTCTTATTCAATTGAGCGTGTTGGTGGAATAAAACTTCTTAGAAAATATAGAAAAGCTCAACTTATTAATGAATTTATTAAAGAAAATAAGATTGATGGAATAATTGCTGATCATTGGAAAAGTTTAGAACATCTCAAAACTAATAAAAAAAAAATATGCTTAATTCATGGTAAAGAAATAAATCATGAAAAAGGCACTTCTCTTAATAAAAGAGTGCTAGAAGTTTTAGATAATGTTGAAACCATAGTTGCTAATTCTGAATATACTAAAAATTTAGCTATTCAATTAGGAGTTCAGCAAGATAAGATTACAGTTATTAATCCAGGCGTTGATCCTGTTGAGGAATTGGATAAAAAAACATTAGATAAAGTCGATAACTTATTAAGGCATAAATCTCCAAGACTAGTTACCGTCTCAAGATTTGATAAAAGGAAAAATCATGAAAAAGTAATCATGGCTCTACGAAATTTAAAACAAATTTATCCTAATATTGTCTATATTTGTGTGGGTTATGGAGATGAAGAGGAAAACATTAAAAAGTTAGTAGCTGAATTAGGTCTGCAGCCACAAGTGATGTTCTTTAAAGATATTTCTAATGAATTAAAAAATGCATTAGTTGCTAAATCTAATATTTTTGTAATGCCATCTATTGTGCACAAAAAATCTGTTGAAGGTTTTGGTATTGCCTTTGTAGAAGCTGCTCAATATGGCGTGCCTTCTATTGGTGGAAAAGATGGGGGTGCAACAGATGCAATCTTGCATCAAAAAACAGGTTTGATCTGTGATGGTAATGAATTGGATGAAGTGTATTCATCAATTAATTTAATGTTAGAAAATAATAAATTCCTTGAATACGGTAAAGCAGCCAAAGATAATTCTGTTAAATTTAACTGGGACAAAATTATTGAAGAATATAAAAAAATTTTAAACTAAATTATTTATTCATAATTTTAAATATAGCAGGCAGGCAAAGTACAATAATTATCAATCTAAAAAAGTGATGATAGCTAATGAATATTGGGTCTATATCATAGGCATAACTAATTATAACCATCTCATGAATGCCACCAGGAGCAAAACTTAAGAAAGCATTAAGAAAATCAAATCCTAAAATTAAACTTAATAAGTAAGCAAATAAAAGTGAAATTGAAATTAATATTCCACTAATAACTACTCCATGAAATAGATAATGTAATAATTCTTTAATTGTTAGTCCATTCAACCGAGTTCCAAGTGCGGTTCCTAATAAAATAAATATTATATTAATACCTAAATCAGGAAATCTAGCAGAAATTATTCCTGTAGTGTAAAAAAAACCAGACACAAACATTCCACTTAATAAGGTTGGTGATGGAATTTTTATCTTCTTTAATAATAATGAAAATAAATACGATAAAATTATCAACGCTCCAATTTCTGTTACAAAGTTAAGATCAAAAAAATAATCTTTATTCATTGTGTCTAATTTGGCTTTTCCTAGATTAAAATTAAAAAAGAAAGGAACGAAAGATACAATAAATATAACTCTTGTTGCTTGAGTGATAATTACTTTTTGATGTTCATCAGTGTTTTTGATTTCATCTAAAGTTGAAACAATTGGCATGAAGGCACCTGGTAGTGCAGCTAAAATTGCTGTTATCTTTTTAAAATTACAAATCTTTATTAAGTACAAGCTGACAAAAAAAGTACTGGTAGCAACGAACAGGATCATTGCCAATGATGAATAAATCCATAAATTTACTTTATAAAGAAGTGTTGCATTAAAAGTTCCACCTAGAATAATTCCAATAATTAAAAAGATAGGATTTAAAAGTTTTTTTGAGAACTTTAGTTTAACTTTTGTAAATGAGAAAAAAAAATTTAAAAATAATGCACCTAGCAACCAAGGCAATGGTAAATTCAACTTATAGGCGATAAAACCCCCAATTGCACCAATCCCTACACTTTTAAAAGTATCATTTATATTCTTTAAAAGATTATTCATTTCTTTTTAAATTAAAATTTTAATTACTAAAGTTTCCTGTAGCATAATTTTTACGAAGGTATAGTTTTTGTTTTTTTAATAAACAATTTAATTAATTAACGGAGAATAAAATGATTAATAAATTATCAAAAATAATACTTGCGATATTTACTTACTTTACTTTATCAGTAAGTTCTTTCGCATTCGAAGCTAGTAACCCACAATGTATAGCTCCAGCAAACGCAGGTGGTGGATGGGACTTTACATGTAGATCTGTTGGAAAAACTTTACAAGATCTAAAATTAATTTCAGGTTCAATGGAAGTAACTAATATGGCCGGTGGTGGTGGTGGAGTTGCTTATGCTGAAGTAGTAAATAAAAGAGGAAATGACAACAATTTAATCGTTGCTGCTTCATCTGCTACAGCTACAAGATTAGCACAAGGTGCTTATCCTGGAAATACTATGGATCAAGTAAGATGGCTTGGTTCAGTTGGTGCTGATTATGGGATTATTGCAGTTTCAAAAAACTCAACAATCAAAACATTGCCAGAGTTATTAGCTCAAATTAAAAAAGATCCAAAATCAATTACTGTTGCAGGCGGTTCTGCTGTTGGTGGTTGGGATCATTTAAAAGTTTTAATCGCTGCTAAAAAATACGGAATTGATGATGTAAGACAAATCAAATACGTATCTTTTGATGGTGGTGGAGACGCTGTAACTCAACTTTTAGCTGGAAATGTTCAAGCTTTTACAGGTGATGTTTCTGAAGCAAAAGGTTTTGTAGATTCAGGAGATATTAAAGTGCTTGCTGTTCTTTCTGCAGATAGATTGCCTGGTGAATTTTCATCATTCCCTACTGCTAGAGAGCAAGGTATTGATGCAATCGGTGCTAACTGGAGAGGTTTCTACGTTCCAGGTGGAATGTCTGATGATGCATACAACTACTGGGCAAATGCAATCTCGAAAATGTACGATACTAAAGAGTGGAAAGAAACTATGAGTAGTAGTGGTTTAGCTCCATTAGATTTAAGTGGTGATGAATTCCAAAAATTTGTCGCAGCATCTGTACAATCAATTCAAGATCTTTCAAAAGAAATTGGATTAATTAAATAGTCAATTATTACATTGGGGTATTAATATTTTAATACCCCAATACTTTTTTATATTATGGGCGAACGTGCTTTTGGAATAATTTCTTTAATTATAGCTTGTGGCTACGTTTATGTTGCAAGTCTTACAGAGTTAAGTTTTATATCAGATCCAGTAGGTCCAAAACAATTCCCTTATATTCTGGGTTTTTTCTGGGGACTGTCATCCCTACTCATTATTTTTCAACCAGAGTTTAAACCAAAGTGGCCTAGTTTTTATAAATTTTTAGAAATAATTATTGTAACGATTGTTCTAATTGCTTACGCTTATGCCTTACCAGTAGTTGGTTTTGTCATCTCGACATTAATTGCAACATTTATTTTGGCGTGGCGATTAGGTGTTGAAATGTTTAAAGCTCTAATTTTTGGTTTTGCTGTATCTTTTACTATTTACTTTTTATTTCACAGCATACTAGGTTTATCGTTAGCAAGAGGAGTGTTTGGATTTTAATGGAAACTATAAATTTTTTATTTGATGGTTTTAGTGTTGCATTTACAGTTCAAAACATCACTTTAGCATTAATTGGTTGTTTTCTTGGAACAGTATTTGGTGCTCTACCAGGTTTGGGGCCAGCTAATGGAGTTGCAATTTTAATTCCAATTTCTTTTTCATTAGGTCTGGATGCTGCCTCATCAATGATCTTATTAACCAGTGTTTACTATGGTGCAATGTATGGAGGTAGGATTTCCTCTATTCTCATTAATATACCAGGAGATGAGCCGGCTTTAATGACTACATTGGATGGGTATCCAATGACGTTGAAAGGTCGAGCTGGTGAAGCATTAACATTAACGGGTATTGCTTCATTCTTTGGTTCAATCGTTGCAACAATTGGTCTTATGATTTTAGCTCCCCAACTTGTAAAAATTGCTCTTTTATTTGGACCTGCAGAATACTTTGCTTTGTTTGTTATGGCTTTTGCTACATTGGGTGGTGTTAGTTCTAATAATAAAGCTAAAACTATTTTAGCCTCAGCGTTGGGTTTAGCTATTTCAACAATTGGTATTGATGGGCAAACTGGAGTTCCAAGATTAAGTTTTGGTAATGTTCACTTTTATGATGGAATAGATTTTTTAGTTGTAATTGTTGGTATGTTTGCAGTTTCTGAAATTTTTATATTTATTGAAAACAAAGATGTAGATGCAAAGAAAAAAAAGAAAAATATCATCATCACAACAATTATTCCAAAATTTAAAGTTATTGTAAAAACATTTCCTTCAATGGTGCGAGGTTCTTTACTGGGATTTTTTGCTGGAATTCTACCTGGTGCTGGTGCATCTCTTGGATCTTTTATTGCTTATACCTTTGAAAAAAAGATTTCAAATAAAGATGACACTTTTGGCAAAGGAGATGAAAGAGGTGTTACGGCTCCTGAAGCTGGAAATAATGCTGCCGCAGGTGGTGCTCTAGTACCAATGTTATCTCTGGGGGTTCCCGGATCTGGAACCACTGCTGTATTACTTGCAATGCTAATGACTATGAATATTACCCCTGGTCCATTACTGTTTAAAAATAATCCTGATGTAGTTTGGGGTTTAATTGCAGCTCTATTTTTTGCTAACTTTATTTTACTTATTCTAAATATTCCAATGGTTAGAATGTTTACCAGAATTCTATTATTACCACCAAAATATTTAATGCCGATTGTTGCAATGATTTCATTTGTTGGAATTTATGGAATTTCAGGATCAAGTTTTGATCTTTTATTGATGATCTTTTTTGGATTATTTGGTTGGCTGCTTAGAAAATTAAATATACCTCTGGTGCCTGTAATTATGGGTGCAATCTTAGGAAATTTAATGGAAACCAATCTTAGAAGAGCCCTGACCATCAGTGATGGTAACTGGATGTATTTATTTGAGTCTAAAGTTTCAATTATAATTTGGCTTATAACAATAATTGGGTTTGTTTTACCATTAATTTTTGGAAAAAAAATAACTTCAGAAATTGAAAAATTTAAGAAAAAAAAATCTTAATTTAAAATATTAACAATTTTTTCAAATACATTATTTGCACTTAACTTTTCTAAATCAGAAACTTGAATTGCTTTAAAGTTATCTCTTTCAATACTCACTTTGTATGCTGTTGTGTGTTTACCAAATAAAGCTAGGCCTTTTATGCCAAGGTGTGCGGAGATATGAGCAGGACCCGTATCATTTGCAACCACAAATGAACTTTGTTTAATCAAACTTGCTAGCTGAGTAATATCCATGGCTTTATTTTGATCTAAGATTGAAACTGCATTAATATTTTTTGCATCATTAATTTCTGAGGGACCAGGCGCCACAACTACTTTAATTTGTTCACCATACTTATTTTTAATTAACTCTATTAGTTCATTGTAATGAGGCCACTTTTTATGAGTTAGATGAGCTGAACAAAAAGGAAATAAGACAATATATTTATCTAATTTAAACTCTTCTTTAATATTATCAATATTAGTGGTTGCCCAACTAAAGTTTGGCTTCATTGTATGTTCGGTTTTAATTTCAGAAGTTTTTAGTTGGTGGTCAAATCTATCTAGAACTGGATTTTTATCAAACTCCTCTTTTGAAGTATTGCTTGGTAAAGTTGTCTCCGAACTAGACCAGGTATTATAATTTGCTTTTGGAAATAAAATATTTTTATAAAATTTTGTTCTAGATGAGTTTTGTAAATCATAAACTTTTTGAAACTTTTTCTTTTTTAAAGTTCTCATTAACATATATAAATAAATTAGATTAAACTTTGATAGGCGTTTATCTAAGATAACATTATGAACGAATGGGTTTTTTCTAAATAATTCAAAATATTGTTTGGTAGTTAATATATGTATTTGATCTTGTGGATGATTTTCAGAAATATCTTGAATTGCCCCACTGGCTTGAGCTATATCTCCTAAAGAACCATGTTTGATAATTAAAATATTAGACATATTTCTAACAACTTAACATAGTATAAATTTTTATGAATAAAATTCTAGTTGAAGTATCTGTGGGTGAGCTTTTAGATAAAATTTCTATTTTAGAAATTAAACAAGAAAAAATTAAAGATCGAGAAAAACTAAAATTTATCAATGATGAGCACAGTATTCTAAAAGATCAATTAGACAACAATGTAAAATCTGATGAAAAGCTTAATGCCCTTTTTCAATCTTTAAAAGATATTAATGCAAAATTATGGGTAATTGAAGATGACAAGCGGTTATGTGAAAAAAATTCAGATTTTACTGAAAAGTTCATAAAACTTTCAAGAGATGTTCATTTTTTAAATGATGATCGTGCTAAAATTAAGTTGGAGATGAACAATCACACAGGTTCTAAAATAAAAGAAATTAAAGAATACACCTCTTATTGAAAACTATATTTTTTTTCTAAATATTTTATCAAGTTATGAATAATAAAAGTCATAAACAAATAAATTCCACCCGCTAGAAGAAATACCTCTAAAGGTTTATAAGTAGTTGATACAATATGTTTAGCAACACCTGTAATATCCATTAGTGTTACTGTGCTTGCAAGGGATGTGCCTTTCATCATTAGTATAATTTCATTACCATAAGCAGGTAATGATTGTCTAATCGCAACTGGAATTTGAATTTTATATAAAATGATTTTATTGGATATGCCAAGACTTTTGCCGGCTTCTATGATTCCAGGTTTTATAGTTTGAAAAGCAGATCTTAAAATTTCCGAAGTATAAGCACCCGTGTTTAAAGCGAATGCAATAATTGCACACCAATAAGGTTCTTTTAAAATAACCCAAAGAAAAGTTGATCGAAGCCATTCAATTTGCCCAAGACCAAAGTAAATTATAAATATTTGAACCAATAATGGCGTCCCTCTAAATAAATAAGAATATCCGTAAGCAAATTTATTAATAAATTGGTTTTTATTTAATCTTAATACTGCAAATAAAAATCCAATAAATAATCCAATAATTAACGATATAGATAATAATTTTAAAGTGACCAACGCTGCACTAAGGAGTTTTGGCAAGCTAATGATCATTAAATCTAAATCCATTAAAAGCCCCTACTGTATTTAGCTTCAAGTCTATTAATTAGTTTCATGCTTATAAATGTTAAGATTAAATATAATACTGCTGCAAAAGAATAAAAGAATAACGGATCTCTTGTTGAGCCTGCAGCGATATAAGATTGTCTCATAATCTCAACTAGACCTGTGACCGATATTAATGATGTGTCTTTTAATGTGATTTGCCAAACATTACTTAAGTTTGGAATGGCTAGTCTTAACATTTGTGGCAAAATTACTTTTAAAAAATAAATATGCTTTTTAAAACCTAAAACTTTACAAGCTTCAAATTGACCTTTATCAATTGATTGGATTGCACCTCTAAACACTTCAGTTGAGTAAGCGCCCGATATAATACCGATTGCAACTGAACCAGTCATAAATGCATTGATCTCTATATATTCAAAGTAGCCAAATATTGATGCGACATACATAATTGCACCACTTCCACCAAAGAATAAAAGATAAATTACCAATAGCTCTGGCACTCCTCTTATGACTGTTGTGTAAGTATTTCCGATAAAATTTAAAAATTTGTTATTCGATAATTTAAGGGGTGTAAAAATTAATGAGAATAAAAAGCCAATTAACATTGCAGCAATTGCAACTGCGATCGTCATTAGAGTTGCATAAAACAACTCGTCACCCCAGCCTGTTTTTCCGAAAGTTAAAAGATCCATATCGAAAAGGCGGCTAAATAAATAACCGCCATTTCAAAATATTAATTACATAGAAGCGTCAAAGCCAAAATGCTTGATCGCTAATTTGCTAATGATTCCTTGTTTTCTAGCTGTGTTAATTGCTTTGTTGAAATCTTTAAGGAGCTGAGCATCTCTTTTACCGATTGTATTATCTCCGCCTTGTCTAATTCCAACACCAACACCATTACCAAAAGCACCACCCGAAAAAGTAGGTCCAACTAATGTTATTGGTTTTCCTGATTTGTCCGCATAATCAGTAAAGGCAACTGCTGCAGCTAATGCAACATCACATCTACCAGAAGTTAAGTCTAGATTTACTTCATCTTGAGTTTTATAAGTTCTAACATTTACTTTACCTACATCACCAGATTCTAAAAAGTTTTGGTGAATAGTTCCAGTTTGTGTGCAAACTGTTTTACCAGCAAGAGCAGCAGTTAAAGTTTTAAGGGTTTTTTTAACAGCACTGCCACCTAAAGTTAAATTAATACCTTCGGGTGTGTCCATACCTTCTAAACTTGAACCTTTCATTACTGCAAGAGCCGCTACTTCATCAGCATAACCTTGTGAGAAAGTAATTGTCTTTTGTCTTTCAGCAGTAATTGACATACCTGCCATGATCGCATCAAACTTTCTCATTAACAAAGCTGGAATCATTCCATCCCAATCTTGTTCAACGATAGTACACTCATGACCCATGATAGTGCAAAGTTCTTTTGCTAACTCAACCTCAAAACCAATAAGATTACCTGAAGCATCCTTAGAGTTCCAAGGTGGGTAAGCACCTTCTGTTCCAATTTTTATTGTATCAGAATACGAATTTCCAATTAACAATAAAGAAGCAAGAACAGTTAAAATTGTTTTTTTAAATATATTCATTTTTTTCTCCTTATAATTATTAAGAATTATTTCACAAATTTAATAATTTAAAAAGAAATTTAGTGATTAATTGACGATGAAAAGTTCCAAGAACAGTCAAAACTTGGGATATAAACCCTATCTAAAGTTGTATTGCCGAAATTCTTATTAAAAACATCAAGCCATTTTTTAACTTGTTCTGGTTTTTTATCTTGACTGCCAACTTGTGTGGTAATTACCCCACTTGGTTTTAGTATTCTAATTAAAGTATCCATATTTTTTGCAGCAAGATCAATACAAAACTGATCATCATTAAGGTCTACAAAAATTTTATCATATTTATCATCTTCAACTGTCTTGATACTTTCAAATGCATCACCCCAAACACATTGAACTGAATTTTTCTCCGTTGATTTGTTACCAATGCTTCCTAAGTGTTTATTGCAAACTTCAACAACTTCTGGATCTAGTTCGTACCAGTCAATAAAATCAAAACCTCTGGAAATACATTCTCTGGCAACTCCTCCGTCACCTCCACCAATGATTGCTGCAGTCCCCATATCTTGATTTAATTTTAAAGCTGCATTTACAAATGTTGAGCTATATAAAACTTCATCATTCGTTGCGACTTGAATTTCGTTGTCTATAAAAAGTGATTTACCAAATTGTTCTAAATCTAATATTTCAATATGTTGACCTACTTTAGATTTAAAGTCTTCCAAAACTTCATTTACGACATAAGACTTTTGCAAACCTGGTGAGCTATAAATATCATGGTACAAGGACTTTGTGTCTCTATTAAATTCTTTTTTAACAATTCTTTTATGCTTGAATTCTTTTTTAACGATGTCCAAAGCAATTGATGGACTAATCTTTCCACAAGTAAAAAAATCAAAACTAATGATTCCTTTTTCAGGAAACGTGTGAAAACTAATATGACTTTCCGCTAACAAGGCTAATATAGTGAAACCTTGTGGTTCAAATTTATACTTGGAAATTTCAAGAATTGTAACATCGGCTGCTTTTGCAATTTTACGGATAACATTCTCGTATACAGATGGGTCATACTCTCGTGTAGTACCGATAATGTCTAAGGTTATATGCTCACCTACTTTAGTCATAAAAATTATTCCTCTTATAATTTTATGTTAATATTAAACTCGAAAAGTTTTATATACACGTAAGGACAATTTTCAACATTTAATCAATTTTTTTAGACTTTACCTTCTCCACACGAAGAATTATTGCTTCTTCTTCATTAAAATCACTCAATATTTTTTATTTTCTTCAACACACGTATTAATTGATTTACTTATATTGTGTTAACTAAAGTTTAATACAACAATCATAGCTAAAATTATGAAAATAAATATTAAAGTCTTTTTAATTACGTAAATTAAATTTTATCATTAATTAATTGCGCAAAAGCTTTAACGCCTAAAGCAAGGTTTGCATTCCAATCATTGTTAGCATTCTTATCTGCATTATCAGATATATATTTAAAACATTTAAATTCTATATTTTCTAACTTACAAACTTTAGCGATGGCATAAGCCTCCATATCAACTACATCAACATTCATTTCTATCTCTCGATTGACAAAACTATCACCCGTTCCGCATGAATATCCTTTTTCTGAAGTTATTATTTCTTTAATTTTATCAAAAGGAGTTTCACCTAGTTCAAAGTCTAGACCTCTAACATCCATATCTCTTTGATAAAACTTTGTGCACTCAATGATTCCTTTTAACTCAGCATTAATTGCTCCTGCTGTACCATAATTAATGATAATCTTTGGTTTGTGAATATGAATTAATTGTAACGTATTGTATGTGGCGTTAATTTTACCAACACCCACATGGTTAAAATAGTCTAAACCAATTGTTTCTTCTTTAATTGCCGCAAGGAATAATTTGTTCATAGATTTTTTTTATCAAAGATATAAATATATTAATAGTATGGATTTAAAAGATTATATTCGATCAATTCCTGATTATCCCAAAAAAGGAATTTTATTTAGAGATATTACAACTTTAATCAAAGATGAGAGTGCATTTGAAGAATCTATCAATCAAATAATAGAGCGAACTAAAAGTTATAAAATTGATAAGATTGCTGCAATTGAATCTAGGGGGTTTGTCTTTGCTTCTGCAGTTTCTTATCTTCTTAAAAAACCCTTCATAATGTTTAGAAAAAAAAATAAATTACCTGCTGAGACATACTCGGTTGATTTTGAATTAGAATATGGAACCGCAACAATTGAGGTTCACAAAGATTCAATTGATAAAGATGATTCTGTTTTAATCATAGATGATTTAATTGCAACTGGTGGCACTGCTGAAGCTGCTGCTAAACTTGTAGAAATTTCAGGCGGTAAAGTTGCAGCTTTTGTTTTTGCAATTAATCTTTTTGACTTAGGTGGTTCTGATAGTTTAATTAAAAAGGGTTATAAAATAGAGAACCTAATGGACTTTCCTGGGCACTAAATGGTAGCGGGAAGTGGAATCGAACCACTGACCTCAGGCTTATGAGTCCTGCGCTCTAACCGACTGAGCTACCCCGCCACTTAATTCTTGATGATTTATAATAGGTTTTTGATTTAGATCAATCAACTTTTGATCAATAAGATTATTTTATAATCGTTATAAGAGTTGCAAAAAGACCTAGAGTTAAAATTACTGAACTATAAAAAATGATTTTTTTTTTAGTTTCATTTTTTTTCTCTATTCGTACAGCGTTCAATAATTTATTAATATCCACAATTCTCTTTTGATCAATATATTGGGTTGGAATAGTTTTTTTTTGACTTTTATTTTCACTGATATGTTTACTGTTGTGAAAATAAGTTTTTAGCATCTCTTTATTTAACCATCAATTATTTAACAGAGCAACTAAAATTATAGTAATCTAGCTTGTTTGTCTTTTAGAGGAACAATCTCTACCTTTGCTAGGTATTTTTGTTTAGCCACCTCAATATATAGCTCCATTTTTGATAGCTCTTCGTTTGAATATTCTGATTTAACATATCCAAAAGAGATATTTTTTTTATAATTAAAGGAATAATTGCCAGAAGTGGTTCTACCTATAATCTTGTCTTTTAGGTAAATTGGCTCTTCATGAAGTAAAAGGGGGGAACCGGGTTTGTTGTCGATAAGAGACAACATAATAAATCTTCTATCTTGTTTTTTATCTTTAACTTTTAATAAGTTTTCTTTGCCAATAAAATTATTGGCTTTTTTGTAGCTAATTGCAAAATTTAATCCTGCTTCGTATTGGTTTTCTTCTGGTGAAATATCATGACCCCAATGTAAAAAACCACTTTCCATTCTCATAGTATCCATTGCGTGAGATCCACAATGACATAAACCATGATTTTTACCCTCTTCAATAATTAATTGATAAATATCTTTAGCATCCCTATTCTCTATATAAATCTCAAACCCTAACTCACCAACATAAGACAATCTTTGAGCCCAAACTTTTTTTGAACCAAGGGTTACAAATTTACCATAACCAAATTTAAATGCTTCATTACTAAAATCATCATTTGA
>ERZ890510.510-NODE-510-length-30505-cov-8.065944_pt1 | contig 30505 bp, 37 predicted proteins | sample MGYA00521265_ERZ890510 | MGnify/ENA primary metagenome ERZ890510 (study PRJEB32303, sample SAMEA104408624) | aquatic metagenome | biome: Brackish water; feature: Chemocline; material: water | place: Baltic Sea | collected 2014-10-26T21:54:00 | depth 110 m ... | reverse complement strand
AGCTCTTGATGTCTACTTTCCAGCCGGTGAGCTTCGCCGCCAGCCGTGCGTTCTGCCCCTCGCGGCCGATAGCCAACGAAAGCTGGCGATCTGGCACGATGACGGTGGCCGTCGTGTCGTCGTTGTTGAGCTCCACGCGCAACGGTTGTGCCGGGCTAAGGGCGTGGGAGATGAACACCGCGTCGTCCCTGGACCACTGGATGACATCGATCTTCTCGCCCTGGAGTTCGTTGACGATGTTCTGGATGCGGATACCACGTAGACCAACGCACGCGCCGACTGGGTCGACGCCATCCTGCTTGGCGAACACGGCGACTTTCGCGCGGGAGCCCGCTTCACGGGATATCCCCCGAATCTCAACGATCCCGTTGTAGATCTCCGGAACTTCCATCTCAAAGAGCCTACGCAGGAGGTCAGCGTGGGTTCGTGTAGCGACGATCTCGGGGCCACGCGGGGTGCGGCTGACCTCAAGAATCATCACCTTGATCTTCATACCTGGCCTGTAGCGCTCGGCCTGCGATTGTTCGGAAGCGGGGAGGATCGCCGTTGCGCGACCGTTGAGGTCTAGGGTGACCACTCCGCCGTAGCCAGAGTCGCCTCGCTGAACGGTTGCGGTGAATACCTCACCTTCACGCTCGGAGAACTCGGCAAAGACCAACTCGCGCTCTGCTTCACGCAAGCGCTGAATCACGACTTGTTTGGCGGTCTGCGCGGCGATGCGGCCGGCGACCTGGGGCTCCATCTCGAATTCCAAGACGTCGCCGATCTCGTGGGGCTCTTTCGGTCGAAGCTCCTTGGCCTCGTCCATCGTTATCTCGGCGAGATCATTAGTGATCTCCTCGACGATGGTCTTGACCTGGAAAACGTCGATCTCACCGGTGCCCGCGTCGAGATGGACGCGGACGTTGCTCTGACCGCCGGATGCGCTGTCTTTCCGGTATGCGGAAGCAAGGGCCGCCTCCACTGCGGAGATGACCATGTCCTGTGGCAGATTTCGTTCTGCTGCCAACTGCGTCACCGCGATCAAGAACTCGCTCTTCATGTGCCTACCTCGTCCTACACTACTGCCATGTTCGGGTGTCCCGACACGACTCATCCGATGCGGTAAATCCGCTTGAAGAACGAAAGAGTGGGCACTGCCCACTCCTTCGACCAATTTATAGTACCTCTATTTGAGGGGCCTTGTCCAACGTTACCGACTCCTAACGCAGGCGTCATATGTACTATACTCGGCCACCACTGAGCGGCCCATTCAAAACGTGTTCCGCCGCTCCCGGAAGGTTTGACGATCAGCCATGCGTTGGGCTTCTAGCATCTCCACAGAACCATTACTACACGAGGCCCTGAGCGAATGTGAGGCGGCGCTCCGCGTGCAACTGGACGGCCTCGCGCCTGATCTGGTCGTCGTATTCGCTGACATCGCATATGATCGGCAACTCGATTCGCTGGCTGAGTTTGTTGCCGACCGCTTTCCAGGAGCCACCATCGTGGGATGTACCAGCGCGGGCGTGGTTGGCGGGGGCAAAGAGATAGAAACCGCCCCCGCGCTTTCGTTGACCGCAGCGCACCTGCCCGGAGTTGTGCTGGCCACGTTCCACCTAACCGAAAGCATGATGCCGTCGGCTGACGACGCTCCTGACGCTTGGGAAGATCGCGTGGGCGCGCCCTCCGCTGCCGATCCCCACTTCATCCTCCTGGCAGATCCGTTCACGATGAACGGTGAAGCACTCCTCGCTGGACTCGACTATGCGTTTCCCGCCGCCGCCAAGATCGGCGGACTCGCCAGCGGCGACACCCGGCTCGGCTCGCACTCTCTGTATCTGAACGGAGTGACGCACAAGAGCGGCGCCATTGGCGTGGCGATGTCCGGCGATATCGTCGTCGATACCGTGGTGGCCCAAGGCTGCCGACCCATAGGGCACGCCATGCGCATCACCTCCGCTGAGGGGAACATGCTCATGACGGCGGACGAACGCCCGCCGCTGGAGGAACTCCAAGAGTTGTTCGACCACGCCAGCGAACGAGATCGGGAGTTGATGCAACGCAATCTGTTCATGGGCGTCGCTATGGACCCGTTGCTGGACGAAGTCGGGCCTGGTGAATTCCTGATCCGCAATATCGTCGGTGCGGATGCGGACAAGGGTGCAGTCGTGGTGGGAGCTGCGCTGCGCGAAGGATTGCTAGTGCAATTCCACGTTCGGGATGCTCAAACGTCAGCTGACGATCTGCGGGAAGCGTTTGCGAACTACCTGCGCGATTTAGGTGATCGGCCAGTGGCTGCTGCGTTGATGTTCCAGTGCACCGGTAGAGGTAGCTACCTGTACGGGCGCGAAGGGCACGACACCGATATGTTTAATGAGTTGATCGGGAACTTGCCTATGGGTGGGTTCTTTTGCAATGGCGAGATCGGCCCCGTGGGAGGCACGACCTACCTGCACGGTTACACGAGCTCATTCGCTATCTTCCGCGAGCGGACGGTTGGCGACGAGTAGCGGACTTCAAAGGATTCAATCAATCGGACCGACGGAATAGGGGGAGCGACATGCGAGGACTTGATGGGCGAATAGCGGTGGTAACAGGCGGGGCGCGCGGGCTGGGGAGGGCTGCTGCGACTCGGCTTGCTGAAGAGGGCGCCAAGGTCGCTATCCTCGACCTGCGTTTGGATGAGGCTGAGGCGGTTGCCAAGGAGATTGGCGGCTCCGCTTTCATGGTGGATACCACAGACGAAGGTCTGCTGGCTGAGGCATTCAAGGGCGTCGAGGCCACCTATGGCGGGCTCGACATCCTGGTGAACAACGCGGGCATCATCGCTCCTCGCCGAGACTGGCAGGACTGGACCAAAGGCGACCTTGAGCGCTTCGCGGAGATCAACTACATCGGATATTTCCTGGCGATCAAAGCCGCTTACCCGATGCTGAAGGCCAGTGAGAATGGTCGCGTGATCAACGTTGCCTCACGCACGTTCTTCATGGGAAACCCTGGTCAAACGCCTTACGTGTCCGCTAAGGGTGCGGTGCTTGGCCTCACGTGGAACATGTGCAAGGAGCTCGGTGGGGATGGCATCGCGGTGAACGCGGTCATGCCCGGGCAGGTGGCAACCGAAGGAACGCTGGAGTACAACGGCGAGGAGATGTTCGAGCGCACCATGCAGAACCAGGCCATCAAGAAGCGTGTGTACCCAGAGCACCTCGCCGGCCTCATCGCGTTCCTCGCCAGTGACGATGGCGCGATGATCTCCGGCCAGTCCATCGTCTGCGATGGTGGCGGTCTGCTTCACTAGGCCCGAGTCGGCAATCTGAGATCAAGAAACGGGGACGTGCTTTCGAGCATGTCCCCGTTTTGCTGTTAGGCCCTCAGGGGAGGGCAGGCCTAAAGCTTCGCGTCGATCAGCGTCGCGAGTTTGAGCATCTGTTGCTCGTCCAGCAGCGTCGCGCCATCGCTCGCCACTGGCAGTTGGAGCGCCACCAGCGTGCGACCGCGTACGAACGTGACCGCCACGCCCACGTCGGCGTTGGTCGGCGACAGCGCGGAGCGATCGCCGATGGGGCTCTCCATCGCGCGGTACGCCGTACCCCGCTCGATCTGGTCGAGAGCAGCGTGAGCGTGCGTTGCATCATGGAAGCGCGTCAATGTCATCAACAAGCCTGGCCTGCCACTTGCGGTCCACCGGACGCTCCACTGCGCCTCGGTAGTTGTGGCTAGCGTGGGATTCACGGCAATGGCGATCGCTAGCAGATCTTCCACTGATCGATCGAGTCCGCCAGCGTCGCCGCCAGAGGTCTCGATGTCCGCCTTGGCAAGTAAGTGCTCCACGACACGTTCCGTGAGGGGCACATTGCCGAGAGGAGCGGGCGTCTCTCCACCGGTGCAAGCCGCGATCACGGCGATGGATATCGTCGCCAGCGCTATGCGTGGGAACGCCAACGTCACGGAATGATGCGGGGTGCGACAAGCCGAGCTATCTCGACCAGTTGCTCAGATTCCATCAGCGGTTGATTGTCGGTGAGCGAGACGGTGGTAGTGATCACGGTTACTTTGTCCCCAACGAGGAACATCACCACGGTGTGGACGCCGCCAACTTTTGGCGCAAGGCCCGCGAATCGTTCCCCGATTCCCTGCTCCGACTCCACGAGTAAGAATTCCTCTGCGATGGTGCCGAACCGGGCGTCCGCGCTGGCTTCGTCGATCAGATCCAACACCGCGAAGTTCAGACGGGCTCCATCCACGCTTTCCGCGTAATCGATGCCCACCCAATCTTCGATATTCTCAAGGTCTGCGCCACCCTCCCGGGCGCGATCCATGAACCCAATGACATCGCCATGAACATCCAGTCCATCGCGACCGTGGTCTTCAACCTCCGACTCGGTGAGTAGGAAGGCAACGTTGTCGACGTTGATGGCCCCTTGGATCTCGTGGCCCGCCTGGCCACCGCATGCGACAAGCAAGAGCGCGATCAGGGCAACCGAGAGTGCTTGGATGTTCATCTACGGTTGTACCTCTGGTGATTCGAGTCGCTCGATGAAGTAATCGGTGACGGTCGAGACGTACTGCTCAGCGAAGTCGTCGTAGGCCTCAGTGTGGCCACAGCGGGGGTACAGGTTGAACCAGATGCCAGGTCCTGAGTTGAAGCGGATCCTGACGGAGTGCTGGAACGGGATACGCTCATCGGCGCGGCAATGCGCAAGCCCGATACCGAAGTCTGTGTAGCCCGCTACCGCAACCTCGGGGCGCACCTCGTCGAGCTTGATGCCTCGTAGATCGGCGACCTTCACGATGCCTGGACGCAGCATGGAAGCGAACCATCCAGGGAACGGCGTCCGCATCTCAATCTCGCCAATCATCAGGTCCTCTAGTGAGGCGAATGGCGAGTCAGCGTATACGCCCACTACGGCAGGCTCGCCCACTCCCGCGATCAGAACGATCGCCGCTCCGAAGCTGCGGCCCATCAATAACACTTTGCCGGACGCAACATTTTTTTCCTCTAACAGGAAATCGATGGCCCCACGCACGTCAGCGGGCTCTTTGTAGCCCGCACCAAGCGGCACGATGTCAGATTGACCATGGCCTCTCAGGTCGAAGGCCAAGATAGAGAATCCTTCGTTAATCAAGTCGCGGAGCATGGGCAACTGTTCTGCGCGGTTCTCATCTAGCCCGTGTACCCAAATGATGGAACCGACGGCGTCGTCGGCGGGGAGCCACCAACCACGAAGCGTGATCGATTCGTCTCCCCGAGGGTGGAATTCCACGTCCTCGTAAGTGAGCCCTAGTTCGTCCGGGTGATACGCGAACTCCACAACGTCGGCTTTGAGCGCCTGGGCGACTATGTACCAAGACATGCCGACGTAGAGCACGGCTAGAGCGGCCAGTGTGACCGTTCCGATGATGATCCGGCGTTTGGTGATCTGTTTGCGTATGAGATCGGGGTTCATGACTCGGCTCGCAACATGCGGTTGGCATTCTAGCAGGGACAGGCTCACTTTTAGGCCTGCCCTGAGTGTGTAAGAGATAATGGAGACACCTTGCGATTATCCGCTGCAACATCTTTCGTTACCCTGGCGGTCGCCGCACTGGCGACGCTGGTGCTCACGGGCTGCTCCGGCAGCGAGCCGACACCTACGCCAGCGCCTGACGCAACCCCGACCCCTCCATACGGGCTACCACCGTTGACGCTTCCCGCCGATGAAGCTCCGCACGACTTCCAAACGGAGTGGTGGTACTTCAACGCGCACTTCACTGATGACCAGGGCGCCAGATATGCGCTTCACGACGTGGTGTTCCAGGTGCAGCAACTCGGATCTAGTCGAACGCTGTACGTCCGGCAGATCGGGCTCGTTGATGAAACCAGCGGCGTCCATTCCAATGCCGAGCGGCTTCGCACCGCAGACTCCCCCCTTGAAGCCAAGCCTGGCGACTTCGAGATCGCCATCGGAGACGGCATGATGTCGGGCGATGGAGGCGAGCTTTATCGACTCGTCGGAAGCGTGAGGGGCATCAACTACGACCTGACGCTCACGCTCGCTGGGGATGACCCCGCGTCGTCCGCCCTGCTGCACGACGATGATGGGCTCGTCGATTTCGGTGACGCGGGCGTGACCTACTATTACTCCCAACCTCGCCTCGAACTCGTCGGAACGCTGACCACCGCTGGCGGCCCCCGCACGGTAACTGGGCTAGGGTGGATGGATAAGCAGTGGGGCGATTTTCAGCCAGTTGCGGTGTTCTGGGACTGGGCAAGCGTGCAGTTGGACGATGGCACCGACCTGATGCTCACTAGGCTTACGGATGCCAACCGTGATCCCATCGATGTCTATGCAACGCTGCGACGTCCCGGAGGCGACACGCGTCGCCTCCACGAGGCTGAATTCACGTTTGAACCGCTAGCTGATCAATGGGTGAGCGATGCGACCGGGACGGAGTACCGCACGCGATGGCGTGTGGAGGTGCCCGACGAAGATTTGGCCTTCACGCTTGAACCGCTCGTGGTTGAGTCCGAGTTCGCCAGCGCCTTCCTCGGGGTGGTGTACTGGGAGGCGGGCGTTGATGTGGTCGACGACTCCGAAAACCGGATCGGGCAAGGGTTCATCGAACTGAACTGGGCCCGTAATTTTCTGGTCGAGTAACTAACGTAGGCTAGCGGCGAGTGCGCGTCCACGTTCGGTGGGCATGTACGCAAGGATCGCGTAGGGCACGTCGTCGAGCCGCTCCACGTACCCTCCCTCCACCAGTGCGCGGATGGTCGTCTCGCCGAGGTACGGCACGAAGGTCAACGTATGGTCGGGGACAGGGCCCTTGCGTTTGTCTGCCTGCTCGCACACCTGTAGTAGCAATCTGACCGGATAATCGCGCAATTCGTTGGAAAGCGCGGCTAGCGGTGCGAGTTGTGAGAGTTCATCGGCCGCCGCTTCACGTCCAGTGTTTTGTGTTGGTTGTGTCATGATCGTTTAGCTAGCCCTTTCACGATTTCGCCGACAACGCCTGGACCACGGTAGACCATAGACGTGTATATCTGCACGGTGTTGGCACCCGCCGCGAGTGCACGTCGGGCATCCTCAGCGGTAGCGATCCCTCCGCAAGCGTTGATAACCATTTCGCTGCCCACCTCGGCGCGGACTTCGGGCACGATGCGAAGCATATCTTCACGTACCGCCAGGCCACTCAGCCCGCCGCGGCCCATGGCGAGCCGGGCGTCTTCCACGGGGATGGTGTTCATGACGGTGATGCCCGTCATTCCCGCATCACGACATGCTCGTACCAGGCTCATGACGTTCTCGTGCTCTGCCTCATTCATGTAGGGCGGTATCTTGATGAACAGTGGCTTCGTCCGAGCCGCATTCAGGATGTCGAGCAATCCTCGAAGAGCTACGGGTTCCTGGAACTTGCGGAGCCCTGCCGTGTTGGGCGAACTGATGTTGACTTCGATGCCATCCACCAGCGGTTCCAGCGTAGTGAGACATTCGAGCGTTTCCTGCTCATCGAGCGCTGCGATGCTCACCAGGACGTTAGCTGGTCGGTCGGTCAGCTTGCGCAGTCGCGCTTCGGCGGCGTGTAGGCCTTCGCTGGGGAAGCCAAGTGCGTTTATGAGCGACGATTGCTGGGGTAGCCGAAGCACACGAGGCTTGGGGTTGCCGGGACGAGCATTGTGAGTCACCGTACCACCGATGACGTACCCGAATCCCAGATTACCCAGGCTGTCTAGGTAAGCGCACTGCTTGTCCAAGCCTGCCGCGAGTCCCACTGGGTTGCGGAGTGCCATGCCCGCTACGGTTACGGGGATGTCCGGGACGTTCGCGGCTTTTGCGTATGCGCGCCAGAGCGGCTGGATAGCGAGTGCTTTGTCCGCGATCTTCTGCGCAGGCTCAGGAGCGAAACGGAAGAGGATAGGACGAACGAGCAAGCGATACCAAGGTAGTCGCGACAGTATTGGAAACCGAAGGCTCACGCCGAACCGTTCCTACTTGATCGTCGAGAGGATGTACTTGCGCTCGCCCTTGGGCGTCTGAACAGAGATCTCTTCGCCGGGGTTGTGGCCCATCAAGGCTTCGCCAACCGGGGACACGATCGAGATCTTGCCGCTCAGCGGGTCTGCCTCCGCGGAGTCCGTCAGCTTGTAGGTGACATTCTTGCCGCTGCCCAGATCCTGCAAAACGACGGTGCTGCCAACGCGCACGCCCTTGCCCACCTTGGGATCCAAGATGATTGAGCGGCGGAGTGTCTCTTCGAGTTCGCGAACTCGCGCTTCAGCCTTGCCTTGAACTTCACGTGCGGCATCTAGCGGGGCGTTCTCTTTGAAGTCGCCATCTGCGGCGGCCAGTCGGATCGCGTCGATAACCTCGTTGCGACCACCCTTGATGGTGTCCATTTCATCTTGGAGAAGTTGCTTGCCCTCTTTGGTCATGGGGATCAACTCTAGAGCTGCTTTGGAGGCGAGCATCGCGCGCTGCGTCGCTCGCGGAATCTTCACATGGGGTGCAAGGCTGTGGGTAGAGAAGTTGTGCTTCTTCAGGTAGGCCAGAAACTCTTTTAGAGGTGCGAGACGACCGTGTACATCGCCCCCGGCTGCGACTACCGCTTCCGCGTAGTCCGCGATGGCTGGAGGAGCCAGGGATTCCACGTCTCGCTCAAGGCCGAGTGATCGACCGAATCGGTGGAGTTCCTGGTGTGCGTAGGAGTTGAGAGTGGTAGTTGTGCCGGCGATGTACTGGGTCAGTGCTTCGGACAGTTTCAAAGTCATCTCCACGGGTCATGAAGCCGAAAATGCGGCCTACGGCGCCTTACTATCGATTCTAGGCCGCGCCGAATCGGACTGTCAACGAATCTATTCAAGGGTTGGCGGCGTGGGAATCGTGGTTAGATTCCCGGTTTGTCTCGGTACTGGTAACCTTTGAAAGGTCGCGCGGGCGTGCCTTCTCTAGTGCCTGCGCCACGGATGGAGTACATGGGTAATAAGTGGGTCAGTAACGCCTTCATATACCTGATCATCTTCGTGGCGGTCATCGCCATATTCTTCACGCTGTTTTCCTCTGGGGACAACACCGAGAGGGTTGATGTTTCAGCGATCCTCCAGATGGCCGAGAACGAGCAGATCGTCAAGATCGTCGTTGACGGCGATCAGTTGATCGTGACGCCTCGGAACAGCCCCGACCAGTTGCTTATTGCAGCCAAGGAGCCGGGCACCAGCGTGTTCGAGCTCTTCCAGGCGGCGAATATCAACCCCAACGCGAAGAGCATTCAGATCGAGGTCCAGCAGTCATCCGGGTTCGGAGCACTGTTTGGTGTTCTCTTGCAATTCCTGCCTCTGCTCTTCTTTGGCGCGATCCTTCTGTTCATGATGCGCCAGGCCCAAGGCTCGAACAATCAGACCATGGGCTTCGGGCGTAGCAAGGCTAAGATGTACTCCGGCAACCGTCCCACGGTCACCTTTGCCGACGTCGCGGGGGTCGAGGAGTCCAAGCAGGAGCTTCAGGAAGTCGTTGAGTTCCTGAAGTACCCAGAGCGTTTCCTCTCCCTCGGCGCGCACATCCCGAAGGGTGTCCTCATGGTCGGCCCTCCAGGCACCGGCAAAACGCTGCTCAGCCGCGCAGTCGCTGGCGAAGCTGGAGTGCCGTTCTTCGCTATCAGCGGTTCCGAGTTCGTCGAGATGTTCGTGGGCGTGGGCGCGTCTCGCGTGCGTGACCTATTCGACCAGGCCAAGCGCAATTCGCCCGCGATCGTTTTTGTCGACGAGATCGACGCCGTCGGTCGTCACCGTGGCGCTGGCCTTGGCGGCGGGCACGACGAGCGCGAGCAGACGTTGAATCAGATCCTCGTTGAGATGGACGGCTTCGACACCAGCACCAACGTCATCGTCATCGCAGCGACTAACCGGCCAGACATCCTCGACCCCGCGCTGCTGCGTCCGGGCCGATTCGACCGCCGTGTGATGCTCGACTCCCCTGACATCAACGGCAGGGTCGCCGTGCTCAAGGTTCACATCACGGGTAAACCGCTATCCGATAACGTGGATCTAGAGGCGCTGGCCCGCCAGACCCCCGGCTTCTCTGGTGCGGACTTGGCCAACCTCGTCAACGAGGCCGCCATCCTCGCTGCACGACGTAAGAAGAAGGAGATCGGCTACGAGGAGCTCATGGAGTCCGTGGACCGCGTGACCATGGGGCCTGAGCGCCGCTCCCGAGTCATCTCGCCGCACGAGAAAGAGATCGTCGCCTATCACGAGAGTGGCCACGCGTTGGTGGGCCATATGCTGGCACACGCTGACCCCGTTCAGAAAATCTCAGTGATCTCCCGAGGTATGGCGGCTGGGTACACCAAATCCTTGCCGTCTGAGGATCGCATGTTCATGTCGAGGCCGCAGTTGATGGATCGCATCACCATGGCGCTCGGCGGTAGGGTTGCCGAAGAGATAACGTTCGGCGAAGTCACTACCGGCGCGAGTAACGACCTAGAGCAAGTCACAGGTATCGCGCGAGCCATGGTTACCCGCTATGGCATGAGCGAAAAGCTGTTGCCTCGCACCTACGGCAAGCGCGAGGAGATGGTGTTCCTCGGACGTGAGATCACTGAACAGCGCGACTACAGTGACAAGGTTGCTGAGGACATTGACGATGAAGTTCAAAGCATCATCCTTGAGGCCTACTCCAACTGCAGGCGCATCCTCGAAGAGAATCTGCCCAAGCTAGCGCAGATCGCTCGCTACCTCATGGCCAATGAGATGGTCGAAGGTAAAGACCTCGACAACCTGTTCGCGTCCGATGTCCCGCCCGACGGCGCAGTCGCCGCTGGAGCGTAGTTCTTCGCACTTAGAGACTGAAAGAGGCCCCGGCATATGCCGGGGCCTCTTTCTTACCCTTGCTAGATGCACCTTTGCGGCCCCAAGCGCGTCATACCTTTCGACTGAGTATCGCCTAGATCGCGGCCACAACCTGACCCGCTCGTAGAGGTATAATCTCCGTATGCAAAAAGACACATTTCGCCTGACATCGCTGGCCACCTGCGCCGGGTGAGCGGGTAAGTTCAGTCCTGAGGATCTCGGCGAGATCCTGAGCCATCTTCCCCACGTAGAGCACCCCAACCTGCTCGTGGGATTCCACACAGGTGATGACGCCGCCGTTTATCAGCTGACGGATGACCTGTGCGTCATCCAGACCGTCGACTTCTTCCCTCCCATCGTGGACGACGCCTACGACTATGGCGCGATCGCCGCCGTGAACGCACTCAGCGACATCTACGCCATGGGCGGCAAGCCGATCTTGGCGCTGAACATCGTCTGCTTCCCTGAGGACGTAGACGTCGCCATCCTCGGGCGCATCCTGCAGGGTGGGTCTGACGTCGCCGTGGAGGCTGGCGTGCTCATCGCGGGGGGGCACACCGTCAAGGACGCCGAGCCTAAGTACGGCATGGCCGTCACCGGCATCATCGCCCCCAAAGACATCGTGACCAACGCGGGCGCGAAGGCTGGCGATACGTTGGTGCTCACGAAACCCATAGGGACCGGGATTATCTCGACAGCGGGCAAGGCGGGGATCGCTGATCCCGCATACGTCGCAGCGGCTGTCAAAGCGATGCGTACCTCCAACAAGCCCGCGTCAGAGGCGATGGTGGCCGTCGGCATCAACTCGGCCACGGACATTACCGGGTTCGGCCTGTTGGCGCATCTCGGCGGAATGATGAAAGCCAGCGGCACTACGGCTAGAGTGAGTATGGCAGCGGTTCCTCTACTACCAGGTGTCCGTGAACTAGCTGACCGCGCTTTCTCTGGTGGTACACGTCGTAACCACGAGGCAGCCGCCAAAGTCGTCCGCTGGCATGACGAACTGACCCTCGAAGATCAGCTCATCCTGTGCGATGCGCAGACCTCAGGCGGACTGGTACTCAGCGTGGCCAACGACAAGGCCGACGCGCTGCTTGCCGACCTCACGGCGCGCGGAGTCACGGGTGTTGTGATTGGCGACGTGGTCGCGAGTTTGGGCGTCGAGATCGAGGCTGGCCTCTAGGCCTGCCTCCAAACTTCTAACGCGGGCCGCGTGCCCATGGAGACCACAAGTGGAGATCCCAAGCGAATTCCGGGACGCGATGTTGGAACATGCAGCGGAAGACCACCCCAACGAGGTCTGCGGGATGCTCGGCGTCCTCGACGGCAAGGTGGTGGCGCACTACCGGATCAAGAACGCCCACCCCAGCCCATACAGGTATGAGATGGATCCGAAAGAGCATTTCGTGACGCTGCGTGAGGTGGAGGACGCTGGCTGGGAGCCCGCTTTCTACCACTCTCACTCCCACTCGCCTGCGGCCCCGTCTGACACCGACATCCGGTTGGCGGCGTATCCCACCAACTTCTACCTCATCGTTTCGCCGCACAGATTCGACGGTAACAGCCAACAGATCGGCGAGGAGCCGCAGGTACGGGCGTTTCTCATCGACGAAGGCGAAGTCACCGAAGAGTCCGTGGTCGTCACCGCCTAACCCTGTCTCACGTGTATCGGCCCCATCGCCTTGCGTGACGCCGGGTGCCGATGGCGCACGCCTCGCTCCTATCCCCACCACACATCCTGACGCCGTCCCGCTGGCATCGTTGTAGCAGACATCAACGGCTTGAGGGGGCCGAAGGAGATTGTCCATGAGGGTTCGAAGATTGGTGATGGCGTTGTTGGCGGTGGTGGTGTTGTCCGGTGCCATGTTGAGTGTGGTGTCTGCGGCGCCTCGGGCGCAGGAGACTCGTGCTACAGCAAAGCACGAGCGGCCAGCGAAGGCGTTCCTAGGTTTGGAGACGACCAAGCTCTCCCCCAGGATCAAGCAGTACCTGGAACTCCCAGAAGAGATAGTCGGCCTTTTGGTCATGGGCTCGATCCCCGGCAGCCCCGCCGCCGCTTCTGGGATCGTGCGGGCCGACGTAGTCCTATCTGTCGACGGCTTGGTGATCGAGACCCCCAAGCTCCTTGAGCGTCTCGTGAACTCCAAGGCTCCCGGCGACGTGATAGAGGTCAACTACGTGCACGATGGCGTCCGAGCCACCGTCAGCATCACGCTCGCTGCTTTGGAAGACCACAAGCCCCCGCGCCAGCCCGCGTGGCTCACACAGGTTCGCAACTTCGTCCGTGCGTTCCCCAACGTGGTCGTTGGGAACTTGGACGTGCTCGGTGACGATGGCGTCGTCCGCGTGCACACCATCACGCCAGCGCAGGTCGTCGGGGTTGATGAGGCCAACGTCACTGTCGTTGATCGGCTGGGCGAAACGACCACGTACGTGGTCGTAGATGGGGTGGTCGTCGTTCGCGGTAATCACCGGATTGCCATTGCAGACCTTCGCGAGGGCAATCACGTGGTCGTGCTTGAGATCGATGGCACGCTGAAGGCCATCGTGGTCACAGGCGCGCCCCGCGACGATGCGGGCCGGGTTCGCGGCGAAGACCTTGACGAGATGGAACCCGACCGCCGAGGCCCCATCGTCAGCACGTTCCGTACGTTCATGAATGGCTTGCGCGCGCAATTCATAGCTGAACGCGATAGCGGGAATCTCCAGGAACTGATCCTGAAGCTCCAGGAGCGCATCGCTGAGCTCCAGGCGCGGATGGGCAGCACTAGCGACTCTGGCGAGGATGCCGCAGCTTAGCTCGGGCTGCGCTCTTCGCTTCTACACAACAGGGCCGCGAGAAGCTCCTGGCCCTGTTGTGTGTTCCACCGTATCGCGCCGGGAACTTTCGGGACTCCGGCCCCGTCTAAACTTCGACAGCCACCCCCATGACCTAGGAGTCCCCCGTGCGTTTCACTTTCAATCTCGCTCCTCTTGCGATCATTGCGATACTGCTCCTGGCCGCCTGCGGCGGCAACGTCGAGCCAACGGCGACACCGACCCTACTGGACGTTCCTGTAACTTACCCCCCTGCATCCGAGTCCGGCGGCCAATCGTCGAGCGTTCAGTCGGCTGAAGAATCCAGCAGTGGTATGAACCTCAACGCATTGCTGACCATCGCTGATGTGGAGGCGTCACTCCCCGAGCTTTCTTCGCTTACTACAGCTGAGATCAATTATTACGCGATGATTCAGATGCCGAACCCCGATCAGGTCGTAGGCATGAACGCCTTTGATGGCCTCGTCTTTCAGTCCGGTGAGACCGCCAGCATCACGCTCACCGTCGTTGACTTCGAGAGCGCAGAGCTTGCGAAGAACCACCTCAACATAAGTTCACCCGGTCTCGAACAAACGAACATCGAGGGCAGTGATGACTCTTACGCCGCGCAGGGCGGCGACCTGATTGCTGTCCTCTCAAGGTCAGGCAACTACGTGGTTTCGATCAATGGATCGGGCCTGCCGGAAACCGACGCTGCACTCGAGGCGGGCATGAAGCTCTTGGCCCTCGCACTGTCGCGACTCCCCTAGCCCCAGCCAAACCTCAAACATCACGCGCTGGCGCGGCTTCGTAGCTTCTTGAGGTGGTCAACGAAGTCGGCCGTTGCCATCTCGCGTTCAAGCACGTAGTGGATGGATACGCCCAAGATGCGCTCCAACTCGTCGCGTATGGCCGGCGACAGACCCACCTGTACCGCGTCGGCCATGGGCGTGCGGTGATAGTGGCGTAACACCTTCAAGGCGTTGACCGAGAGCGATAGCACTTGCCCCATGGGGACACTGCATGTGTCGTCGACGACTCCACCAAGCCCTGGTGCGAACCGATGGTGCTCCGCGACGATCGCTGTGCCACAGACTTGGCAGTTCCCCAACGCGGGCATGTACCCCGAGTCTTCCAGCAGGCGGAGTTCCGTGTAGCGCGCAACCCCGTCCAGCGGCTCCCCCCGGTCGAGCGCCCGTAGGGCATCCAGCAGGAGCGTGTAGGCCCCTGGATGGGGTGACGCATCGGGGAGCAGCGCATCCGCGAGTTCCATGAGGTAAAGGCCCGTGGCGAGCCTATCCAGGTCTGCCTTGAGCGCGCCGAAACTCTCCATTGATTCCGCACCGGTAACCACGTCAACGTGGTGGCCGAGCGCCAGCGTCAGGTGCACGTGGTTGAAGACATCGAGATGCCCGCCTAGCCGACTCGTGATCCGTCGAGCGCCGCGAACCGTGACGGGCAGTTTGCCCAGGTTCGGCGTCAGTACCGTAATCAGGCGATCGGCCTCGCGCATAGACCGGCTCCGCAACACCAACGCCTCGGTCTTGTAGCTACGTGGGCGCTCACCGTCGCCGGGGCGCCGAAATGAACTGCGGTTCTGCTCTGTCATCGATCGTAGTCTATAGTCTGCGGTGCACATCGCAGAGAGGCGGATGACCATGCCGGATGATGAGAAGCAGCGTTGCCCCTGGCCCAACGACGAATTGATGATCCAGTACCACGACGAAGAGTGGGGTGTACCCACGCGCGACGAGCACGTGCTCTTCGAGTATCTGGCGCTGGAAGCAGCGCAGGCGGGCCTATCCTGGCGCACCGTGCTCCACAAGCGTGCTGAGTTCAACAAGGAATTCGAGGGGTTCGACCCCGTGCGTGTGGCAGGCTACGGCGACGACGTGGTCGAGCGGATGATGGGTAACGCGGGTATCATCCGCAATCGCCTCAAGCTCAAGGCCATGATCACCAACGCTCAGCGGTTCCTGGAGGTGCAGCAGGAGCACGGAACCTTCGCCGATTACCTTTGGGGCTTCGTTGGTGGCCAGCCGTTGCCGCGCCCGTCACCGCTGACCGGGGACATGGTTCCCGCGACCTCGCCAGAGTCCGACGCGCTGGCGAAAGATCTCAAGAAGCGAGGCTTCAAGTTCGTGGGTTCAACCATCGTGTACGCCTACATGCAATCCATGGGCATGGTCAACGACCACGTCACTGGTTGTTTCCGCGCACCTGACTAGCGACCCCTGGCAGGGCGCTGGCTAGCTTTCGAGCATCTCGTCGATGAACTCGTTGATCTTCTCCTCGTTCAGAAGACCGCTCCAGGCACGCAGCAAGCTGCCGTCCGCATTGATGAAGAACGTAGTCGGCATGCCCACCACCCTGAAATCGCGAACGACGCTGTCGTCGAACGTCGTCCCTGCGGGGTAGGTGACATCCAGGTCGATCAGTAGTTGCTTGGCATCTTCGCGTGACCCCAGGAACTGCTGCTGCCCGATATCGACTCCGATGATGGTCACCTCGTGGCCCCGTTTGTCGTAAACGGCTTGGATATCAGGCATCTCAGCTCTGCACGGAGGGCAGAGCGCCGCCCAGAAGTTGAGCACCACCGGCTTTCCATGGCCGACCAACTCAGCCAGTGTTACCTCTTCGCCCCCCAACTCATCCGCCCTCTGGTAGGCCGTGATCGTCAGATTTGGCAACTCAAGATTTATGCCCGGCGTCCCAGACTCCGAGGGCGTGCCCTGAAAGTCAGCAGCTGTCGTTGTCGTTGGCGTCACTTCCGCGACCGTGCCGCCGCACGCGGCGAGGAGCGCGGAGGCTACGACCGCTAGGGCAGTGAGGCTGACCTTCTTGGAACTCACCCTGGTGCTGTCTATCATTCATATCCCTGCTGTGGCGTATAGCCGATTCTGGAACTGCATCTGATAAATGTTACGTCGCCCACGTCCGTTAGGGTTCCCACAACTCAGTGGAAGGATAGAAATCAGTCCACGAGAACCAGAACGACACGAGCGACGGCAACTGCTCCAGCGTCGCGCCGATCAATTCGCCGTCGACCGCCTTACCCGTCAGCGACGCCCACGTCGTGCCCGTCTCCACGTCACGCATCGCCAACCGATCCACTGCCTCGAAGGTTATTGTCCGGCCACCGAGCACACGACTGAACGCCGCCGCCGCGCCGCCTTCCGGGTCGTGCGTGATGACCACGGGGGCGCCCTCGTAGGTATCGTTCACTACTGGCTCATCCGCCAGATGCTTGAACGCGTACGCGATACGCTCTCGTCCATAGTCGAGCCCGAGAATCAGATCCTTGCGCCTCAATCGCGTGTCCCCATTCTCCTCCCCGAGCACCCCAGCGCTGTTCGAGCTGTAGTACGAGGTGTAGGGGTCTCGACCCGACCCGCGTCCGATGGTGCGATCCAGTAGTTTCGTGTCGGGATGCTGCTCCACCCAGGCTGCCCACGAGGTGAGCTGCGAGGGCAGCAGCTTCATATCAACACCAGTGAGAGGGCCATCGACCCCGGACGCGAGGAACTGACTCCACAACGTGTCCGTCTGGTGATCGTACATAACGACCGCATTCATGATGAGCTTGCCGGAAACGCCGAAAGTGAGGGTTTGGCCCTCGATCTCGCGGGCAAATACCATGCCCGTGAAGCAGAGTGGTCACCAAGTGACCGCGACGGGTACACCCCCGATGGTATCGTTCACCACCTCATGGGAACTGAGTTGCGCGGTCGAATACGCGCGATGGTCATTCCCGATGGACACACCGATCACGCGGTCTGACGGCGCCATCTGCGCCTCAGCCTCAACGCCGGTCAAGAATGCCACCCGGTTCTCCAGGATAGCGGGGATCGCGTCCCTAGCGAGCAACGTGATTATCTCGAACTTGCGTGGCGGCTCAGGGGGCGCGCCTGTTGGATCTGCGCCTGTCTCACTCGTGATAGCGACAGTCATCGGCGGATTGAAGATGCGCCACACCGGGCTACCCGGTAGGACTGACAACAACGCAGCGAAGCCGCCCACGGCCAACGCGGCCAATAGAACCATTCCCTTGATACTCATCCACCACCCCACATCCACTTCCAGTCTCGACGCTTAGGATGCGCGAAGCTCCGATACGGGTTCGCCAGAGGTGTAAACTTCCCCAGTTTGGATACAGTTGGCCCGGCCCGTGTCCGCCGAGCCGTCATTCGCCATTATTCGTAGGAGATCGTGTGGGAATCATCGTGGCGTTGGTTGGTGGGTTCGGAGCATCGTTAGCTTTCATCGGGGCGCTGGTGGCGATGTTCGCTGGTGGCGTCGGGTACTCGATCGGCGCAGACGACTCGGGTGCTTTCACTGCGCGAGCGGTCGGCGCATTGTTCGCGTCGTTTGTAGGTTTTGCGGGCGCGTTGACAGCCCGTAACCGACTCCGGCTGGGCGCAGGCTTGCTGATCGCCTCGGCGGTCGTCGGCCTGTTCTTCGTGTTCTGGTTCTACGTTCCTGCCGCTGTGATGCTGCTCGCAGCAGCGACCATGGCCCTTTGGCCCTCTGGGGAGCCGCCCGAGGGCAGCTAGACAGCCCGTTGCCGGTTAGAATCGTGTGTATCACCCCGACCACGGAGGCCTGTCACGATGGCTGAGCAACCTACCGCGCAGGTAGTTAAATACACGTTCTACAAGGTGGCCCCCGAGTGGCGGCGGTTACCAGAAGAGACTAGGTCCCAGGACAAGCGCGAGCTTGCGTCAGTTCTCGATGGTGCTGACGGCATGATGTTGCGCACGTACAGCCTCATGGGCATGCGCGCGGACGCCGACATCATGGTGTGGACGGTGAGTGCCGACCTCGAGCGCGTGCAGACGCTCGCAACGCAGGTCGCCGCAACGCACCTCGGAACCTACCTGGAGACCACGACTTCGTACCTTGCGATGACGCGTCACTCCATGTACTTGGACGAGCACGACCATGAAGGCGGGGAGAACCGCACGCGCGTCCGCCCCATGGGGCGGCCCTACCTATTCGTTTACCCCTTCATCAAGACCCACGGTTGGTATCAGCTCTCCTTGGAGGAGCGCCAACGCATGATGAACGAGCACTTCGCGGTTGGGCACAAGTACCCTGAAGTGAAGATTCACACTACCTACTCCTACGGGCTCGATGACCAGGAGTTCGTGCTTGGTTTCGAGACCGACAACCCCGCGCGGTTCCTGCAACTGATCATGGATCTTCGCACCGCCGAGCAACGCCCCTACACCGAGCGTGACGTGCCGATCTTCACCTGCCTCCTGGGGCCGACCGCCCAGGTGCTCGACAGCCTAGGTGGATAACGGGACTGCCCGCCATCTCATCCTGGGTAAGTGATCGCAACATAATTTTGGGTAACAAAAACCAGCCGACCAATGGTCGGCTGGTTTTACTTTTGCTGCTCGTGGACTTGAACTAGCTCGGGTAGTTGAAGTTCTTGTTGAGTTCGATGAACTCTTTTTCATCCGCGGGAACTGCATCTTCGGAGAAAATAGCAGTGACTGGGCATACCGGCTCGCAGGCTGCGCAGTCGATGCACTCGTCTGGGCTGATGAAGTACTGCCGCTCACCTTCGTAGATACAGTCCACGGGGCAAACATCCACACATGCGGCATCTTTGAGGTCAATGCAAGGAGAAACGATTATGTAGGCCATTCGGAGTGAACCCTCCCTCGATTTTCGCGCTAAGTTGGGCGCTTTCGTGGCGCCGCATCAAGCGTCGCGTAGTGTATCAAACAGCGTTGCAGTTGAAAACGCGCAACTCCACCCCATTACCCCGTCGCGATAGGTCCGGCCGGATTCTTGCGGATCGAGAGATTCACGAACGTCTCTGTCCTGCGAACCCCGCTGATCCCACCAACCTGAAGGCGAAGGAAGCTGGAAAGCTCCTCGGGCGAGCCAAGAGCGACCCACAGGAATATGTCGAACGCACCAGTGGTCACGGATACGTACTGAACCTCGGGAATCTCCGCAAGCTTCTGCGCAACGGGATCCACTTCTGAAGGCTCTACTTGCAGGGCGATGACCGCAGTCGTGCCTCTGCCCAATTTCGCCGGGTCTGGAATCGCAACGACTCGGATGACCTCGTCCTTGATCAGGTTCCGGAACCGCCTCCTGATCGTCCCCTCACTAACACCCACCTGCTTGGCCAATTCGATGTTCGATGCGCGGCCGTTGGCCTGCAGCAGCGAAATCAGCTTATCGTCGAGTTCGTCGAGATCCATTTCTGTTCCTTTCGTGAAATATGGCACAAATGAGTATAGGGCGCTATGCGGCGTGCATCAAGGCCCATTGGTAGTGAAATCGCAATTGGAACATCATAATCAGGCGACTTGCGGCTTGGACTTAACGTGTATTCGCCAATGACGCAATCCGCGCGCCGTGGCGCGATTTGTGGGTTCGCATTCATTGACCCCCGCCAGAGGGCGCGGTAGCCTGGTTCAATAAAGTGGCGACAAGTGCCAAGGAGTGCACATGATTACCGTTAGCGACATGGCAGCAGTGAAGCTCAGGGAGATACTTGACGAAGAAGGCCAGCCGGAAGGCGCCCTTCGCGTGATTGTTGTCCCCCAGGGCGGCGGAGCCCAGTACATGCTGGCGCTTGAGGAAGGCCTCGCCGAGGACGATCTGATCCTCCACGACGTTGGCGTTCGAGTGATTGCTGATGTCGACAGCGCACCTCTTCTAGATGGTGCGGAAATCGACTACACCGAGAGCCTGATGCGGAGCGGATTCGTAATCACGAACCCGAACATCGCGACATCTGCCGGCGGCGGCTGTGCCTGCGGTGGTAACTGCGGGTGCGGCTAGCCCTAGCCGACAGCCCGAAGATTGGTATCAAAAGAGGCGCCCCAACGGGCGCCTCTTTTTTTGTGCTGTCCCTCAACCTGCCTGGCACCCGCTACTGGATGTCTATCCGCCGCCCCGTGCGTGCCGATTCCACCATCGCCAGCGTGATCTGCGCCGCTCGCAGTCCATCCACGCCCGACGCCGCTGGCTCACCGTCGCCCGCCACCGCTGCGTTCATCGCGTCCACCTGCCACGTGTACAGCGCGATCGGGTCGTTCGCGTATGACTCGCTCGTCTCCGTACCGCTCGTCGTGATGTCCAGCGTCCCATCAAGCACCATCCCGATGCCCTCGTGAACGCCTGCCTTCCCCTCGCTGCCGTACACCATCACACCGTTGCCCTGATAATCCGGCGTGCGTCGCCCCGTCATCACCGTCCCGAGCGAACCGTCGTCGAACCGCAGCGACATCACCAGCAGCTCCTCTAGCGGCGCATCAGGCGTCGCGTCGCTCAGCGCAGTCACTTGCACCACCTCGCGACCCAGCACGTAGCGCATGAGGTCCGCGCAATGCACGCCCGTCGCCATGAATGCGCCTGCGCCGACCATCGCTGGGTCATCCCACCAGGCTTGGAGATCTGCGCGCGGCGGAGGCTTGGTCTGCCTGCGGGTGCCTCGGCCCCAGTTCGTTGTCGTTAGCGAAAGCTCGCCAAGCTCGCCCGCCGCCACCATCGCGCGCACCCGCTGGTGGCCAGGATGCGTGCGTAGGTGAAAGCCCACCCCCAACTTCACGCCAGCGCTGGCGCATGCATCGATCATCGCCTGGCAGTCCTCGACGGTCAGCGCCATAGGCTTCTCCACCAACACATGCTTGCCCGCGGCCGCCGCCTTCAACGTGTGCTCGCGGTGCAACGCGTTCGGTGACGCCACGTACACGACATCCACAGCAGGGTCAGCGAGCATCGCGTCCAAGTTGTCGTACGCGGCCGCCGCGCCGTGCTTGTCGGCGAACGCCTGCGCTCGGCCGGTATCGCGGCTCACAACCGCAGCGAGCGTGGAGTCCACTGCCGCGTTGATGGCTGGCGCCATCTTCGTATCAGGGTGGCGGCCCGTGCTGACGATCGCCCATCCGAGGGTCATAGGTACATCTCCATGGCAAAAAGATCAGGATGGCCCCAATGGGCTCCCGAGGAGGGTAGGGAACCGCCAAACGAGTGTCAAAAAAGTGCCCCGGAATCTCCGGGGCACTTTTTGATCGCCTAGCTTGTCGCGGCCTCGCGCCGCCTATCCCTCGGTGATGTAGCGGTACGCGGACAGCGCGGCCGCCACGCCATCGCCAACTGCGTTCGCCAACTGTCGCTCAGAGAACGTTCGGACGTCGCCTGCCGCGAACACCCCTGGAACGCTTGTGTTCATCTGGATGTCTGTGACGACGTGGCCTGCTGCATCAAGATCGACTGCCCCGATCATGAACTCGTTGATCGGGTGGAAGCCGATGTACACGAAGACCCCGTTGGTGTCCTGCTCTGAGATCTCGCCGGTCTTGAGGTTCTCCAAGACGATGCTCTTTACGTCACCGTCTCCCTTGATCTCCTTGATCGCGCTATTCCAAACGAAGCTCATCTTCGGATTGTCGAATGCGCGCTGCTGAAGAATCTTGCTCGCACGCAATTCCTCGCGGCGGTGCACCACTGTCACGCTGCTGGCCATGCGCGTCAGGTACAACCCCTCATCCATGGCAGCGTCTCCACCACCAACGACCGTGACATCCTGGTCGCGGAAGAAGTTGCCATCACAGGTCGCGCAGTAGGAGACCCCACGTCCTGCGAACTCGTCTTCGCCGGGAACCTCAAGCTTGTTGTGCTCACCACCGGACGTGATGATCACCGCCTTGGCGGTGTACTCACCCTCTTCGCCGATGAGCTTCTTGACGGGGCCATCGAGTTCAAGTCGAGTGATGGTGTCGTACACGAACTCCACCCCGAAGCGCGTCGCTTGCTTCTCGTACAGCATCGCGAGGTCTGGCCCAGCGATGGGCTCAGGGAAGCCGGGGTAGTTCTCTATCTCACCCGTGTAAAGGATCTGACCCCCGATTGCCTGGCGCTCGATCACGAGTGTCTTCAGCATCGCACGGACGGAGTAGATGGACGCGGCCAAGCCTGCAGCGCCCCCTCCGATGATTACCACGTCATATGTCGGTTCTTCAGCCATCGGAAACTGGGACCTCCCCTGGGAATACCGCACGGCTCGCTGATCTAGCCGCGCTTCACAATCTTAGATACGGTTCAGGCCAAAGCGGATGCTTTTCTACACGTGGTAGCGGAAGCCGCCCTCTACCAAGTCACGGTTCACCCGGCGGTTCAGGTGTAGCCCCTCGAGAACGAACTCCATCGCTGACGCGATTGCCGGGCCGTCCTCCGCCACGCCAAGCTTGTTGAGCGCGTTGCCGAAGCCCTCGAACTTCGTGATCTCATCCACGTAACGCTGCGCTGGCAACTCTGCACCCGTGTCCACGGTCGTGCCTTGCTCGAACGAAGCAACGATGCTCTCGAAGTCCGACGCCGCGAAATAGCGATCGAAGATGTTTAGAACCGAGCGCTTCACCAGGTCGTCGTGGATCTTCGTCTCGCGCCCGTCCTCCATGGTCTCCATCTCGATCTTGCCCAAAGTGGACGCGATCATGTAGGGCAGGTCGGTGAGCCGCGGAACCGCGTGCTCCTCGCCCTGGGTGATGGCGCGGCGCAGCGAGTTCGCTACGATCGTCTCGTAATTGGCGATCGACACCCGGACGCTGACACCTGAGCGTTGGTTGATCTCCGGGTGCTTGCGGGCCAATGTCGTGTACTCCGCCACGATCTCTTTCATGTACTGAGGCACGTAGAGCCGCTCTTCCGTGTCGGGGAACTTCGTGCGCTCCGCTTCCATGATCGCGATCTCTAGGCTCGACTCGCGTGGGTAGTGCGTTCGGATCTGTGAGCCGTAGCGGTCCTTCAACGGCGTGATGATCCGGCCACGGTTCGTGTAGTCCTCCGGGTTCGCACTGGCCACAACGATCATGTCCAACGGCAATCGAACCCGGTAGCCCTTGATCTGGACGTCGCGTTCTTCCATCAGGTTGAACAGGCCAACCTGGATGCGCTCGGCCAGATCGGGCAACTCGTTGATGCAGAACAGCCCACGATTCGTGCGCGGGATGAGGCCGTAGTGGATGGCCAACTCGTCGGAGAGGTAGCGCCCCTCCGCGATGCGGATCGGGTCAACGTCGCCGATCAGGTCGGCGATAGAGATGTCAGGGGTCGCGAGCTTCTCTCCGTAGCGGTGGTCGCTGCCGACCCACACCACCGGTGTAGCGTCGCCCTTCTCTTCGACCATGTCCTTGCCGTAGCGAGAAATGGGAGCAGTCGGGTCGTCGTTGACCTCACTGCCCTCGATGATCGGAATCTCGGGGTCTAGCAGATCCACAAGGGCGCGGATGATGCGGGACTTCGCCTGCCCACGCTCGCCCAGCAGAATGATGTCCTGGCCCGCCAGGATCGCGTTCTCCACCTGGGGAATCACCGAGTCCTCGTAGCCGAGGATGCCCGGGAACAACGGCTCATGGGAGCCCATGCGGGCGATCAGATTGCGGCGCAACTCCTCACGCACGGGAACCGACACATATCCGCTCTTCTTCAACTCACCAAGAGTAACTGGCTTCTTCTTTTGGGTGGTCAAGACGCAACCTCGCAGGTGTTGATAGCGGGGCTCAGTCTAGCAGGGGAAGCCCATCTCAGTGTGTCCTTAAATTACGAAGGGGCGGAACATTCCACCCCTTCGTTCCCGCTGATCATGCGGCCCAGATCCGGAGCCGCAGTACTAGCTACATGTAAACCTCTACCGACTCCACCTCGGTGAACTCCCGCGCAACACCCCTCAGGTGAGAACGGATGTCGTTCAGGTTGATGACCACCGCACGTGCTGGCCGCCGGTCTACCACTCTGCCAGCCACGGTCTGCGTGAGACCTTCGTGGAGGTAGGGGGCGTGCTCGCCCATCAGGCGCTCCATCACGGTTGCTACGTTGCGTTCAGTCATCTCGTTGTCCTCTCTTGATCGGCATCTGCGGGCTTGCGTGGCGGCGTGCCTTACTGGACCACCGGCTCCTCGGGTGTGAGTTCGGTCGTCACGATCGTGTCGAGCTCCAACTGAAGGTCATTGGCGAAGAGCTGGAACCGGCCCGCGAGGTCCTCGGCGTAGACGGTCATCGTGTCGCGGCGTTGGGTCGCGAGAGCGAGGTCAGGGTTTTCAGCGAAGGACATGAGGTCGTCGATGATGGTTGTGTACATCGTTCCGACCTGAGTCGCGGTTTGCTCAACGGCCTCGGTGGAGAAAGGCGTCTCTTCGGTGACCGGTTCGGCAGCGTTGAGGTCTACCAGAGGGAACGCGCCGACCGCGCTGGCGATGAAGCCAAGGATCATCATCACTGTCCCGAGTGTTGCTAGTACCTGCATCGCGGTTCGCCTCCTCTTCAGTCTTCGCTTCGCATCCGGTCGCTTGGCAGGGCTGCCGGGATGCTTGCGGTGAGTGCTCGTCGCACCTCACAACACGAGTCTGGCTTTTGCGTGAGTGCGTGCCATCACCCACGCGAATGGAAAAGCAACTAATCCGTACGGGTGAGCCTTTAGGGCAGTGCGCACGCGTGCTCACCTGTACTTTCGTACAGTGCAGAGGGCGTTCCCAGGAATGTTGAAACGGGTCGACGAGGGCATCCGAACGGGTTAATCGAATGCCCTGAAGCGACCTGAAGCGGGCTACGGGACGGCACCCAATCGGGCGCTGAGAACACGCAAAACTCGCTGCGGATGGGTAGGCTCAGCCGCTTCGCGCGCGTTCATTGACAGGGTTGGAGTGGGGGGCCAGCATGGCCGCAGCGCTCGAACGAGCGCTTACGGAGCCCCCCGCCTCATGAATTGGTTCGCCGGTGCTTTGATCAGCACCTTGCTGTTTTCCGTGGTGTCGATCCTCGACAAGCGGCTGGTGGGAAGCCTCTTCCCCAGCTACCACACCTTCATCATCACGTTTGGGCTGCTGCAATTCCCCATCGCAGCGGTCTTCTTCGGGTTCGTCATCCCCACCGTGGGCTTCGAAAGCGGGGAAGGCGTCGTGTGGGCATTCGCCAGCGGACTCCTGTGGGCGATCGGCCTATCCCTCTTTTTCTACGGCCTCAGCCTCGAAGAGGTATCCCGGGCGGCCCCCATGCAATCCATCACCCCCGTCATCACTGCTGTGATCGCGGTGGTGCTTTTTGACGACGTCGTCTCCCCGACCCAGTGGATCGGGATACTTGTCGTCGTCAGTGGGGCCTTGATGATCAACCTGCGCAAGGTTGATGGACGCTACCGCATCGCTCGTGGCAAGGCGTTCCTTGTACTGCTGCTCTCCGCGTTCGCCCTAGGGTGCGCATTCATCGTCAGCGACGAAGCGACCGACAGATTGAACGTAGGTGCTACTCAGGGCTTGCGCGCGCTTGGTATGGGCGTGGGGGTGCTGGCATTTACTTGGCGGCCCCGCCATATGAAACCGCTCATCGCCGCACTTCAGAGCCGACGAACTGCGGGCCTCATGTTCGTCTCCGAAGGTATCATGGGGCCAAGCGCCGCGTTGATCTTTGTCTACGCCCTGTCCGTTGGTTCCGTGTCGCTGGTGGCCACGGTTGCGGCGATACGCCCGCTGGCCATCCTCGCGCTCAGCTTGGGCCTCAGCACTCCGTGGTGGAACGTCCTCCACGAACCGATGGACAAAGAGACTATCGGCCTCAAAGTGATCGCCACCCTACTCATCGTCGGTGGGGTCGTCGCGCTCCGTCTCTAGATGGTGCCTGGAACCAGTTGGCTAGCGGACCAGCCCCGTGCTAGCGGAACAGATCCTTCGCGCGCTCGCGGATCATCGGCGCGATACCGCTCTCCCCTGCCAAGTACGGATATCCACGAACGATCGCCGCAGGCACGCGCGTCAGCTTGTTCGTGACTAGCTCCGTCGCCGCCGCGATCTCGTCAGCGACCGCGATCACCGTCGAGTGCAATTCCCGACCGTCGTTGTCGATCTCGCCTCGGTAGTCCCACAGAGCCTCGATGCCCGCCAAGCCGATCGCCACGTCGCCCGCGCCCTCGCGCCAAGCCCTACCGAACGTATCGGATACGATCACCGCTATCTCGCACTTCGCCAGATCCCGTACACGGTCGCGGATCCGCCGAGCGCTCGCGTCTGAATCTTTCGGCAGCAGTACAACGTAGTCCACGCTTCCCGTGCCTACGTTGGACGCATCGACCCCCGAATTCGCGCACACGAAACCGTGCCGTGTTTCCGTGATCATTACGCCGTTCTCCATGCGAACGATACGCACCGCCTCTTGCAGCACCACTTCGACCGCCCGCGCATCCTTCTCCCACCTGGCCGCGAAATCGATAGCCAGCGCCGATGGCGTGATCGTGCGCAGATCGATCACCTGATCCTCGGTCTTCGAAACCACCTTCTGCGTCACCACCAGCACATCGCCGTCAGCCAGAGGCGTGCCTTGCTTGGCGCACGCCTCCACCAGCAGCGCGCCGAGGTCATCCCCTGCCGTGATTTCCGGAACACCGTCTACACCTATTAGGGTCACTTGTGGTGGCATGGCGCTAGTCTAACCGCCGCCTGCGCGCCCATCGACAGCTTGCGCGAACCCAGCGGTACACTAGCGCCATGCCATACATTGAGGTTGAAGTCGAAGCCGGAGACAACAGCGACATGTCCGTCCTGCGCATGTTCGACGCTCGTGAGGAACCTCACGAGGTGACTTGGGTCGTCGCCCTCCGCCGCGACGGTTCCGAGGGCCCCTGCGCCGTCACCGGGTGGTCGTCAGACGGCCCCTGTCCTGCCCGAGCAGCGTCAGTCTGGGACTCCGGCGACGGCGTTGCACTGCTCATCTACGGTGGCGACGAAGGCATCCGCCTCAAGCACGCCGACTCCGACGCGGCTTGGGACATCGCCGACTCCGCCCAGTGGGGCGAGCCCTGCCTGCTCGTGGAGCTCGCCACCGAATCCGGCTAGCTCGCCGCGAACTCGCTCACGAATTCCACGAGCCACCACAGCAGCGATGTCAGCGCTGCGCTCCCTCCCATGATGCTCATGTCGCGCTTCGCAAGCGCCTTCTTCAACGGCGCGCCGGGGTACTCCGTGCCGGGCAAGCGCAGCTCCAGCAGGATGCGCTCCACGCCCCGGATGCGCGCATCGATCCCATCCAGCTTCGCCGACCAGGCACGATCCACCAGTTCATGCTCGCGCTGATGCCCCTTCTGGTTCGCCTCTGTTGCCGCGATCCGCTCCTTCTGTGTCAGTGTCGTCATGCTATGTCGCTCCCAATCGGTACGGATCAAGCAGGATGCGAACGTCGGAGTCCAGGTCAACGTCAACGTAGAACGGCTCGAACGCCGGTGCGCGGGTCCAGATGCGCGCCGCGTTCAGCAACGCCGCACGCTCCACTGCAGCTGGCCATCGCAGGATCGATACGGCCGTTGAGGTCGCGTGCGTTGCGGCCGTCGTGCCGTTCAGCCCGCGACTGATCGTCAGCGTGTTGCTGCTGATGCTTGTGACCAGCATCTGCTCCGAGCCCGCAATGATCGTCTGACCTATCGCGAAATCGCTCCCCGATGTCACCGCCATCGTCGTGGCGCTACTCGCCGTTGACCCGCTCGTGACCGACCCCGACGCCTCTGGGAAGCTGCGGTAACCCCACGAGCCCACGACCTGATAGCGCGCGTGGCCGCGTTCGAACTGCGACTTCGTCCCCCGCCCCAGCACCCGCAGCGTGTGGTACGGCGTGCCCCAGTGCTGCGTGGGCATCGCGTTCAGCGGCAGCAACTCGTAATCCGTCGTCGCCCATGTTGTCTCGTACGCTCCATCGTCGTCGTCGTCCGATTTCAATGTCGTGACCGAGATCAGGTCCGGCGTCGTCAATTGCGTATCCGCTGCCCCGTCGAATGTCCGCGTCGACGTCCGAGGGTAGAAATGTCGATTGCAGTAACCGTCTATCGAGTCCGACACCGCCAACAGCAGCTGGAACAGTTCATCATCGTCGCCGGATCCCCCAGCGGGGTCGTCCAAAAGCGATGCGTCTTTCAACTTGGTCAAGTCGCCATACAGCGACCGGTATGCTTCGCGTGCCATCTACCTCTCCTCCGTGTATTCCACGATGAACTTGTGCGAGCTCGTGGGCGCTGTCGTCCATCGCAGGCTCAGTACTTCGTTCTTCGACCCGACCGGTCCGGTTCCGCGCGACCACGTCCGCGTTGCGCCTTCGCCTTGATCCGGCACCTTCACGAGATCGATAGCCTTCGTTGCGTCAGTCTCGATATCGGTGCCGGTTCCGAAATACAGCTCCGCGAAGTGGTTCGCGTCTGAGTTCACCTGCGTGATCGCCACTCGAACGACCCTGACCCGCCTCCCCGTCGGAGGCGTGATCAACGTCGTTCGACTTGCCGACCCCGACCCGTCTGAGATGTAGCGCACCTTCGTATCGGTCAAGTCATCCAGGTACCCTGGCGTGAGCCGACGTTGCCCATCCTGGCGTGCCGTGCGGGGGCGCACCGAAGGTGCCGACTCCGGCCGCTGTCTCTTTGCTGGCGCGCCGTCATCGACCTCATCTACGGGCCTGGGCCGAACCGACGGCGCGTAATCCGAGCGCTGTGCCCGTTTGGTGATCATCGCTCCACCTCGTTCACAGTCCCAGCGCCGCGCGGCCTAGGTCGTACAGGCCTCGTACTTCGCCCGATGAAAGTTCCTTCGGCGTGAAGAAAGGTCCGAGTGGGCCTCCGATCATCGACCCGCCGAAAAGTTGGGTGACGCCGCCCAGCAAGCGGTGCGCGAAAGTCGTCGGCGCGCTGAGGTCTTCCATGGCAACGTAAGCGCCGCTGTCGTTCGCCGTTGAGGCGATGATTTCGCCGTCAACGTAGAGCGTCCCGTTGTCGGCGACTGAACCGCTCGTGCCCATGGCGTCAGCACCGCCCGTACCGTCGTAGGTCGCGACGACGAGTATCCAGACGCCAGTTGGTACGGCGGCGTCCGAGATTCGCTGAGCGCCAACATTGGCCGACTCATCGAAAGTTTGGAATTCGAGATTGTCGTTCCCATCGATCAGGAATCGCCATTCGCGAACCTCCGCTGCGAGTGTGTTGTCGAATCGGGCCAGGATGATGCTTGCGTGCCCGCCCGTCACGTTCACCCAAGCCCCGAGGCTCATAGCGCTGTCGTTGGCCCCATCGCCACGCGTCCAGAACGCAGCGTCCGGAGTGTCAGCCTCCTCGTCGGTTCCGTTGAACGTCACCAGTGGCATGATGCCTTGGAAGCTCACGGGATCGGTCAGATCCAACACCGTGTCGAACGCCCTCGGAGCCTCCGACCAGGTGAACGTCACCTGCTCGCCGCCCTTGGTCGAAAACGTCGTAGCGCCCGGCTGCCCGTGGTGTGGGTCGCCGATGGGGAGGATCACGCCGGCAGCTCCTAGGGTGCGCATCACCGCGTCGTAGTACGGCGCCCACAGAGTCTGGTACAGCTTCAGCAGCCCCCCGCTCGTCATCGTTGGCTCGATACGCTTTCCCATCAGCTCAACCCCAGGATTCCGCTGATCGCAGCATCACCAGCCGTCGCTTGAGCGCCCGCGATCGCATCCTCATCCGCCTGCCGCGCAGTTGAACGTGTCGCCTCGTTCGTCTCCAGCGTCGCCTTCGCCGTAGCGACCGCCCCTACGTGTGCTCGACTCCACTGTTGGTACCCAGGTACCGTCGATCGCACCACGTGGAACTCCAACGCCTGTTCGTCGGTCATCCCGTCCACCGCATCTCCGTACCGGAAGTCCAAGAACGCACGCAACGGCGCGACGTGCGCCGTTGGAACATCGAAAGATAGATTCATTGTTGCCATTTCCCCTCCTAAAGACTCAACCCGAAGTACCCGTTCACCAACTCCTTCACCACCCACAGGTCGTCCTCTGACAGCTCCTTGGCCGTCACGGCCAGCAGCGCGACCCCACCGTCGAAGAACTGGGCCTTCGTCGTGAAACGCGACGCCACGTGGAGCGCTGAAGCGGTGTTCTCCACCGCCA
>ERZ890510.509-NODE-509-length-30525-cov-5.030325_pt1 | contig 30525 bp, 30 predicted proteins | sample MGYA00521265_ERZ890510 | MGnify/ENA primary metagenome ERZ890510 (study PRJEB32303, sample SAMEA104408624) | aquatic metagenome | biome: Brackish water; feature: Chemocline; material: water | place: Baltic Sea | collected 2014-10-26T21:54:00 | depth 110 m ... | reverse complement strand
ACAAGGACCGTTGGGTTAATCGTTGGAGTTATGTCATTGATGGAATGGTGAAACTAGGAAATATAACTGAGGCACAAGCAAAATTAATAACTTTTCCAGAACCGATTGAATACGCTACTTCAAATAAATTAGGTGGACCAAATGGTTACTTATTAACTTCAATAAAAAATGAGATGCTCAAATTAGGTTATACCGAAAATGATTTAAATTTAAGAGGATTAAGAGTTGTCTCAACTTTTGAAGAACAAGCACAAACCGGAATGGTTGATGCAGTTAACGCTGAAGCGCCCACAAAAAATATTGAAGGCTTAAGAATTGGGATGGCTTCAATTCGTCCAGGAACTGGTGAAGTTGTTGCAATTTATGGTGGACCAGATTATGTAACTGAACCTCTAAATAATGCCACTCAAGCAATTGCGCAAGCAGGATCAACTTTCAAACCTTTTGCTTTAGCTGCAGCTTTCGAAGAAGGAATTGGTTTAGACACAATTTGGAATGGTGATTCACCCAGAACTTTTGGGGATTACAAGTTAAATAATTATGGTAAAAAATCTTTTGGTGAGATAACTCTTTTGCAAGCAACTGAAAACAGTGTGAACACAGTTTTTGTTGATTTAGCTTTTCAAATGGGTTCAGCTAAAGTTTATGATTCAGCTTTAAGAGCAGGCATTCCTGAAGAAACTCCAGGCATGCTCAATGACATAACTTTAGTTTTAGGAACAGCTTCACCCCACGTTCTAGATGTGGCAAGTGCATACGCAACTTTTGCAGCACACGGAATTTATGCCAAACCAACAATGATTAAACAAATATATGGACCCAATGGAGGTTTGCTATTTCAATTTAGTCCTGAAACAAAACGTGCCTACACCGCACAAGTTGCTGATGAAGTTTCTTTTGCATTGCAACAAGTTGTACAAGTTGGAACAGGAACAAAAGCTAAAGGATTAAATCGACCAGCAGCTGGAAAAACAGGAACTACTGACTCTAATAAATCTGCCTGGTTTGCTGGTTACACTCCACAATTTGCAACAGCTGTGATGATGGTTAAGCAAAACGAAAAAGGTGATCCTATTTCTATGGCAGGAACCGGTGGCTTAAAAAGTGTTACTGGTGGATCATTTCCAGCAGCAATGTGGACCTCTTATATGAAAGCCGCACACTCAGGTTTATCGGTTATGGATTTTCCACCAGCCCCAGGAATCATTTTGCCAAGTAGTTCACCAATTGAAAATCCAGAAGAAATAATTCCAGTTGAAGTTGTCACCCCAACTGTGACACCAAGTGTGACTCCAACTCCAACGCCAACACCAATTCCAACGCCCACTCCGACAGTTACAACTTCACCAACGCCTACCGTGACAGAAACAACAACTCCAAGTGCTACCCCAAGTGTTACTGAATCAGCAACGCCCACCCCTACAACTTCTTAATTAATATTTACTGAATCAAAATTTGTAGTTGTCATTCTTAATTGCGCAACTATTCTTTCTCCAACGATGGATGAACTAATTTTTTTAGAAATTTTTAACATTGAAACGTTCATATGTGGTGGTTCGGCAAACCATCTCTGCTTTCCCTTGATGACAAAGGGTGAAAGACTTAAATTAAATGCTTCTAGAATCCCAACAAGTGCAGCAGTCACTCTTTGTTTTAAGGAAGTATTTGATCTGGGGGCTTGAAGTCCTACTCCATGAGCAGTGCCTCCAGAAACTACCAATAGGCGATGGTTGTCATCAATTTTTCTTTGTCGGTAACCAAAAGTTCCTGACACTGGTTCATGAACTTCTAGGACTGTTGATTCTATTTTGAAAGCTTTTTGGTTTCCTAACCAAAACTTTGTTCCCATTCTTAAATTAAATTCAAAAGCAGGAAATTCAAGAGCTAAACCTTTTAAATCTTTATTTGAAAGATGACTTAACCAAACCACTTTTGCACCATTGGTGCAGTGCTCTTGATAAGCCTTCAACCAGGATCTAACTTCAGACAGTTTTGACTTATTTGTTGAATCGATTGGTAAATGTAGGGAAAGTCCTTGTATTTTATGGCTTTTTACTTGATTTAAATCAGATTTATTGAGGCCAAATCTATTCATGCTGGTTAAGCCTTCAATTACTAAGGCGGAGTCAATAAATTTATTTATATTTTTTAAACTAGAAACAGTTATAGTGATTTTATTTTTATCGAGCTTTTCATACTCTTTATAAGAGTCAATATCTTGGCTATCTATTGGATCCATTATTAAAATATTTTTAAAATTAGCATCTATTACTTCGTTTATTTCATAAACTGTTCCTACAGCGATTGTTGAAATCTTTAACTCTTCACAAACTTTTGCTAATCTATTTCTACCAATTCCATAACCGTTACCTTTAATAACTGGGACTAGAGAAATGTTATGAGCAGAAAAATCTGATATTTCTTGTTGAAGATGCTTAAACCATAATTTTTTATCAATCGTTAAGGATAAAGTCATGTTTTCTATTATCCCCTTCTAGCCAAAGCAAATTGATAGGCGCGATAAACAATTGATTTGAAAATAAAATCCCACTCGCCAACATATTGCACAACTTTGCCACCTGTACCGATTTTGAATCTTAGTAATCCAAATAGCGGTGATTTTTCACTAAGTGTGGCTGAGATGCCACGCATGTCATAAAGATCAGCTCCAGCATCCCGGGCATCTTTTAGCATTTGCCACTGAATGGCGTTACTTGGTCTTAACTCACGTCCACTTGTAGATGAAGCACCATAGGAATACCAAACATGTTTACCAACTTTAACCCAAAGACAAGCAGCATGTACCACATTTTCCTGTTCAGCAATATAAAGTCTCATTTCACAAAGACCTTGTGAATTTTCATTTAATGATTTCCACATTTGTTGAAAATAACTTAAAGGTCTGGGAGTGAATTTATCTCGTTGTGCTGTTTCTTTATAAAGTTGGTGAAATGTATTTAGATCTTGAAAAGTTACTTGTTTTATTGTGACTAAATTTTTTTCTGCCCTTTTGATATTTCTTCGCCATTCTTGACTAAACGAGGATAGTAATTCTTCATCTGTTTTATTTGCAACTTCTATGGCAAAAACAAATCTGGGTTGGACATCACCAAAACCTTCAACATTACTTTTACCTTGTTTGCCACCTAATTGTTGTAACTTTTTAGCAATTTCAACGCCATAAGGATTAATACGATCTGACTCTACATCAGTAATTGTTTTATATTTTTTATCAGAAATACTGTTTTTGATGGTGGAAGATTGCCAAGTCGCAACTGTTATTTGTGGCCCAATTTTTAGGGCAAAAGCATTATTTTTTTGTGCATAATCTTTTAAAGGTGCTAACCAGTTAAGAACTTCTTTTGCGTAATCAGGATTTAAAACAGGGCCTTCAGGTAAGTAAAAAAGGGATAGTTTTGTTTTAGGAATATTTCTAGATAAAACCAAACCCACACTAACTATTCTTTTTTCATCAAACCAACCAATTGATTTTGCCCTCCAACCTTTTTTAACTTCAGCCCAAGAAGGCAATTGCAAAAAAGAAAAAGTTTCATATGTTTTTAAGAATTGATAATGTTCTTCAATTGTTATTTCTTTAACTTGTAAGGGCATTTAGGCAACTAGTTTCTTTAAGAATTCTAAATCTGCTTTAACACCAGGTTCAGCTGTTTCAATAATTACATTACATTTGGCATCTTTCACAACTTGAGCAATTTGATCTTGGGGCAAAATTGAATCTGTGAAATTACTGTGACGATCTCTAGAAGAATCAAATTCGTCACGAGATCCATTGGCGTGAATTAAATCAATTTTTTTAGTTATGTTCTTTATTTCTTTAACAGCAGTTTTTAATTCAATTCCAGCAGCCCAAGCATGGCAAGTGTCTAAACAAAAACCAGCTTTAGTGTGACCTACGTTTTGCCACAGGTTTTTAATATTTTCTAAAGTTCTAGCCATCGCATGACTTCCACCTGCAGTGTTTTCAATTAACACCGGCACATGCATTTCTGTTTTCTCAACAGCTTTGCGCCAATTGTCAAAACCAACCATCGGATCATCATCTTTAGTGACATGTCCCCCGTGCACAATTACCCCACTTGCTTTAACTTCTGCTGCTAAATCAACTGTTTGTTGCAAAAGTTTTCGGCCCGGAATTCTAATTCGATTATTTGTGCTGGCCACATTTATGACATAAGCCGCATGAATATAGACAGGCATATTTAAGGAGGAGGTCAAATCAGCTAATTCTTTAGCTCCCCCTGGAAAATCAAGGGTTGGTTTCTTCCAACCTTGAGGATCTCCCACTTGGATTTGAAAGCATTGCGCTCCTAGATTTTGGGCATGAGCCACAGGATCTGGATCAGAGCCAAAAGCCGCACCGATTAATTGAGTCATTTGCTCCTAAGGCTAATGACCTCAAGGCATCGTTGTCTCACCCTCACGGGTAATCTTTGAGACCAAAGCAAAGTTTTAAAAGATTTTGCTTGCAAGAAGCAACACTTTAAGCCTCCTGTCGAAGCAAATGGCTTTGACCGACTAGACCAAAGGGGGAAGGCAAAAGCATGCGTAGATATGAAGTCATGGTCATTCTTGATCCTGAATTAGAAGAAAAAACTGTTAGTCCAAGTCTGGAAGCTTTTCTAAATGTGATTCGCCAAGATGGCGGCAAAGTAGACAAAGTTGATATCTGGGGACGCCGCAGATTTGCGTTTGAAATTAATAAAAAACAAGAAGGCATTTATGCTGTTCTTGATCTGACATCTTCTGCTACAGCTGTTGCAGAATTAGATCGTCAACTTAACTTAAATGAATCAGTTATGCGCACCAAAGTTGTTCGCCCTGAAGCAAGATCGGCTAAATAAATGGCTCAAGGCGATATCAACGTAACAATTGTTGGAAACCTAGTTAGAGATCCAGAACTTCGTTTCACTAAAAACGGTCAAGCCGTTGCTTCATTCACAGTTGTTTCAAGTTCTCGTTATATGGATAAGACAACTAATGAATGGAAAGATTCTGATCCTGTATTTATGAATTGTAATGTTTGGCGTGAACACGCAGAAAACGTAACTAATTCATTAACTAAAGGAGCAAGAGTTCTTGTTACTGGAAAATTGAAACAACGTTCTTACACAACTAAAGAAGGTCAAGAAAGACAAGTTGTGGAATTAGAAGTTGAAGACGTTGGTCCAGCCTTGCGTTATGCAACTGCAAAAATTTCTAAGATTGCTCGCGAAGGTGGAAGTAATTTTGGTGGACAAAGTGCACCAAGTTCAACACCAGCTGCTGCAACAAATGATGATCCATGGGCAACCCCAGATGCAGGTTCTGGCTGGGATGGCACCAATGAAGAAGCCCCCTTTTAATTAATAACGATTAGGAAAAAAACACATGCCAAGAAAACAAGTACAACAATCAAGAACAGGTAAAAGTTCAGCACCAAAGAACTTAAAGCCAATGAAGATGAAGGCTTGCCCTTTTTGTAAAAAAGAAATTGCCTACATCGATTACAAAGACATCAATTTATTACGCAAATACATTTCTGATCGTGGCAAAATCCGCGCCAGACGTGTTACCGGAAATTGCACCCGTCACCAACGAGATGTTGCTTCAGCTGTGAAGAATGCTCGCGAAATGGCTTTGTTGCCCTACACAACTTCTACAAGATAAGGAAATATTCATATGAAACTTATTCTTACTCAAGTAGTTGATGGTTTAGGAAATCCAGGCGACATTGTTACTGTGCGTGATGGATTTGGCAGAAATTATTTGATTCCTAGAAGATTAGGAGTTGCATGGACTAAGGGTGGTCAAAAACAAGTTGATCAAATTAAACGAGCACGTTCTGCTCGTTCGGTTCGAGACCTAGATCATGCTAAAGAAATTGCTGGTGCACTTAATTCTTTGAAAGTTGTTGTGAAAGCACAAGTTGGTGAAACAAATAGATTATTTGGTTCCATCACAACTTCTGACATCGTTAAGGCTGTGCAAGAAGCAGGCGGACCTAAATTAGATCGTCGCACTTTAACTTTGAAGCACCCAATTAAATTAGCTGGAAAACACAGAATTCCAGTTAAGCTACATCAAAGTGTTTCAACAGCAATTACGATTGATATCATTAATCGATAATTAAAACTATTTAAAGGCCCAGAGGTTAATTTCTCTGGGCCTTTAATATTTCTGCCACTAAACCATCACTTGCTTGTTCCACCATGTCTAATACTTCATAAAAGGCATCAAGAGGTTCATGATAAGGATCTGGAACTTCTAGTTCCAAAGAATCTTGTGCCGCATTTTTAAAAAGAGGATCAAATGCTCTCATTAATTTTATTTTTGGTAATTGATCCTTTGGGGCAATAGAAGTTAAGTTTCGTTTATTTTCAAAATCCATCACAAGGATTAAATCTTTTTGTTCAAACCAATGCTTCTTGAACTGTCTTGCATTATGTGATATTTCATATCCTGAATCTCTTAGAACTTTAATACTTTTTTGATTCGCATCTTCACCTTCGTGCCAGTCACCAGTACCTGCTGAGTCAACAAATATATCTAAACCAGCTTTGTCTAAACGATCTTTTAAAACAACTTCACCAATGGGGGAGCGACAAATATTTCCAGCACAAACAACGCAAATAGTTTTGATTTCAGAAAGCTTCATTAGTTCAAAGTTATTGGAGGTCATGGTGTGACAATAGTTGCTAGGTGGATAACAATTCTTAAAAAAACTTTTTACCCACAAGCCATATTTGTTATTTACGCAGGTCAGTGACTTTTCTTGACTTATCTTGGACCCAAGGGTCCCCAACTTGTCCACAGTGAATCATCCAAAACCCCACACAAAACAGACCTTGTCCCCCTTTTATCCACAACCTCATCCACAGGCTCTTTTGTGTTCTGAGGCTAAAGGGCCTACGTTAGAAACCTAAGCCTAGAAATTTGTACTCCAAAACGTCAGACCTTGGTGAGACAGTTATTTAAAGAAAGAAAAGCAGAATTAGAACCATAGATAAGGAAAAAGGGTAACTAAATTGTCAGTTTCTGAATTACCTCTTCCCCCAACTGATCCCACCAGAACTCCCCCTCAAGATGTGGCAGCTGAACAAAGCGTAATTGGCGCGATGCTGCTTTCTAAAGATGCAATTTCAGATGTTGTTGAACAAGTAAGAGAACACGATTTTTATCGACCAACACATCAAACATTATTTGCAATAGTTATTGATTTATATTCACGCGGTGAACCAGCAGATGCTGTAACTGTGGCAGCTGAATTAACTAGAAGTGGTGAACTAGCAAAAATCGGTGGTGCTGCTTATTTGCACACCTTGGTGGCATCGGTTCCAACTGCAGCTAATGCCGGATATTACGCACGTATCGTTAAAGAAAAAGCAATTTTAAGAAGACTAGTTGAAGCTGGAACTCGAATTGTACAAATGAGTTATAGCGAGGCTGGCGAAGTTGACATGATAGTTGATAGAGCCCAAGCAGAAATTTATGACGTAACAGATAAAAGAAGTGGCGATGATTATCAAAAATTAGATTCATTAATGAATCAAGCTTTAGAAGAAATGAATGCAATTGCCCAACACGGAGATAAATTAGTTGGAATCCCAACTGGTTTTGCTGATTTAGATCGTTTATTAAATGGTTTGCAACCTGGACAATTAATTATGTTAGCTGCCAGACCTGGTATGGGTAAATCAACATTAGGTCTAGATTTCGCAAGAGCAGCATCAATTAAAAGTAACGCCACCGCTGCTGTGTTTTCTTTAGAAATGGGTCGAAACGAAATTGTGATGCGTTTACTTTCTGCTGAATCAAGTATTGGTTTAACTGCAATGCGTAGTGGAAAAATGAATGAAACAGATTGGCAAAAACTTGCTCGCAAAATGAGTAACGTTTCTAACGCACCACTATTTATTGATGATTCACCAAACTTAACCATCACAGAAATTCGTGCCAAGTGTCGAAGATTAAAACAACGCCATGACTTAAAACTTGTGGTTGTTGACTATTTGCAGTTGATGACCAGTGGTAAAAGAGTTGAATCTAGACAACAAGAAGTTTCTGAATTTTCTAGATCATTAAAACTTTTAGCTAAAGAATTAGAAGTACCTGTTGTAGCAATTTCTCAGCTAAATCGTGGACCAGAACAAAGAACAGATAAAAGACCAATGCTTTCAGATTTGCGTGAATCAGGATCTTTGGAACAAGACTCAGATGTAGTGCTACTTATTCATCGTGAAGATCATTATGATCGTGAATCACCAAGACAAGGTGAAGCAGATTTAATTGTGGCAAAACATAGAAATGGTCCAACAGCTACTTTGACAGTTTCATTTCAAGGACACTATTCACGTTTTGTGGATATGGCACCTAACTACAACGCGACAGCTGCACCAACAAATCAAGCTATTAACTAATAATCATGTCGAAAGTAAATCAAGAAAAACTACTTAAATTAATTACACAAGAACAAAATCTTTATAAAGAAAGAAATCCAAAATCCTTCGCATTATTTAATCAGGCAACAAATCTTTTCGGACAAGTTCCAATGACTTGGATGAATAAATGGGCTGGCGGTTTCCCAATTTATTTAGATTTTGCAAGAGGAAACAGAATAGTTTCTGTTGATGGACATAACTATATTGATTTTGCACTTGGTGATACCACTGCTATGGCAGGACACAGTCCAGAAGCTGTTGGAAAAGCAATTAATGATCGCTACACAATAAAAGGTGGACCAACAACAATGCTTCCCACCGAAGATGCGCAATGGGTTGCAAAAGAATTAACAAACAGATTTGGTTTAGCACTCTGGTCATTTGCTCTTTCAGCAACAGATGCCAACAGATGGGCGCTTCGTATTGCACGCATGGTTACGGGCAAACCTAAAGTATTAGCTTTCTCTTACGGCTATCACGGAACAGTTGATGAAACATTTGTGGTGCGAGGAGAAAATAACGAAACACTTTTAAGACCAGGAAATGTGGGCTCTCCAGTAGACATAACGGATACAACCCGTGTTGCAGAATTTAATGATTTGGAAAGTGTTGAAAATGCTTTAAAATATGGCGATATTGCAGTAATTATTACCGAACCAGCATTAACAAATATTGGCATCGTTTTACCAGAGCCAGGATTTTTAACAGGTTTAAGAACATTAGCCACAAAATATGGAGCACTGCTTTTAATTGATGAGACTCATACTTTCTCTGCTGGAGTAGGTGGAATGACAAAAGAAAATAATTTACAACCAGACATTGTCACTCTTGGAAAATCAATTGGTGGTGGTATCGCAGCCGGTGCCTATGGCATCAGCCAAGAGCTAGCAGAAAAAACTCGTAACCAAAAGGACGCCGATTTAGTTGATGTTGGTGGAGTTGGCGGAACTTTATCTGGAAATGCATTATCGATAACTGCAATGAGAGCTACCTTAGAACATGTTTTAACCAAAGATGCTTTTTCCCACATGATTAAACTCGCCACAAAATTTACTAATGAAGTGCAAAATATTTTAGATGAAACAAATATTGATTGGTCAATTTCTCAATTGGGGGCTAGAGCTGAATACCGGTTCAATAAACCAGCACCTAGAAATGGCAGCGAGTCAGCAAAAGCAAGTAACGATGCACTTGATGAATACATGCATCTTTACACAATCAATAGAGATATTTTAATGACACCATTTCACAATATGGCACTGATGTGTCCTGCGACAAAAGAAACAGATATTGATACCCACACTAAAATTTTTAAAGAAGCAGTTACAAATCTACTTTAGAACTTCTCTTCAAAACAACTAAACCAATAAATACAGCTATTGCAAATGAAAAAGATCCAATAAACCAAGTTGTCATGGGGGAGGGAAGAGCGCTCCACCACCATTCAATGTTGTTATTTAAATTCCAGTCTGTTTTATCTTGTCCCCCAGAAAACTTGGTACTAACTCCAGTTATATACCTACGCATTGTGTAATGCAGAGCAAAAGATTGAGCGGTAACAATTGCGCTAAAGATTAAAAAGAATTGACTCCAATTGAAAGTTATAGGGCTTTCTTTTTTTACCGCCAATAAAGCTATACCAAAGAAGACCATTAAAAGAGGCAAGAAGTAACGCGGTTGTGCACCTTCACCAACAAAGTTGAAACCTAAATACAAGATTCTCAAAGGTAAATAAAATATTGCTCCCATAATAATTATTAAAGAAATATTTTTCTTGAAATTTGTTTCCCTTAGACCTATAAAAAATAATCCAAAAAATACTAATAAACTTAAGAAAGAAGTCATGGGAACCATAGGAGTATCAAACCAACCCAAAGGCCAAGTGCCGAGAGATCCTGAAACAAATTGAGGCCATTGGCTAATATTTCTAAACCAAAGCTCTCCCTTGGTTCTATTTGGATCTCCACCTTGCAAACCAGAAGACCAACCAAGAGTCGAGGGTGTTGTTAAAAATTCAAAGGATGCAAAAATTCCTATAACAAATGGTAATAAATATTTAATTTTTAATTTAATTAATTCTCTTAAAGGAGCATGTATGAATAAAATAACTAAAGTAGTTAATAATAAGTAAGGGCTAGCTTCTGATCTGGATTGAATAGTCATAACACCTGTAATGAAAGTTATAACACCTAAAACTATTTGATTAGTTCTAATTTTACTTTGTAGAAAAGAAAGTAACGAAGCCCAATAAATACCTAAACCAATAATGGCCCAACTACTTGGATTAGTTGAGGGGATCGTAAATAAAGCTAAAGGAACAACAACGCCAATCCAGGTGCCGATTAACGCAAAACGAATAGATCTTGATGAATAAAGCGCAGTTACTATTAGTAATACGACAGCTAGCAGTGAATTAAAAATTCTCATCAACATTGCTGATTGCAAGGTGTTGTCACCAATTAGTAAATGCATCGTCCAATAGAAACCATTTGGAAATCTACCGATTTCATTAGTTCTAGATCCGCCTAGATTTTTGTCATCCCAATTTAATTGTTTGGCTTGGCAAGCAGCACTTGTTTCAGAATTAAAGGCAAAGCAAATTGCAGACGGAGATAGCGGAGATGGGGTATCTCCATACCCATCACCGGCGACTTTTGGATCACAAATTCCAGGTTGTGCTCCATGGGAACACCAGATAGCTGGGAGGTGGAAATCGTCATCAGGGGCTGAACCTGGAGGTGAGGCAAATGCCCAAGCCGAAAGTGCGATGAAAGCACTAATGCCAGCAATGGCCAGAGGCAGGAATTTACGAATTTTGAGCACAAAAACCTTTCAGCAAGAGTTTTACTCACTCGAGAGTAACCCAAGGCCCAACGCCTAATCTTTACTCATGACCACGCCACACATGCGAGATGACCTAGCGGCACTTCCTGCCTATAAAGCAGGGGCGACTCCAGTGAGTAGACCTGATTTAGAAACTTTCAAAATCTCTGCCAACGAAAATCCTTATGCACCAATTCCTGCAATTGTGGAAGCTATAACAAAAGCTGCACAAAGTGTGCAACGTTATCCCGATCCAGCTTCCTTAAGACTTAAAAATAAATTAGCAAAAAAATATAAAGTTGATGTTGAAAATATTCAAGTTGGAACTGGTTCTGTTGCAGTATTAACTCAACTTATTCAAGCTTCTTCTACTGTGGGTAATGAAGTTATTTTTGCTTGGCGATCTTTTGAGGCTTATCCAATCATTACTCGAGTTGCTGGAGCAACACCAGTAATGGTTTCTTTAACAAAAACTTACGAACATGATTTAGATGCAATGCTAGCTGCGATCACCGAAAAAACTAGTTGCATACTTTTATGTAGTCCAAATAATCCAACTGGACCGGCCATTAAAAAGGATGCTTTCTTAAATTTCATAAACAAAGTTCCAGAAAGAATTTTAGTTGTCTTGGATGAGGCCTACACAGAATTTGTGCGAGATGATTTAGCAGTTGAAGGATTAAGAGATGCTTGGGGTAAATCTAATGTGGCAATTCTTAGAACTTTTTCTAAGGCATATGGAATGGCGGGCTTAAGGGTTGGTTTTTGTATCGCACAACCAAGTGTTATTGAAACTTTAAATAAAGTAGCTTTAACTTTTGGAGTAACTAATTTAGCTGAAGAAGCCGGATTAGCAGCTCTTGACAACGAAATAGAATTATTGAAAAGAATTGATACTTTAGTTTCTGAAAGAACTCGAGTTGTGGATGAATTAACCAAGCAAGGTTGGAAAATTCCTCAAGCTGATGGTAACTTTATTTGGCTTGACTTAAAAGAAAAAGCTGAAGAGTTCACTCAAAAATGCGATGAAGCAGGCTTAAGTATTCGCATGTTTGCTAACGATGGAGTCAGGGTCACAATTGCTGAAAAAACAGCGAACGATCGTTTAATAGAGGTTGCACTTAAGTTTCAGGCCTAATTAACTCTTTACGTTTTTCTCCAAGAACTACTAACGCAATTCCTAAGACTACTATTAATCCGCCCACCAAAATTGTTAAAGTAATTATTTCATTTCTTAATAGGCTTCCTAATAACACAGCAACAACAGGATTAACCAATGCATATGTGGCAACTAATGAAATTGGTGTGTTATCCAAAAGGTAGGCATAAGCACTATAAGCAATAGCGCCCATTAGTGAAATATAAATAAATGCAATCCAAGTTTGTGTTTCGTGTGGTTCAAAAAATTGGGAAGTCTTTTCACCTCTGAGCACACCAATTCCGATGGCGCATAGACCACCAAACATGGTTTCCCAAGCAGCTGTTGTTAAGGGTGATTTAGGGAGATCAATTTTTTGTGCCCAGAAAGAACCAACGGCCCACAGTACAGTAGAAATAATTGGGATCAAGGTGTACCAATTTTGACCAGCACTTGGTCTTACTAAAAAAGCAACGCCAGAAATTCCAAGTAAAATTCCTAAAATTGTTTTTAAACTTGGTTTATCGCCAAACAAAAATCTTAAAATTACAACAAACACAGGTGTCATAGCAGCTAAAAGTGCGATTAGCCCACTGGGAATATATTGAGAAGCAACGGCAATTAGTGGTGTTGCTAAACCAATTAAAATAAAACCGATAAACATAGCATTTCTGATTTGTTTAAAATTAACAAATAATGCACTAGGTCCTTTAGTGACTAAAAGGACAATTGAAATTAATAATCCAGCAGTGATGAATCTAAAACCTGAACCGGTATGTGGTGGAATCTCTTCCACCATGAAGGCAATCCCGACATAGGTTGAAGCCCAAACAAAATAAATAATTACTAGGCAAACACTGACCCAAAAAACACTTGCGTTGGAATTTGGTAATAGTAATCGGTTTTTCATCACCGCTTATTCTACTCTTTTATTTGTGCTAGATTGCATAAAATGAATACCGCACTTGTGTCGCTAATGCAGATCAGTAGTGACGACTCTGAATCTGCGCAGCAGCGCTACCAAAGAGTAATAAAAGAATTATCCGACATTGCTAATCCAACAAATAGTGATTCCTTAGAAAAAAAACCTGATTTAATAATGCTTCCCGAACTTTGGCACGGTGGTGCTTTTAATATTGACCAAAGTGTTTCTCTAGCAACAACTTTTCCCGGACCAATCTCTGATGATATTTGTGACATCGCATCAACTTATGGTGTCTGGATTCATGCTGGATCATTCATAGAAAAATTAAATGGTTCACTTTATAATTCTTCACTTTTGATTGATAGTCAGGGTGAAATAATTACGACATACAAAAAAATTCATTTGTTTGGATTTAGTGAGGGCGAATCTAAATATTTAGCTAATGGTGAAGAGTTGGTTTGTGTGGCTACGCCTTTAGGGATGACAGCACTTACGACATGTTATGACTTAAGATTTCCTGAACTCTTTAGAAAACTTAACGAAAAAGGTGCCACTTGTATTTTAATGACTTCTGGTTGGCCAGAGATTAGAAGTGAGCATTGGAATGTATTAACTAAAGCTAGAGCTATTGAAAACCAATCAATCTTTATTGGATGTAATGGAGTTGGTGAAACTTCTGGCACAAAACTTTGTGGTAATAGTGTGGTTATTGATGCATGGGGAAATATATTAAACAAAGTATCGAATGAAGAAAAAGTTATCAATGTCGAAATTGATTTACAAAATGTAAACGTAGTTCGAGAAAAACTTCCAGTATTAGCTGATCGAATAATTAAGTAACACCACATGTACCGGGTATTTAATATCTTGACTAATAGACGATAGGCTATTTTCCATGCTTCTTTCTGACAGAGATATCAAGAGTGAAATTGATAAGGGTCGTGTTGTTTTAGAGCCTTGTGATTTAACCATGATTCAGCCCTCAAGTATTGATGTCAGATTAGATCGTTTATTTAGAACTTTTGAGAATCATAAATATGCCCACATTGATCCTGCTGAAGACCAACCAGAATTAACACGAGAAGTAGCAGTGACAGCAGATGAGCCATTTATCTTGCATCCTGGCGAATTTGTTTTAGGAAGTACTTATGAAGTGATTTCATTGCCCGATGACATCGCAGGTCGTTTAGAAGGTAAATCTTCATTAGGTCGCTTGGGGCTTTTAACCCATTCCACAGCAGGTTTTATTGATCCTGGTTTCTCAGGACACGTGACTTTGGAATTAAGTAATGTGGCAACTTTGCCCATCAAACTTTGGCCAGGCATGAAAATCGGACAATTGTGTCTATTTAGACTCGAAAGTCCTGCTGAGCATCCATATGGTTCTGCAGTTTATGGATCTCGTTATCAAGGTCAACGAGGACCAACGCCTTCTAAAGCTTATTTAAATTTTCATATAACTGATATTAAATAACTAAAAACCCCTCACAAATCCCACTTCTTTAGTGGTGTAGACTCATGTTTAATGAGCCAACAAGGCTAAGAATATTTGCATCTTGATGCTAATAGGTTCAAGATAAGTGTAAACGGCCAAAAAATGGCTATCAGCAGTATCAACAAAAGGAGTAAATATGGCACGGGCAGTCGGAATCGACCTTGGAACCACCAACTCTGTGGTTACGGTCCTAGAAGGCGGCGACCCAACAGTTATTGCCAACGCAGAAGGTTCACGCACCACTCCATCAGTGGTCGCTTTTGCAAAAAATGGCGAAGTTTTAGTTGGAGAAGTAGCCAAGCGTCAAGCAGTCACAAACCCAGATCGCACCATTCGTTCAGTAAAAAGACACATGGGCACCTCCTGGACCCAAGAAATTGATGGCAAGAAATACACCCCACAAGAAATTTCAGCTCGTACTTTAATGAAATTAAAGCGCGACGCAGAAAGTTATTTGGGTGACACAGTCACAGATGCAGTAATTACTGTTCCGGCATATTTCAACGATGCACAACGCCAAGCAACAAAAGAAGCTGGCGAAATTGCAGGTTTGAATGTTTTAAGAATTATTAACGAACCAACTGCTGCAGCTTTGGCATACGGTTTAGATAAAGCCAACAAAGCAGAACTAATCCTTGTTTACGATTTAGGTGGTGGAACATTTGACGTTTCACTTCTTGAAATTGGTGATGGTGTTGTTGAAGTTAAAGCAACAGCTGGTGACAATAAATTAGGTGGCGATGACTGGGATGAAAAAGTTATCGACTGGATGGTAACTGAATTCAAAAACAAAAATGGTGTTGATCTTTCTAAAGACAACATGGCAGTACAACGTTTGAGAGAAGCTGCAGAAAAAGCAAAGATTGAATTGTCTTCTTCAACTTCAACAAACATTAATTTGCCATACATCACAGCATCTGCTGCAGGACCATTGCATTTGGATGAAACCTTAACTCGTGCACAATTCGAATCACTAACAGCTGATTTGTTAGAACGCACAAAGAAACCTGTTGAACAAGTTATTAAAGATGCTGGAATTGCAAAGGAAAAAATTAATCAAGTAGTTATGGTTGGTGGTTCTACAAGAATGCCACAAGTAACTGAGTTGGTTAAAAAATTAACTGGTAAAGATCCAAACAAATCTGTTAACCCAGATGAAGTTGTTTCAATCGGTGCCGCATTACAAGCTGGTGTTTTAAAAGGTGAAGTAAAAGATGTTCTTTTACTTGACGTAACACCACTATCTCTTGGTATCGAAACCAAAGGTGGCGTAATGACCAAACTGATCGAGCGAAACACAACTATTCCTACAAAAAGATCAGAAATCTTTACCACCGCTGAAGATAATCAACCAAGTGTGCAAATCAAAGTTGCCCAAGGTGAGCGCGAAATTGCTGCCTACAACAAAAACCTTGGCACATTTGATTTAACCGGTATTGCTCCAGCACCACGCGGGGTTCCCCAAATCGAAGTTACTTTCGACATTGATGCCAACGGCATCGTGCACGTAAGTGCGAAAGATTTAGGAACTGGCAAAGAACAGTCCATGACAATTACTGGTGGATCTGGTTTGAGTAAAGAAGAAATTGAACGCATGATGAAAGATGCTGAATCTCACGCTGAAGAAGATAAAGAGCGTAAAGAAGAAGCAGAAGTCAGAAATGGCGCTGAAGGACTTGTTTATCAAACAGAGAAGTTCTTGAAAGATAACGCTGAAAAAATTCCTGACGAAGGCAAAGCAAATGTTGAAGAACCATTAGCAACTTTGAAGAAAGCCTTAGAAGGAACAGATTTAGCTGCCATCAAAGCTGCTATGGAAACTGTTGCCCAAGCTAGCCAAACTGTTGGCGCAGCTATGTATCAAGACCAAGCTGCTAATACTGCACCTGAAGAAAACAATGAACAAGCCGATGGCGAAGACATTGTCGATGCAGAAATAGTTGATGAAGAAGCAGGCAACAAGTGAGCCAAAACTCTGAGCAAAGCGAAGAGTTCAATGACGGAATAAAGATCAGCGACAAACGTCGTCTTGATCCAGAAACAGGCCAGCCGCGCGATAACAGCGCGGCTGAAGCTGTTGAAAATATTTCCGAAAATAAATCTGTTGACAAAGTTTCCGAGCTAACTGCTGATTTGCAAAGAATTACAGCAGAGTATGCCAACTACCGCAAACGAGTTGATCGTGATCGTGAACTAATTCGCGAATTATCGACTGGAGTTGTGTTAGAACAAATAATTCCAATTTTAGATGACATTGCCAGAGCCAAAGAACACGGTGATGTTTCAGGAACTTTTGCCACAGTGGCAGATGGATTAAGCACAATTGTGAAAAGACTTGGTTTAAGTGAATTTGGCAAAGTAGAAGAAATATTTAACCCAAGTATTCACGAAGCCCTTTCAACTATGGATGATGAAAGTGTTAGTGAACAAACTGTTGCCACCGTTGCCCAAGTTGGTTACAAAGTTGGCGAAAGAATTCTTCGACCTGCACGAGTAGTTGTAAAACAACCGCCAGCAAATTAAGCAAGAAAGAAGGTGAGTATTAATTGAGCGCTAAAGATTATTTAGAAAAAGATTATTACTCAATTCTGGGTGTTGCTAAAGATGTTGACGATGCTGCATTAAAAAAGAAATATCGAAAACTTGCACGTGAACTTCATCCTGACACCAATAAAGAAAAAGGTGCTGAAGACAAATTTAAGGCAGTTTCTGAAGCCTACGATGTTTTAAGCGATACTAAAAAACGTGCTGAATACGATCAAATGCGAACCTATGGTGCCAGTGCTGGAGGCCGAGGTGGTTTTGATCCACGTAACGCAGGTGCTCAACAAGGATTTAATGGCAATTTAGATGACTTACTTGGCGGATTTAATTTAGGTGATTTATTTGGTGGCGGAAATAGAAGACAACAAAAATCTCGCCGAGGATCAGATCTAGAAACTGAAATATCAATTTCATTTAATGATGCCTATGAAGGAACAACTGTTCCCTTAAATCTTCGAGGTGATGTAACTTGTACAAATTGCAAAGGCAGTGGTGCTAAACCTGGCACAACTCCAAAAAAATGTTCAAGCTGTAACGGTACTGGTCAAACAATGCGCAATGCTGGTGGTTTTGGTTTTGCTGATACTTGTGCAACTTGTTATGGCAGTGGAAGAATTAATGAACAAAAAGATCCCAACTGTTCTGGAACAGGTGTTGTAAAAGAAACCAGAACAATCACAGCCAGAATTCCTGCAGGTATTAAAACTAATTCCAAATTGAGATTAAAAGCTAAAGGCGAACCAGGTTCTAGAGGAGGTGAGCCAGGAGATTTAATTCTTCAGGTAATTGTTAATAAAGATGACATTTTTGAAAGAGATGGCGACAATGTTCGAGTCACTGTGCCAATTAGATATGACGAAGCAGTTTTTGGATCTCAAATAGCAATACCAGTTCCTACTGGAACCACAGTGACTTTAAAAATTCCAAGTAACACGCAAAACGGCAGAACTTTCAGAGTCAAAAATGAAGGAATGCCTAAAACTACTGGTGGCAAAGGTGATTTGTTAGCAAAAATAGAAATAGTAGTACCGCAAAATATCACCGGTAAAGCAAAAGAATTTTTAGAAAATTATGCCAAAGAAGTAACACACGATAATCCTCGAGCTGAATTAATTGCCCAAAACGCTAGAAGAAAGAGGTAGTTGTGACTGCTAAAAAAAATTATCGAAACATTGAAGATCACATCCCAGTTTTCTCTATTTCTATTGCTGCAGAATTAAGTGGATTACATCCTCAAACACTTCGTCAATATGACCGTTTAGGAATAGTTTCACCATCTAGGGAAGGTGGAACCAGACGTCTTTATTCCCGTATAGATATAGCCAAATTGAAATATGTGTCCCAATTGACATCTGAAGGAGTGAATCTGGAAGGGGTTAAAAGAATTTTAATGTTAGAAAAACATATCCGTTCCCTGGAAGCAAAATTGGGTGGAGTTATCAGACCAGGAAATACCACCGATGTTGAATTATGGAAGTCACGAAGAATACAAAAAGTCCAATAAATAAATTGTCCCAAATAATCCCCAAAAAATAAACTAGAAATAATTCACTTTCGTCCCACGAGTATCAATTACTCGGGGGACGAACATGTTTTATAAATTAAAAGTATTTACAAGTTTCACTGTTCTGTTAATTCCACTATTTCTATTCATCAATCCAGCACAAGCTACTTCACCAGATGCCATCACCTTGGAATCAATAAGTGTTGTTAATTCCACTGTTGAAACTGGACAAGACATTGTTATGCAGTTAGAAGTTGCAGTCCCTACCGGCTATTCATGGGATCCAAATGATTCATATTTAGGCTATTCAACAAAGGTCCTATTATGTAAAAATGAGATTTATACCGAAAATAACGGGGTAGGAAGTTGTTCATACGGAAACACTCAATCTCAATACGCACTTAGCTCAATATCCGAAGTAGTTGAAACCAATTATTTAAATTACAGTTTGATTTCATTTAAAGTTTCTGGACAGATTTTCGCAGGGTCTGTAAATGAATTCAAATTATTTAGAGTAATAGTCGCTGGTGCAGATTTACCAAATCAAGAAGAAATACACAAATACGATCGAGGCAAAACTTATGCCATTGAAAGTGTATTTGATCGCACAGACGTTCCAGTTCCAACTTTTTTAAACGGTGATGTCAGTGTTGTTGCACCGACACCAACTCCTACCCCAACTCCTACGCCCACACCAACTCCATCGGCAACAAGTTCAAGTGAGCCAGTCTCAAGCTCAAGTGGTGCCCAGAGTTCAACTTCCTCTGCGAGTAATTCTGTAGCGATTCCGGTAGCAGTTGAATTTTCTGCCAAACAAACAATTAAATCTCCTTCAGCTTTAGGAAATTTAACTTGGACTAGAGCAAATGAAATTAAGAAACCAAAAACGAATTGGAAAACCACTAAATATAGTAAAGCAAATGGTAAAAGTTATTTATCCAGTTCAGTTAACGGATCAAAAATTAAATTGAAGACAAAAGGTGATGCTTTCACGCTGAGATATATTACCGGGGCCAATATGGGGATGATCCAAGTAATTGTTGATGGTAAAAAAATTGCAGAATTTAGTTCTAAATCTGCAACTACGAAAGTTAAAGCTAAATCATGGATTGGGATAGGTTCTGGAAAACACATCATCCAAATTATTTCAGTTTTAGAAAACGGTGAAAAGATTGGTATTGATGCTTACCAATTAGGAAGAGCTGTTTAAATTATCCGGAAATAATTTTAATAGCTGAGGGGAAAGCAATTTCTATATTGTCAGAAATTGTTTTCCAACCCCTAATTTTTGCTTGTTCAAACCAACTATTTGCATCTTCCATAGTTTTTATATAAACAACGGGCGCATTTGGCCAATCTTCCACTAGCGGAAGAGAATCAAAATAATGTTCTAATACTTGAGCATTACGCGGGGCAACAGTTGAACCCACTGGCAAAGTTGCATCAATAAATATGTAGCCAGCTAGGTTTCGATAACTTGCCCTTAAACCATTGCCTACTCCGGGAAGTAAAGTTCCTGATCTTTCCTGAGCTACTAAAACTATTTCTGAAGTATTTGAAACCTGCATACAAATATTAAAAATGGCTGAGGCAATATCTTCACGGGCTGACTTTGCACTAGATGTTCTAATTACTAAATCAAATAGGGATTCGGGTAATGGATTTTTTTCAAATGGATCTGTAATAAAAACAGTAAAAGGTTTAGTTGAGATCTCAAAAGGATTCATAATTTGGTTGTAAGAATAATTTTATTCTCTCTCACCAATTCGATTTTCAATTTTGAGCAATCCCCAAACAACAAAAATTCCAATCGCAAAAAGTATTGCAGCCATAATCACTAAAGAATTTGGTGCCAACAGCGCTCTATCCTCTGCTTGCCATGGCCAAAGAGCTCTAAGCGAACCAAGCATTAATCCAGCCAATATCACAAGTGTAGGTCTGGATTTTTCATTCAACAACCATTTAAGTATTGACACAAAACTTGCTAATCCAACTAAAGCACCGATAGCAAAGATTAATAAGTATTGAATATTTCTTTCATTAACAGCATTTATTGTTGTGGCATACATTCCAATTGTTAAGAGAATGAAGGATCCTGAAATTCCAGGCAAAACTAAAGCACAAATTGCTACTGCAGCGGAGAAGAAAATAACAATAGAACTTGGATTACTTATTTCCCCTGGTGGCAATCCTGTAAGCATGAAAGCTGCTAGGGCTGAAACAAGTGCTAGTAAATAGTCTTTTAGATTCCATTTACTATTTGTACTTTTAACAGACATTTTGTAAGGGATATATATTCCTGCTGCAACTAGACCAGAAAAAATTGCTCTTAATTCAATTGGATTTGTTTCCAGTAGAGGTTCAATAAATTTTGCACCCAACACTAAAGCTATTGCCATTCCTACCAAAACAGGAATTAGTAAACTCCATTCAAGTTTTTTGAATACTTGCAAGACTCGAGAAGGTTTAGAAATATTTAAAAAAGACTTAAAAACTAAATCAGCATTATTTAATAAGCGGTTATAAATACCGGTAATTAATGCGATAGTGCCACCAGAAACACCTGGAATGACTTCTGCTATTCCGATCAGAAGTCCACGAACAAAATTAAATAAAGTTTTAATCATTTATGCAAGTCCCAATTCCTGTAAAGAAATAACTGAAACATATTTCAAACCAGCTTCCTCAATCTTTGGTCCTGCTCCACGATCAACTACAACAGCTACTCCCACCACAATTGCACCTGCTTCTTTAAGTGCTTCAACAGCTGTTAATACAGAGCCACCAGTTGTTGAAGTATCTTCAACAGCTAAAACTCTTTTGCCTTTCACATCTGGTCCTTCAATTCTTCTTTGTAAACCGTGGGCTTTCCCTTCTTTTCTCACTACAAAAGAATTCAGCTGTCTACCATTTTTATTTGCCTCATGCATCATTGCTGTGGCAACAGGATCTGCTCCCAGAGTTAGTCCACCAACTGCTTCATAGTCAAAGTCTTTTGTGGCATCCAACATTGCTTGGCCAACTAAAGGTGCAGCAACAAAATCAAGTGTGACTCTTCTTAAATCTACGTAATAATCGGCTTCTTTGCCGCTAGAAAGAATTACTTTTCCATGCACAACTGCTTTTTCTTTTATTTGCGCAATCAAATCGGACTTTAGGCTCTGTTGACTCATGAGATTAACCTTAATCGCTATGGCGGCCAAAGCCTGGGAAGTGGCTGTGGAATAATTTGAATTCAAGAGAAATATTTAATTTACTTACTTGAAAAGGAATAAAGTTGAACACTGAGCAATTAGAAAAAATGAAAACCGGTAAAGGTTTTATAGCAGCCCTAGATCAAAGTGGCGGAAGTACACCTAAAGCATTGAAGCTTTATGGAGTGGAAGAATCAGCTTATTCAAGTGAAGAAGAAATGTTTGACCTAGTTCACGCTATGCGTACCAGAATTATTAAGAGCCCATCTTTCACAGGTGAAAGAATTTTAGGTTCCATTCTTTTTGATATGACAATGGAAAAAATGATTGATGGCAAAGGAACTGCAGAATTTTTGTGGGAAAACAAAAAAGTTATCCCTTTCTTAAAAATCGATAACGGTTTAGCTGCTGAAGAAAATGGCGTTCAAGTTATGAAATCCATCCCAGAACTAGATGATCGTTTATCACGAGCTAATGGACATAAAGTTTTTGGAACAAAAATGCGTTCAGTTATTAAATTAGCTAACCGTAAAGGTATTGAACAAATTGTTTCTCAACAATTTGAAATTGGTAAAAAAATTATTGATGCAGGACTTGTGCCAATAATTGAGCCAGAAGTTGATATCAATTCACACGAAAAAGAACAAGCAGAAGGTGTTTTGAAATTGGCTATTTTGGATCAATTAAATAAATTGAAGGAAAACCAAAACGTGATTCTGAAATTAACTCTGCCTTCTCAGGTTAATTTTTACTCAGATCTAGTAAGCCACCCCCGTGTAATTAGAGTGGTTGCTTTATCTGGTGGGTATGCAAGAAATGAAGCAAATTCAATGTTGGCCAAAAACAATGGAGTTATCGCAAGTTTTTCTCGTGCGCTAACTGAAGGTTTGTCTGCCCAACAAAGCGATGAACAATTTGATGGTGCTTTGGATGAAGCAATCCAAGGTATTTACGAAGCTTCTAACACCTGATTTAATAATTAAGTGCCACCAAAAGTAGCGGTCATTGGTTCTGGCGTTTCTGGAATCTCTGCGGCGCAAAAATTAATTGAAAAAAATTGTGCTGTAACAATTTTTGACCAAGGTATTAATCCAGGTGGACGTTTAGGGATCAGAAGTTTAAGAAACCCTCCATTTGTAAATAGACCAGTTGATGTGGGGGCTGCGTACTTCACAATTTCTGATGAGCTATTTAAGAAAAAAGTTGCTGAGTGGCAAACTAACAAACTTGTACATGAGTGGACTGATACTTTTCACATATTTGATGATTATGAAATAACCACCACCACAGGACCAATGCGTTATGCCACAAAAGAAGGATTAAGAAGTTTAGCAAGATTTGAATTAGCAAATCTTGCAACAAAGGGAGTGCAACATTTTCAGGAAAGAAAAATATCTCTAGTAGTTGTTAACGACAAGAACGTTTTAGTTGATGAAGAAGTTTTTGATGCAGTTGTTTTAGCAATGCCAGGGTTACAAGCTGCAAAAATTATTTCTGATCAAGAATTAGTAAATCAATTATCTAAACAAATTTGGAAACCAATTTTATCAACTTGGTTTGTTATTGATTCAGATACGCCAAAATATGATGCGATGTTTGTAAATAATCATGAAGTTATTTCACTAATTGTGAATGACGGTAAAAGAAGGGGAGATAATGCTCCTGTGGTAAATGTTTTAACAACACATAATTATGCAAAATCTAGATTAGAAAATATCAATAACTATCTTGATGAAATTGTTGATCATGCTATTGAAATATGGAACATTCAAAGTGAGATTCTTGAAAAAGGAATTACCCGCTGGTCTTTAGCTCAACCAGAAACTGCGACCAGAGTGGAAACACCCGAAAGATTAGCCATAATCGGAGATGCATACTCAAATAAACCTAGAATTGAATCTGCTTGGCTTGATGGCCAAGCAGTCTTAACCCAACTTCTGGCCATAGTTTAGATTCGTTTGGGCAAGTTTTTGAAATGAGGATTTAATGCCAGCAATCGTTTTGTTAGGTGCGCAATGGGGCGATGAAGGCAAAGGTAAAGCTACAGATTTATTAGGTAATCGTGTTTCTTACGTTGTTAGATATCAAGGTGGCAACAATGCTGGCCACACTGTTGTTATTCCAACCAAAAATGGTCCTGAAAAATTTGCACTACATTTATTACCCTCAGGAATTTTAACACCAGAAGTAGTTCCAGTTATCGGAAATGGTGTGGTAATTGATCCAGGTGTTTTACTAAATGAAATTAAAGGATTGAATGAACGAGGTATTAATACTTCTAAATTAAAAATTTCAGCAGATGCACACATCATCACCAGTTACCACGTAATGCTGGATAAAACTATTGAAAGATTCCTAGGTAAATCTAAAATTGGCACCACAGGTCGAGGTATTGGACCAGCTTATGGCGACAAAGTAAGCCGAGTTGGAATTAGAGTGCAAGATCTTTATGACGAATCAATTTTGAGAAAAAAAGTTGAAGGATCTTTAGTTTCTAAAAATCAAACTTTAGTAAAAGTTTATAATCGAAGAGCAGTCGATGTCGATGTAATTGTGGAAGAACTTTTAAGTTATGCCAAAGAATTAAAACCATACGTTGCTAACACTTCCTTGTTATTGCACGAAGCATTAGAACGTGGTGAAAATGTTTTACTTGAAGGTGGTCAAGGAACTTTGCTCGATGTTGATCATGGAACTTATCCATTTGTGACTTCCTCAAATCCCACCGCAGGTGGTGCTGCAACTGGTTCTGGGATTGGGCCAACAAAAATAACTAGAGTTATTGGAATTTTGAAAGCCTATACAACCAGAGTTGGGGAAGGACCTTTTCCAACAGAATTATGAGATGATGATGGGGAACGTTTAAGACAAATTGGTGGAGAGGTTGGAACCACAACTGGTCGCCCCAGAAGATGTGGTTGGTTTGATGCAGTTGTCGCACGCTATGCCACGCGAGTTAATGGTTTAACAGATTTCTTTTTAACCAAGTTAGATGTTTTAAGTGGATTCGAAAAAATTCCAGTTTGTGTAGCTTATGAAATTGATGGAGTGCGTTATGAAGAAATGCCTATGACCCAAACCCAGTTTCATCACGCTAAACCAATTTATGAATATCTACCTGGCTGGAAAGAAGATATTTCAGAAGCAAGAAAATTTGAAGAGCTACCAATAAATGCTCAAAAGTATGTGGAGTATTTAGAGAAAATTTCTGGGGCACCAATGAGCGCTATTGGGGTTGGTCAGCACCGCGATGCCACCATCTCGCGAAGAGACCTGATTAACTAAGCACATGACTACCGAATTCGAAGCAAACCCAGCTGAAGGTAAAAGAGTTTACGATCTAGATCGTGCTCACGTTTTTCATTCTTGGAGTGCCCAAGGTGCAATTAAACCACTACCAATTGCTACTGCGGCAGGTTCTTATTTCTGGGATTACGACGGTAAAAAATATTTAGACTTTTCTTCACAATTAGTAAATACCAATATTGGGCATCAACATCCAAAAGTTATTAAAGCAATTCAAGACCAAGCAGCAAAATTAGCAACTATTGCACCGCAGCACGCAAATGATATTCGAGGTGAAGCTGCAAAAAAATTAGTTGATCTTGCACCAGATGGTTTCAATCATGTGTTCTTCACTAACGGTGGTGCAGATGCAGTTGAAAACGCTGTGAGGATGGCAAGAATTCACACTAGGCGTCACAAAATTTTATCTTTCTATCGTTCTTATCACGGCAATACTGGAACAGCTATTCAAATGACAGGAGATCCAAGACGCTGGCCAAATGAATTTGCTTACGGAGTAATTCATTTCTTCGGCCCTTATCCATATCGTTCTCCATTCTGGTCAACAAGTCCTGAAGAGGAAACTAAAAGAGCATTGGAACATTTAGAGTCTGTTATTCAATTAGAAGGACCAGCAACAATTGCTGCTATTTGTATTGAAACAATTGTTGGAACTACTGGTGTCTTAGCACCAACTCCAGGTTATTTAGAAGGTTTAAGAAAAATTTGTGACAAATATGGAATCTTATGGATTGCAGATGAAGTTATGGCAGGTTTTGGTAGATCAGGTGAATGGTTTGCGTTTCATCATTCCAAAGCACGCCCAGATTTAATTGTTTTCGCTAAAGGATCTAACTCAGGTTATTTACCAGTTGGTGGAGTAATTATTGATGAGCCAATTTATGAGACATTTGTTGATCGAGTGTTTCCTGGAGGACTTACCTATTCAGGTCATCCATTAACGACAGCTTCAATTGTGGCAACCATTGATGTTATGAAAGAAGAAAAAATGGTTGAAAATGCTCGCGAGATTGGTAAATCAGTTATTGCACCTGCGCTAAATCAACTTAAAGAAAAACATCCTTCAGTAGGAGATGTTCGCGGTAGTGGAGTTTTCTGGGCAATTGAACTTGTGAAAGATAAAACAACTAAAGAACCACTTGTGCCATATAACGCTAGTGGAGCAGATGCGGCTGCGATGGGTGAATTTGCTGCTGAATGTAAAAAACTAGGTCTGATGCCATTTGTAAATATGAACCGAACTCACGTTGTGCCACCTTGCAATGTTTCTAAAGCAGAAGCCGAAGAAGGTTTAGCAATTCTTGATAAAGCTTTAGAAATTACCGACAAATACGCTAAATAAATAATTCAACTAGGATACTTTCGTGAGGATTCTAGTTTTAGGTAATGGTGCCAGAGAACATGCAATTATTAAATCTCTATTAATTGATCCAAGTGTTAAAATAATAATTGCTGCTCCAGGAAATGCTGGTATTGCACAAGATGTTGAAACTTTTAATATTAATTTGGATGACATTAAAGAAATTTCAGAATTCGCAGTATTACAACAAATAGATCTAGTAATTGTTGGCCCAGAAAAACCATTAGTTCTTGGAATTAGTGATGCCATCAGAGCCAGAGGAATTGCTTGCTTTGGACCTTCAGAAGAAGCAGCACAATTAGAAAGCTCTAAATCATTTGCTAAAGACATCATGAATGCTGCAAATGTTCCAACAGCAAAATCTTTTACTTGTATTTCAATTAACGAAGTTATTGTTGCCCTAGAACAATTTGGTGCACCCTATGTTGTAAAAAATGATGGACTAGCAGGTGGTAAGGGTGTAGTAGTAACTGAAAATATGGAAGAAGCAATTAGTCATGCTGAAAGTTGCTTGCAAGAATCAAATTCAAAAGTAGTGATCGAAGAATTTCTAAAGGGACCAGAAATATCTTTATTTTGTATAACTGATGGAAAAACAGTTTTAGCTCTAGATGCCGCACAAGATTATAAAAGAGTTGGCGATAACAACACAGGTTTAAACACTGGTGGCATGGGGGCTTATTCACCACTTGATTGGGCTCCAAAAGATTTAAAAGAACAAACAGTTAATCAGATTGCAATGCCTGTAATAAATGAAATGAATAGAAGAGGAATATCTTTTTCTGGTCTTTTATATGTTGGATTAGTTTTAACCGAAAACGGTTTAAAAGTTATCGAATTTAATGTTCGTTTTGGAGATCCTGAAACCCAAGTTGTTTTGAGTCGTTTAGCAACACCATTATCTAAAGTTTTGTATGCCAGTGCAGTTGGGGAATTAGAAAAAATTGAAAATCTTAATTGGCGACCAGAAGCTTGTGTAACTGTGGTTTTAGCTGCAAAAAATTATCCAACTAACCCAGTTTTAGGAGATGAAATAACAGGATTAGGGCAAGCAATTCAAGTACCGGGTGTGCAGATTTTTCATGCGGGGACCACTTTAATTAATGGAAAAATTGTTTCAAGTGGGGGAAGAGTCCTCTCAGTTACGGCGATGGGTGAAGATTTAGCAATTGCCAGGGATCGGGTCTATGAAGCCCTCAAAAAAATTGAATTATCTGGTTCTCATTACCGAACAGATATTGCCCTTATGAAACAATAGTTTTGTGTCAATGATTCCGGATGTCTTAGCTACCCGGTACTCCTCTAAACAAATGACCGAAATCTGGTCTCAAACAAACAAAATAATTTTAGAAAGATCTTTATGGATTGCTGTCATGAAAGCCCAAAAAGAATTAGGTCTTGATATTTCTGATGCACATATTGCTGATTATGAAAAAGTGAAAAGTAGCGTTGATCTTGATTCAATAAGAAAACGTGAAGAAAAAACGATGCATGATGTGAAAGCAAGAATTGAAGAATTTAATCACTTAGCAGGGCATGAAGATATTCACAAAGGAATGACTAGTAGAGATTTAACAGAAAACATTGAACAATTACAAATTAAATTATCTTTGCAATTAATCCAAAATAAAATTGTTGCCACGCTAGCTCGCTTAGCTAATCTTGCCACTCAATACTCTGATTTAGCAATTACTGGGCGAAGCCATAACGTGGCGGCCCAAACTACAACTTTAGGAAAAAGATTTGCCTCAAGTGCAGAAGAATTAATATTTGCATTCAATAAATTAAACAGTTTAATAAAAACTTATCCTTTAAGAGGTATTAAGGGACCAGTTGGTACTAGCCAAGATATGTTGGAATTATTTAATGGTGACGAGAACAAGGTTCAATCTTTAGAGAAAATTATTGCGAAACATTTAGGTTTTGATGATGTCTTAATAAGTGTTGGCCAAATTTATCCAAGATCTCTTGATTATGAAGTTCTTTCAACACTGTTTTTACTTTCTGCTTCACCTTCATCTCTTGCAACCACTATCCGACTTATGGCAGGAAATGATTTAGTTACTGAAGGTTTTAAAGATGGTCAAGTTGGATCTTCTGCCATGCCACACAAAATGAACACTAGATCTTGCGAAAGAATCAATGGTTTAAATGTTGTCTTAAGAGGCTATGTTTCAATGACCGCTGAATTATCTGGGGTGCAATGGAATGAGGGCGACGTTTTTTGTTCAGTGGTTAGAAGAGTTGCTTTACCGGGAGGATTTTTTGCACTCGATGGATTACTAGAAACAACTTTGCACGTACTAGATGATTTTGGTGTTTTCAAGGGTGCCATAAAAGCAGAAATTGAAAAATATCTACCATTTTTAGCAACTACTAAAATATTGATGAACGTAATAAAAAATGGTGTGGGCAGAGAAGTTGCCCACGAAGCTATCAAAAAACATGCCATTGCAGCTGCTTTAAATATGCGTGAAGGGAAATCCCAAGACTTAATTAAAAGATTAGCTAACGAAAAAGTATTAGCAATGTCAGAAAAAGAATTAACAGATCTAATTACCGAACCACTTTCTTTCACAGGTAATGCACAATTACAAGTCAAAAATATTGTGGAACAAGTATCTAAAATTGTGAAAGAATTTCCGCAAGCAGCCAGTTATCAACCTGCTGCAATGATTTAGGGCCAATTGTGGCTAAACCACTTGATATCTCAGGTTTTAACCATATTTATTCTGGCAAAGTTAGAGATTTATATGAAAATCAAAATAATGAATTACTAGTTGTTGCATCAGATCGAATTTCAGCATTTGATTGGGTTTTACCAACTGAAATTCCTGATAAAGGAAAAATTCTTACCGCACTTTCCCTATGGTGGTTTGAACAACTTTCAGATGTAGTTGAAAATCATATAATTTCTACAATTGTTCCAGAAGTTGTTAAAGGCAGAGCAATGCTTGTTAATAAATTAAAAATGCTACCAATTGAAGCAGTGGTGCGTGGATATTTAACAGGTTCAGGTTTAGGCCAGTATCAAGAAACTGCAGAAATTCGTGGCATCAAATTACCCAGTGGGCTAGTTGAAGCAAGCAAGCTAGAAAATCCAATTTTTACTCCAGCCACAAAAGCTGAAATTGGTGAGCATGATGAAAATATTTCTTTCAAAGAATGCCAAGAAATTATCGGATCAGTTGTTGCAGAAGAATTAAGAGCTAAATCTATTAAAATTTATAAAAGAGCAAGTGAGATCGCTTTGAAGCAAGGAATAATTATTGCCGATACTAAATTTGAATTTGGTAGACATGAAGATTCAAATGATTTAATTTTGGGGGATGAAGTTTTAACCCCTGATTCTTCAAGATTTTGGCCGGCTACAAATTGGCAACCTGGACAAGTGCAGAATTCTTTCGACAAACAATTTGTGCGTAACTGGTTAAATTCTGCTGATGCTAATTGGGATAAGGAAACAAATACTTCACCTCCGGCTTTACCTGAGGAAATTGTTGAAAAAACTAGGGCAAGATACATAGAGGCGTATGAAATTATCACTGGAGAAAAGTTTTGAGTAAATGGCTAGTCACAGGTGGAGCCGGATATATCGGTGCCCATGTTGTGCGAAATCTTATTTCACAAAGTTTTCAAACTGTTGTAGTTGATGATTTATCTTCAGGTTTGGAACGAAAAATACCTAAAGATGTACCGTTTTATAAATTTGATATTTCAGACACTTTGAAATTAACTGAAATCTTAAAAGAAAATAAAATAGTAGGGGTTATTCATTTAGCTGCCGAAAGCCATGTG
>ERZ890510.508-NODE-508-length-30546-cov-9.190515_pt1 | contig 30546 bp, 33 predicted proteins | sample MGYA00521265_ERZ890510 | MGnify/ENA primary metagenome ERZ890510 (study PRJEB32303, sample SAMEA104408624) | aquatic metagenome | biome: Brackish water; feature: Chemocline; material: water | place: Baltic Sea | collected 2014-10-26T21:54:00 | depth 110 m ... | reverse complement strand
GCGAGCCGGGATGCCCCGGGCTCGATTGTGGGCACGATGTGTAGCAAGTCGGGGCCCGCCCTCGGATCTCTTGGCTTCGCCGCAGGACTAAAGGTCGCTCGGCGCTCCAGGGACGGGCGTTGGTTACCTTGACACCCCTCCTGGCACCTCTTAGGGTTCGGGCTGTAGTCCCAGGTGCAGGAGGCGATCCAATGACCGAACAGAACGAGAATCGATCAGGCCATGCTCTTCGAGGCTTGGGTGCGCTTGAGGCGCAGTTGATGGAGGCGCTGTGGGTTTCGGAATCGCCTCTGACGGTGCAGGAGGTGGTGGATGCGCTGGGGCCGGGTCATAACTACAAGACGGTTATGACGGTGCTGAATCGGTTGGTGGAGAAGGAGTTGCTGGGCCGCGAGTTGGACGGTCGGGCGTACCGATACCACCCACGGATGTCACGGCTGGAGTTCCTGCGCGCTGTTGCGGATGAGTTGGTGCATGGGTACCTAGAGGCGTATGGGGCCGAGAGTGGGACGCACCTGACGGATGCGGTGGATGCTGTGTTGCCTCGGGCTGCTGCTGCTGCCGAAAAGGCTGAGGCGCCAACGCCAAGCCCGGCCGGGCCAAGTGAGACGCCAGCGCCGCCGGTCTACTACGACACGGATGAGCGTCGACCGACGATGGCGAGCGTGATCGGTATCGCGGCGCTTTTACAAATCATCACGTTGTTCCTGCGGCGCAAGCGCTGAGCGGGTGAGCACTGAGCAGCCTATGGGGCAATCTACGTGGCAGGTGCTGGTGGATTTTCACGCGTGCGAGGGCAAGCGGACGTGCGTCGACGTTTGCCCGACTGACGTGTTCGAGATGCAGCCGACGACGGTTCGCAATCCTTTATTCAGGTTGAAGATCAAGATCCACGGCGGTTTGCAGGCGGTGCCTGTGAATGCTGAGGCGTGCATCGGGTGCATGGAGTGCGTGAAGGCGTGCCCGGAGTTGGCGATCGCGGTTGATCCGGTGCGCGTTGGGTGAGGGGTAAGGCTCGGGCGTTGCGCACGGCGAGCCGGGATGCCCGGGCTCGATTGTGGGCAGGTCGTGTAGCAAGTCGGGGCTCGCCCTCGGAACTCTTGGCTTCGCCGCCGGACTCCCCGGGCTCGATTGTGGGCAGGTCGTGGAGCCAGTCGGGGCTCGCCCTCGGAACTCATGGCTTCGCCGCCGGACTGCCCGGGCTCGATTGTGGGCAGGTCGTGTAGCAAGTCGGGGCTCGCTCTCGGAACTCATGGCTTCGCCGCCGGACTGAAGGTCGCTGGGAGCTCCGGGAGTGGCGCATGGGCGTTGCGCACGGCGAGCCGGGATGCCCCGGGCTCGATTGTGGGCACGATGTGTAGCAAGTCGGGGCTCGCCCTCGGAACTCATGGCTTCGCCGCCGGACTAAAGGTCGCTAGGAGCTCCGGGAGTGGGGACGATCGTTGCGCACGGCGAGCCGGGATGCCCCGGGCTCGATTGTGGGCAGGTCGTGTAGCAAGTCGGGGCTCGCCCTCGGATGGCTTGGCTTCGCCGCCTGACTGAAGGTCGCTTGGCGGCTCCGGGAGCCGTTGGGGACTGGCGCAGATATACTTCTTAATGCTTATGACAAATCTAGACATATTGGCTGAGGGTGCCGTTGCCCTTGGCGTAGAACTTAGTGATCTTCAACTTGGGCAGTTTCAGACCTATCTGGATGGGCTGACCGAGTGGAACAGGCGTAAGAATCTGACCTCACCTGGGGCGTTGGCCGACGCTGAGCGGGTGCATTTCCTGGATTCCTTATCGTTGGTGCCGGTGCTACGTCGTGAGGCGCCAAATGGGCGTCGTTTGGTGGACGTGGGTTCTGGTGCGGGGTTCCCAGGTTTGGCCTTGAAGATCGCGCTGCCTGAGCTGGACGTGGTTCTGGTGGAGGCGACGGGTAAGAAGGCTGAGTTCCTGACGTGGATGAAAAACAGCCTCGCTCTGGGCGACGTTGAGGTGCTGGCAGAACGTGCTGAGTTGGTGGCTCGTCGTGAGGGGTACCGCGAGGCGTTCGACGTGGCAACGGCGCGGGCGATCGGTTCGCTGAAGCTGGTGCTGGAGCTGACGTTGCCCTTTTGCAAGATCGGTGGCGTGTTGATCGCGCAACGTGGCGGGGACGCGGAAGAGGAAGCGGCGTTGGCTGCCAAGGCGTCGAGCACGCTCGGCGGCGGTGAGCCCCGCGTTGAACCTGCGTTTGCAAGCCTGGCGGCTGACGCGGAGACGAGGGGTTCGATAGCGGTGGTGCGGAAGCTCAGCGAGACGTCTGATCGTTTCCCGCGACGCGATGGGATCCCGGCGAAGCGACCGCTGACGTGAGCGTGGCGGAAGACTCTCAGGCTGCACCGATATCGCTTAGACGTAGGTTCCTTTCTCCACAGACTGCAATCTCGTTCGTCGTGTTGGGTGGCTTACTAGCCCTGGTGCTGACGCGGTTCGAGGTGGCGTGGGGCGAGACCTGGGATCTGATGCGGCACATGAATCCGGTTTGGTACGTGGCTGCAGTGCTGGTGCATTACACGACGTTCATCTTCCGAGGGGCACGTTGGCGGATGCTGTTGCGCAATGCGTCGCGCAACGCGGGAGTTCCGTTCGTGGAGCGCCACGCGCTGTACTACGGTCGGATCATCCTGATGAGTTGGTTCGCGAACTCGGTGACGTTCTTCCGGATGGGGGATGCGTACCGGGCATACGCCTACGCAGAAGACACTAAATCCAGCTTTCCACGAGCGGCGGGGACGGTGCTGGCAGACCGGCTCGTTGATCTCAGTGTGGTCGGTACGCTGATGGGCGTTGGCCTGGCGATACTGTTGGTGGGTGGTCAGATCGAGCCGCCGTTGATCTTGATGGTGGCCGCTGGCGGGCTACTTGCGTTGATCGGCGTAGGGCTGGTGGGAATGTTGGTGGCGCGCCGGTTGGTAGTGCTCCTGCTCCCGCACAAGCTGGCGGATCTCTATCACCGGTTCCACGACGGGACGATGGGAAGTTTCGGTTCGCTGCATTGGGTTTTCGGACTTGGACTGCTGGGCTGGCTCGCTGAGGTTGGGCGATTGTTCTTCGTGATCAAGGCGCTGGGAGTGTCGGTGGCGTTAGGGCTGGTGGTGTTCGCACCGATGGCCAACGGGCTGCTGTCGGCGATCCCGCTGACTCCGGGTGGCCTGGGGATCGTTGAGACAGGCGTGAGTGGGTTGCTGCAACTGGAGCTGACGGTGGAGTTGGCGATCGCGGTGGCGCTCCTGGATAGGACGATCAGCTACCTGAGCATCATCGTGACGGGGGGCGTCGCGTTCGCGATGCGTCAGTTACGAGGCGGTGATCGTGCGTCTAGCGATGCTGCGGCCAGCCAGCGAACCGCATAACATGCGTGCGAATGCCAATCACGCGACGAACTGAGAGTGACTAGCCATGATCAATAACACCATGAAGACCAAGATGCAGGCGGGAGAGCCCGTAGTCGGCGTCTTCGTTAGCATCGAGTCACCGACGACCGTGGAGCTTCTCGCGTTGGGCGGGGTGGACTTCGTGGTGGTCGATAGCGAGCATAATCCGATCATGCCGAACGAGGCTGCGAACATGTATAGGGCGGCGGAAGCCCTGAACGTGCCGGCGCTGACGCGGATCGGCGAGAACACGCAGCAGGTGATCTCGAAGTTCATGGATGCTGGCTCGACGGGCGTGATGATGCCGATGATCAACACGGGCGACGACGCGAAGCGGTTGGTGAGCTACACGAAGTACCCGCCGGTGGGCCGTCGCGGGCTGGCGAGCGTGCGCGCGAACCACTATGCGATGGCGGAAACACTCGCGGACTACTGCGTAGCAGCCAACGAGGCGACGTGCGTGATCGCGCAGATCGAGACGCTGGAAGGCATCGAGAACGCGGATGAGATCATCGCGACCGAGGGCGTCGATGTGGTGTTCCTGGGGCCGACGGATCTGTCGGTGGCGCTGGGAGTGCACGGTCATGGCAAGCACGAGAAGGTGCTGACGGTCATCGAAGACCTGACGAAGAAGATCGTGGCGGCTGGCAAGGTTTCAGGGACTATCGCGAGGACACCAGAAGATTATGGTTACTGGCGGGATAGGGGCATGGGCTTCTTCCTGACGGGGGCCAACGCGCTGTTGGGCGCGGCTACATCAGCCTACGTGCAGGGTGTTCGCGCTGTCGAGGAGGGTCGCTAGATGGCTGACGAACGGATAGGTGTAATCGGCACGGGGATCATGGGCGGGCCCATGGCCTTGAACCTGGTGAAGGGTGGCTTCAAGGTCACGGCGTACAACCGTACGGCGGCGAGGGCTGAAGCTCTTGCGGCTGATGGGGTTGAGGTCGCGAAGAGCATCGCTGAGGTCGGCGAGAAGTGCTCGGTGGTGATCACGATGGTGCCGGACACCCCGGACGTGTTGGGGGTGGTCGAAGGCGACGGCGGGCTGGCGTCCTCGATGAAGAGCGGTAGCGTGCTGATCGACATGAGCACGGTGGCACCTGGTGCGACGCGTGAGCTGGCGGAGCGTTTGGGGAGCAAGGGCATCGCGATGCTGGACGCGCCGGTCAGCGGCGGCTCGTGGGGTGCTCAGCAGGGTACGTTGACCATCATGGTGGGCGGCGAGCAGGCGACGTTCGATCGTTGCTTGCCGGTGTTCGAGGCGATGGGCAAGAGCATCACGTTGATGGGGCCATCCGGCATGGGCCAGACGACAAAGCTGGTGAATCAGATATTAGTAGCAGGCACGGCATCGGCGGTCGCGGAGGCGTTGGTTTTCGCGTCGGCGCAGGGTGCTGACCTGCTGAAGACGATCGAGGCGGTATCGGGCGGCGCGGCAGGGTCGTGGCAACTCGCGAACCTGGGGCCACGCATGGTGAACGGTGACTTTGCGCCGGGCTTCATGGTGAAGCTACAGCAGAAGGATCTACGGTTGATCCAGGAGGCGGCGCAGGAGTCGCACGTGCCGTTGGCGGTGACGTCGATGGCGCGCCAGTACTTCACGGCGGTGGAGGCGGCAGGGCTGGGCGACGAGGGTACGCAGGCGATCATCAAGGCGGTGGAGAAGCTCGCTGGTCGCGAGGCGCGACAGAACTCGTGATCCCGACTCCTAACAATCTGACTCGCATCTCGCCGCAGGTTCGCCACTACTTGCTGGTGCTGGTGGTCTTCGGCCTCACGGGGAGTATCGCGGTGTTCCTGAGCAGGCTGGTGTTGTCACGCCTGCTGGGGCTCGATGGCTCGCTGTGGTCAGGGCCGTGGAGCTTTCGGGTGGCGTACCTGCTGCTGATACCGCCGTCCTACTCGGTGACGTTGGTGGCGGTGGGGACGTTGTTCGGTAAGCGTGCGTACTTCACGAAGCGGGTGATGCGCATCTGGGGTCGACCGCTCAAGATGATCGGGTTAGGCCCCAAACCTGATCGGTAAGAACAACCCCACGATCGGTAACGTAGCCGTCGATCAGCTCGGCTGGTACGGCCTCTAGGCCCTCTTCTATCTGCTCGGTGTCATCCAGTTTGAAGGTTTCGCCAGCCACGTAGAGTGGCGCGATCCCCTGGATGTGCTCGGCCAAGAGGCGAGACGGTATGCCGTTCACGAGCGAGCCGTCGGGACCGATGCGGTCGGCTCCGATGAGCGCCATGGTGATAGGGGCGAGGGCTTTCAGGTCGACTTCGTCGGGATAGACCTCTGCCGCGATGCCATGGACGACCAACTCTTCCGCCATCCGCTCGCCATAGGCGATGTCGCCGACGCGCGATGTGAGGACGATGGCTCGTATGGATTTGCCCGATTCGACGGCAGCCGCGCACGCTTGCAACACGGTGCCGCTGTAGCTGCACGTGACGATGGTGGCGCCGTCGGGGATCATGGCGGCGGTTTCCTCGATCGTCGCCTTGGCGGCGTAGTCGATCCACGAGCGGGCGCGGTCAAACGCGCGCTTGGCCTGGCCAGGGTGGATCAGTGGGCCATCGGCGAGGGCACGCGAGACGGCGTTCTTGACGGCGGCCATCGTGGGGCGTGTGATGACGATGAGGAACCCGACGCCATCTAGGTAGGCTCCTAGTCCTTCTTCGGGGAAGCTGGCGGCCGCCGACTCAAGGATGCTGAGTGCTTCGCGGGCGAGGTCAGTCGCGCCGCGCTCATGATCCATGCCGAGGGCTGCTATGGCGACCTCGATAGGGTTGTCAGACGAATTGTCCGACAGGTTTTCAGGCTCTGGAATGAATCCGACCAGCGTCTCATCTCCGGTGGCGGTTGCCACGGTTTCATTATGGTGCGCGCGGTGAAGAGGGTGAAGGCAGGTGGCCCGCGCTTTGCGGCGCATCTCAGAGGCTCAGGCGTGCGTAGAATGGCTGGCATGGCACACGAACTGAGAATCACGGGCTCACGGGGCGCTCCGACCGCTATCCAGGCGGTCGTTTTCGATTTCGACGATACATTGGCCGATACTTTGGCCGCGCGGGTGCATGCTTGGGGGCAAACGTTCGCCTGGGCAGGGATCGAGAAGCCGTCCGCTGCTGATTTCGTGACAGAGCAGCGTGGAGTGTCGCTTCAAGGGTCAGTCGAAATCCTTCAGAAATCCCGGGGAGTGAACACTGAGGGGATGCTGGAGGCATACAGGTCGGCTTATTGGGCGAAGAAGCCTGGGCTGTTGCGTCTATTCGACGGCGTTCAGGAGTTGGTGTCGGCGCTGCGCGATGCGGGCGTGCCGATGGGGATCGTGACGTCGAAGGGGCGAAATCTGCTGATCGATGGCCGCGCGGCGGGGACGTTGGTGGAGCTCGATGAGCTTGGGCTGGGTTGGTTGGCACCGCACACGGTGGGTTTCGAGGACGTTTCACACCCGAAGCCACATCCGGAAGGGGTGCTCCGTGTGCTGGATGGTTTGGGAGTGACGCCCGAGGTGACATTGGTGGTTGGCGATAGCTCGGCGGACATCCTGGCGGCTCAGAACGCGGGTTGCTGGAGTGCGCTGGCGGGATGGGGCGTGCCGGTCGATCAGCGCGAGATGGCGAAGGCGACGCCTGATGTGGTCGCGGAGCATCCTGCGGCGCTAGGCGCGCTGCTGGGGTAGTGTGGGGTGCGATCGAAGTGCGAAACATGAGAGAGCCCAGCCAATCGGCTGGGCTCTCTTTACTTGAGGATGGGGGGGCGCCGTGCGGGGAATCCCCTTATGCAGCGTCTCTCATCTCGCGTGATTCGTGATTCCGGAGGCGTTCGGCTCCGGCCCGATCTCCCCGATGCGGGTCGGTGTTGTCGAGCTTGAAGTTAGACACGACTTGGTTGAGTTGCTCCGCGACATCGTCCAGCGATTGTGACGCTGCGACGACCTCTTCTACCTGGGCGGTTAGCTCCTCGGCAGCTGCGGAGGCTTGCTCAGTACCAGCTCGGCTTTGGTCGGTTAGGCGTGCGACTGTTTCAACAGATTGGCCAACTTCCGAACTCGCTGCCGACATTTCTTCAGATGCGGCAGAGTTGTCTTCCGCAGTGGTTCTTACCATGCCGATCACCTGCACCATCTCGTCGCTTGAGGCGCTGACCTCTTCGGCCGCAGCCGAGATCTGCTCGATCTGACCCCTGACACTGCCGATCGAGTCCCTGATCTGGTTGATCGCTTCGCCAGCCTTTGCCGCGATCTCTGCGCCACGGCTGACTTCACTCGCGCCCTCTTCGGTCGCCTTGACCGAATCTTTGACCCCCGACTGGACAGTGTCGATCAGGCCGACGATCTCTTTGGTGGCGTCCGCGACCCGCTCAGCGAGCTTTCGGACCTCATCCGCCACCACGGCGAACCCACGGCCCTGTTCACCAGCTCTGGCAGCCTCGATGGCCGCGTTGAGCGCTAGTAGGTTGGTCTGGGCAGCGATGTCATCGATCACTCCGACTATCCTGCCGATCTCATCCGAGTAGGTACCCAGTTCCTGGATGCGCGTCGCAGCCGTGGATACGGCATCTCTGATCCTGTTCATACCGTCGACAGTCTGGTCGGTGGCCTCTTTGCCCTTGTCCGCGGCTTCCGAGGCGTTCACCGCGTCACCAGCTGCGGCTGCAGCATTCTTTGCGACATCCTGCATCGCAGTGGACACCTGTTCGACGATGCTGGATGCCTGCTCTACCGCAGAGGACTGGTCTTGCGAACTCCGTGCGACCTGGTCGATCGCGGTTTGGAGTTGAATCATGCCCTCACGGGTCGTTTCTACGACCGACAGTTGCTCCGCGGCACCAGAGGCGATCTGTTGGTTGCTGTTGGCGATGTCTGCAGTCGCGTGGCCAGCCTGGTCGGAGGTACGAGCGAGTTCTCCGCTAGATGATTTCACGAGCGTCGCTGCGGAAGCGATCTGGGTGATAGCGTCCTTCACTCCATCCAACATTTTCTTGAACGCGTTGCCTAACACGTCATCTTGCGAGCGTGGCGAAACGGTCATCGTCAAGTCTCCATCGCCAACTCGTTGAGCGATGCTCGCCGTGTTCTGGAGGTTGCCGACCATCTCGTGCAGCGCATTGCCAAGGGCATCTGATTCGCCACGCGGTGCGATGTCTATGTTCACGTTCCCCTGGCTGATCTTGGTGGCGGCACCGGCAGCCTCCAGCAGGTACGTTTGCATGTCGCGGTACGAGCGCGCCATGTCGCCGATCTCGTCCCAACCACGGTCACTCACCTTCTTGGAAAGGTCACCGCGGGAGATGCTGTCAATCGCACCACGAATCTTGCGAATACGCATCGCGATGAAGAAGGCCAACACCAGTGCGATGACGACGATCACACCGCCAGCCTTCTTCATGAGGTCGTCCATCTCGTTTGCGAGTGCAACCGTTGCCGCGAAGGCCTCTGCTTCATCGATCTCTGCCAACACGGTCCAAGCCATGCCACCGATGTTGACGGGCTGGTAGGCGGACAACACCGGAATCCCACGGTAGTCAGGAACGATGTCGAACCCGGACTCGCCCGCAAGGCCAAGCGTTGCGGTGTCCGTGTCGATGCTTTGGATCAAGATGGTGCTGTCGTCCGAGAAGCGCGAGTCTGAACGCATGAGGTGATCCTGGCCGACCAGGTATGTCTCGCCACTCTCACCTAGCCCTGCGCGCTGCTGCATGATGCCGTTGATGCGGTCGATGGGCATCTGGAACAAGAGCACGCCCACCAGCTCAGCGCCATCGTAGATGGGCGATGAGATGAAAGATGCAGCGGCGTTGTAGGAGGGGTGATACGGGGCGAAGTCCACGAGGGTCGTGGAATCCGGGTTGTTGGATGCCAACGATGCGCGGAACGCTTCGCCGAAGTTGCTGTCCGCGTAGACGCCCGTCTTCAAACTGGTTCCGTAGTCGATCTCCTTGAACACCGTGTACACGATGTGACCAGTGTCTGGTTCAACGAGGAAGATGTCGTAGAAGCCGAACTCGTAGAGGAAATCGCGCATGATCGGGTGGAACTTGCTGTGGAGGGCGCTGTACGCGCTGCCATCGCCAGCGTCGTCCAGGTTGTCCTTGCTTCCGAGGGGGTTCGGGTTGCCCGAGAGATAGAGTTGTTGAGCGATACTCACGGTTTCGTTGCGGGGCACATAGGTGCTTGCTGAAGCCGGTGTGTCCAGGTTCTCGTTCAGCCGAGGCAAGAATTCGTCCTGGTAGTACGAGGCCAGTCCCGCAGCGCCGGTTGAGGAGTCTCGGCCTTCGTTCAGCTCGGGGAACGCGGTGGCGAATCCCTTCATGGCTTCGACAACCATCGTGTCAGCGGACAGAGTCCGAACCTGTCCCTCGATGAACCCGAAGTACGATTCGATCTGATCTGCCTTGGTTGACCGGACGGCGACCAACTTCTCAAAGCTGGAGTCACGCAAAGCATCTTCTGAACGGGCTTCGCTCGTTGAGGACACTATAAACAACGGCACTAACGCGATCAGCATCGCTGCAAGCAACAGCTGAACCTGGAGCGACGTTGCCCAGCGTAGATATCTAAGAATTCTGCTCATTATGATCGGCTCTCCCTCTATGTGGTTCATCGTTCACGGACGACTCGTGGTCATCCGCGAAATATGCCTCGGTGACGCAATCGCCGTCCCAAGCTCAGCGATTAACGATAGAAAGTTGCTGCCGATTCCGATTGAGGAATCCCACGCAGTTGACCCACAAGGAAACTGGATAGGGAACCCCGACAAATCCGCATGACTGTGAGCGCGTCGTGACGGCTAGTCCTTCGGTGTCTGTGCTTGGGTTGTCATCGCAGCTAGGCGCGTTGTGCGCTGGCGCTCGGCAATCGTGTGGGTCATCTAGTCAACCACCTTTACGGAGAGTGACATTCTTGATGAGCAGGAACGGGCATAGCCGAAAGAAGAGTTGATCATCGATGCCATGACAACGTCTGTGGGGCGGTTCGGGGGAGCGATCAATGAGGGGCGAGCGTTGAACGTGGCTCGTCGCGTTCGCGTTCGCGTGGGCGGGCATGCATGAAGCCTATAGCCTGGCCTACTGGGCGAAAGAACCGGGGGTGTTGCGCCTGTTCGACGGCGTACCGGAGTTAGTGTGGGCGCTGCGCGAGGCGAGCGTGCCGGTCGATCAGCGCGAGATGGGGAAGGCGACGCGCGACGTGGTTGCGGAGCACCCAGCGGCGCTAGGAGTGCTGCCGGGGTAGCGGGCCTAGGCGAACGGTTGGAGCTCACGCGTTCGCCGGGAGCGAGGGCCTGGTGTTGGCAGCTTGGTGCAGAGCACGTGGGAGCGATCCTGTCGGGGCCGCGTACGAGTGAGGCGTCGGGCCGTCGACGTACGCGGATCGTCCAGAAGATGATCTGCTCTAGCGCTGTCCAGAATCGCATCTTGTCGAGGATCGGGTTCAGGTAGACGGTGCCCGTGCAGTAGAGGGTGTTCTTCTGACCGCCGTGATGCCGTGCGTGGTAGCGGGGCGATTGCAGTAAGCCAATGCGCTGGATGAACGTGATGATCTTGCCGTTGCTCCTAGGCGAGCGATGGCTCCACAGGTGATATTGGTTGCCGTTGATGCCGATGGCGATGATCAGGGCGAGTTGCCATGTCATGGCGTCAAGGGCGATGGCACTTACGATGGCGATGGCGGCAGCTGCGATGGGCGCGCGAGCGTTGTAGACCCAGCCATGGTGGGTCATGTGAGAGCTGTCGAAGTGGTGCAGGATGTTGGGCTGGATAGCCGCAGGCCCGATGAACCACCAAGACGGGTCCCCGTACCCATCCTCCAGCCAGTGGAAGACGCCAAACAGGAAGTCTGTTACGGCGATGCACGCGATGATCTGTACGACGACGATGACTACGTCCATCGCGCACCTTCTTTGTTCGCCGTTTCCAGTCGCTCGCTCATGGTTCCGCCCTCGACGCGACGGGTATCGCCCGTGCTGCGTAGGAAGAGCATGGCCGCTAGGAGTTGCAGGGACGAGGTGCATTTGTACCCATCCCGTTAGGACGATTGTTCCCAACCGGTGGGGCAGGTGGAGTTGGCGCTGGGGATGGGCGAAGCGACGGAGCCCGCAGGATGACGACGTGCCAGCAATCGCTCGCTGTTAGTTGGTGGCTTTCAAGCTGACGATGATCGTGGTGCCCTTGCCGAGTTCACTGGTGAGGGAGATATCGCCTTTGTGTTGGCGTATCACGTCGCGGATGATGGCGAGGCCGAGACCGGCGCCGTCGTCAGAGGAAGCGCGGGCTTCGTCGGAACGGTAGAAACGCTCCCAGACCCGCTCGATGTCGCGCTTGGGTATGCCAGCGCCGGTGTCGGTGACGGTAAGTGTCGCTTGATCGCCGGTGCGCTCCAGCGCAAGGCTGACCGTTCCTCCTGGCCGGTTGTACTTTATCGCGTTCTCGACCAGTGCCATCAGGACGAGGCTGAGTTGAGGGGGAGAGCCGAGAGTCATCAGGCGCTCATGGCTGGAACTGTTGTCAGTGAGGGTAACGCTGCGTAACTCGGCGAGGCGTGTGGTGGTACGGATGGTTTCTCGGACTAGGTCGCGTAGGTCTATCTGCTGGAATGGCGCTTCCGCTTGATCGCCTTCCATCCTGGCGATGGCAAGTAGTTGGTTTACGAGGTCGCCGAGGAACGTGCTGGAGTCCACGAGATCCTTGAGGATCTGTGCGTCTTCGGTGTCGAGCGTCAGCCCCGAGCGTTCCAGCGCCTCGGCGTCAGCGCGGACGATGGCGACCGGGGTCTTGAGCTGGTGGGAGGCATCAGCGATGAACATGCGTTGGCGATCGAAGGCCTCGCGTACGGGCCGGAGCCCACGCGCTGAGAGCAACGCACCACCGGCAACCGCAGCGATCGCGCCGACCAAGGCGACGAGGAGTAGGTTCTTGCGCAGACTAGCCATCGCCTCCCGACGCTCGTGGTCAGAGACAGAGACTTGCACGGCACCGATGACGCCTCGGTTGCCGTACACGGGCACGATGTAGACACGCCTACTGGTGTCGTCATCTGATAATCCGGCGTAGCCAAACCCACTGGTGCCTTCCAGTGCGGCTGCCAAAACATCAGCGTCCGTGACATCCGTGACTTGGGTTCCGAGGGGATAGAGGATCGAGCGATCTACAGCGAACGCGACCGCGTCAGGGAAAGCGAAGGGGGCCGGGTGTTCATCGTCATCTTCCTCGCGAATCGCACCTGACTCCCGCGCTCCGTAGCTCCAGATGATGTCCTGGTGGAATAGCTCCTCAAGTGAGCGCTGGCTCACGGAATCCATCGCTAGCAATAGCGCATCCTGCTGGTTGGCGGTCAGCGAGCGACCGACTGAGACGTAGGTCGCGACTCCTGAGGCGATCAGGATGACGGCGATCACGACGGCGTTGAATGCGGTGAGGCGGAGGACGACGCCCTTGAACATGCCTAGGTGGTCTCCATGGTGTACCCGATACCCCGAACGGTGCGGATACGCGGCGCGCCGTCGCCGGTGATCTTGGTACGCAGGTAGTGGACGTAAGTCTCAACCACGCTGGCATTGCCGTCGAACGCATAACCCCAGACCTGCTCCAGCAGCAAAGCGCGGCTGAACACGCGTGCAGGCTGGCGGGCGAACACCTCAAGGAGGCGGAACTCCGTAGGCGTTAGGTCGACCACCTCGCCACGTAGGGTCACGCGATGGCGCATCAGATCCAGGCGTAGCGAGTCAACTTCGATGGCGGTTTCGGCTGCTGGCCCGTTGGTTCGCCGCGTTAGCGCCCGCAAACGGGCCAGAAGCTCGTCGAACGAGAAGGGCTTGGTCAGGTAATCATCGGCGCCGGAATCAAGGCCGGCTACCCGGTCATGGACCTCGCCGAGCGCGGTGAGCATGAGGATAGGCGTGGGGTTCCCCGATTCCCGGAGCACCTTGCTGACTTGGATGCCACTCATCAGCGGGAGCATCACGTCCAAGACGATGACATCGTAGTCGACGCCGCCAGCCGCAGCGGCGACGGCAGTCGCGCCGTCAGAGACAAGGTCAACGCCGAAGCGTTCCTGTTCCAACACTCGCTTGATGACGCGTGCTAGTCGTTCATCGTCCTCGACCAAGAGAACCCGCATGTTCACCTCACCTGTTTCGATTATAGGCACTGGGGAGTGCTGGTTCCTGTGAGGATCCTCAGGATTCTTCCAGGTCATCCAAAGGTTCGCTCGTTAGTTTGAGTCGTGAAGTTGAGAACACTCAACGACAGGAGGAGTCACATGAAAGTTCAAGCATTGGCCGCAGCCGCCGCGTTGACCGTGATAGTCGCGATCTCTGCCATCTTCTCGGGAATCGCGGCGGGCGGGTTCGGTGTCAACGCACCGGGGGGCGCCAGCGCGTCCGTTGACGTGAATACGGGGTCTACAGCGGGTGATCCGCTGCAAGACGACATGTCGCCTGTTCGGGTGAATCTGTCTGGCGCTGGCGGGCCTGCGGTGCCGACGGATGCGAGCGTTCGCCTCTCACCAGACCTGGTGGCCCCCTATGACGATGACGAATACGAGAACAGGGAAGAGCATGGCGATGGCGAGCACGAAGCGAGTGGGTTCACAGCACTGAAACGATTTGCTGCGTTCATCCCGAGGAGCTTGCAGATCTCGTTCCGCGATGACGATGACGATGAGCACGAGCGCGACGTGGAAGACGAGGAACGTCATGAACGTGAGGAACACGACGACTGACGCGGGCTGGGGACGAGTCGACGAACAGGAGGTTCTTTGATGGGCAAGACACGAAATTACGCGAAACTGCGAGTGGGGCTAGCGATAGCGACCATCGCTGGGGTCGCTGGAACGCACGCCGGTATCGTGGCCGCAGACCAACAGCAGTGGGCGGAGGCGGACGTGGCAGGGGTGCAGGTGGCGGCGCAGCCGAACAATGTAGCGGTGGCCGTCCCCGTGGCTCCTGAGGTTGATCCCGCGCCAACGGCGGAGCGGCCCATCCCTACAGCGACTCCGACCGCTACGCCGACTCCGGCGCCTCGGGTGACGGTTGCCCGGCAGCCGCGAACGCGCACGAGGGCGTCATGACGACACAAGCGAAACCATTGACCGAACACACAGTGACGTTCGATGCCATGGGAACGCAGGTCTTGGTCATCGTGGCTTCGGAGGCAGGCTTGCACGAAGTCGCCCAGGCCATAGATGACGTGAGGTCGTTGTTCACACGCGAGGAAGCTCGATTCACTCGATTCACGCGTGAGTCGGAACTGTCACGGATGAACGCGAATGGCGGCACGGACAGGCCATCAGATGAGATGTGGGACGTGCTGCAGCGAGCACGGGGTTGGTGGGAGTGGAGCGGAGGTGCGTTCGACCCGACGATCCTCTCTGCGCTAGAGGCATCGGGCTACGACCGGACGTTCGCGGATGTCGACGGGAGTGGAGTGCGCATGACGCCGTCACTGCGGAGGACGTTCGCGGATGTCAGGCTGATCGAGGGCGCTAGCGGTAGACAGGTCGTTTTGCCGGACGGTTTGCGTCTGGATCTAGGTGGCATCGTGAAGGGTTGGACGGTCGATAGGGCAGTCGACCTGCTCACGGGCTTTTCCGGCTGCCTCGTCGACGCGGGCGGCGACATCCGCGTGAAGGGTGATAGCGCCGATGGGGCGGGTTGGCCCGTTGGCCTAGAGGAGCCGTCAGAGATGAGCGCGAACAGGTGGGCTGTCTGGGTTTGCGACGGGGCAGTAGCGACATCTGGTACCTACCGCCGCCGCTGGGACACAGCTAGCGGCCTGGTTGGGCACCACATCATCGACCCGGTGACTGGGGCGCCGTCGCGGAGCGACCTTTCGGCCGTAACGGTCGTTGCGCCGACCGCTGAGGCCAGCGAGGTGATAGCGAAGGTCGCGTTGATCGGTGGATCGGCACGAGCGCTGAACATCATCGGTGCGTTTTCGGGCGCTGAGGGCCTGCTCACCGGGAACGATGGAGCTTGGATCTTTTCGCCCAGGTGGAAGATGAATCTGGTTGGCGAAGACGGAGGCGTGCTGTGAGGGCATTCAACATCACCTTCTTGCTCATGATCGCGGCTGCGATCGTGGGGTTCTCGGCCTCTCTTTGGCTGGCATACGCGTCGTACTCCAGCGACGGCAAGGAGATATGGTTCCTCGCCCGGTCATCCGGGTTGGTCGCCTATGCGTTGCTGTCGCTTTCGACGATCTGGGGTTTGCTGACGAGTTCTCGGCTGCTGATGAAGTGGGTGAAGATCCCGTTAACGTCGGAGATCCACCAGACGTTGAGCTTCATCAGCCTGGCGGTGATCGCGCTGCATGGGTGGGTTCTGCTGTACGACGTGGAGTTCGGCTTCACGCTGAGGGATCTGCTGATCCCGTTCGCGTCGCCATACAAGCCGATCGCAGTGGCAGCAGGCGTTGGGGCTGGGTATCTCGCGGTGCTCATCACGGCGAGCTTCTACGTGCGACGCTTGCTGGGCCAGAGGTTCTGGAGGCTCCTTCACTACGGGGCGTTCGGTCTGTTCCTGCTGGCTTTGGTGCATGGGATATGGTCCGGTTCTGACGCGTCTTCTCTGCCTGCTGGTCTGATGTACACGGGGACGGGGGCCGCCGTACTGTTCCTGACGTACGTGCGCATCCTGGGAGGCAGGTACACACCGACACGCTCGAAAGCGCCAATTCATGACAACGCAGGAGTCAGCGCTCCAGGATAGGGGCGTTTGGCTTATCATCGGGCTAGGCACTCCGTGCTTGAACACGTCAAAGGAGATCGACCCATGGCATATCCGAAAGAAGTTGTGATCATCAATGGTATGAGGACGCCTGTGGGCCGGTTCGGTGGCGCGTTCAAGGATATGCGGACGTCGGATCTTGGTGCGATCGCTATCAAAGCGGCGCTGGAGCGCTCTGGGGTGTCTCCAGAGGCGGTTGACGAGGTGATCATGGGGAACGTGCTGCAGGCAGCGGAGACGGGCTACACGGCTCGTCGCGCGATGCTGTTGGCAGGCATCCCAGATCGAGTGCCCGCGATGACGATAAATCGGGCGTGCTCGTCAGGGTTGGAGGCGATCAATCTGGCGGTGCAGGCCATCATGACGGGTGAGTCTGAGGTGGTGGTCGCAGGCGGCATGGACAACATGAGCCAGGCGCCCTACCTGATGACGGGCAATCGGTTTGACGGGCCCCGCATGGGCGATGTGACGATGACCGATAGCCTGGTGATGGGCTTGAGCTGCCCTATCTACGATTACCACATGGGCGTGACGGCGGAGAACGTGGCCGAGCGCTTCGAGGTGACGCGGGCAGAGCAGGACGAGCTTGCGGTGATCAGTCACACGCGGGCGCTGGCCGCGCAGGACGCAGGTTACTTCGATTCCCAGATCGTGCCTGTGGCAGTCCCACAACGGCGTGGCGATCCGGTGATGGTGAGTCGCGACGAGCACCCCAGGCCGGGGACGACGATGGAGGGCTTGGGCAAGCTGAAGCCTGTGTTCAAGGACGGCGGTACGGTGACTGCGGGTAATTCCGCAGGCATCAACGACGCCGCCGCTGCTGTGGTGGTGATGTCGGCTGAGCGCGCGGCTGCCGAGGGGCTGACGCCACGACTACGTTGGGTGGGCCGCGGCGTTTCTGGCGTTGATCCGTCGATCATGGGTATCGGGCCAGTGCCGTCGACGCGGAAGGTGCTGGCGAAGACGGGGATGTCTATCGACGATCTCGATCAGATCGAGCTGAACGAGGCGTTCGCTTCGCAGGCGCTGTACGTGATTCGAGAGTTGGGGATGGATATCGAGAAGGTGAATGTGAATGGCTCAGGGATCTCGCTGGGGCACCCGGTAGGGGCGACCGGCGCGATCATGACGGTGAAATTGATGGAGGAGATGACGCGCCGCGATCAGGAGCACGGGTTGGTGACGATGTGCGTAGGCGGCGGCCAAGGCGTCTCCACCATCTTCCAACGCATCAACTAACAGGGCGCGCCCTGTACCCATAAGCGACGTCTGGCGCGGTTGGACAGCAGAGCTATTTTGGTCCTTCGCGCGGACGTTTGGGTACGCACGAATGGGGATAAGAAAGAGGGGCACGCTGAGTGGGCGTTGACTTGGTTATCTTCGATTGCGACGGCGTGCTGGTGGACTCGGAGCAGGCGTCGGACGAAGCGATCGCCGCGACGCTGACGGCATCCGGGCTTGATGCCCGTGAGATCGAGCGGGCGGTGTTCGGCAAGTACTTCGGCAAGGGCATGTCGGTCGCGGCGATGTGGGTCAAGATAGAAGACCACGTTGGTCGGCTCCCGGACGGTATCCAAGAGGCGCTCCACCGCAACGAGGCGCAGGCGATGGCCTCCGTGAAGGCGATGGCTGGCGCGCACGACGCAGTGGAGATGGTGAGCGGGATGGTGCCCGTGTGCGTGGCGTCCAGCGGTTCGCACGAGAAGATGTCGATCACGCTGGGTGGTACCGGCCTCCTGCCCCTTTTCAACGATCACGTTTTCTCAGCGACTCAGGTGAAGCACGGCAAGCCAGCGCCTGACCTGTTCCTCTTCGCGTCGAGCCTGATGGGCGTTGAGCCTTCAGAGTGCCTGGTTATCGAGGATAGCTACGCGGGCGTGACGGCAGCGCTCGCTGCGGGTATGCAGGTGCTTGGCTACACGCCCCATGGAGACGTGGACAAGCTGGGCTCGCTGGGCGTGCGTTTGCTGAATCACCACGATCAATTGGCGGAGACGGTTGGGTTTCTGCGCACCTGCTAGGTGTGGCCATTTCACGTTGCCCATCGACTAGACTCTGCCTCGATGATCCGACAAGGGAGAGCGTATGCAGTATGTCCGTCTTGTTACCGATGCCGACGGGGAAACACACTTCGCAGAAGCCGAGGTCGATCTGCCGTCGACGGCTTTCGCGCCGCCAGCGCTGCCGTTCAATGTCTCATCTCCTATAGCAGCCTCACAATTCGTGTTTGTGACGTTGCCCGTGGGCTGGATCGGCGATTGGCATCCCGCACCACGGGTGCAGTATTGGCTTCAGTTCACCGGTCAGGTTGAGGTGGGGGTTAGCGACGGCGAGATCCGGCGGTTCGGTCCTGGCGATGTCGCCTTGCTGGAGGATGTTGAAGGCAAGGGACACTCGACGCGCGTGATCGGTGATGTTGAGGTTCGCGCGGCGTTCGTTCAGGTCTGAGTAGTTCCCAACGCAACTTGTTTTGAACCTCCCTCTGGATCGGTGTGCGGTAAGCTAGCGCCCGTAATCGCATGACGCGCAAGAGGAATTTCGATGGCAGATCAAAGGCCGGTGGGACTGGTTACAGGGGCGTCGTCGGGTATCGGGCGGAGCGCGGCACTGGCGCTGGCCAAGGCTGGCTACGACGTGGTGATCAACTACAGTCGGAACGAGCCAGGGGCCAACGAGACGTCCGCTGCAGCGCAGGCTGAAGGCGCGTCGACGCTGGTCTACCGGTGTGACGTGGCGGAGGACGCTGAGGTCAAGGCGATGCTTGCTGCAACGAAGGAGCGCTTCGGGCGGCTGGATGCGCTGATCAACAATGCGGGCATCACGGTGGATACGCCTCCGAAGGCGATGGATGATCTGAGCGTGGAGGACTGGAACAGGGTGTTCTCAGTCAACGTGCTGAGCATCTTCCTGGTCACGCGTGCTGCCGCTCCTATGCTGAAGGAGTCCCACGGGGCTATCGTCAACACGAACAGCGTGGCTGGTCTCCGTCCCGCGCTGCAGCCATTGCCGTACGCGGCGAGCAAGGCGGCGGTGGCAAACCTCACCAAGACGTTGGCGACGACGTTGGGCCCGGAGATACGGGTGAACGGCGTGGCGCCCGGCTGGATGGAGGGTGAGTGGATGGAGCGCGCGCTAGGCGACAACTACGAGGGTCTGATGTCTCGACGGGCAAAGTACACGCCGCTGGAGCGTTGCGTAACGCCCGACGATGTCGCGGAGTCGATGATGAGCTTGATCACGGGGAATCGGTTCGTCACGGGGGAGATCATCACCGTGGACGGCGGTTTCACGAGCACCACTTAGGACTGCTCAGCACAGGCAAGCGAGGTTCAGCACAGTATGTTGGAAGGTGTCGTTCGTTTCCCCGCAGAGTTCGCGGCCCGGTACCGAGAGAAGGGGTACTGGGAAGACCGGTCACTGGCCTCGGTCTGGGAGGACGCGTGCGCGAGACATGCAGAGCGCATCGCGGTCGTAGACGGGGATCGCAGTGCGACGTACGCGCAGCTCAACGAGACGGCGACGCGCTTGGCGCTGAACCTGCTGGACGAGGGGTTTCAGCCACTGGATCGTGTCGTGGTGCTGTTGCCCAACGTGATCGAGTTCGCGTACCTGTACCTGGCGCTGCAGAAGATCGGGGCGATACCCATCATGGCGTTGCCGTCGCATCGCTACTACGAGGTCAGCCAGTTCGTTGCGCTATCCGGTGCGGTGGCCATCGTGACCCCGGACAAGGCGCGCGATTTCGAGTTCACAACGTTGATCGAGCGGATCAGGGGCGAGTCGGACACCATGCGCCTGGGGATCATCTTGGGTGATGCGCAAGATGGGTTCTTGTCGCTGCGAGAGTTGATCGCGCGTGAGCCGAGCAGGCCCGCGTCGGATCTAGAGGCCATCGAGTTCGACCCGGAGGATCCTGCGGTTTTCCAGCTATCTGGTGGAACGACGGGGATACCTAAGCTGATTCCTCGCACGCACAACGATTACGTGTACAACTCCAAGACCGCGACTGAGTTCACGGGCGTGGACGAGGGGAAGGTGCTACTCAACCTGCTGCCGATAGGGCACAACCTGCCGCTTGCGTGCCCTGGGCTCCAGGGATTCGTTTTCAGGGGTGGCACGGTGGTGATGTCGCAGTCCGTGCGTGGGGAGGACGTGTTCGCGCTCGTGCAGAAGCATGGCGTTACGCACATCTCCGTGGTGCCCGCGCTGCTCATCAGGTGGATCAACGATCCCACTATCGGCAACTACGATCTGTCATCGCTGCGCTTCATCCAGAGCGGCGGACAGCGTTTGCAGCCGGAGGTTCGCAAGCGCACGAAGGAGCTGATCCCGAGCGTGTTCGTGCAGGAGAATTTCGGTATGGCTGAGGGCATGCTGATGTTCGTGCAGGAAGACGACCCGGAAGACGTGCGCATGGAGACGGTGGGCCTGCCGGTGTCGCCGGACGACGAAGTGCGCCTGGTGGACGAGGACGACAACATCGTCGAGTTTGGCGAGGTGGGGGAGTTCTTGGCCCGAGGGCCTTACACGCTCCGTGGGTACTACGGCGTGCCTGAGTACAACGCTCGTGCGTTCACGACGGATGGCTTCTACCGGTCTGGCGACCTGATGCGTCAGCATCCGTCGGGCCGGTTCATGGTGGAGGGGCGCAAGAAGGATCTGATCAACCGAGGCGGCGAGAAGATCTCTGCTGAGGAGATCGAGAACCTGATCCTCATGCACCCGGCGATCCAGAATGTCGCGTGCGTGCCGATGCCTGACCCGGTGCTCGGCGAGCGCATGTGCGCCTACGTGATACTCAAGACGGGGGCGACGATCACGTTCGAGGGCCTGGTGGAGTCGCTGTTGAAGCACGAGATCGCTCGGCACAAGCTGCCGGAACGGTTGGAGGTAGTGGATTCGTTCCCGCTCTCCAACTTCGGCAAGGTCTCGAAGAAAGATCTGACGGAAGCGATAAGCAACAAGATTGCAGAAGAGGCGAAGTCATAGCCAGCCGCATCATCGATCTCCACTGTTACCCCGGCACTGAGACGTGGATCAAGTCCCAGGGGCCGTATCCAGAGGCGCTAGCCGCGTACTGGAAAAAGGAATGGGTCGCGAAAACTGAGGACGAGGTCATCGCTGAGTTCAACGCGGCTGGTATCCACGCGGTACTCGTCGCGCTGGACATCGAGACCGCAGTCGGCGCGCCGCCGTGCGACAACGATTACGTGTCCCGCATGCGGGACGCGCACCCGGAGACGATCATCCAGGCGTGGGGGACGGTCGACCCGTTCAAGGATGATGCCATCACAGAGGCGAAGCACGCGATCAACGATCTGCACATGCTGGGCTTCCACTTCCACCCGATCATGGGCCGCTACTCGGTGGACGATAGGCGCCTGTACCCGCTGTGGGAGACGCTGAACGAACTGAAGGTGCCGGTGATGATCGACGTTGGCACGACGGGGATGGGGGCGGGTATGCCGGGGGGATCAGGCACGTTGATCAGGTACGCGCATCCGATGGCGATCGACCAGCTTGCGGCCGATTTCCCGTATCTCACGATCGTGGCCGCGCACCCAGGCTGGCCATGGACCGAGGAGATGATCGCGGTGGCGCTGCACAAGGGGAACGTGTACTGGGAGCTGTCCGGGTGGGCGCCTAAGTACTTCCCAGAGTCGGTCGTTCGCGATGCCAAAGGGCGGCTCAGGGATAAAGTTATGTTCGGCAGCGATTACCCGAGCATCCCCTACGAGCGGTTGCTGCGCGAGTGGAGCGAGATCGGCTACAGCGATGAGTTGCTGGAGCAGATCTTCCACGGAAACGCGGAGCGCGTCCTAGGGCTTTAGGCCTGGGGCGCCAGCGCCCTGCTGACCCCCGATTCGTTGACCATCGCCACCTAGAACCCGAAGACGTGCTCAGCCGTGCCGCCAAGCACTGATGCTTGCTGTTCTGCACTGTAACGGCTGAGGTACGCCTTGAGATGCGAGAGCACGTTGGGGTAGCCCTCGCGCGCGGCGGATGGCGGCCAGTCGGTGGCGAGCATGAGTCGATCAGCTCCGAACGCTTGTATGGCACGGTCGATGTGATCCGGCGCTTGCGCGATGTCGAAGGTGGGATGGGTCAGCAACTGTCTTGCGAGTCAAGCATTCAGAGGGACTGCCTCCCAAGGAGTGCCATGGCTCAGCATCGCATTGAGGATGGTCAACAGCTTGCGCATGCATGCGGTGAGCGCCACCTTCTTCGGCTTACCTGCCCGGCACAGGCGTTCATAAAATGACCGGATCACGGGATTGAAACGTGTGGCCACCAACGTCGCCATATACAGCACCGCTCGCACAGGGCCTCGCCCTCCCCAGACCCTGCGCTGGCCCCGCATGGTGCCCGAGTCTTTATTGAAGGGCGCGACACCCACCAGCGCCGCGATTTGTTTGCGGTTCAGCTCGCCCAGTTCCGGGAGCTCCGCAAGCAGACTGAATGTCGTCGTCGGCCCCACGCCGGGCACGCCCCGCAGCAAATCCTCTTTCGCCCGCCAGAGAGGACTCTCTCGAACAAAGCGCTTGAGATCGTCATCAAGCCGGTCCAAGCGGTCCTGCAACCAAGCCACGTGAGCCTCGATGTCTTCTTTGACCTGGGGACGGGCGCTAAGCAGGCGGTGCCGCTCCGACGTCAGCATGACCACCACTTGCTTTCGCCGCGCCACCAGGGCGTGCAGCGTCTGACTCTGCTCATCAGGCAGCGGCCGAGGCTCCGGCTTCACCGCTTGGCCGAAGCGGACCAACATCGCTGCGTCCAGGGTGTCGGTCTTGGCCAGTTGGCCTGTGGCTCTAGCGAAATCCCGCACCTGACGCGGATTCACCACCGCCACCAGCAGACCGCCAGAGGCAAGAGCCCCTGCGACGGGGGCTTCGAGCCCCCCTGTTGCTTCCATCACCACCAGCGCTGGTTCAGCGGCTTCGAGCCGGGCGACCAACGACTCCAGGCCTTCCTCGTCATTCGTGAGGCGCCAGGCCTCACCCGTGCTCAGCGCCACGTCCAAATGCCGCTTCGCGATGTCAACGCCAACAATGGAACCCCGTTCGTCTTGCATAAGGACGCTCCTTGCGTGCCCTGCCTTGTCGATGCGGGCTTTCATGCCCAGGCAACTGTTCGGGCTTCGGGAGGATAAGGGTGGGGCGACCACGCTGACCCACGGTCTTTATGACCTAGGGGAAATCGGTCTACCCCACCGCTCACAAGATACAAGGGGGTAGGGGCGCGGCATGAGTTCCCCAAGGCCGTGGATTTTCATAGTGACGTTGGGGAACCGGGCAAGCTCTAGGAGCTTGTCGTAGGCGTCGGCCCGTTGGTCTGCTGAGAGACGTAGGAACCCGAAGTGCTCGATGATGATCACCAGGTCCGGTAGCTCCTGGATGAGCGCTTGGAACGACGGAGCGATCAATTCAAGTGCGTTGGACGGGCTGCTGACAGGCATGCCTAGCTCGGCGGCTTTGCGCCAGAGGGCGATGGGGTCACCGCCAGACTCGGTAGGTGCGAAGAGGCGGACGGAGCCGACGCCACGGGCGTGCCAGGCGGCCAACGTTTGCGGGGCATCCGGGAGCTTGGTGTCCACGAGTCCCGTTACGGCGAATCGACCTGAGTGCTGTTCAGCACAGTTGAGCAGATACGAGTTGTCGAACTCGCCACCGTGCTGCACGAGGACGGCTTTGTCGACTCCGTAGGTGTCCATCTGGAACAGCAGCGTTTCGATGGGCTCGAACCAATCAAGTGATGCGTGGCAGTGGGAGTCGACGATCATGCTGGGCCTCCCCGGGCTCGATTGTGGGCAATACGTGATCCAAGTCGGTGCGAGCCCTCGGATCTCTTGGCTTCGCCGCTCGGACTAAAGGTCGCTTGGCCGCTCCGGGAGGGGCGTTTAACCATGATGGGACCACAAGCGAATCCGACTCCAGCCTAGTTGAATCTTGTGAACACGACAAAGGCCCCGCCAAACGGCGGGGCCTCTTGCGCGCTTAGATTTGCGGTGTTCTGGCGTCGTCGATGGCCTGCATCATGTCGATGATCTGCGGCATCATCGGTCCGTAGCGGTCGCCGTCATCGATACCGTAGCCTTTGTGGTAGGCCTCTCTGAACTGGCCGACGGTTCCGATGTTGCCGCGCGACGCGTTGGGGTCCCAGAGACCTCCGTGGAGGATTTCTGGAACGGTGGAGGGGTCAATGAACACGTTCATGGGCACGCCCCCGTCTTCGACAACCCTCGATTGCTGGTCCAATTGGCGCCTGAGGAGGATGATCGGCGTGTCGGTGCGGCCGAGCTTCTCTTTGGACCTATCGGTGATGGCGCCCTGGGACCACCAGGCGGCAGCGTCTTGGGCTAGGACGTAGTCCAAGATGAGCTTCCCGTTCTCGTCGTGCATGGGCGTCTGGTACCAGGGGATGATGTCCTGCTTCGGCGCGGGGACATCTTCAGGCGCGCTGAAGCAGCCATAGGCGATGTGGTAGGTATGGGTGTCGTCGATGGGGACTCGGATCTGTATCTCGTTGCGGATCGAGCTCGCGCTTCCCACCTGTGTCATGTTGGGGAAGATCACGGTGGAGTGGCGGGTGACCTTGTCAGCCTCGGCGCCGAGGGCTTTGGAGTACGTCATCCCTTTTTCCATCCCGTGCTCAGTGGGCCTTGCCCACAGGGATTCGATGCCGATGCCGGTCTTGATACGACCGTACAGCGTGTGCATCTGTTGGTCTGAGGCGCGCCCGCTTAGGTTGCCATCCTTCTCCAATACGTACTTGAATAATTCACCGTGGAGCCAGACGCTGTGCGCCGGGTCACCGGTGTTTTCGTGGCACTGGAGCCAGTTGCACGGTATCTCGACGATGCCGATCTGCCTGATGCTGTTCGGCAGCATGAAGACATCCCACGGTGGCAGCACCGGTGGCTCTCCAGGGCCCATGTAGGCCCAAACCAGTCCGCCCATCTCACGAACCGGGTATGCGACGACCTTCACCTTGTCCTTGAACCGCGAATCGACGGCTTCCAGAGGAGTGTCTAGGCACTGGCCTGACGGGGCCATAAGCCAACCGTGGTAGGCGCACCGGAGGCCGTCGGCGTCGGGGATGCCAAGCTCCATGCCTGTTTGCCGATGGGGGCAGTTGGCTTCGATCAGGCCCAGCTTCCCGGTGGTGGACCGGAAAAGGACTAGGTCCTCACCGAGGATGCGCACCTTTATCACGTTCTCATCCAGCAGCTGTGAGAACGGCCTGACGGGTTGCCAGTACCGCCGCATGAGTTCGCCCATGGGGGTTCCCGCTCCCACACGGGTAAGTCGTTCGTTCGCTTCTACGCTGAGCATGGCTTATGCCTCCTGTGGCTACCGGTCGGCTACTTCAGACCCGAGTCCGCGATGTCGGACTCGTTGGCGAAGCTGATGATGTCGTAGTCGGAACAGTCTGCTTCACTTCCGATGAGCGAAGCGTCGAATGGAGCTTCCACATAGCGGACTTTGACCGTTTCGCCGTTGGTGGATGGAGCGAGGACTGCCACCAATGAGCCATCCTCAAGCCAGAGCGTGTCTCCTGCTGCCAAGGCACCGATATCCACGTGCATCCTCCACTGCTGTTTTCGCCGGGATTATATAGGGAGCGATCGGCCTCTGGTTCACGATGTGTCGCCAACACTCCGGCAGGCGGGGCTGCAGGTCGTCCAAACCGCTGCTGGGACTTGAACCCGCGAGGCACACGCTTTCTTCACGGTTCCGCACGGTGGTTTCACGCGAGGCACCTCCAGCAGGCATGCAGAATAGTCATGTGAAGTCGTAAGTAGAGGAGGTCGAGCGTGTTTGCATTCCGCCGTCAGAGTCTCTTGCTGCTCATACCGGTATTGGCGCTCGCCATTGCATGTGGCGCCGATGCCGGCTCTGCCGATCCTGACTCGACACCTCCGAAGGATCAGGACGCGACGAGCGATCCTCTTCAGAACGATTTCCTGGATGTGGAGGTCAAGTGCGACCCCGCCATGAATGCCCTTGATACCTACCTCACGCCGATCCCCTCGAATGCCAAATCCCATGGCCCGGTCTGCACCGTCACTGCGGGCGGTGGAACACCTGCGTACGATGTGACGCTTGAAGTGGGCAACACGGATGCGACGGCACACGTCCAACGATCTGACGATGTGGCTGCGCGAATCGAAACCGTGCGTTTCTACGTGCAGCCACGACCACCTGGTGTTCACGCGGTGATCGCCATTGTCGCGGACACAGAGGGACGTGAAAGCAGCGCGGCGACGACGGTTGAATGGACGTGGAGTGATCCAGAACACATCGCTGTCAATCTCCTCGATCCCGCTGTCGGCATCCCGGTTGAAGAAGGTGAAACGCTGTCGTTCGCGGCCGAATTTGACGCACCGGATTTCGTCACGCCGAGGATTGCAGGCCTGGACGAGAGCCTGAAAGAGATCGCGTTTGACATCCTTTCGGATATCCGTCGATACGAGGTCGTGTGGGATTTCCACGATGGCACGGTTGAGCGCGAGACGTTCGATGTGTCGAAGGGAACAAGTTCCTTCTTCCACACGTTCGACGAGACCGGAGATCAACTCGTGACGGTGACCGTGACCGACCAGTTATTCAAGATGACCGGCACGGACAGGTTGGTGGTCGAGGTGGTTGAAAAGGGAGGACTGGAGCCGCCCGAGCCGACGCTTGAATGGAAGGTGCAGGAAACGACGATCCTGCCGTCTGAAGCTCGGGGTGAGGAGGGCCAAGCAGGGGCGTTCTGGCAGATCGTAGCAACCGAATCCAGCATGCACTTGACCTCACGCCACGTCGCTTACGGGGAAGAGGTGAACACGGTCTCGATGGAGTTCGCGTTCACGCCGCCCCCTTCGGTACTGACCATCGGCGAGACGTACACGGTCAACGTGACGGGCACCGCGATCACCACAGGCACGCTTGGCCCTGGCTACGTCTGGAGGTTCACTGCGCCGTACCCGGCGACGGGCCCAACGATCACGCTCGATCCGCGAGGCGGCGAAAACGGGAGCACCGAGTCCTACTCGTTCGTCGCCCGGGATGGAGGTGAAGGCGACACGCTCCAGATCTCGGCGACCGTCAACGGTCTGCGGTGCGAGGGATCGACACCTTGTCGCGTGCGGTGGGTGTACGAGATGGTAGCCGCCGATTAGGGCCAGGCGCCGAGCGCTGGCCCTGCCCGCCTACCCCAGGAACTGACGTAGGCGTGCGGCTTCTTCCACGTAGTGGGGGACTTGGGCGTGGCCATCCCGCTGGAGGCCAGCCCAAATGGCACTGGTGAGGCCTTCGTGGACACGGTCGATCGAGCGCCCATGCCTGAGGACGACATCGGAGTAGGCGTCGCCGAGCAAGGCGCGGACGCGTGTCTCGTTGGCGTAGGTCGCGGCGACGGCGAGGTCATCGTCGAGGCTGGGGTAAATCTCGCGCACGAAGGCAAGGTCATCTTCGTCCAGAGCGGTCATGCCGAGGATCTCGGGGGGGACGCCGATGGAGTAGAGCGACGCGGCGAAGGCGATGGCACGAGGGAGTGTCACGTCGCTGGAGCCAGCGAGGGAGCGACCGTAGCCGAACAGGCCAACGTGTAGCTTGCGGTCGCGCCTGCGGGGGATGGTGGACGACGCTTTAGTGATGTAGGGCACGAGCTTGCGCACGCATTCCTGGTACTCGGCGGCGAACTTGTCGATGATCACGCGAGCACGAGCTTCGTCGATGGGCTTGGCGGGGGCTTGTTCGTGGCCGAGGATCCGCTGGATGCCTTGGCGCACGTCGTCGGGTTCGTAGTCGTACTTGAATGCGGACTGCACGGTGAAGGTCTGGATACTGGGGTATTCGGCGAATGCCCTGTCTAGGTTCAGGGGCGTGAGGTGCCCACGGAACGGGACTGAGCCTGCGCCGATGATGGGGTACATGGGCATGCCAAGCTCCACACTCAGGCGGTCGAGTCGCTGGAGGGCGACCTGGAGCATGAGTTCAGCGCCGACCATGCCGTAGTTGAGAGCGGGATCGCTGCGAGCGAGGAAGACACGCTGGTACGGTAGGTCGCGCCCCCGGCAGTAGTCGCGGACGATGGTGTCGGCGGCGAGCATCTGCTCAAGGTCCTCGATGAGAGGGATCATGCGGATCTTCTTGGGGTTGAACTCGCCGATCCAGTCTTTGACGCGCCGACCGCCGGACATGGCCTGGTTTTCCTGGCCGACGACGAACCGCTCGTAATACTCGGCGATGAGGGCGACCTCTTCGCCGGTAGTTGTCATGGGTAGGATGACCTCTTGGATAGGCGCATCCATAGAGTCACCGTAGAAGCTGTGGGCGACATCCCAGGCTGAGGGGATGCTGTGGAGCGCCTCCACCATGGACTTGCGCATCCCGATCTCGATGGCCGGATTGGGCACGCGGAGAGTGATGGTGCAATCGGTGCCGAGTCGGCGCTCGTTGCGGAAGAAGTCGGGGTAGTTGGAGAGCAGTTTCTGGACAACTTGCCCATCCACGTCTTTGCCCTCGGAATCCCACATCTGCTCATCGCAGCCCATACCGAAGACATCGAGGGCTTCGAATATCTCGCCCTCGCCCTTGATGACGCCGCCAATGGCGAACGGAGGCGGCGATGCGTTGTCCGGATGCTGAGTGCTCATGCACTTAGGAATGAGTGGCATGACGGCTTCTCCACACGGTCAAACTGTCTGCTACGGGCATGATACGGCGCGAGTCACCGCAATGCAGACGCCAGTTTGCTGGCAAAACAGTTTGCAACAAACCTTGACATCGGGCTTGCTGGGGAATAGGTTACGCGTCGTTCCAGTTCGAACTCAGGTGTAGCGGAGGGTCCCTGCGTAGGGACACGAGTTTATGGCAGGCGCATCACAGCCGACGATCATTGCGGTAGCAAACCAAAAAGGTGGGGTCGCTAAGACCACCACGGCAGTTAATCTCACGGCTCTTCTCGCGTTGGCGGGCAAACGCGTGCTGCTGGTGGACATGGATCCACAAGGCGGTTGCGCGGTTTGTTTGGGCATGGACACGGAGGCGCTAGAGCGATCGATCTACGACGCGTTGGTGAAGCCGGAGGTGGGTATCGCGGACGTGGTGGTGCCCACGGCGTTCGACTTCGACCTGGCGCCAGCGAACATCGACCTAGCTGGCGCGGAGATCGAGTTGAAGCAGGCGTTGGCAGCGGAGACGGTGCTGCAGCGGAAGTTGAAGCCGGTGCTCGACAAGTACGATTACATAGTCATTGATACGCCGCCTTCGTTGGGCATCCTGACGGTGAACAGCCTGACGGCGGCAGACAAGGTGCTGATCCCGATCTCTGCCGAGTACATGGCGCTGCGCGGTCTCCGGATGCTGTTGGACACGCTGGAGAACGTGCGCGAAGTGACGAACCCTGGCTTGAAGATCATGGGAATCCTCGCCACGCGCTACGACGGTCGGACGATCAACAGTCGCGAGGTCTACGAGTACCTGCGCGAGTTTTGCGAACGCGAGGGACTGCACCTCTTCCCGCAGGTGATCAAGCAGTCGGTCCGGTTCGCGGAAGCGCCTGGATATCAGACTCCGTTGGTTATTTGGCGTAAGGACCTGGATGGCGCTAAGCAGTATCAGAAGGTGGCTGAGGAGGTGATCAATGGCGAAGTCTAAGCGTCCTGCGTTCGTGTTCCCGGAACTCGAGAGTCGCGGACGACGCACGATCCTCCGAACGACCGAAGAGGTTTCGGCTGAACTGAACGCGCTGCACGAGGCGGAGGAAGAGCCCAAGGAGCGCGTGAAGGTGACGTACCGGTTCCAACCCGAGGCCGTTGAGGCTGTCGAGGACATCCGGCGGATCTTGCGCAGGCAGCACGGGGTGCGCAAGGTGAATCGCGAGGACATCGCGCAGGCGGCGGTGCTTGAGGCGTTGCGTGACCTTGAGAGCAACGGGCCTTCGAGCTTCCTGGCTCGCGAGTTCGGCGAGGCTGCGAGCTAGACGGGTCCCCGGGCTCGATTCTAAGCAAATCGTGTAGCCAGTCGGGGCTCGCCCTCGGAACTCATGGCTTCGCCGCAGGTTGCCCGGGCTCGATTGTAGGCGGGGCGTGTAGCAGGTCGGGGCTCGCCCTCGGATCTCTTGGCTTCGCCGCAGGACTAAAGGTCGCTCGGCGCTCCGGGGCCCGGGCTCGATTGTAGGCAGGTCGTGTAGCCAGTCGGGGCTCGCCCTCGGAACTCATGGACTTCGTCCGCCGGACTAAAGGTCGCTGGGCGCTCCGGGGCCCGGGCTCGATTGTAGGCGGGGCGTGTAGCAGGTCGGGGCTCGCCCTCGGAACTCATGGACTTCGTCCGCCGGACTAAAGGTCGCTGGGCGCTCCGGGGCCCGGGCTCGATTGTAGGCGGGGCGTGTAGCAGGTCGGGGCTCGCCCTCGGAACTCATGGACTTCGTCCGCCGGACTA
>ERZ890510.506-NODE-506-length-30560-cov-6.741256_pt1 | contig 30560 bp, 33 predicted proteins | sample MGYA00521265_ERZ890510 | MGnify/ENA primary metagenome ERZ890510 (study PRJEB32303, sample SAMEA104408624) | aquatic metagenome | biome: Brackish water; feature: Chemocline; material: water | place: Baltic Sea | collected 2014-10-26T21:54:00 | depth 110 m ... | reverse complement strand
CGCAGGAAACCGGCGTTGGGCACGGTCGGGCGTTCGGCCGTCGGATGGAAGAGAAACTTGGTGACATTGCGGAACCGGCCCATCTCCCAGTCCATGTCGTCGGGGTGCCTGAATTCCGGTGCGTTGTGGGTCGGTGCGGTCATGGCTGGCCTCCTGCCGTCGCTCGTCCGTGATCGCCGGAGGCTATCACCGCCGTGGCGTCTGCGCCCGGTCCAGTTGCGTCAGGTCAAGTGAACCGGGCCGGGATCGGCTAGGCTTGGTCCCTCACACAGGAGTGCCCAGCACGCCATGAAGTCCATCTCCGACAAGGCCGAGGTCTCGGTCGATTTTCCCGACAAGACCTACATGGGATCGTTCGGGCGGGAGTCCTCGTTCGACGTGACGGTAGAGCCCGACGAGGTCCTGCTGCGCATCGTGCGTCGCGGCAGCGAACGGCGCGAGATCGCCATCCATCTGCATTATTACCTGCTGGCCGACATCCTGAAGGAAATCGGCCATGGGTTGGCCGGGCCCGACGTGCCCGACCAGTCGCATCTCGATGCCCTGCGCGACGGCGTGGCGGTGCTGGCACAATCGCTGAAGCCCACGGCCCCGGTCAGACGCCGGAAGAAGTAGCGCCGCGGCCGTCCCCTCCCCGACTAGCGCCTGATCTGGGCCGCCAGGAACTTGGCGATGCCGGCACCGTAGGGCGGGCGCAGCATCCGCAACGGGCCGATGTCGCGCTTCATCTGGTGGAACACTGACTTGCGATGGCTGAATTCGCGGAAGCCGTCATGGCCGTGGTAGGCGCCCATGCCGGCCGGACCGATGCCGCCGAACGGCAGCTCCTCCTGGGCGAAGTGCATGACGACGTCGTTCACGGTGACGCCGCCTGCCGTGGTGCGGTCGATCACACGGTCGCGCTCGGCGGCGTCGGTACCGAAGTAGTAGAGGCCGAGCGGGCGATCGCGGACGTTGATGTAGTCGATGGCCTCGTCGATCTCGCGATAGGCGCGCACCGGCAGCAGCGGCCCGAAAATCTCCTCCTGCATGATCTTCATGTCGTCGGTCGGATTCAGGATCAGGGCCGGCGCCATGCGGCGATGCGGCTGCTGGCGCAGATCCTCGCCAGCCGGATTGATCTCGACGATCTCCGCTCCCTTGGCGCGGGCGTCGTCGAGGTAGCCGGCGAGCCGGGCATAGTGACGGTCGGACACGATGGCGGTGTAGTCGGGATTGTCGCGCAGCGTCGGGAACAGGCGGGCGGCCGCGGTCTTCGCTTCGGCCACGAAAGCGTCGAGCCGGTCGGCCGGCGCCAGAACGTAGTCCGGCGCCAAGCAGATCTGGCCGGCGTTCAGCGTCTTGCCGTTCATGATCCGCGCCGCCGCGATCGCCAGATCGGCGGAGCGGCCGATGACCACGGGGCTCTTGCCGCCCAGTTCGAGCGTAACCGGCACCAGGTTCTCGGCGGCGGCGCGCATGACGTGGCGGCCGATCGCGGTGGCGCCGGTAAAGACCAAATGGTCGAACGCGAGACTGGCGAAGGCCTGGCCGACTTCCGGCCCGCCGATGACAACAGCGATCTCCTCCTCATCGAAGGCCGCCGCGAACATCTTCTTCAGCAGCGCCGAGGTGGCGGGCGTTGTCTCCGACGGCTTGATCATCGCGCGGTTACCGGCGGCCAGCACGCCGGCCAGCGGCGCGAAGGCCAGGTTCACCGGGAAGTTCCAGGGGCTGATCACACCCACGACGCCCTTGGGCTGGGGCCGGATCTCCGCCCGGGCGCCGATGAAACCCAGGATGCGCGGGCTGGTGGCGCGCCGTTCGGTCCGCATCCAGCGTCCCAGGTGATCGCGCGCGTGTTTCAGCGGACCGATCGAGGCGGCAACGTCGGCGAACGCCGTGGCTTCACGCGAGCGGGCGCCGAAGTCGGCCGCGATTGCGGTTTCGATCTCAGCGCGGTGATCGATCAGCAGGCCGATGCAGCGGTTCAGTCGGTCGATGCGTAGCGCCGCCGTAGGCGCACCGTCGCGCAGCTGTGCGGCCTTCTGCCGGGCCAGGAGCTGGTTCAACTCAGTCGCGATGATGGGCGTCGTGGACATGGGCATTCTCCTGCCACGGGATGGTAGGAGCGCCGGGCCGGCCGGGCAACGACAGGAGAGGCCGCGCACCGGCACGCTGCCTTGACCGCGGTTCCGGTCCGGACCTACGTTTGCACGCGCAGTTCCGCAGAATACTGAAGGAGGCCGTGATCGTGGGCGATGTGCTGGCGGCTTCGCATTCGGCTGCTGCAGCTCCAGGCGGCAGCGACGAGATTCCGGTGATCGACATCTCCGGCGTGCTGACCGGTGACCCGGCCGCGCTTGCGAACTGCGCCCTGCAATTGCGGCGCGCCTACGAAGACATCGGATTCTGGTTCCTGGCCGGACACCGGATACCACAGGCTCAGATCGACCAGGTATTCGCGCAAGTGGCGCGCTTTCATGCCCAGCCGGTCGAGGAGAAACTCAAACTCAAGATTAATGAGCACAATATCGGCTATCTGGCGATGAAGGCCGCCACCACACGCCATTCCGACGTCAGCACCGGCAACAAACCCAACCTGAACGAGGCCTTTTTCGTCAAACGCGACCTGCCCTCCAACCATCCCGACGTTGTCGCCAACAAGCGTTTCCGGGGCACCAATCAGTGGCCGGCCGCCCTGCCGGGCTTCCGCGAGGTCATCGTCGATTACTGCCGGGCGATGGAGGAGCTGTCGCTGGCACTACTGCCGGTTTATGCCGTAGCGCTCGACCTGCCGGTAGACCATTTTGCAGCTGCCTTCCGCGAGCCGCAGTACACGCTGCGCATGTCGCACTATCCCCACACGCCGCATCTCGAGCCGAACGAGTACGGCCTGGCGCCGCACGCGGATACCTCGTTCATGACCCTGCTGGCGCAAAACAAGATTCCCGGCCTGTCGCTGCGCACGGCATCAGGCCGCTGGATCGATGCGCCGGTCATCGAAGGCACCTTCCTGGTCAACAGCGGCCAGATGCTGAATCGCTGGAGCAACGAGCGCTTCCGCGCCACGCCGCATCGTGTCGTCAACAGATCGGGTGGCGACCGCTATGCCATTCCCTTCTTTTTCGACTGCACCATCGATCACGAGATGGTCTGCCTGCCAACCTGCACAGACGCTGACCATCCGCCGAAGTTCGAGCCTACGACCTACGCCGAGTGGATGACGTGGTATCAGAGCCAGAACTACGATCATGTGCGCAACTCCGACGGCGTGAAGTTGCAGGCAAACTGACGACTGGGCTATCGCGCTGCCCGCGCCCGGTCGTGGACTACGGGTGCCAACAACGTCCTCGTCACGAAGTAACGAGTTCGCCGGCCGCTATGACGACGATTTCGCCGTCGTCGAGTGGCCGCCATTTCCCACCGGTCACGGGAACGCTGGCGAGCATGGTGATCTCCTGGTCGTCGCCGTCGTGGTCGATGGCAACGCCTGGCTTGTGGTGGACGGCGCGGTGGCGATGGCGATGGCGGCACCACAGGCCGGGCGATGAGACGATGCCATTGGCCTGGGTGCGGCGGTGGCCATGGCCGAAGACGAAGTCACCGTCGCTGTAGAGGAAGTTGGCGATGCCGAGCGGGCGCATGTCGGCGGCAAAGGCGGTCACGGCAGCGCGGCGCGCGGCCACCGACGGCACGGCCCGCGGCGAGGCGGCGGCACCCGCCCACAACGGCGCCAGGCGCTCAAGCAACAGGCAGAAGGCCATCTCCGAATCGGTCTGACCGACGGGATGGAAGCGGCCCGACGCGGCGGTGAAGTGCTGATCGATGGCGTCGAAGCCGCCGTTATGCGCGAACAGGTGCATGCGCCCGCCCAGCGCATGTGCGAACGGCTGGGTGTTGGCGTGGGTGTTAGGGCCACGGGTGGCGCGGCGAATGTGCGAGATCAGCAGCCGCGTCGGCAGGGGGCGGGTCTCGATGAAGGCGAGCCAGGGGCTGTCGCCCGCCGGCTCGGGCTCCTTGTAGAGGCGGGCATCAAAGCCGTCGTGAAAGGCCACTCCCCAGCCGTCGATATTGCCGGTGGCCGGCGCGCCATGTTCGGCAAAATGGCGGAGCGAGAAAGTGGCCCGGGTCGGCAGGCGGCTGGACAGGGAGAAGAGTTCACACATGCTGGGCTCATTCACGGATCGAACGACGAGCACGCCATACGCGGCTTCGCCCGATATGACAAACCGCCCTCACCCCAGCTTCTGGCCGTGTGCGAGGAAAGCCTCGAGGGCGCGCTCGTGCGGCGCCAGATCGAAGCCCTGCGCGGCGATCCAGCCGTCGTCGTAGTAGGTGCGGCCGTAGCGGTCGCCGCCGTCACAGATCAGCGATACCAGCGAACCCTGGACACCCTCGGCCTTCATCCGCGAGGCCAGAACACAGAGCGCGAAGAAGTTGGTGCCGGTCGATCCGCCGACCCTGCGGCCAAGCCGGCGCGAGAGCACACGCATGGCGGCCAGCGATACCGCATCGGGCACGCGCATCATACGATCGATGACATTGGGCACGAACGACGGCTCGACGCGCGGCCGGCCGATGCCTTCGATCCGCGAGGCCCGGTCGCAGGTCGCCTGGAGATTTCCATCGGCATAGGCCTCGAAGAAAGCCGAATACTCGGGATCTGCGACACACAGCCGGGTGGCAAAGCGCCTGTAGCGGATATAACGGCCGATGGTGGCGGTGGTACCGCCCGTGCCGGCACTCATCGCGATCCACGCCGGCACGGGATGGGGCTCGCGGCTCATCTGCTCGAAGATCGATTCGGCGATGTTGTTGTTGCCACGCCAGTCGGTCGCCCGCTCGGCGTACGTGAACTGGTCGAGGTAGACGCCATTCAGCTCCGCCGCGAGCGCTTCAGCGGCGGCATAGATACCCTTGCCGTCGGCCACGAGGTGGCAGGTGCCGGCCTGACGTTCGATTTCGTGGATCTTCTCGGTCGAGGTCGCCGCCGACATGACGGCATGGAATGGCAGCCCGAGCAGCCGCGCGAAATAGGCTTCGGAAATCGCCGTCGAACCGGACGACGCCTCGACGATTGCGGTGTCGCCGCGGATGCGCCCGTTGCAGATACCGAACAGGAACAGCGATCGTGCCAGACGGTGTTTGAGGCTGCCGGTGGGATGGGTCGATTCATCCTTGAGGTAAAGGTCGATGCCGACCAGTGCCGGCAGATCGAGGCGCAGCAGATGTGTGTCGGCCGACCGGCGTTGATCGTTCTGGATCACTTCCAGGGCATGCCGCGACCATTCGGCGTCAGCATGGCGCGACTCCGATTCCGCGAGCAGGAGCGACGGGGGAGTCCGCAAAGGTGTTGCCTCTCATGCCGATTATTCCATCACAGACTACAGCCTCCGGCATCGCGAACCAGCGGCGAATGCAGCTCAGCGACCGGCACTCGGACAGGTCCGCGCCTAGCCGTCCCGGGCCACCAGCACATGCAGGAGTGCAGCCAGCGCCAACGCGGCCGGCGGTGGGAGTTCGGAACGCAAGGACGAAGACTCGATGACGAAGACCACGACCGCGAAGGCTAGGACGGAATGCCACGCCGCGCCATCGGTGCGGCTTCCTCCTCTTGGATTTCATCCTGCGGCAAGCCACCGCCGAGCGAGAGTCTCGGCGCCCGGTCACCGGTTCGCAATCGAAACCAGCGGCAGATCGAAGGTGGCGCTGGGGCCCTTGATGTCGTCGGGCAGCGGAGTGTAGGGGGAGCCGGCGCGCACGCCAGCAAGCACGCCCCTGTCGAACTCCGGCACACCACTCGAGCGGGCAATGGAAACGTCGAGCAGCCGGCCATCGCGGGCGATGACGATCCGCACCACAGTTGTGCCGTGGCTAACGTTTACGTTGGCCTGATACTGGTATCCCACCAGCTTGCGCGCGACCTGCCAGAGATAGTTGTCGGCGACCCGCGCGCGATTGTAGGCGCCGGCAGGGTTCACAAACAGCGAAGGCGACGGCTGTTCGGCTGACGGTGCCGCTGGTGGCCGCGGCGTGTGCGGCGCCGGGCGAAGTTCGGGGCGTTGTGGCAATTGGTGCGGCGGCGCGGGCGATGGCGGCGCCACGGAAGCCTGCGGTGGCGGCTGCGGTGCCGGTGTCGGTGGTTCAGGTGTTGGAAGTTGAGGTCGGGCCGCCTCCCGGGAGGCCGGCGGTGCCGGGGCCGGCACATTATCGGGCTTCACGGGAGCCTGCGGAACTTGTGTCGGCTTGTCCGAGGTCAGGGGCGCAGGCGGGCGCAGGCCGGGTTCGACCGCGGGAGCCGGTGGCTGCGGCACCGACGGTGGTGGCGGCGGTGGCTTCGGTTGTTCAAGCCGCTCGACCGTGACCTCGATGGCCTGTTCGACCTGTTCACGTTGGGTTGGATCGAGGGACGTCGCCCACAGCGCCAGCACCACCAGAATATGCAGCAGTATCGCCAACGCCAGCGCCACGGGCGACATGTGATCCGAGCGAGATGAGGACGCGCTGACGGCGTGGGCCACGGGGTTCCTGCTTCGGGGCGCAGTATGGCGGGCAGCCACTATACCGATTAGATAACATCCTTGGCACATTCTCCAGCTACGATGCCCGGCGATTATCGCTATGCCGGCCGCCCGGAGGAGTGTTCGCCACAATGTCGCCACGCGCATCCGGTCGCACGCCCCACAGTCTGTTGACCAATCGCTGGGTCCAGCTTCTTGCCGGTATCGTCTGCATGGTGATGATCTCCAGCCTGCAACATGGCTGGACCCTGTTCGTCCACCCCATCAACCAAAAGTACGAATGGGGCCGCGCTGCCATCCAGGTGGCCTTCACCATCTTCATTCTGACTGAGACCTGGTTGGTACCCTTCGAGGGTTGGGTCGTCGACCGCCTCGGCCCCAAGCCCGTGGCGCTGGTGGGTGGTCTGCTGGTCGGTATCGCCTGGAGCCTGAACTCGGTGGCTGACTCGCTGCCGCTGCTCTACCTCGGCGCAGCGCTGGGCGGCATAGGCGCAGGCTGCGTCTACGGCACCTGCATCGGCAACGCACTGAAATGGTTTCCCGACCGACGCGGCCTGGCAACCGGCCTCACTGTCGCGGGCTATGGCGTTGGCTCGGCCTTCACCGTCATTCCCATGCATCACGTCATCGACCACAACGGCTACGAAGCGGCCTTCCTGTGGTTCGGCCTCGGCCAGGGCGTGATCGTGTATGTTGCCGCGCTGGCGCTGGCCAAGCCGCGCGCCAGCGACCTGCCGCCGGACACCGGCCGACTGCCACACACGCGGCGCAACCACACGCCCCGCGAGGTGCTGCGCTCGCCGCTGTTCTGGGTGCTGTTCGTCATGTCGCTTCTGGTCACGGGAGCAGGGTTGACCTTCACCGCCCACCTCGCCGCAATTGCCCGCAATTTCCAGGTGGCCGACGTGCCGGTCAGCCTGCTGGGGTTCACGCTGCCGGCACTCACCTTCGCGCTCGCCCTCGACCGCGTCACCAACGGCGTGGCGCGACCACTCTGTGGTTGGCTTTCCGACCATATCGGCCGTGAGAATACCATGGTCATGGCCTTCACTCTGGGCGCGGCCAGCATTTTCGCCTTCGGCCGGTGGGGCCACGATCCGGTGATGTTCGTGCTGCTGGCCAGTGCCGTATTCTTCGCTTGGGGAGAAGTGGCCAGCCTCTTTCCCGCCACCTGCACCGACTATTTCGGCTCGGGCTTTGCCACGACCAACGCCGGCATGCTGCACACCGCCAAGGGCTTTGCGGCGATCCTGGTACCGTTGTCGGACCCTCTGGTGAAAGCGACCGGCAACTGGCAGACGGTGTTCGCGATCGCCGTCGGCATGAACGTGATGGCCGCCGTGCTCGGCATCGCCGTGCTGCGTCCGATGCGGGCGGCCTGGCTTCGCGCCCGTCCGGAGAACCAACCGGCCTGACCCAGTGCCGGGTCGGGACCAGGAGGACGCATCGCTGCGCCAATGGTAGGCTTACCGGATCATTCGACCGGGTCGTCACGCTAAGAAGGTGGACAGGATGGATTTCACGGGAAGAGTCGCCCTCATCACTGGCGGTGGCAACGGTATCGGGCGCGCGGCCGCAACGGGATTTGCGAAGCATGGCGCCAAGGTGGTGGTCGTCGATCGCGATGGGGCAGCGGCGGAAGCCACGGCGGGCATCATCCGCCAGAACGGCGGCGAGGCGTTCGCCGTCACGGCTGACGTTACCAAGTCCGAAGACGTAAAGGCCTATGTGAAGGAGGCGATTGGCAAGTACCAGCGGATCGACTGCTTCTTCAACAATGCCGGCATCGAGGGCAAGGTCGCCCCGACGGCGGAATACGACGAGGCGATGTTCGATGCCGTGATCGGCGTCAATTTGAAAGGCGTGTTTCTGGGACTGCGCCATGTATTGCCGGAGATGATCCGCCAGGGCAGCGGCGCGATCGTCAACACTGCCTCGGTTGCCGGCCTGGTGGCAACACCGGGCATGCCGGCCTATGTCGCCTCAAAGCACGCAGTGATCGGGCTCACCAAGACCGCTGCGGGTGAAGTCGCCCGCCAAGGCATCCGGGTGAACGCGGTGTGTCCCGGTCCAGTCGACACGCGCATGATCCACGCGCTGGAGGAACAGCTCGCGCCGGGCAACGCGGGCACCGTGAGCGAGCGTTACCAGGCGGCGCAGCCGACCGGGCGCTACACGACGGCGGAAGAAATCGCCAACATGGTGCTCTTCCTGTGCTCGGACCTTGCCGCCAACACGACCGGCGGCCAGTTCGTGGTCGACGGCGGGCGGACGGCAACCGGCGGCGCCGTGACAAACCTGGTGAAAGCGCGAAACTAGAGCATTCCGCCGGCGATCGTGTCGAAGCGGGACCTGATCTGCTCGACGGTCGGGATCCTGTCGGCTTCCATCTCGGGGAATTCCCGTGCAACGTCGACCTTGTCGAATTCGTCGAGGTGCAGCGCGGCGGCGGCGTGATCGTTCTTCAACGCGTTGAGCGCATTGTGCAGGTGAAAGATCTTCCAGTGCGCGGGCCCCTTGTGGTTGCCCGACTCAAGAAGGCCCAACCGCTCCTCGAAGCGCCGCAACACCTTGGTCAATTCTCCGGACATGACTGCCTTCCCCTTCATTTTCCACCGTCATGTTGCGCGCATGGCCCGTTGGCCGCAAGCCGCCGGCGCAGCCCCCGCGCGGACGCATGGACGGTTTGCCGCCACCCCCTTGACGCCGGAGAGGGGCCCGGCACACTCGGTATTGCACAAGACATCTTTTCTGTTTGGCAAATCCGCTGGAGAAGCATCATGACCTACACGCTTGAGCAACTGAGTACCGACATCCGCTCGGCCCTGAAGGCCGATGCCGGCCCTGCCGGCAAGCAGGTGGTTTGTGAATTGGTCTCGAAGGTCCTGCGCGACGACGACTTCACCGCCCGGCACCTGACCGCCGAGCAGTGCAAGCCGCGCAAAGTCCTGTACGAGGATCCCGAACTCGGCTTCTGCATCTGCGGCCACGTCTACGAGAAGCCGGCGCACGGGGCGCCGCACGATCACGGCTCGAGCTGGGCGATCTATGGTTTGGCGGTCGGCGACACCGAAATGACCGACTGGCGCATCGTCAAGAAGGGCGACGGGTCGAACCCCTCCCTCGTCGAGCCCGAGACGTCCTATGTGATGAAGCCGGGCGATGCGCATTTCTACGACGTCGGTGTCGTTCACTCGCCCAAGCGCGACGGCCTCACCAAGCTGGTGCGCATCGAGGGGGCGAACCTCGACCGCATCAAGCGCTCCAACATCAAGGCCGCCGGATGACCATCGCCGCAACGGCGGCGAGCGGCAACGCGATCAGGCTGCCGGCGGCGAATATGGTTGCGAACGACCATCCGAGCAGGCCCTGGAGCGGCCCGATGCCGAAGGCGGCGACGCCGTAGCCCAACTGATAGAAGGCGATGAGCCCGCCGGCCATGACCGCGGCCAGGCGGGGAAATTCGCCGCCGCCGAAGCTGATGCTGAGCGGCAGGAAGCCCGAGCAGGCGAGGCCGGCCAGGCCGAAGACGAGGATGCCGCCGGTCTCGCCCGGCACACGCGCCGCAATCTGAAAGACGATCACAAGTGCGAGCGGCAGGCCGAGATAGATCCAGCGTGGCGGGACGAAACGCGCAACCACTGCGATGAGTACGCGCCCCACCGTCACCATTCCCCAGAAGGCGGTGAGCGCGAACGAAGCCCCCTGGACCGACACGCCGCGCTCGGTCGTCAGATAGAGCATCGCCCAGTTGCCGTTCATGGTCTCGACGAAACCGTAGAGGAAGACCGACGCAGCGTAGAGCCAGAACCGGTGCGGCAGCTCGGCCAAACCGATCGAACGAGGCGCCTCGCCATCGCCGGCGGTTTCCGCCACCTTGAGCGGCTGCGTCACAGCGACGCCCGAGAGCACAATCACGAACGCCGCCGCGGCAACAGGCAGCAGCCACCACGCGCCCAAGGCAACGACGACCGCGACCAGCGCCGGCGCCAGGGCGGTGCCGACACCAAGCAGCGCGTTCAGTGCCAAGACCGCGCGATCGGCACGTTCCGGAAAAAACGCCTCGGCATAGGTGTTGAGTGCCATGACGGTGGCGCCAAAGCCCAGCCCCAACGATGCAGTGGCAAACAGCAGCACGACGAAGGCCGTGTCGGGAACGTCGATGAGCAGGCGGCTCAGCGCCAACAGGGCCATGGCGGCGAAATCGCCGGCAAAGCCCACCAGCAGCACCCGGCGCAGGCCCCATCGCCGAGCCAGTTTCGGTGCCAATCCGGCGGCGAGAATGGCGAATACCACCTGGGGCACGAACATCACGCCGTAGCGCGTGCTGTCGAAACCGAATCCGTCCGGACTGGTGAAGATCGAACTGGCCGCCGGAAACGTCACCAGCGCCAGCCCCTGCATGACAGCGGCCACGTATACGAGGCCAACCTCGGTGCGGCGTGCCGCTTGCGAGGAACCCACCACTACTCCAACACCTTGGGAGTCTTGTAGAGCGGGAAGCCGTTGAAGGGCTTCGACCGGTCATGATCCGGCATTTCGTAGAAGCTCGACTTGCCGGTGTTGTGCAGCCCGCCGTCGACGCGAAGTGCGATACCGGTAACGTAGGCCGCGGCATCGCTCAGCAGATAGACGATGGCGCCGGCGATCTCCGATTCGGTACCATGGCGCTTCAACGGGATGCGGTGCTTCACGTTGCGCAACACATCGTGGGCGCGTTCGGGATAGCGATCGAGCCCCGAGGACGCAATGAATCCCGGAATGACGGAATTGATGCGCACGCCGGAGTGGGCCCACTCGACCGACGCGGTGTAGGTGAAATTGGTCTGGCCGGCGCGCGCCGCGCCATTGTGGCCCATGCCAGGCATGCCGAGTTCGAAGTCGGCACCGACGTTCACGATGGTGCCGCCATTGTGCTCCATCCAGCGCAGGTAAACTTCCTTCGACACCAGGAAGGTCGCGGTCATATTGTTGGCGACCACGGCGTTCCAGCCGTTAAGCGAGATGTCCCTGAGAGGCGCCGGAAACTGGCCGCCGGCGTTGTTCACGAGGCCGTCGATGCGTCCGCCCCAGGCGAGCACGCCGTCGATCGCCGCCTTTACCTGGGCCTCGTCGCGCAGGTCGGCAGCGACGGTGAAGGTGTCGTCGTCGCCCAGTTCCCGCCGCACCTGGTCGAGTTTCTCCTGCGTGCGCCCGATCAGCGCCAACCGCGCGCCAAGCGATTTCAGTTCGTGTGCGGTGCAGCGACCGAGGCCGGAACCGCCACCGGTGACGATGATGATCTGCCCCGCAAACAGGCCAGGACGAAAGACGGAGTCGTAGGTCATGTGACGCCCTTCCCATCGCGCGTCGCGATACGACCGAGGTGGCGCTGAAGCAGGCGAATGATTGCGAACCCGATCTGGAGTGTCACACCGAACAGCAGGATACCGATCGCGAACAGAACGAGCTTATCGGCAAGCCCGGGCAAGAGCGCCGCTTCGCGCAGGATGACGGCGATGCCTTCGGTGACGCCGATGGCAGCGCCGGCGCTGGATGACATCACCAGCACGAAGAAGGCACGGGTGATGTTGGGCAGGAACAGCAGCGCACCCAGAGGCGAGCCACGGCGGAACTGCTGCAGGGCCTCGGCACCATTGTCGGCCACGTAGGATGCCGAGTAGGGCACCAGCGACAACGCCACGATCATGATCCCCGAAGGGGCGACGCCGACACCGAATAACGTCGCGTCGTTCGGGATGATGTTCAGCAGGAAGAACATGACGACGAAGGTCGGTGCCGCCCGCATCAGGCCGATGACCGGCGTGGCCACCGCACCCAGCACGCCGCCGCCCAGCCGAGCCAAGGCAAGCAATCCGCCCAGCGCCAGGCCCAGAACAAGCGCGATGGCGGCAATCTCGAAATTGACAACCATGCCCGCGAGCAGCTGCGGAAAGAAATTGTCCGGAATCTTGAACAGGAACGGCATCATGATGCTTCATGCCTCCGTTCCAGCAATGCGCGCAACTTGCCGCAAAGCCAGACCACGATCATCACGACGACGACGTAGAAGACCAGCAGCAGCGAATAGGTGCTGGCGCGGCCGCTTGCGAAGGCAGTGATATCAGTCAAGGCGCTCAGCAGCTCCGGTGCGCCGATGAAGCTTGCGATCGGCGTACCCTTGGCGGCATTGATGAGAAACGACACGATCTGCGTTGCCGAGCGCCCGACGGCGCGGCCGAACAAGGTCCTCGTCCGAATCGACGCGCTACCACGCTCGGTTCGCAGGGTATGCATCGCCTCGGCGATCGCCTGGCCGGCATTGCTGCCATTCATCAGCCCGAGCGCCACGATCGCCGCGCCGAGCGCCACCGACGACGAATACGGAAGAATGGCATGGGCCACCGCGGCAGCGATGACGAGCGTCAGCACGACCGGTGACGACTGCAGCACGACGGTCACCGCCCGCCCCGGCCATCGAAGCAAGCGCCAGCGCGTGCTCTGCACGGCGCCGAGCACGAGCGCGAAGATCACGGTCGCGGCAAGAGCACCAGCGACGAGAATGAGTGAATTGACGATACCTGCCTTGAACAGCGACCAGGCCGGCATGGTCTTGAACATCGGCAACGACAGATCGAAGCCGGTGTTCGTCTGGAACCATTTTTCGAACGCGATCACTCGGCCGGCGAAAGGCGTCGGCTCGAGGTCGGCTTTGAGTGCGGGCAGCACGCAAGCTGGATCCGCGGCCCCGGTATCGGCATTGCATTCCGGACGGCTCCAGACAGCCTGCTGGCGTTCGAGAAAGCCGGTGCCGACACGGTTCTTGCGCGCGATGTCGATAAAGACGCCATCGCGATGGAATATCTGGCTCATCAGCTCGAACGCCCGCGCCAGGCGGTCGGTAGCGGGAATGCGCGCTACCGCCATGCCCCATGGTACCTGGGCGAAGCCGAACTTCTTGTCGTAGCGCGCGGCAAACTCGGGATCGGTGAAGTAGTAGTCGAAAAAGCTGTCGTCCTGGGCGGCAAGAAAGCAGGTCTCGTCGCGAAGCCGTTCCGGCAGGACGCCCGCCTCGTCGAACAGCATCAGACGAGCGTTGTGCGAGACGATCTGGGCGTTGGAGCCGTTGCCGATATTGACGCAGATCGTGCGGCCGGCAATGTCCGGCCAGCCCTTCACCGCGAGCGCGCGTGGACCCACGATCGTCGATTCGGATTGGTAATAGTGCGGACGGATGAAGCGAACCTGTCCGTCGCGCTGGGTGTTGTGCCCCATCGTCGCCAGGATGACGTCGATGCGGTCCTCGGCAAGCAGCGGCACGCGACTGGCGGCATTGACCCGGGTAAACACCGGCTCGACGCCCAGATGCTTGGCGAGTTCGCGACCTACGTCGACGTCGTAACCGCTGCGCGTTTCGCCATCGCGCGTCCCGAACAGGGGATAGTACTCGCGTACGCCGGGGCGAAGTCGGTTCTCGCAAAAAACCCGGACCAGTCGGTCGAGATCAGGTTGGGTGCAGGCGCCCGACACCGACGCCTCTGCCCGCGCATCCTCGATCAGCTTCGTGAGAGCGGCATCAGGAGTGTCTGCCCTCGCGACGACGGGTAGAACCGCCACGCCACCCACCAGAATGGCGCACAGAACGAATAACGAGGCCCGCCACACCGGCATCTCAGACGGCCACATTCGAAGAAAAAATTTCCACGATGTGCATTTCAGCAAAGGCATAGGGGCCATATCGGTATATCGATCGTCCCTCTTCGGCGCAAAGCACCGTCGGCGTCATACGGGCAAGCTTTTCCTCGGAAACGTGGATCAAGGTCGTCATGACGATGCGGAGGGAAAGGCCCAATGCACCTGCAACCGTGCGCGAGCGTTCGACGTCGACAAAAGCATTGTGAGTGATGACCGAACGGCCACCCGGCGCAAGGTGCTCCTTCAAACCCTCGAGAAAGACGTCGAGCAGACGCCGTCCATCGGTGCCGCCGGCACTCCAGGTCGGCAGGCGACCGGCCACTTCAACCGGTTCCATCGGGAAGTGCGGGAGGTTGGCGACAATCAAGTCGAAGCGGCGCCCGGCAACGGGCTGCCACATATCTCCCTGGTGAATTTCCGTGATGCGGCCGTAGCCAAGGCTCTGGAGCAGCAGCCGGCTCGACGCCACGGCGTCGCTCTCGATGTCGACGCCACAAAGCGCGGCGGCGCCCAGCTCCCCGAGGGCAGCGAGCACGACGCCGCTACCGGAGCCGATTTCGAGGACACGGGCCTCGCGGACACGGTCGGCATCCGCCCGCAGAAACTGAATGAGCGACGCAGTATACTCGCTTGGCCGTAACGCCCGGACTGGCGCACCGATGCGAAAGTCAGGGGCCCGCATTGGGTCTGACCTCGTTTCAGGCAAGCCGGCCTCTGGACTGCGGGCGATCGATCTCGGCCGCCACAACAAGCCGTTTGGCGAGCTCGGAAGCAACTTTGTCCTCGGGAAACCGGCCCACGATCTCCCGGTAGCGTTGCGAAGCCAATGCTATGTCTTCCGCGACCAGCGCCTCGTAGGCCAGGCGGGTCATCCTGCACAATTCGATTGTCTGCGGGTCCGGTTCGAACTCCGGGGCAACACCGAGGACCCCGACAAGCTCGTAAATCGGGATCTTCGACCGGCGCCCCTTGACCGCGACATCGTCGATCGGCCGGACGACCAGGCGCTCGCCCGCTTCCTTGAAGACGCTGTGGCTGACGCAGATACGAGTGCCATATTCCTTGTTTATTCCCTCGAGGCGCGACGCGATGTTCACGCCATCGCCCATGACCGTATAGCTCATTCTCTCCTTGGACCCAATGTTGCCGACGAGCACGGCATCGCAATGGATACCGATCCGAACCCGCAACGGCTTGAGACCATCCTGCTGCCAACGGTCATTCTGGGCATCCATCGCCTTTTGAATGCGCAGCGCGGCAACACAGGCCCGCCAGGCGTGGTCGTCGAGCAGGGCCGGCGCTCCCCAGAAGGCCATCACCCCGTCGCCGATGAACTTGTCGATCGTGCCGTGCTCATGATTGACCGCCTTGGTGACGATCTCCAGGTACGTCGACACCCTCAATAGAAGTTCCTGCGAAGGCACCTCTTCGGAGAGGGTCGAGAACGATTCGAGGTCGGAGAAGAAAATCGTCAGGAACCTGCTGTGGCCGCCGAGCTCCAGCTTCTGATCCGACTCCAGCAACTGGGTGACCAGACCGACCGGAACGAAGGCCGAAAAGGATTTCACTGCGGCATCGAGCGTTTCGATCGCCCTGGACAACACCGCGATCTCGCGTACCGGCGAGACGATGACCGGCAACGTCTCCGCTCTGAGTTCCTGAATCCTGCCGACCTTCAGAGCAAGCTTCTCGAGCGGGCGTGCGATAGCTCCGGTCAGGAAGTAAATGATGATGATCTGCAAGGCGATCGCAATCAAACCGAACACGAACAGGCGGTTGTTGTTTTCCTGGAACGCGCCGGTGAAATCGTCGACCGGCGTGATGATGAAGAGCTGCCACTTCTTGCCGAGCTCAGGCGGAAACGTCGAGAGGCTGGCAATGTATTCCTTGCCGGCGTGGACGAAGGAATACTGCCGCTCGTGCTGACGGGGACGTGCGCTGAAGGCTATGGCCGGCAGGTCATTGTCGAGAGATGTGATGTGATTGAGTTCCAGTCGCCCGTTTACGTTGGCGTAGGTTTTCGACAGGTCCGACGCCGAGATGACCCTGCCCTGATGATCGATGATGTAGCTCTGGGTGCCCGGGCTGACCTTGCGCTCGGCAAGATACCTCGACATGCCGTCGAGGGTGATGTCGGCGGCGACGACGCCAAGCAATTTCCCATCGGCATAGAATGGTGCGGCAACGGTAATGCCGATCAGGCTCAACGTTGCGAAGATATCGGGATCGGAAATCATGGTCGATCCGGCCTCTACAGCGCTGCGATACCAGAGCCGGACCCGCGGATCGTAGGTCGTTACCCGCTCGGAGGTTCCCAGTTCCACGCCCTGCGGGTCGAGGAAGATATAGCGGTCCACGCGATCCGGGCCTGTCCCCGGCTCGATCGAGCGGTCTGCGAACGTGGCTCCCTGCGGCGGCAGCTTGCCCTGGATTTCGACCGACGGGTCGACACGCCGGGACTGGCGAAAGGCACCGTCCTGCAAACCGACATAGACGCTGATGATCGTCTTGCTGTGCAGCAGGATGCTCTGAAAGTACTTCAGGCAGCGATTGTCGGCATAGAAGCCGGGTACGTCGTTACCGATGGCCGCGGCGGACCTCACCAACGATGTTATGGGATCGAACTCGCCTTTGATGTCGTCGATGGCGACGGCGCGGAAACGTTCAATGAGCTCGCCGGCATTCAGCCGGGCGATCCTGTCGTTTGAAATATAGGTGACGACAATAATGGCGACAAATACCGGCACCGTGAGAAACGCAAACGCCGCCAGAATACTCGGCTTCAGTCGCAACTTGTTCCTGAAGAGCGTTCTCATGGGCCAACCGTCTTGAGTGTGACGAGGTTGGGCTCTGCCGCAGCCCCCGGCGCACGGTCCGTCCTCGAGAGGGAATATCGTATCCTACAGCAAAGACGAATCACCGTCCATGCAGGCAGCCGGTCGGCTCAGAGGGACGGACGCTTGAGGTGCCAGTCGGTTGATTGCTGATAGGCGTGTCCGGCCGCGAGGAGCCCCGCCTCGTCGAACACGCCGCCGACGATCTGGAAGCCGGTCGGAACGCCGTCGCGGGTCATGCCGCCAGGCAGCGTGAGCGTCGGATGGCCGCTCATGTCGAAAGGCGCCGTATGGCGCAACCGCGCCGCAACGGCCTCCGGATCGCGACCCGCCGCCTGCATCGCTTCAAGCGACCATGCTGCCACCCCCATCACCGGCATCAGCAGCAGATCGACCGACGCCAGCAGCGCGTTGAGTTGGCCGGTAAGTACCGAGCGACGCAGTTGCATGTCCACGAGCTCGGTGGCGCGCAGCCGCAAGCCCGTATCGAGGAGGCCGGCCAGCACCGGTCCGTACTCGGCGGCACGGGCCGGATAGGTCGCTCTGTGGGCAACGGCGGCTTCGGCGGCACACAGCGGCACCCAATCGAGCGCGGCGGCGTCGAATGACGAAGGCAACGTGACGTCGACGATTGCCGCACCCGCGCGCGTCATTGCCGCAACGGCGCTTTCGAGCGATCTCCGCGCATCGTCATCGATGCCGTGCAGGTTCTTCGGCACGCCGATGCGGCGCCCCCGCACGCCGGCACCGGTAGCGGCGGCGTAGTCCCCCACGGGCACGCCGACCGCGGTCGGATCATCCGGATCGGCGCCGGCGATCACACCCAGCACGATGGCAGCATCGAGCGCGCTTCTGGTCATCGGCCCGACATGGTCAAGCGATTCGGCAAGCGCGAAGACACCCGCGCGGCTGACCCGGCCCCAGGTCGGCTTGAGGCCGGTGAGGCCGTTCATGGTCGAAGGAAAGCGGATCGAACCGCCGGTATCGGATCCCAGCGAGGCAAAGCAGAGCCCCGCCGCGGTCGCCGCTCCCGAGCCCGACGACGACGAGCCGGTCCAGTAGGCTGCATTCCATGGGTTGAGTGGCGCGGGAATGGCCGGGTGATGCGCCCCGAAGGCTCCTTCGGTCATCTGCAGCTTGCCCAGGATCACCGCGCCGGCGGCCTTGAGGCGCGCGACGACGGTGGCATCCCGAACCGGCACATTGTCCCGATGGATCGCCATGCCGGCGGCCGTCGCGACGCCGGCTGTGTTGCAGAGATCTTTTACGGCAATCGGCACGCCGTGCAGCGCGCCGCGTGACGTGCCGGCGGCAGTCTCGGCATCGAGGCGCGCGGCGTCGGCCAGCGCGCGTTCCGCCGTAAGAGTGGCGTAGGCCTTGAGCTTCGGGTCGAGCTTTTCGATTCGCTCAAGGATCGACTTCGTCGCCTCGACCGACGAGAGCTTGCGCGCCTTCAGGCGTCGCGCGACCTCGTCGAGCGACAGATAGTGCAGATCTTCTGGCATGCGCCTTCCTTCACAGCGTCCTGTCCATCACCTGGATATGTTCGCCGCGATAGTCGAGCCGCTCAAGCGGCCGCCAGCCGAGACCGGCATAAAGATCGGGCACCGTGGAGGTAAAAAGATAGAGCCGGGCATAGCCCAAACGCCGGGCGGCATCCTCGACGGTGCGGACCAGCGCCGAGGCGATGCCCTTCTTGCGGTGTTCGACTGGCACGTAGACGCTGGCCAGCCAGGGGTTGCGCGGATCGCCTTCGAGATCGTCGAAAATGAGTGAGGCGGTACCGGTGATGCCGCCGTCGTCGCCGAGAGCGACGAACGCGACCGGTACACGGTCGACGTTCATCTTCCCGCGGATCCGGATGATACGCTGCTCGAGCGTCTCGCCGGAATTGAGATGACCCCACTCGCCATGGCCCCAGACTGCGACCTGCACAGCCAGATCGGGGCGCTCGACGAGCGGGACGATCTTCATTAGGTCAGTCAGCCGCCTTCAGATTCACGGCGGCTTCGCGGCCGCGCTCGCTGGCCACTTCGTAGCTGACCTTCTGGCCCTCGTTGAGGCCGTTGAGACCCGCGCGCTCGACCGCACTGATATGGACGAACACGTCCTTGCCGCCGCCATCGGGCTGGATGAAGCCGAAACCCTTGGTGCCGTTGAACCACTTGACCGTGCCTGTAGCCATCGTCTTTCTCCGTCAGGCGAGCATACACAAATATGCCGACGGCGCGCTCGCTGCTGCCGCCGGTGACAACTCGAAGAATTTGGTGGGGAACTCGTGGAGGGAGTTCGCGGCGGCAGAGGGCTGGGCCGCCAAAACAGGGCCAAGTTCGCAAGTCGTAGGACCGCATATGCAAAAGCACGATCTCGAAGTCAAGCTAAGTGCCCTCTCGCCGCTTTGTCACATCGTCGCGCCGATTTTCCACGGTTCGAACTCGTCATCGCCGATGCCCAACGCCTCGGATTTCGTTTTCTGCCCGGAAGCCGTGGCAAGAATAAGGTCAAAGATTCGCCGGCCGTTCTCCTGAATCGTCTCCTCGCCATCGACGATGGTGCCGCAGTTGATGTCCATGTCGTCGGTCATGTGACGATAGAGGGCGCTGTTGGTTGCAAGCTTGAGCGACGGTGTCGGCTTGCAGCCGAACACGCTGCCACGGCCGGTCGTGAAGCACAGCACGTTGGCCCCGCCCGCCACCTGGCCGGTGGCCGAGACCGGATCGTAGCCGGGCGAGTCCATGTAGACGAAGCCCTTGGCGGTGATCGGCTCGGCGTATTTGTAGACATCGACCAGATTGGTGGTGCCGCCCTTGGCAACGGCTCCCAGAGATTTCTCGAGGATTGTGGTGAGGCCGCCCGCCTTGTTGCCGGGCGAGGGGTTGTTGTTCATTTCGCCACCCGTCCTGGCGCAGTGATCCTCCCACCACTTGATGCGCTCGACGATCTTCTCGCCCACCTCCTTGCTTACGGCACGCCGCGTCAGCAGGTGTTCGGCGCCGTAGATTTCCGGCGTTTCCGACAGCACCGCCGAGCCGCCGTTGCGCACCAGAAGATCCACCGCCGCGCCCAGCGCCGGGTTGGCCGAAATGCCCGAGTAGCCGTCCGAGCCGCCGCATTGCAGCGCCAGGATCAGCTCGCTGGCCGGGATCGCCTCGCGTTTCACGTCGTTGGCTTCGGGCAGCAGCTCCTTCAGGAAGCCGACGGCGCGCATCACCGTCCTGGAAACGCCGCCTTCGTCCTGGATCGCCATCGGGATCAGCTTGGGGCCTTCCTTGAGGCCCTCGGCGTTCATCAGCCCCGAAATCTGGTTGGTCTCGCAGCCCAACCCGAGCACGACCACCGCCGCCATGTTGGGGTGGCGCGTGTAGCCCGCCAGGGTACGGCGCAGCACGTCCATCTCCAGCCCCGACGCCGCCATGCCGCAGCCGCCACCGTGGGTGAGCGGCACCACGCCATCGATATTGGGGAATTGGGCCAGCAGCGGCTCGACGTGGCGGGCGATCATGCGGCTGGTGGCGGCCGAACAATTCACCGTGGTGACGATGCCGATGTAGTTGCGTGTCGCGGCACGGCCATCTGCGCGACGATAACCCTGGAAGCTGGCCGGTGGATTGACGTAGTCGGTCGGGTGGGCGTCGACACAGAAGGCGTAGTCGCGCTCGAAGTCACCCATGACGCAGTTGTGCGTGTGGATGTGTGCGCCCGGCGCCAGGTCCTCGGTGGCAAAGCCGATGATCTGATTGTACTTGCGCAGCGGCTCGCCCTTCTTCACCGCACGGGTCAGGATCTTGTGGCCGGGCGGCACGCGCGTCGCTGCCGCCACCTCGCCTTCGACCGTGGTGCCGGGCAGGATGTCCATGCGCGCCACGATGACGTTGTCGCCGGGGTGCAGGCGGATGGTGAACGGTGCGGTCATGATGATCTCCTAGGCGGCGCGCCGGGCGCGGATGGCGTCGACGGCGGCGAACAGTTTCAGGCAATCCGATTCGCCCAGCGACTTCAAGGGCGCCCGCATGCGGCTCCAGGCGGCGGCATCCTTGCGGCGATGGCCGACCAGCGCTTTGACGGCCGCCGTCACGGCATAGGGCAGGACTGCCTCGACCATGGCATTTACACGCGGCTCCTCGATGCCGTCGATCAGCAGCTTCATCAGGTCGGGCGCGATATTGGCAAGGCCGGTGATGGCGCCCGAGGCCCCGAGGTTCATCGCCCGGGCCAGCAACCGCTCGTCGCCGATCAGGATGTGCAGCGCGCCATGGTGCCGGAGCAGCGCCTGGGCGTTGTCCCAGTCGCCGGACGAATCCTTTACCCCGGTGACCTGCTCGGGGAACGCCTTCTTGAGACGATCGACCAGCGCCATCGAGAGCCCGACCGAGGTCACCTGCGGGATGTGATAGAGAATGACGTTGCTCGCCCTGGGGCCGAGCCCCGTCAACACCGCGGCGAACCAGTCGAACAGCCCCTCGTCGCCCGCGCCCTTGAAATAGAACGGCGGCGCCAGCAGGAAGCTCGGGCAGCCCAGCATCAGCCCGGCGCGGCCCTGGGCGATCGCCTCCTCGACCGAGGAGGCCGCGATGCCGACCACGAGCTGCGTGCCGGGATCGACGCCGGCTCCCACCAGCGCGCCCAAGGCGCGGTTGCGTTCGTTCAGGCCGAGCGAGGCGCCCTCGCCCGTGGTGCCGAACACCGTGAGGCTCGTACAGCCATCGGCCAGCGACTGGCGGCCGTGCGCGACCAGGCGCGGCAGGTCGATCGAGCGGTCCTCGGCAAACGGCGTGGCGAGAGCGACGGACAGGCCGAAGCGGTTGGTGCGAAGCGGCACGATCGAGTTTCCTTCCCGGTGTCTTCCAGAATGTTCTTCCGGAGTGTTCTTGGCCGGAATGATAGCCCTTCAGGTCCCGACCAGCAGCAAAATCACGCCGGCCACGCTTACCACGATGCCGAGCAGACCGACGGCGTGGAGCTGCTCGCCGCGCAGGAAGAAGAAGCTCAGCACCACGGCGAACAGCGGAAACAGCGCCACCAGGGGGGCCACCAGGGCGATCGAGCCCAACCCGAGCGCGGCGTAGAGGAGGAAGGTCGCCGTGCCGTTGCACAGTCCCACCGCCAGGAACCAGCCGATGCCGCGCGCATCCGCCCGACCCGCGCGCCAGGCACGGCGGCCGACCAGCAGCAAAATCACCATCGCCGAAAACGTGTAGCCGATGGCGGCGGCGGCCAGCGGTTCGTGCCACAGCGTCAGCCCGGTCTTGATCGCCGGCTGGATCGAGCCGCGCACCACGGCGGCAGCCAGCGGCAGGCCGAGCACCCAGACCGACCAGTGCCGGCCGCCGGCTCTTGTTCTGGAGGGGCCGCCGCGCAGCGCCAGCAGCACCACGCCGCCCACCACCATCGCCAGCCCGGCAATCTGTCCCGCCCCCAGCCGTTCGCCGAGGAACAGCACCGCGCCCAGCACCGCGAACAGCGGCGTGACGTTGCCCACCGCCCCCGACACCGCGGGGCCGAGCTTTTCGTTGGCGCGCACCGCCAGGATCGAGACCACCACGGGAAAGATGCAGCCGACGCCGGCGAAGATCGCCGCTGCCTGCCAGTCGAAACCGGCGGGATCGACGAACACCAGCGCCAGCGTCCACGCCACCAGGCCGGCGCCGCCGATCGAATAGAGCGGCGAACGCCACGACGGCATGGTCCTGAGGCCGTACTGGGTGAAGATCAGCGCCAGCGCAAAGCAGAACGCCGCAGCCAGCGACAGCAGGGCTGCCGCGCTCATGGGAATCTGCTAGAAGCGCCGGCTTCCGCAGCGGAGACTGATATGGACACGCTTACCTACTGGAACGGCACCTGGCACGAGGGCAACCCCGCGATCCTGGGGCCGCGCGACCACGCCATGTGGCTGGGCTCCATCGTATTCGACGGCGGCCGCGCCTTCGAGGGCTGCGGCCCCGATCTCGACCTCCATGCGGAACGCGCCGTGCGCTCGGCCCGTTCGCTCGGCTTGAATCCCAAGCAGACGCCGGACGAGATCCTGAAGCTGATGCACGAGAGCGTGCGCCGCTTCGGCGCCACGGCCGAGCTCTACGTGCGGCCGATGTTCTGGGCCGGCAAGGGCGGCGCCGGACCGATCTCGGTCGATCCCGACTCCTGCCAGTTCCTGCTCTGCACCTATATTTCGCCGATGCGCGCCGGCACGCCGCTGACGCTCGGCCTCTGCCGCAGCATTCGCCGGCCGACGCCGGAGGGCGCGCCGACCGACGCCAAGGCCTCCTGCCTCTACCCGAACTCGAGCCGCGGCGTGGCCGAGATGCAGAAGCGCGGCTTCCAGAACGGCGTCGTGCTCGACGCGCTGGGCAACGTCGCCGAAACCTGCAGCTCCAACCTCTTCCTTGCCCGCAATGGTATCGTCGCCACGCCGGCGCCCAACGGCTCGTTCCTGGCCGGCATCACCCGCAACCGCACGGTAAAGCTGCTGCGCAACGCCGGCATCACGGTCGAGGAGCGCACCGTGGCGATCGCCGAACTCGACCAGGCCGACGAGATTTTTACCACCGGCAATGCCGGCAAGGTCCAGCCGGTCAGCCGCTACGAGGACCGCGACCTGCAGCCCGGCCCGATCGCCGCCCGCGCGCTCGAGCTCTACATGGCGTTTGCGCGGACGCAGCGGGTGATCTGACCTCTACTTTTCAGACACGAGTTGTCCGAGATGTGTCTGTCTGAAAATTCGCAAAGCGCCGGCCCGCTTTGACGGGACGAGTCTTTTCAACGCAGGCCCGATTGGTGGGCCTGTCTGAAAAATCGGAGGCTCCGATGACGCTCCTGATCAACATCGATGTGCCGGACGTCGACGCCGGCGTCCGCTTCTACACCGCGGCCTTCGGCCTCACCGTCGGCCGCCGCTTCGGAACCGACTTCGTCGAGCTGCTGGGCTGGCCGGCACCGCTTTACCTTTTGACCAAGGCGCCGGGCACGCTCGGCGCCGGCGGCGATCCGAGGCGCTACGACAGGCACTGGACGCCCGTTCATCCCGACGTCGTCGTGGACGACCTGGACACGGCGGTCGCGCGAGCCGTCGGCGCCGGCGCGGTGCTCGAAGCCCCCGCCCGGGACGCGTCCTACGGACGGATCGCCCTGCTGGCCGATCCCTTCGGTCACGGCTTCTGCCTGGTCCAGTTCAGTGCCCGGGGTTACGACGCGCTCTTGAACGATTGACGAGGAGGCCGTCGTCGGCCAATCGCCTATTTCACTGCTTCGTTGATCCCGCCGGGCCGCTTGTACCGGGTGTGTGCGTCCCACTGGTGCTGGCGCCCGTACCGCTCGCAGGCTTTTCCTTCAGGGAGAAGTACCAGACCCCCGCAATCGCCACCATGCACGCCCCGAGGATCATTCTGCGTATTTCCGGGCTCATCTCAGTCTCTTCCCTTCATTCGAATCCCTCCACTCAAGCACTGCGGGGGCCTCCTTACCTTGTTCAATATTGTGTCAGGGTTTTCGGGGTCTCGGTTTCTTCGGTTCGGGCGCGGCCTGCCAGTTCACGCCTTCCATGGTCCTGAGCAGCGCCTTGGCCGCCTCGGGTGTTGCCTCGTCTTCGCCCAGCCACGCCGACCAGGCGTCGTCGTCCAGGATCGCCGGCATGCGGGGATCGTCCTCTCCGGATTTTATCGTGCGGCGTATCAGTTCGTTGGCCGGCACGGTGGCCATGACGCACGCCAGCATCGGCGCGGGCAGATCGGCAATCTCGAACCGCCGCCACACGAAGGCGAAGCCGCGCGGCCGGCCGTCCCTGGGGTCGATCATCCATTGCCGGGTTTCCGTCTTGCCGGACGGCTTCATCACCTCTTCGCCTTCGTTGAAGGTGCGGAAGACGACGATGCCGCGCTGGCCGGCGTGGAAGGGCGTGCGGAACGGCTCCTTCGCGTCGATGGTTTCCGATCGCGCGTGGATCGGCCGGGGCCGCCGCCCGTCCCTCGGATCCGGAAACCCCCAGCGCATCTTGACCACGCGTCGCGCGCGCGCCTCGGCATCCCAAACGATGACCGGCAGCAAACCGTTGACGCGAAAGCTGACGATTTCGTCGTTGCTGCCTTCGCCCGGTTCGCCGTCTCCGCCGCGATCGGTGAGCGGCTGCGAAAACGCGACCACTTCACTCCAGGATGCCAGGGCCGTGAATTTCCCGCACATGGCGGGACGGTACCATCGTGGGCAATCAGTCGGCCACCACAGCCGCCGTTGAACGGGTCCGCGGATCAATGAGCCTAGGCACTGGCCGAGCGAGGGTGAGCGCCAGCGCGCCACCGATGTCGATTGGCAGCGGGCCGCGCTTCTTCATTTCCTCCTTGCGTTCGAACTGGACGGCGTTGCAAGCACCCCGCAGGTGATCTGAGCGCGGTGACTTGCCAGACACGACCTGTCCCGATCCAAACCTGACACATGTCCAGCCGACGGGGTCACTCCAGACGTGTCTGAAAACCCGCGCGGTGACCGGGAACCTTGGCTGCACGCTTGACCGCGCCCGGGAAGGGGCTACAAACCCACTAGACCGATCGGTCTAGTGGAGGAAGTAAGCATGCGTGTCTCGAAGGAACAAGTGGACGTCAGGATGGAAATCCCGGGCGCCGTCATCCGCCAGCGCAAGAATTTCGGCGACGTGAGCGGATACAGCAAGATCAGCGGCGAGTATTTCACCCTTGCCGCGGGTGTCGACACCACTCCCCTCTTCCAGGGGCTGGAAGGAAACCTCTGCCAAAGTCCGCACTGGGGCTTTGTGCTGCGCGGCAAGCTCACCACGACCGATGCCGCCGGCAAGCAGGAGACGGTCAACACCAACGATCTGTTCTACTGGCCGCCCGGACACAATGTGAAGGTCGAAGCCGACGCGGAACTCATCATGTTCAGCCCCCAGCATGAGCACAGCGTCGTCATCGACCATATGATCGAGATGACGAAGGGCTAGACCGGTCGCAGGCTGGACTCGCGGCCTGGCGCCCGGAGGAGATTTCCCTTCGGGCGTCGGGATCGCGACTGGCTTCGCCGCGGCCCGCACGATATCGATGACGTTGCAATGACCCATTCAACCAAGCAGCGTCTGATCGAGGCCGGCCTCGGCATGCTTCTGAAGCAGGGCTACAACAATCTCGGCATCCAGGCCCTGCTCACCGCCACGGGAACGCCCAAGGGATCCTTCTATCATCACTTCGCCGACAAGGAGGATTTTGCGCTACAGGTCATCGACGCCTACATCACGCAGGTCCACGCGGGCCTCGATGCCTGCCTCGGCGACAAGGAGCTGCCGCCGCTCGGCCGGGTGCGTCGTTTCTTCGAACAGACGCAGCAATCATACCGGGAGGAAGGCTATATGGGCTGTCTCCTGGGCGGCCTGGGCCAGGAGCTGTCGGGTATCAGCGAAGTGTTCCGAAGCAAGATCGAGGGCTGCTTTTCCACCATCGCCAGCGCCTTTGCCACCTGCCTGGAGGAAGCCCGGCAGAAAGGCGAAATCTCGACCGCGTGCGATGTCCGGCAGATGGCCGATCTTCTGGTCGACTGCTGGGAGGGCGCGGCCCTGCGCAGCCGTCTGCGGCGGAACCCCGAGTCGCTGAACGCCATGCTCGACTTCTATATCCGCTCCGTGGCTACCGGCTGACGGCGTCGGCGCACGGTCAAGGCCGCGTCGGGCGACCGATCCGGGTCGCGGCCTATTTCTGCCGCTTCAGCAGGACGGTGGCCGCTACGGAAGAACCATCCTTGTTCTCGGTATAAAAGTATTCGAGCGATTCGTTGTCGAGGAGTATGCCCTCAAGGATGCCGCGACCCTTCTGCACAATTCGCACACGCTTGCCGTCCGCCGCGATCACGCCGATGACGGAATCTACCTTCGCCGCTGTCTCCAGCGTACCCCAGAACCGCCCATCGTCCTGGCCGTCGATCTTCAACGTGATCTTGATCGACGTCAGGCGATGCTCCCCGGCGCTCTTGGCCGGCATATCCGCCGGATGATGGGCAGGCATGCCATTCACGATGCTCCTGCTGGTACCGGTCCAGGTCCCCTTCATGTCGACCGTCGATTGGGCGCTGGCGATGCCGCTCGCGCAAAGCAGCGAAAGGATGAGAGAAAGCCGCATGAAAGCATGACGCATGGTGTGTTCCTTACAATCTGTCGGGAAACTTCTGGAATGAGGACGCACCGGCGAACCATCGGAATTATCTACCGACCACTGGTCGGTAACGTCTTCGATCGATCCGCAGAGTATTCCTGACGGCGCAGGAAAGGTGTCCCAAATTGGATAGGCGAGAATGGCGTGCCGGAGGGGACTCGAACCTTGAGGCGCTGTACACCGGCGGCGATGGGACCAAATATATCGACGATCTAGACCGACTGAAGGCACAACTGGAAGCGGTCTACAGAAAGTGCATGCTGGAAGAGACGATTCCGGACACCGCGCCGATATTGCGCTGCTTTTTGAGCGGCAATTTTAGATACTACACTAACAGGCAGTTTCCGGTGGCCAGTCTGCGCAATTTCATCACGCTACTGAAAAGCACAGGGCATGAGAAACAGCGAATTATTCTTAGCAATCTTCATACGCGAATGGATAGAATCGAGCGTAAGTCAGATAGGCTGGAAATCAATAAGGCCGAACTCGACGACGACATCCCCTTCTAGAGTAGCGGCTTCCTGAACCGCTGGTCGGACTTGACGCGTGCCTTTCGGACTCGGGTCAAGATCGGGGCTGTCCGGAAGTGCCTATTCTAGTGCTTGACCGCATTTCGACACGATTGCTCGAACAGGAGTGCTGCGGCGTAGAGACAGCGCTCGGCATCGCCCCACTGCCCCGGGTCTCCCCACAGCCGCTTGGCATGCTGCTCGCGCCGGAGGCCATGGGCATGCCGCGCCGGGTACGGGCGTGGAACAGTATCACGGCGCAGCGCCAGCTCCGCTTCGAGGTCGTGCAGATGGGCCCACTCGCTCTCGGTACCCGGGATTTCGTCGAACCGGGTGTAGAGATCCCTCCAATCGAACTTCAGCCTATAGAATTTCTTGCCCGCGAAGCGGCGGCCCCGCCGCAGGTAGTCTGCCACCCGCTCGAAGCGGATGTGGGCCAGATGGGCCTCGATCAGCATGTGGGTGCGCGCGATGTCGATCTGCCCGCTCATCGCCAGCCGCCGTCGTAGTAGCCACGGTCGTTATAGCCCCCGGGCTCGTCCTCCATCTCCGCCCATTCCTTGTCCCAGGCGGCGATCACGTCGTAGTCGCCCAGCGGGGTCGTGCCGGGGATGCGCCGGTCGCTGTCGTCATGCCAGCGGTGGTCCCTCTCCGGATGCAGCGGCCAGGCGAAGGTGAGCGCCAGCGCGTCGCCGATGTCGGGCGACAGCAGGCCGCGCTTCTTCATGTCCTCCTTGCGCTCCAACTGGATCGCGTTGCGGGCGTCGTAGCCGTATTCGACGCCGGTGAGGTCCTGCGCCAGTTCGGCATCGTCGGGCAACGCGCCCTGCTTCAGCCAGCCCTTCACCCGGCCCCATATCTCGGCGCGCTTGTTGGCATAGAGCGGCGCCTGGCCGTCGGGCGCCCAGCCATCGGGCCGGCTCGCGAAGTTGATGCCGTGGACGCCGGGCACGCCCAGTTGCCGCAACCGATCGACGACGCCGGCGCCGATGCCGCCTTCGTCGACGAACACGGCGCGGGCCCGCACTTCGGCGGCGCGCTGGCAGACCCGGCCGGCGAGCTGCATCAGGTCGAGGCCCTTCAGCTTTTCTATGGGCCAGCTGCGGCCGTCGCGGCCCCTGCGGATGAAGATCACGCTGCGGTCGTCGCCGAAGCGCGCGACGTCGACGCCCATGACGACGGGATCGTAGGGTGCCGGCGGCACCTCGCGGGCCATCGCCTCGCGCACGCGCTCGCCGTCGATGAACTGCAGCGCGCCCGCCGTGGGAAAGGCGCCGCGGACGCGGACTTTCACGAAATCGGAGTCCTCGCCGTAGTCGCGCACCCATTCGGCGATCTGCGCCTTGTTGGTGAAGGAGACGCCGCGGGCATCGACATGGGCGGTGCGCCAGCGTGCCTTGAACTTGCCGAAGCAGTCGTGGAAGCGGCCGCCGTTGCGCGTCGGGTTGCCGAAGGCCAGCCACACGATCTCGGTATCGGCATCGCTGAGCGCGCCTTCCGCCGTCTCCCAGATCGGCTCGGCGATGGCCGATGCCTCGTCGAACACCAGCAGCAGCCGGCCGCCCTGGTTGTGCAGGCCGGCGAAGGCTTCGGCGTTGTGCGCCGACCATGGCACCAGATCGACCCGCCAGCCGGCCGCCTTGCCCTCCTCCGCCGCCGCGATCGCGGTGGCGCTGTAGGCCAGCCAGTCGCGGCAGATCGAGAGGCCGTGCCATTTGCTGAGCTCGGCCCAGGTCTTGGTGCGGAGCTGGGTCTCGGTGTTGGCCGTCACCACGCCGCGGGTGCCCGGCTGCGTCGCCAGCGCCCACAGCACCAGCCACGCCACCAGCGCCGACTTGCCGACACCGTGGCCCGAGGCGACGGCGATCCGGACCGGCGAGCGGCCCAGCGCGAGGTCGTCGCGGAGATTGGCCAGCAGCTCGGCCTGCCATGGCTCGGGGCCTTCGTGGTTGGCGAGCGGGCCCGGTCGGCCCCACGGAAAGGCCCAGAGCACGAAGCGCAGCGGGTCCTTGCGATAGAGGCGCGCGAGGGCGATGGCGCGCTCCTCGGCTGCGGCTTGCGACTCGAATTGATCGAACATGTGATTACTCCGTCTGAACAAGCATCACCTCGTCCTGAGGAGCGACGCGACAGGCGCATGTGAATGCGCCGAAGCGGCGCGTCTCGAAGGACCGGCGACAAGCACGGTGCGTGTTGCCCATGCTTCGAGACGCCCGGCCATGCCGGGCTCCTCAGCATGAGGTTTTCAGGTCCGGGTCTTCGCCGCCGCGCGCAGCTCGGCCTCGTACCGGGCGACGCGCTCGTCGGCCTCGTCGAGGCGGCGGGCGAGATCGACCGGCGCGCCGCCGACGGGCTGCGGGCGCTTGTTGCCGTAGGTCTCCGGCTCATGCGACCTGAGCAGCGACCACAGCAGGCGGTTGTCGTAGTGCTTGACCTCGCCGACCATCCGGCCAGCGTGAAACACCGGCCGCTTGATGCCGACGACGGCGCGGCGGAAGACCTCGTCGCGCACGCGGGCGACGCCCAGCCCCAGCGCGTCGGCCCAGCGCCTGGCGAAGGCGGGATTCTCTGCGCGATGGAGATAGAGGGTCGAGCGATTGAGGCCGGTACGTTTGGCGGCGAGGCTCACCGAGCCGGAGGCGGCCAGGATGCGGAAGAATTCGGCGGCCTGCCGCGGCGTCAGGAGCGCGCGCGGCCGGCCGCGCACGGGAGCGCGGGTGGCGGTCATTGGTTTTCCGGGGTTTGGGGCACAAAAAAGCCCGCTCGGAGGCCGCTTGATAATAAGGGGCGGAGCGGGCCGGGAGGCGCTTTCAGGGAGCGCCCAGTGTAGGGTTTTTCCTAGCAGGATCCTGCTGAAGTTGCAAGTTTCTCCCGAAGAAATTTTCCCAAATAAAAATG
>ERZ890510.502-NODE-502-length-30702-cov-14.207035_pt1 | contig 30702 bp, 29 predicted proteins | sample MGYA00521265_ERZ890510 | MGnify/ENA primary metagenome ERZ890510 (study PRJEB32303, sample SAMEA104408624) | aquatic metagenome | biome: Brackish water; feature: Chemocline; material: water | place: Baltic Sea | collected 2014-10-26T21:54:00 | depth 110 m ... | reverse complement strand
TTGACCAAAGGATGATGGTTTTCAATGTATGTTTTGAGAATGTCCTTTTGATGGCCTACCACCACTGTTATATCATCGCTGATTTTTTGGGCGGTGTGTATCACACGGGAAATAAGGGTTGATCCGCCCAATGGCTGCAATACCTTGGGAAGGTTGCTGTTCATGCGGGTTCCTTTGCCTGCTGCAAGGATAATGGTGTGAAGTTTCAAAGCGAAATAAAATTAAACTTGATACAAGTACCTTACTTGTTTTTTCTTAATTTTTGAATGGTTTTAATTCTTGCGGCTGCTTCTGCTAATTGAGCGGCGGCCTTGGTGTAGTCTAGTGTGGACTGTTGGTCGTGCATATTTTTTTCAGCTTGCTCTTGCGCTTTGATCGCCTCTGCCTCATCCATGGAGTCAGCTCTTTCTGCGCGATCAGATAAAAAAGTTACCAAGTCTGGTTGAATTTCAACAAAGCCGCCTGAGCAAAAAAAGGTTTGCTCCTCGTCTCCGTTTTGAATTCTAACCGGTCCTGGGGCTAAGCCTGTGAGAAGAGGTGTGTGCCCTGGAGCAATGCCAATTTCTCCAAGCGAGCCTGTTGCAAAAACCATGGTGCCTTCGCCAGAATAAATTTCTTCGCTAGATGAAACAATGCTGACTTTAATAGTAGACATGATTTATAAACTATAAGGTTTTAGCTTTTTCCACTGCTTCTTCAATGGTCCCGACCATATAAAAAGCCTGCTCAGGAAGATCATCATAATCCCCCGCTAAAATCCCTTTGAATGATTTAATGGTGTCTTCTAGTTTTACGTATTTCCCCGGGGAGCCTGTAAAGACCTCTGCGACTGTAAAGGGTTGTGATAAAAATCTTTCCACTTTTCTGGCCCTAGAAACAGCTAATTTATCTTCCTCAGATAGCTCATCCATACCTAAAATTGCAATAATATCTTTAAGCTCTTTGTACTTCTGCAATACACCTTGGACGCCCTGGGCAACATTGTAATGCTCTTCACCAACAATCAGCGGATCTAACTGACGGCTGGTTGAATCTAATGGGTCCACTGCGGGGTAAATTCCAAGCTCAGCAATTTGTCTTGATAAAACAACAGTTGCATCCAAATGAGCAAACGTTGTTGCTGGAGATGGGTCTGTTAAGTCATCAGCTGGAACATACACAGCTTGAATAGAGGTAATAGAGCCGTCATTCGTTGAGGTGATTCTTTCTTGCAGCGCGCCCATTTCTTCAGCAAGTGTAGGTTGATAACCAACAGCTGATGGCATTCTCCCTAGCAGGGCAGATACTTCCACTCCAGCAAGTGTGTATCGATAAATATTATCAATAAATAACAACACGTCTCTTCCTTCGTCTCTGAATTTTTCAGCCATTGTTAGGCCTGTCAAGGCAACCCTTAATCTGTTTCCAGGAGGCTCATTCATCTGTCCGTAAACCATAGCCACCTTTGACTCACTTGGTTTTTCTATATTCACAACGCCTGATTCCTGCATCTCATAATAGAAATCATTCCCTTCTCTTGTTCGCTCTCCAACGCCCGCAAACACAGAAAGACCTGAATGCTCTGTGGCAATATTATTAATAAGCTCCATCATGTTCACAGTTTTTCCAACACCAGCTCCACCAAATAAACCCACCTTTCCGCCTTTAGCAAAAGGACAAATTAAGTCGATAACTTTAATGCCTGTTTCTAGCAACTCATCAGAAAGTGATTGGTCTGTGTAGCTAGGAGGCTTCCTGTGAATAGGCATGGTTGTCTCTGCGCCAATTGGTCCACGGTCGTCAATGGGGTTCCCTAAAACATCCATGATTCTACCAAGCGTTTTTTCTCCCACGGGAACTGAAATAGGCGCATTGGTTCTGGTCACAACCAGACCTCTTTTAAGACCCTCGGTGATGCCCATGGCAATAGTTCTAACAATTCCATCTCCAAGTTGTTGTTGGACCTCCAATACCGTTCCGGTATCTGAGATGACAATTGCCTCATAAATTTTTGGGATATTGGTTTTTTCAAACTCAACATCTATAACCGCTCCGATAATTTGTGTTATTAAACCATTGCTCATTTTTTTCTCCTTAAACCGCAGCCGCGCCGCCAACTATCTCAGATAATTCCTGGGTAATTGCTGCTTGCCTTACATTGTTATATAAAAGTTCTAATTCTTTGATCAAATCCCCTGCATTATCCGTAGCATTTTTCATTGCCAGCATCTTTGCTGCTTGTTCGCAGGCATTATTTTCAATCACTGCATGATAAATGAGAGACTCGATATACCGTGTCATCAATCCTTCCAGCAACTCTTTTGCCTCGGGCTCATAAATATAATCCCAGTGAGTTGAGGTTGACCCATCATCAGTTATGGCCGGCAAAGGAATGAGTTGTTGGACCATGGGCTGCTGAGTCATGGTGTTTATAAATTTATTGCTGCAAAGATAAACCTCATCAATCTCTTTGTTTTTATGAAGATCAAGCACTGTTTTGGTGAGGCCAATTAACATATCTGGATCTGGCTTATCTCCAAGTTTTTGAACTTTAGCGACCACATTTCCACCCACAGCCTTAAAAAAGTTGGCTGCTTTGATACCAATTAAAGCAAAGCTAGGTTCAACACCTTGGGCATTAAGATCTGCTGCTTTGTGAATCACGCTTTTAAAAAGGTTGATGTTTAGGCCCCCGCACAAACCTTTATCTGAGCTCACAACTATAAAGCAAGCTTTTTTAGCCTCTCTGCTTTCGTAAAAAGGATGGGAATACTCTGAGCTAGATGTTGCGATGTGAGAGATAACCTCTTTAATCTTTTCAGAATAAGGTCTGCCCAACTGCATTTCACCTTGGGTTTTTCTAATTTTACTGGCAGCAACCATTTCCATAGCCGAAGTAATTTTTTGCGTGCTTTTAATGCTCGCAATTTGTTTTCTAACTTCTTTGGTGTTTGCCATTATTTATCTAAATTAAAACGTTTGTGTTTTTTTGAACTTCTCAACCACTTCTGTGAATTGCTTTTCAATATCATCGTTCCAATCACCTGTATCATTAATTTTTTTCTCTAGATCTGCTTTCTCAGAAGTAAAGAAGCTATGCAGGGCCTCTTCAAAACTCCCCACTTTTTCTACTGGGATGTCGTCCATAAAACCTCTGTCTGCAGCAAATATGCTGAGAGATTGTTGTGCAACACTCATGGGCGCATATTGCTTTTGTTTCATGAGCTCTGTGATTCTTTGTCCTCGTGCGAGCTGGGCTTTGGTCGCCGCATCTAAGTCCGATGCAAATTGGGAGAAGGCTGCAAGTTCTCTATATTGAGCCAACGCAGTTCTAACTCCGCCGCTGAGTTTTTTCATTATCTTGGTTTGCGCTGCTCCACCAACCCTTGAAACAGAAATCCCTGGATTAATCGCCGGTCTTACACCTGAGTTAAATAAATCGGTTTCTAAGAATATCTGGCCGTCTGTGATAGAGATAACATTGGTTGGCACAAAAGCTGAAACATCTCCTGCTTGGGTTTCAATAATTGGCAAGGCTGTTAACGAGCCTGTTTTACCTTTAACTCTTCCGTTGGTCGCTTTTTCAACATAATCTGCATTTACCCTAGCAGCTCTTTCCAATAATCTTGAGTGAAGATAAAATACATCTCCAGGATAAGCTTCTCTTCCTGGGGGTCTTTTTAGAAGAAGTGAAACTTGTCTATAAGCTACAGCTTGTTTTGAAAGATCGTCATAAACAATTAAAGCGTCTTCGCCTTTGTCTCTAAAGTATTCACCCATAGAACAGCCGGAATAGGCTGATAAATATTGCATTGGGGCAGGGTCTGAGGCAGAAGCAGACACAATAATAGTGTGCTCAAGTGCACCATGTTCTTCCAGCTTCTTCACCACATTTACAACCGTGGATTGTTTTTGACCAATAGCAACATAGATACATTTAATGCCGGTGCCTTTTTGATTAATAATGGCGTCAATAGCAACCGCTGTTTTGCCTGTTTGCCTGTCTCCAATAATCAACTCTCTTTGCCCTCGTCCAATTGGCACCATTGCGTCAATCGCTTTGAGCCCAATTTGAACTGGCTGATCTACTGACTGTCTTGCAATAACCCCGGGCGCCACAACTTCAACAGGGGCTGTTTCTGTTGTTTTTATTTCACCTTTTCCGTCAATTGGTGCGCCCAGCGCATTAACAACACGTCCAAGTAAAGCCTCTCCCACTGGAACTTCTAAAATTCTACCTGTGCACACAGCTTTTTGACCCTCAATAAGATCCAGATAGTCACCTAGCACAACGGCGCCAACAGAGTCTTGTTCTAAATTTAGAGCTAAGCCAAGAATTCCATTTTCAAATTCAATAAGCTCACCGTACATGACGTCGCCCATGCCGTGGATTCTTATGATGCCGTCAGACACGCTGACGATAATGCCTTCATTTTTTCTTTCTGCTGATAGGTCAAGACCGGCGATCTTTTCTTTGAGGACGCTGGATATTTCTGATGGGTTTAATTGGCTCATTTTTTTACCTTAAAAATTTAATTGGTTGACTAATTTTTTGACTTTACCTCGAATGGAGAGATCTAGTGTTTCATCTCCAATCTTTATTGAAAGACCACCCATAATAGATGGGTCTTCTACAAATTCTATGTTAGAACCTTCACCATAAGAGGTTGTAAGTTTTTGCATTATTATGTTTTTATTATCCTCTGATGGCAGGCTTGCCACATTCACTACTATAGAGCTTGTTTTATTGTGTTCTTCTAAAAGGTCTTGATAGCTTATATAAATAGCGTTGATAAGATTTAGCCTTTTGTTTTCTGCTAGCAGCTCAATGGTGTTGATGGAAATTTTACTTAAATTATCTTTGCATAACTCGATAATTGTTTGGGCAATTTTTTTCTTTGAAAGCCTTGGGTCTTCTATTAGGGCTGCAACCTCTTTGGTTTGTGAGATTGATGATAATATTGATAGTTCAGCAGCCACCCCGACGTGCTGACCAATATCCAGGGCTGCTGCAAAAACAGCCTTAGCATAAGGTCGAGCAAGTGGTGACAGTTCAATCATTTTTTATAACTCAGATGCTGCTTTAGCAAGAAGTTCTTGATGTTTGTGAGCGTTAATCTCGTCACCCAGAATTTTTTCTGAGGTTTCAATAATTAACGCTGACATTTTTTGTCTTAACTCTTCTTTGGCCTTGTTAACATCGTTTTCAATGGTTTTAGAGGCAGAGACAAGTATCTTCTCAGCTTCTATCCCGGCTTTTGCAGTTGCATCACCAATAATTTGTGATGCTCTGGCGTTAGCTTTTTCTAATAGCTCTGCTGACTCAACCTTTGCTTTATTCATCTCTTGATCAAAAGCCAGCTGAGCTTCTTCTAAAGAATCATCAGCTTTTTTAGCGGCCTCTAAACCATCAGCGATACGCTTTTCTCTCTCTTCCATTATTGAAATAATAGGTGGCCACACATACTTCCAGCAAATTGCTATAAAAATAACAAATGCTACAGTTTGACCAAGGAGTGTTGCGTTTATATTCATGCTGAATTAAGCAGCAAACATCAAATAAAGCCCCAGACCAACACCAATCATTGGAACGGCATCAACAAGACCCATTACAATAAAAAGTTGTGTTCTCAGCATTGGAATTAGCTCAGGCTGACGAGCAGCACCTTCTAAAAATTTTCCACCCAAGACCCCAACACCAATCGCAGCGCCAACAGCGCCCAATCCAATCATTAGCCCTGAAGCTATATATATAAGTGATTGTTCCATTCTATTCTCCTAAAAATAAAGACCTAATGGTCTTCGGTTTCATGCGCCATTGCTAAATAAACAATGGTAAGCACCATAAAAATAAACGCCTGAAGAGCTAATATCAATATATGAAAAAGAGCCCATATTAAATGCAGACCGACACCAAGTAAACCTACAGATATTGAGCTAAAAGTTAACATCAGTGCGATTAAGATAAATATCATTTCACCAGCATATAAATTTCCAAATAATCTCAACCCAAGTGAGATGGGTTTTGCGATCAGGTTGACACCCTCCAACACCAAATTAACTGGCATCAGGTATTTGCCAAAAGGATGGAGTGTTAACTCTGCTAAAAATCCTTTCAAACCTTTAATCTTAATGCTGTAAAAAATGATCAAGATAAAAACAGCCAAAGCCATTCCCAGGGTGATATTTGGATCTGTTGTTGGGACCACTTTAAAATATTCCAAACCAACGCCTTTGGCTAGTTCAGGTAGATAATCAACCGGGATCAGATCCATTAAATTCATTAAGAACACCCAAACCAAAACCGTTAACGCCATTGGACCTATTAAGTTGTTTTTAGCAGAGGTAAAAATACTTTGAACATTCTCATTAACAAACTCCACACACATCTCAATAAAGTTTTGGAGCCCAGAGGGTGCCTCAGATGCTGAAGCAAGTTTTGGGAGGCCCCAGCGAAAAAGGCCAATAAAAATAATTCCAAGAAAAACAGACCAACCCAAAGAGTCAACATGAAAGGCCCAGAAACCCATTTCATCTGAATAATGTGGATCACAAGTCCAACCATGGCTTTCTGTTTTTCCACACACCAAATTCGTCAGGTGATGCTGAATATACTCTTGGCTGGTGATTGGTTCGTGTGCTTCAGAGGCCATGTTAAGGGGTAACTAATTTTGGGTTAAAAGTTGTGTTCAAGTATACAAGGAGAAACAGTGCAATGAGAGTGTTTTCTGGTATGTATGTTAAAGAAATAATAGTAAAAACAATAAAAAGGGCCCACCGCGATAAAAACGCTAGGTAAAGGTTTAATAGCTCGCTTTTTGGGATGCTGGATAGATAAACAGCTGCGGCAATAGTGCCAAGGTATATAACAAAAATTGGTTGGATAAAGATTGGAAATACCACCAAAGCAACCAAAAGCCCTAGGATTGACAAGGTGTTTTGTTTTAAAGTTTTTATAGCTTTATTAAATAAGTTATTACGGGGCGCAATTATAAAAATTAATAGGGTTTAGGACAAGCTTAATTATTCTTTAATTTCAATAATTTACTAATTATTGTCTCTCTCTCATCTTTTGAGGTGTAAGAGATAGAGATCTTGCCCCTGGACTGAGATTGTTGGTCAATTTCAGTTTTATGTCCTAGGTTTTCTGAGAGCTCTTGTTCTACATTAAGCAGATCGCGGTTTTTGGTTTTGTGTGGAGATTTTGAAATATTTTTTGGTTTTTTTGTTGCGGCTGCGTCTTTGACTGTGAGGCCCAAAGAGACAATTTTTTTTGCCAACTCTTCCGCCTCTGCAGCCTCCATTGATGCAAGAATTTTTGCGTGGCCTTTTTCCAAATCTCCTGAGTAAAGAAGATCAATAATAGATTGTGGTAAATTTAATAATCTCATAGAGTTAGCGATGGAGCTTCTAGCCTTCCCTGTAACCTCTGCAATATTATCTTGTGTAAGATTAAACTCGCGTTTCAAACGATCATATCCCCTAGCTTCTTCTATGGGATTTAAATCTTCTCTTTGGAGGTTTTCAATCAAAGCCAGTTCAAGTGATAGCTGGTCTTCTGCTGAATCAATTAAACAGGGCGCTGTTTGGAGTCCAGCTTTTTTTGCAGCTCTCAAACGCCTCTCACCAGCGATTAACTCATACCCCCCAGCCCCCGTTTCCCTAACAAGTAACGGGGATAAGATCCCGTGCTTTGCAATAGATAGGGATAGCTCATTCATTTTAACCTCATCAAAAGCTTGTCTTGGTTGAAACCTATTGGGTTGAATTTGATTAAGATCTATCTCTTTTATTGATTGTTTGTTTGGGGCCACCACATTGCCAAGCAACGCATCTAAGCCGGTATTAAGAATTTTATCTACCATCATTTATTCTCCTAATTAGCTCTCCTGCAAGCGCTAAATATGCTTTGGCTCCATATGAAGATGGCATGTATTGTATTGCGGATATTCCATGGCTTGGGGCCTCGGCAAGTTTTACATTTCTTGGTATTAAGGTGTTAAACACCAAGGATGGGAAGTGTTTTTCTAGCTCCTCGGAAACCTCTTTGGCTAGGTTGTTGCGCATATCTACCATAGTTCTAATAATACCGAAAACGCGGTTGTTTGTTAGGTTTTTATTGTTGAGTGTGTTGATGGTGTGGATTAAAGATGAGATGCCTTCTAGTGAATAGTATTCACACTGGAGTGGTATTAATGTTGCGCTGGCCGCAAAGAGTGACTCGAGGGTTAATTGGTTGAGAGATGGTGGTGTGTCAATAATAATGAAATCATATTCTAGGTCGAGCAAATGCTTTTTAAGCTCGCCCTGTTTATTTTCATTTCTAATAAAAACCTCAAGGGCTATAAGGTTTTCACCTCCAGGGATAACGTCATAACCACCAGATGATTTGAGAATAGCGTTTTGGATATGAAGGTTTTGAGCGTAAACCTCAAACAGGGTTTTTTCGTTTTTTGCTGCTCCGGCTGCGGTGCTTGCGTTACCTTGTGGGTCTAAATCAATAAGTAGAACACGCCTTTTAGTTCCGGCTATAGCCGCAGAAAGGTTGACGGCTGTTGTAGTTTTTCCAACACCACCTTTTTGGTTTGCTATTGCGATGGTGTGTCTCATTGTTTGTTAATCTCTAATATATGTCTTTGGGCTTGAGCTAGTTTCTTGGTGTGGGTAGTATAAGAATATTTTGCCATATCTAGCCTATCAACCTCTTTTAATATCACCTCCTTTTTTCCCTTCATTAATAAAAATTTTCCCGTGGTCGTTAGTAGTTGTTCTGACATCTCTATAATGACGCTTGTGCTTGCTAATGCCCTGGCAGTAATGGCGTCAAAGGGGCCAAGATTTTTTATTTTGTTGGTAATGGCGAAATCTACCACTTCTGCGTTTTTTAGCCCTAGGTTTTTAATCGTTTTTTTAATGAAGTAGGCTTTTTTTTTGTTTTTTTCAGACATCAACACCCTTGTCCAAGGCTGGTTGATTGCTATGATTATCCCTGGAAACCCCGCCCCACTACCAATGTCCAATACATACATCCTGTCTTTTGTGTGCTCAAGGATGGTTTCTGAGTCCTGAACATCAAACCTAAAAATATCTGCAGAAGAGTGTCGGCCAACAATGTTATGCGCTGTGCTGAACGCCAAAATTTCTTCAACATATTTGGTGGTTAGTTCTTTTGTTTCTGGGTTGGTGTTAATGGGAGGTTGCCTTGGCTGGTGCTTGGTTTTTTTTGATGGTGATAGAGATGAGGTTGATTGCGGCTGGGGTTACGCCCTCTAGTCGTCCTGCCTGTCCAAGTGTGGAGGGTTGTGCTTTGGTGAGCCTCTCTACAACCTCGTTGGATAAACCTGTGATCATTTTAAAATTTATGTTGTAGGGTATTTTGGTCTCCTCGTGCTTGCGCGCGCTTTCAACCTCTCGCTGTTGTTTGGCAATATACCCTTGGTATTTAATTTCATTTGCCGCTCTCTCAAACATTTTATGGTCCGCGGCCTTTAGTTTAATAGTTTTTTTTATTTCCTCGTGATTAAGGTTGGTTCTTTTTAAGAGGTCGATGGCGGGTGTTGTTTTGTCTTTCTCGGCTATTTTTTGTTTTTTAAGGCTGGTTAAAAATATTTGGTATTTTTGTTCTTGTGTTTGAAATATAGAGTGTGTTTCTGGGTCTACCAACCCCAAATCAAAGCCTTTTTGGGTTAATCTTTGGCGAGCGGTGTCTTGAGACAACATCAACCTAAACTCTGCCCTGCTGGTAAACATTCTATATGGCTCGGTCACACCGTGAAGCGTTAAATCGTCTATAAGAACCCCGATATAGGCTTCGTTTCTTAAAAATACCACCTCTGGTTTTTTAAGGATTTTTTGAGCTGCGTTTATGCCTGCGACCAACCCTTGGGCTGATGCCTCCTCATAACCAGTGGTTCCGTTGATTTGTCCAGCCAGATAAAGGTTTTCAATAAACTTTGTTTCTAGGGTTTGGTGAAGGGCTCTGGGGTCTATAAAATCATATTCGACCGCGTAGCCGTACTCTTCGATTACACAACTTTCAAAGCCTTTAATGGAGTATATAAATTCCTTTTGAATGTGTTTTGGTAGGCTGGTTGAAATTCCGTTGGGGTAAACCAGGTCCTTGGTAAGCCCCTCAGGCTCAACAAATATTTGATGGCTGTCCTTGTCTGCAAATTTATTAACTTTATCTTCAATGGATGGGCAGTATCTAGGGCCTATACCGGAAATTTGGCCAGAGTACATAGCAGAGAGGTGTGTGTTGTTTTTTATAATTTGGTGTGTGTGTGGATTTGTTCTGGTGATGTAGCAAGAAATTTGGGGTAGTTGTTTGGTGGGCGGTTGAAGTAAAGACATTTGGGGTGTGGGTGTTTCACCAGGCTGCTCCTCCATAACACCCAGATCAATGCTTGAGAGTTTAATTCTTGCTGGTGTGCCTGTTTTCAATCGCCCTATAGGTAGTTTAAGTTCATACAGTCTTTTAGAAAGAGGTATAGCGCTCTCATCACCAACACGCCCCCCTTTGGTGTTTTCCTCGCCTGTGTACATAACACCGTTTAAAAAAGTTCCTGTTGTCAGAATAATTTTCTTTGATGTGAGTGTTTTGCTGTGCTTTAAAACGACTCCTGTGGCTTTGTTGTTCTCAATAACAAGATCTATAACCTCATCCTCTACGATTTGAATGGTGGTTGTGTGTAAGATGTCTTGGATTGCTTTTTTGTATTTATCTCTGTCGCACTGAACCCGAAGGGCTTGGACGGCAAAACCTTTTCTAGTGTTTAGGGTTCTGTATTGAATTCCAGATGCGTCTGTTGCTCGGGCCATAATCCCGCCCAAAGCATCAACCTCTCTAACTAAGTGAGATTTACCCAGCCCGCCTATTGCTGGGTTACATGACATCTGGCCTATGGTGTCTTTGGAGAAAGTTACCAAACAACATTTCAAGCCTTGTCGATAGACAGCATGAGCTGCCTCAACACCTGCGTGACCCCCACCTATTACAATTACATCAAACATATATATAAGAATGTTATAACAACAATATACTATTGTTGTTATTATTAAGGGGGTTAATTTCTGTTTATAACCACCTGCAAACCAACCACACCAACAAAAAACAAAGATGACAACCCATGTAGATACCGCCTAATATCCTGTATGCCAATCAGGCATAACTTGTGGACAAATAAACCACAAACTTTAAACACAAAATATCCACAACCCTTCCTATTTACCAATACAAAAATCTTTAAAAATATCACCAAGCAAAGCGTCGGGGTACTTAACACCAAGGAACTCATCAAAACAAGATCTTACCAACCTCAAATCCTCCGCGGCAACATCAATATCTTTTTCCTTCCCAACCTTTTTCCCACAATCTTCAAGGTGAGCAAGGGCAGACCGAAATAATACCAAGTGTCGATCTCTAATTAAATGAGTTTTTTTGGATTCTTGTGACCCCTGTTTTACCAAAGCGAGGATTAAATCCTTGAGGTTTTGAACACCATCGCCTGTTTTTGCGGAGACCGAGCAATCAACCCCCGCCAAAGCCGCCGATTGATCAACCTTATTAAACACCAACAAGTGTTTTTTCTCACCCACAGCAACCAAAAACTTAGGCGCAAGATGCTTGGTGGCTTCATCTAAAACAACCAACACCACATCTGTTGCCTCTAGCTCTGCGTTTGAAAGAGCTATCCCTTGGGCCTCAATAAAATCATCTGTTTCCCTAACCCCAGCCGAGTCAACCAACTCCAAATTAACACTATTATAAAACATTTCAGAGTCAATTAAATCCCTGGTTGTTCCGGGGACGCTAGAAACAAGGGCCCTGTCAAAACCAAGCAACCTATTAAACAATGAGGACTTGCCGCTATTAGGTGGACCAAAAAACAACACCCTGTTTTTATTTAACCGATCAGATGATATAAGCGAAGAATCAATAATTTCCTGCAACCTAAACCTTATATCTTCTAACCTTTGCGCTACACCACCCTCTTTAATAAAATCATACTCCTCGTCAGAGAAATCAATACTCCCCTCAACAAAAACACGAAGCGAATCAACATCATTACCTAACAAAGAAATCATTTCACTTAAGCGACCAGACAGCGCAGCAGAAGACAACCTGGCTCTCTCCCCATCTTCTGAGTGAATTAAATCTGCAATCGCCTCAGCCTCGTTTAGAGAAAGCTTTCCATTCTCATAAGCCCTTTTGGAGAACTCCCCTGGCGCAGCCTCCTCAAAACCAAGGCTTAAAAAAATAGACGCTATTTGGCGAATAACAGGAAGACCGCCATGGCAAAAAATTTCTACAGAATCTTCCCCTGTAAAGCTTTTTGGGTTTTGATAAAAAACAACAGAGCAGCGATCAACAATCTCACCTTCCCAAATAATATCCCGTAAAAACATTTTCCCAAAAGCGTCAATAGGTCGACTTAACACCTGGTTAAATGAGTTTAAACAACCATCACCAGTTGCCCTAAAGATTGCTAAAGCTGATTGGGCGACAGGGGTTGCAAGCGCAAAAATCAAAGTTAAACCTCAGACGAGGGAGCCCCATATTTTTTATACATAGCTCTTTGTTGGACAAGAGATATCCCACTATTTGCCACTGAATACAAAACCAAACCAGATGGCATGATCACAAAAATACCAGCAATCATAATCGGCATAAACTTCATCACCTGCGCTTGTGTTGGATCCATCCCTGGGGGTTGAGGGTTTAGTTTTTGCGTGAGATACATTAACCCCGCAAACAACACAGGTAAAATAAACAAAGGATCTGGTGCCGACAGGTCTTGTATCCAAAAGAAAAACGATTCATGGCGAAGCTCTACACTTTCCCTTAAACAAAAAAAGAAAGAAATAAATACCGGCATTTGTAACAACATTGGAAAACAACCACCCGCTGGATTAATACCCTCTTTTTTATACAAAGCCATCATTTCCGTTCCAAGTTTTGCGCGATCATCTTTATAGCGCTCTTGGATTTCTTTAAGTTTAGGCCCAGCAGTGCGCATTTTTGCCATACTTGAAAAACCTTTGGCTGATATTGGCCAAAATAACAACTTAATTAGAACGGTTAATAAGATAATTGAGATGCCCCAGTTCCCAACATAACTATTAATCATGGTTAACAACATCATCAAGGGTTGTGCGAGGAACCAAAACCAACCCATATCAATGGCTAGTTCTAAATTGGAGGCCCGAGTCATTAGGTCGGTGCGGAGCTTTGGTCCAAGAAACACCCTATGCTCAACACCAGACCGAAGATCAAAGTCCTGTGCCTCCTTAGACATAGCGGCCATCACAAAAACCCCACCACTTTCTTTTGGGGGGATTACTGTTAGGGTTTGCTCTCTGTCGCTGGGAGTTAAAATAGCAGCCATAAAATATTTCTGAATAAACGCAACCCACCCACCCTTTTGAACAAACTCTTTTCTTTCATCTATACCCTGAAACCTAAAATGAATATAAGGATCATCTGGGGTGTTAAAAGCAACACCAGTATATGAACTGTTTTCAAAAAAACCTGTTCTTGCATCCAAAGGCTTCCCCTCAGTTCTATACATAGCGATATATGGTGTAAGGGTTTCTCCTGAAGCGCTTCCAACAAAACGGTCCTTAATTAAAAGCTCATAATCACCCTCTTTTAATGTGATGGTTTTGGAGATTAACCCATCCAAAGAGAGCAGCTCAACATAATCAACACCAGCTTCCACAACTGTAAAAACATGATCATTTCCAGCAAAACCACTGTTTAAATAAAACTTAAAACCAGCATCATCAAAACCAAATAAACGAACACCCAAAGAGTCCTTGTTGTTCAAATAAGTGTGTTCTTTTAAACGGGCCTCCCAAACTTTTCCAGTAGAAGGGCTGATTTTAACAAGTATTTTCTCATTTTGGATTTCTATAAAACCTGCGCTTTCATCCGGTGGATTAACAGTAGCAACCTCTATACGTTCTATAAAAGCAGCCTCTACAAGTTCTTTTTTTCTTTCAGAGTCTTGGCCCCATGATAAAAACAACATGTATGCAAAAGCTATGACAAGCGCAATATATAAATATCTAAAATTCATTTTTTTACCTCGTCGACCCCACCACTGGACCAGGGACCACATTTTAAAATTCTAACCATCGCATAAAACCCACCAACCAAAGAGCCATGTATCTCAATGCTCTCTTTGGCATATGTTGAACACGTAGGCTCAAACCTACAATTTTGTCCCAACAAAAAACTTAAATATTTCTGATAAAAACTAATTATATATAGCAAACACTTTTTCATGTTAGTTAATCACAAACACTCCGGTGGTTTTTTAAAACCCACTAAGTGTGGGTGACTAATATTCTTAATATCTTTAAAACCAAGCTCAAAGAACCCCTTCCTAACAACAACAACAAAACCAGGGCCCAAACCATACTCTCTAAAAATCTCTCTCACCCATCTTTTTGCTTTATTCCGCGTTACCGCCAAAGGATAATCTTTTTTCCTGATGATGATTTTTATTTTTTGTTCAAGGACAGCGGAATCAAAGTAAATTGATACCTCGTTGGAGTGAAAAATTTTTTTAGAAATAGCGAGGCCTAGACTATTATGCTGATAAAACCTTGCGACCTTTTTTTCTTCTACTAGCTAAAACAGCTCTACCGGCTTTGGTTGCCATTCTAGATCTAAACCCATGGGTTCTTTTTCTTTTTAGCGTGCTGGGTTGAAATGTTCTTTTCATAGTAACTCAAAAATTTAGGCGTGAATTATAGAAGCATATGGAGTGAATTGGAAGAAAAAAAACCCAAAAAATAAATTAACATATATACACAAGTTATCCACAGAAAATACATATGCTTATCCTGTAGATATCTTGTTAGTTTTTGTTAGACTAAACTCTCTATTGGAGGTCTGTGAATTGAAATTTTGGTCGGAATGCACTCAAAAACTTGAAGCTAAGTTGTCACAAGAAGAGTTTAACACATGGATTAAACCCCTAACAGCAGATATTAATAACAACAACCTAGAAATTAGCGCCCCAAATGATTTTGTATTGACCTATGTGCGAGATAATTTAGGCCAAATTATTGAAAACTTAGTAAACACCACAGATCAGTCTCTAAACGTAAAATTTAAAACACTTGATAAGTCAACTTTTGTCGAGAAATTAAATGTCACAGAGGAAAACACCCCCGGACTAGTTAAAACCTTTACTTTTGATACCTTTGTAGAAGGCAAATCTAACCACATGGCTTTGGCTGCAGCTAAACAAGTGGCTGGAAACCCAACTGGTGACTATAACCCTCTTTTTATATACGGGGGTGTTGGCCTGGGTAAAACCCACTTAATGCATGCTGTGGGCAATCATATACTCAATACCAATAAATCAAAACGCATCGTTTATGTGCATTCGGAAAAATTTGTTACTGATATGGTTAAAGCCCTTCAGTTGGGTGCTATGAGCGAGTTTAAAGAGTTTTATCGTAACGCAGACGCCCTTTTAATTGATGATATCCAGTTTTTTGCTGGTAAAGAGCAGTCCCAAGAGGAGTTTTTTCATACATTTAATGCGCTTTTAGATAGAAATCATCAAATGATTTTAACTTGTGATAAGTACCCAAAAGAGATAGACGGTCTTGAGGAGCGCTTAAAATCAAGATTGGGGTGGGGGCTACCTGTTATTATTGAACCACCAGAGCTAGAAACCCGTGCAGCTGTTCTTTTAAGCAAAGCTAACTCCATGGGAGTAACCCTTCCAAATGATTGTGCTATTTATATTGCTCAAAGAATTCGCTCCAACATCAGAGAGCTTGAGGGCGCCTTAAAAAGAGTGGTTGCAAACTCTCGTTTTTCAAACCAGGAAATAGATATACCTTTTGTAAAAGAATCTTTAAAAGACCTTTTTGTAATCTCAGCAAAAATGGTTAGCATCGACAATATTCAAAAAACGGTTGCTGAGTATTACAATATTAAACTTTCAGATATCTTATCTAAAAGAAGAAGCAGATCCATCACTCGACCAAGACAGCTTGCGATGGCTCTAACCAAAGAACTAACAACCCACAGTTTGCCAGAAATTGGTGAGGCATTTAATGGTCGAGATCACACAACCGTTCTTCATGCTTGTGGAAAAATAAAGGAGTTAAGAAGGGAAATTCCTTCGCTCGAAGAAGACTATAGAAACTTAAACAGGACGCTAACAAATTAAATGGAAATCTCAGTAAAAAAAGAAGATATTGTGTCCGCTCTTTCTACAACATTGGGCGTAGTTGAAAAAAGACAAACGCTACCCATTTTGGCCAATATTTTATTTGAGGTGGATGAAAATTCTTTTAAATTAACTGCGACAGATTTGGAGTCCGAGGTTACAACTAGAGGGCCATTATCTAGCATTCAATCCGCCGGAAAAACCACAACATCTGCAAAAAAGCTTAATGAATTATGTAGATTAATTCCTGATGGCGAGGATATAAATTTATCCTTAATAGGCGATAAGTTGAACCTTAAAACAAAGAATGGTAAGTACTCACTATCAACCTTGCCCAGTGCAGACTTTCCTATTTTTGATATTGATTCTGGAGACTCACCATTAATTATTCCAGCCAAAGAGCTTAGAGAGCTTATTACAAACACCTCATTTGCGATGGGCAATCAAGATTGGAGGCACTATCTCAACGGCCTTTTTCTTTCGATTGACGGCGGCCAAATTACAGCAGTAACGACCGATGCTCATAGGCTTGCCGTTGCTAACCTTGCAATCAATTCTGAGCATACTTTTTCTGGCATTGTTCCGAGAAAATCTATCAACGAAATTGCAAAATTTCTATCAGATCAAGATGGAGATGCTGAGTTAAAAATCAATTCTGCTTCGTTAGAATTAGTGGTTGGTAATTTAGTTTTTAAGAGCAAATTAATCGATGGAAAATTTCCTGATTATCAACAAGTTATTCCATCTGGAGAAAGCTCAGTTCTTGAAATTAATGTAAAAGATTTTTCAGATACTTTAAGTCGCGTTTCAGTTTTGTCGAGTGAAAAATATAAAGGCATCAGGTTAATTACATCACCAGACGGCGTAAGAATTTCTGCCAACAATCCAGAACAAGAAGAAGCAGAGGAATTTTTTCCAGCACTATACTCAGGACAAGAATTAGATATAGCATTCAATGTAACCTACCTTCAAGAAATTATGGCTCACTTGAAAACAGAAACCTGTCATATCAATTTTTTTGGTTCCGATAAAAGCTGCCTATTAACACCCCCTAATAGCGATAGCCCAAAATATGTTGTAATGCCACTCCTTATTTAGGTTTGTGGCCTTTTCAAATATAGAGCTAAGAAACTTTCGCTGCTTTGAAAAACTTTCTTTAGACTTATCTCCAAAAACTACGTTTTTATACGGCAAAAATGGTTGTGGCAAAACCTCAATCTTAGAGTCAATATTTGTTGCAAGTTCCGGCAGATCATTTCGCACCTCTAATTTAGAATCTCTTATCAAAGAGGGCGCAGAGGCTTTTTCTATAAGGGCTTACGATGACTTACATGGCTCTATATTAGAAATTAAAAAACAAAGAAAACACTCTATTAATATTAAAATTAATGACTCAAAGGTAACGGCTAGCGAGCTAGTTAGAGCCTTTCCATCTTTTTCTATAGATAGTAAAACCTTTTTTTATAATGATAATGCTCCAGAGTACAGAAGAAAGCATATAGATAGAGGTTTATTTGTTGCGTCGCCAGAATATGCAAAAAACTGGTTTGGTTATTTCCGGGCACTCAAGCAGCGTAATTCCGCCCTAAAACAAGGATCTATATCCCAGGCAAGAGCATATGACCATCAACTGGTAACTCATGGAGAGCGGTTAAATCACCTGAGACGCTCTTTAATTCAGGATACTAATACTGTCTTTTCAGAATTAATCACAAGCCTGTTAACTGAAAGCACAAGAGCGAAGATTTTTTCAGAGGTTTCAGTAAATCTATTCCCAGGATTTGATGACAAGGAGGGGCTGCAAAGCGAGCTATTAAAAACCAATATAAATGATCTTAGAAGAAAGTCTACAACTAAAGGACCCCATAAAGCAGATATTATATTTGATAGTAAGGGCTCACTTATAAAAGATATTTTCTCTCGAGGCGAGCAGAAACTACTATCAATTCTTTGGTCTATTTCACAAAATATAATGTTGGGGCGCGTATATAATTTACAACCCATTCTGTTGCTTGATGATCTCTCCTCAGAACTAGATTCAGAAATGCTAGAGTGTTTCTTGCCAGCCTTGAAACATATTGAAAATCGTTTTATTTTTTCAAACATTGTTGATCTTTTTGGTAGTAAAATAGATGAAAGCAACGAAAAATTGAAAAAGTTCCACGTGGAACAAAGACCACAATAAATATGCCAAAAAAGAAATCCGACGAAACAACATACGATTCATCAAATATTCAGGTTCTCAAGGGTTTAGAGGCTGTTAAAAAAAGACCAGGGATGTATATCGGCGATACAGATGATGGGTCAGGTCTCCACCATATGATTTTTGAGGTAGTAGATAATTGTATAGATGAGGCAATGGCTGGCCATTGCTCAAAGATTGATATTATTATTAACAAAGATGACTCTATTACCGTAAAAGACAATGGCAGGGGAATTCCGGTGGACGTGCATAAAGGCGAAGGAGTTCCAGCGGCTGAGCTAATTATGACAACACTGCATTCAGGCGGAAAGTTTGATGACAACTCCTACAAAGTTTCTGGCGGATTGCATGGGGTTGGGGTATCGGTAGTAAATGCGCTATCTAAAGAGCTTACCCTAACGATATGTCGAGACGGAGGAATGTACCAACAAAAGTATAGCGAGGGCATGGCCACCACTAAATTAAAAAAAATTAAAGCCTCAACAGAGACAGGGACTGAAATTACATTTAAAGCTTCTGATAAAATATTTACATCCATCAACTTTGAAGTAGAAAGAGTAAATAAAAGGATTCAAGAGCTTTCATTCCTTAATGCTGGTGTCAGCATCGAGGTGACAGATGCGAGAACCGGTAAGTCTAAGAAATTTCAAAACTCAGGCGGCGTAACAAGTTATGTTGATTTTCTTCGTGGTCGAAAGACCGCTTTATGCCAAACTATTCTATGTGAAGGGGGTCAAGACGGCATTACTGTTGAAGTAGCAATGCAATGGAATGATTCATACAATGAAAGCGTCTTGTGTTATACAAACAACATCCCACAAAAAGATGGTGGGACCCATCTATCTGGCTTTAGAGCAAGTTTAACAAGAGTTTTAAAGACTTATATTAAAAAAGAAGAGCTAAGCAAGAACTCTCCTGTTGAATTAATGGGAGAGGATGTTCGCGAGGGATTAATTGCTGTAATCTCTGTCAAGGTTCCAGATCCTAAATTTTCATCACAAACAAAAGAAAAACTTGTATCCTCAGAGGTTGAGGGTGTTGTTAGCTCGGTTCTAAGCAAAGGCCTGAATGAGTTTTTAATAGAAAACCCAAAAGAAGCAATGGCACTGCTCGCAAAAGTTTCTGAGGCAGCGATGGCAAGAGAGGCAGCAAGAAAGGCTAGAGAAATGACCAGAAGAAAAGGGGTTTTAGAGTTAGCCGGCCTCCCAGGTAAGCTTTCGGATTGCCAAGAAAAAGATCCCGCGCTTTCAGAAATTTATCTTGTTGAGGGAGACTCTGCTGGTGGCTCGGCCAAACAAGGCAGGAACAGAAAGTATCAAGCAATTCTTCCTCTAAAAGGAAAAATATTAAATGTGCAAAAAGCAAGAATAGACAAAGTTCTCTCATCTGCTGAAATTGGCAACATGGTCAAAGCTTTTGGTTGCGGCATCGGCACTGAAGACTTTAATATTGAGAAGCTCAGATATCATAGAATTATTATCATGACGGATGCTGATGTCGATGGATCTCACATTAGAACCTTGATATTAACTTTTTTCTACCAACAGTATTTTGATATTATTGAGAACGGGCACATTTATATTGCCATGCCCCCTCTATATAAAATTACTAAAGGTAAATCTTCTGTTTATGCTTTTGATGAGGCTGAGAAAGAGAAGGCTGTTAAGGAGTTCTCAAAGTCTGGCTCTAAAGGGATAGATATTCAAAGGTACAAAGGTCTTGGGGAGATGAACCCAGATCAGCTATGGGAAACTACCATGGATCCAGAGCAAAGAACAATGATGCGTGTAGATATTGCTGATGCCCAAGATGCCACAGATATGTTTGAAACGCTCATGGGAGACGATGTTGAGCCTAGACGAGAGTTTATAGAGCAAAACCCTCTCTCAGTAGCAAGCTTAGATATCTAGCCTATCTTGTTATAAGTTTTGGCAACCCATCGTTACGCTTGCTGAGTAATTTTTTTTGAGTCTGACCCTCTAATTGGCGGCCCAATTATAATTGATATATTTCCAGATTTTTTTGCCAAAGAGCGGTTTTGCCAATACTTCCCTGAGTTATGGCAAATAGGTATCACAGGAATGCTCTCCTTAGCTTCTAATACCCCACCTATTCATAAACCTTCCTACCCCTTGTTCTGGAGCCCTTCTAGTTCCTTCGGGAAAAAGCAATATAACGTAACCCTCTCTAATTCTTTCTGCCCCAATAGAAATTACTCTTTTAAGACTGGTATATTTTTCCTATCTGTTAATCGAGATAAGGCCTAATCTTGAAATAGCTAAGCCAAAAAAAGGGATATACAGGATTTTTAATAATACCAGTATATTTAATACCCAAAACCTACTAATTTTTTGCAAGTCTTGCACAGAGATAAAGAAAGAGCTTAGTATAATAGCAATTGATATGGCTATTAGGCTTATAAAAAAAATAAAATAGAATAATAGGGTTTTAAGTAATAATTATCTAAAAATAAAAGGACATATGTCTAGTTTATAATTAAGTCCTCAAGGTAGCTACCAAGCTCTGAAATTTTTATTCTACTTTGCTCCATTGTGTCCCTATCACGGATAGTCACCGAATCGTCATCTAATGTCTCAAAGTCTACTGTAATGCATAATGGCGTCCCAATTTCATCGTGTCGCCTGTAGCTTTTTCCTATATTTCCAGAATTTTCAAATAGGATTCTACCTAACCTCAATTTTTGTAGCTCTTTTTTTATATCTGAGGCAATTCTAACTAAACCCTCATGATTTTTTTTCAAAGGTATTACCGCAGCTTTAATTGGTGAAAGATGTGGTTTAAGGGCTAATACAGTCCTACTGTTGCCCTCGCCTAGGTCTTCAACTTTATATGCTTCATTTAAAATAGCCAGAACACCCCTGTCGACACCTGCAGATGGCTCAATTACGTAAGGGACAGTCCATTTTTTTGTCTCTTGGTCTTGGATAGCCAGCCTTGCATTTGACTCATTGTTTTCTTTCACAATGGATTTAATATCTAATTCTTCCTGGTTCTTGCTATGAGACCCCAGATCAAAATCAGTTCTATTGGCTATGCCCTCTAGCTCCTCAAGGCCATGAGGAAATTTATACATTATATCAACCGTTGCTTTGGAGTAATGCGCAAGCTCATCACTAGGAACGTTATAAAGCTCTAAACTATCTCTTTCGACCCCTTGCTCTGACCACCACTCAAGCCGGGCTTCAACCCATAACTTATGCCAGTCTTCATCCGTGCCAGGCTTTACAAAAAACTCTAATTCCATTTGCTCAAACTCTCGTACTCTAAAAATAAAATTTCTTGGAGTAATCTCATTTCTAAAGGCTTTGCCTATCTGAGCAATTCCAAATGGCAGATGTTTAGATGTTGAGTCCACAACATTTTTAAAGTTTGTGAAGATATGCTGCGCTGTTTCTGGCCTAAGGTATGCAAATGATTCACCATCTTCAACTGGACCAACAGCCGTCTTAAACATAAGGTTAAAGGGGCGGGGGTCTGTTAAATCTTTTGAGCCACAGGCTGGGCAATTAGCCGACTTTAATTGATCTGCTCTCCACCTAGACTTACATTCTTTGCAGTCAACCAAGGGGTCGGTAAAGGTATCCTCATGACCTGAATAATTCAGAACGCTGGGTTTTGTTAGTATCGCAGCATCAAGCCCTTCCACATCATCTCTATCAAAGACCATGGATCTCCACCAAGATTGTTTGAGATTATTTTTTAACTCAACGCCTAGGGGACCATAGTCATAGAGCCCTTGTAAGCCACCATAAATTTCATTTGATTGGAATATAAAGCCCCGTCTCTTGCACAATGCTACGAGCTCTTCCATGGTTTTTGCTGTCAAAATAAACACCCTTTATTTTTGTGGATAGAAAAATACATTATGCAGTTTTTTTAATTCAATCTATAGAGCTTTTATTCATGTCTGATCTTATAAGCGTATAAAATATAATAAACAGTAACAAAAAAAATAGTACAAAAGAAACAATGAAATTAATTTTTTATATTTTTACAATCTTTCCGCTTAAAGCAGCCTTTGCGACCTTTAACTTATTGCCCAAGCTTTTAATGATGACCCACCCATCATTTAACGTAACCAAAATAAATCTTTCCATTGCATTTCCTGAGCTTTCGGAAAGCGAGTTAATTTCACTCTCAATTGATAGTATTCGCGAAACACTTAAAAGTTTTTATGAGACTTTATATGTTTGGTCTAGATCTGCAAACAAAATTATTCAGCATACAAAAAAAATTAACAATAGATTTTTATTTTCAGCCGAAGAAAATTATCAAGGGTTAATTATTTTTGCACTCCACAACAGAAGTATTGATTTCATGTTGCGGTGGATTTCAACCCAGCGCAGCCACACTTCCCTGTATAAAACCATTAAATCAAAACAAGTGAATCAGTTTGTTAAAGCATTTAGAGAAGAGGGCGGAAATACTCTTGCGCCCACTGGTATAGGTGGCGTGAAGACCATTATTAACGCTTTAAACAATAACCAAATGACATGCATGGCCTCTGATCAGGTGCCTGCTGATGGCTTGGGAAAATACTCAATTTTTTTTGGACATGAGTGCTATTCCTTCTCTTTGGCCCCATCCTTGGCTAAAAAAACAAACAAGCCAATTTTAATGACATCTTTAAGTTATGACGCAGCACTTGGCCACATCATGAGTTTTAGAAAACCAGATCAAAAGATTTACGGGGAAGATGGTGTAGATATTATGAATAGAGAGATGGAGCTTGAGATAAGAAAATGCCCTAAGGAGTACTCTTGGGAGTATAAAAAATTTAGAAAGTTAACCAATAAATCTCAGAATATATATAAGGCCTAGCGCCTCCAAAAAGCTGGAGTAAAAAGCACCAATAAAGTAAAGATTTCAAGTCTGCCTAAAATCATTGCAAAACAAAGAATTAATTTTCCTATACCTGTAACTGCCGAATAGTTATTCGAGACTTCTCCAAGCCCAGGACCAAGATTATTTAAACACGCACCCACTGCAGAAAAAGCTGATTCAAAATCCATTCCTGTGCCCAGCAATGCCATCAGCAAAAACATAAAGATAAATACATATATAGAGAAGAAACCCCAAACTTTTTCAGCAATTTTTGAGTCTATGACTTTGGTACCAATTTTAGAGGCAAGAATAGCGTTTGGGTGAATGGTTTTAATTATTTCTTTGTATGCCTGATTGATCATGATAAGCACTCGCCATGCTTTAATTCCCCCGCCAACTGATTGCGAGCATGCCCCCATAAAGGCTCCTACAAGAAGTAAGTAGGGCAAGAAACCCGGCCATAATGAAAAATCTTCAGTCGTAAAGCCAGATGTTGTGATAATAGAAACCGTGTGAAAAATAGCTGTGCTGGCTGTAGAATAAAAGCCCTTATAAGAAGAGTCGCTAAAAAATAAAACAATAAAAGAGATGGTAATTACCAGCGCAACCACTGATAGAAAGAATTTAAACTCTGAATCATAAAAGTACTTAAGCGGCTTGCCCCCAAAAATAGCAGCATAATGCACGGTAAAAGAAGCGGCAGACAACAACATAAAAATAATACAGATACTTTCAACAAAACGACTATTAAAAAACCCAATACTTTCATCATGAGTAGAGAAGCCGCCGCCTGCTACAGTGCTCAAGCTGTGCGCAATCGCATCAAATGCTGTCATTCCAGATAGCCCATATAAAAGAGCGCAAACCAAGGTTAGCCCTACGTAAATTTTCCATAATGCCTGGGCGCTATCTGCAATCCGTGGTGTTAGCTTGTGATTTCCATGGCTTCCAGGAAGCTCCATCTTATATAGCTGACCCCCCCCAATACCAAGAGCCGGCATAACAGCTACAGCTAAAACAATTAGACCCATTCCCCCTATCCACTGCAAAAGCTGTCTATAGAGTAAAAGAGATTTTGGCATATCGTCTAAACCAACAATGCTTGTTGCGCCAGTTGTTGTAATCCCTGATACTGACTCAAAAAGCGCTGCCGTTAAATCTAATCCAAAAAAATAAAATGGAATGGAGCCTACAATCGCAAGGACCACCCAAAACATTGTTGTAATAATAAATCCATCAGAAATATTGAGAGGAAGATTCTCTTTGCGTGAGGACACCCACATCAAACCACCCAACAGAAATGAAAATAAAAATGAATATAGAAAAACTGCACCACCAGCCTCTTGATAGATTGCTGTTATTGCCAGTGGAGGCAAAAAAGAAATACTAAATATGGCCAGCAAAATCCCAAGTAGGTTAAAAATAGATCTAAAGTTCATTAATCTTTTAGAAATAGATTATGTATTTGTTCTTTGTTTGTTTTTCCCAAGATAAATACAATTATTCTATCTCCTAAACTCAACAACAACTCTTCTGAACCCATAAATGTTTTATTGCCTCTTGTGACTGCAGCAACTACACAGTTTTCAGGAAGGGGTATGTCAGAAATAGGCTTGCCTAAATACGCATTGGTAAATTTATTTTTATGAATTATCCCCTCCATTGCCTCTGCACCACTTACCATTTTAAATATTACGTCCTGAGGAACATCCCCCTCTGCCAAGTGCTGCAAAACCATAGAGACAGTAACGCGCTGAGGAGAAAGAGCAATATCTACAAAATTTTTCGGCAATATATTGATATAGGTGTAGTTATTTACAAGAATAATTGTTTTTTTAGCCCCAAGCTTCTTTGCTAGAAAAGCAGACATAATATTTGTTTCATCATCATTGGTTAAAGCACAAAAAACATCTATATTTTCAATATTCTCACTTTTTAATAACTCTTCATCTGAACCGCCACCATTTAAGACAATTGTCCGATTTAGCTCCCTAGATAGCATTTCACACCTGTTTCGATCAGGATCTATGATTTTAATTTTATAGTCATCTTCCAAAGTTTTTGCTAAAGCAAAACCAATTTTCCCGCCCCCAATGATCATAATCCTAGAAGAAGAAGAATCTTGTAAACGCATTTCTTGAACAACAGCATCAATATCCTTTTCAGCTGCAACAAAATATAGCTCATCATTTTCTTTAATAATTGTTTTACCTTCAGGAATAAAAGGTTTCCCCTTTCTAAAAATAGCTGGAACGTAGGTATCAATTTCTGGCATATCGCTTTTAATACTTTTAAGAGCTCTGTTAACCAACATACCGTCTCTCTTTGCTTTTACCGAAACAACTTTCAAAGCACCATTTGCAAAAGTTTCAATCTGTTCTGCGCCTGGATGTTTTATCAAATCAACCAAGTGATTCGTAACCTCATTTTCAGGACCAATGGCTATATCAATACTATCTTTGCCGAAGGCGTCGAGAGAATCTAGATAAGATGCGTCAGATAACCTGCAAATTGTTTTCTTAACTTTAAATTTAGTTTTTGCAATTTGACAAGCCGTAATATTGCACTCATCACTGTTGGTAACCGCAAGAACGATTGTATCTTTATCAGCGCCCGCGCTTTCTAATATATGAGGATGAGATGCATAACCGATGATCGTTGCTAAGTCACAGTCTTCCTGAAGCTTTAAAAGCCTATCTTTATTTAAATCAACAATACTAACGTCATAGCTTTCTTTTGATAAAGTTTTTGCAAGGCTGCTGCCAACCCTGCCAGCCCCCAGTATTAAGATTTTCATAAGTATAAATTAAACCCCTTTTTAAATAATTGGAAGAATTCGCCTGACTTATTTAATTTGCAAAAAAATCAGCATAAGAATTTGCCGCATCTGACGCGGTGATGATGTTCTTGCCAGGAAATTGTAAGCGAGTAATTACTATCGATGAATCAATAGTTTTAACAATTATCCCATCTTTACAAAAAGTAAAATTATCACTTATATCTTCTTCAATCTGCGGGGCTTGGACAGCCATTCCATGTATTTTTATGTCTATACCATTCCTGTGAAAAAATAATCCTGGCCAGCCATTCAGGGCTTTAAATTTTCTAAAGATATGTTCAGCTTCTTCTTCTAAGAAAGCAACCATACCTGAGGCCTTGGTAATTTTATTACAGTATGTTGCAGAGTCATGATCTTGCTCTAGTGGTTTTTGGCTAGAATTAAAAATAGCTAACAATGATTTAAATAATATTTTATTGCATAGGGCGACGAGCTGATTTTCTAAATCAATTCTATTGGATAGGTGGGAGATTTCATGATCATGGAAGGAGTAAACAGGACCCTCATCAAGGCCGCTTGTCATTTTCATAATTGAAATGCCTGTTTTTTTATCTCCGTTAAGCAAACAAGACTGGATGGGAGAGGCTCCTCTATATTTTGGCAGGAGAGAAAAATGAATGTTAATGGGTGCGACCATGGGGTGCTCGAGCAACCAAGTAGGTAAAATTTTTCCATACGCTGATACAACCAAGAAATCATAGTCAATCAGCAAGATGGTTTCTTTAAAATCTTCATCTATACTTTTAGGGTTATATAAAGGAACTCCTAGTTTTATAGCCTCAGCAGATACTGCGGACGGCTCGTTTTGGCCGCCTCTTTTTGAGCGTTTGTCAGGCTGGCTAATAACGCCAACGATTTCACACTCCTGTACTGCTAAGTTTTTTAGTATTTGAGCAGCCGAGCCTGGCGAGCCAGCAAATAAAATTCTCATATTTATTAAATTCTTTTAAATTCGGTTAAATTCTTTTATTTTGTAGCCTTCCTCCGAATTCTATCCCTTTTAAGTGGTGAGAGGTAATCAACCATTAACTTTCCTTCCAGGTGGTCAATTTCATGCTGTATGCAAACAGTTAGAAGCCCCGAAGGCTCTTCTTCGTGGTGCTGACCTGTAATATCCTGCCAAGTTAAGAAAATGCTATCTGGCCTAGTAATTTCTTCTATTACCCCAGGAACAGATAAACACCCTTCGCTAAATGAAAGCAGACTTTTGTCGTTTAAAATTTTAAACTCAGGGTTAATAAAAATTAACGGCTCATTTCTATCGTCTGATACGTCAATTACTATAATTCTTTCGTGAAAATCTACCTGTGTTGCTGCTAAACCAATTCCATTTTCTGCATACATGGTCTCAAGCATATCTGAAGTAAGATTTTCTAGACTTTTGTCGAATATTGTCACCCTAGCAGCTACCTTTCTTAGCCGAGGATCCGGGAATGTTAAAATATTTAGCTTTGCCATAATACACATTATAATTACATTATCTATAATCAACACCTGTTAGTGATTAATTTTTTATATTTTTAAGGAGTAACAAAATATGTCTACGCAATCTTCCGTTTCAATCTTTATGGGCTCTAAGTCTGACCTACCAATCGTACAATCTGCAGCAGACACGCTGAAAGAATTTAATATTCCTTTTAATATGTATATTCTTTCAGCGCACCGAACACCTGAAGCGGTTGTGAAAACGATTAAGGAATCAGAAAGTAATGGAGTAAAAGTATTTATAGCAGCGGCTGGCATGGCCGCTCATTTAGCTGGAGCAATTGCTGCCCAAACTTCAAAGCCAGTTCTGGGCATTCCATTAGCTGGTGGAGACCTTGATGGAATGGATGCATTGCTTGCAACTGTCCAAATGCCTAAGGGCGTTCCAGTTGCAACTTTTGCAATTGGCAAATCTGGTGCTATTAATGCTGCCATTTTCGCGGTTCAAATCCTAGGGACGCATGATGACGATATAGCGAATAAATTATCTGCTTATAAAACTAAAATGCATGACGACGTTTTGAGTGCAAATGAGTCCATTCAGTAATATTCAATTTGAAAAAATTTATTGCCCCAGAGGACGCATCAGATTGGCTTAAAGATGGCAAAATTTTAATCCACCCAACCGAGGGGATTTGGGGTATAGGGTGCGCAGCATTTAACAAAACCGCAGTGAATAAAATTGTTAAGTTGAAGCAAAGATCTTATTCTAAATCTTTTATAATATTAGCTAGATCAGCAGACCAAGCAATTAATTATTTTGATGGCATATCATCACAACAAGCAGACTACTTAAACAAGGTTTGGCCTGGACATTTAACAGCTGTAATGAGTGCCAAGGATAGCATTCCATCTCACCTAAAAGCTTTAGATAAAACAATTGCAGTGAGAGTGAGTAATCACTTACATATTATGAGTTTACTAGATTGTTTTGGAGGGCCAATGGTCTCTACTTCTGCTAATATTAGCAACACACAGACCCCAATAGACATAGAGGAAATTATGAAAATTTTCTCAGATAATGATGTGGCGGTGTATGCTCATGAGAACGGCGAAGCAATAAAACCTTCCACAATAATTGATATTAGAACCATGGAATTTATACGTGAATAGACTTGATCGTGATAATTTAAATGCCATAGAATTTTGCTTTGAGGGCATTCAAAAAAATATTCTAGATAAGCTGAAAGTAGTTAATGATTCTCAGTGCAATGTAGTTGTTGATAAATGGAAAAGAGAGCAAGGCGGCGGTGGCAAATCAATCTCCCTTGAGGGAAAAATTATTGAAAAAGCCGCGGTTAATTTTTCATCTATTTCTGGAAAAAAACTTCCCAGCTCTTCAATAGCCACCTCTACCAAAATCAATACATCATCTGGGTTTCATGCAGTTGGCGTTTCAGTTATCTCTCATCCACACAATCCATTTTGCCCAACAAGCCACATGAACGTAAGAATTTTTTTAGAGGTTGGGAAGAACCAAGTGATAAAAAACTGGTGGATCGGAGGAGGCTTTGACCTAACGCCTTACCACCCCTCCACAATTGATGCCTCAACCTGGCACAATGCTGCCAAGGATACCTGCGATCAATTTAGCAAAACTTTTCATAAAAAATTTGCGTCACAATGTGATAATTACTTTTATCTTCCTCATAGAAAAGAAAAAAGAGGCATTGGCGGCATATTTTTTGATCAACTACGACACAAAAGCATTGAACACAGCCTTGATCTTCTTGAGAAGATTTCAAAAACTTACATAGATACATACCAAGCCATTATCAATAATCATAAAAAAGACAAATTTTCTCAGGATGATAGAGATTTTCAGCTTTATAGAAGGGGGAGATACGTTGAATTTAACCTTTTATTTGATCGCGGTACAAAATTTGGTATTGAGTCTAATGGGCGTGTTGAATCTATCCTGGCCTCACTGCCACCCTCGGTTAATTGGCCTTTTAAGCTCTCAACCAGCATTAAGGCACAAGAAAAGAGGCTATTAAGGTTTTTAAATAATAATTGGGATCAACATATTTAAATAATGACTATTTTTAAGTTGGGAGTTGTTGGGCAGCCCATTAAACACTCTTTATCACCAATTATTCATCAAGAATTTTCTATAAGGACCGGAATTCAGCTGCAATATGAAGCATATGAAGTGCCACCAGAAGGACTAGATAGCTTTATTACAAATTTCTTTAAAGACGGTGGCCACGGTTTAAATATTACATTGCCTCACAAAAAAGCCTGTATTGCTTCGGCACATGTTTTATCAAAGGATGTAGAGCTACTATCTGCAGCCAATACTCTCACAGGGCAAGAAGGCGGCAAAAAAATTGTTGCAAACTCCACAGATGGCCCTGGGTTTATTAGGGATTGTGAGGATAAGAATATCCAGATATTTAATAAAAATATTATAATTTTGGGAGCAGGAGGCGCATCACAGAGCATCATCCCTTCTATAGCTAAGTTGGGACCAGCAAAGCTCCTTGTTGATAATAGAACTAAAAACAAAACTAACTCCCTATTTAACCAGTTTCCTGAAATCCCCCTTTTAGACCTTGATAACTTTAACGGCCCAATTGACATGGTAATAAACGCGACATCAGCCGGATTAGCAGGTTCATTTGACTGGGATATTGTTCGCGGACTAGACAAAGAAACTATATTCTATGATCTGAGTTACGGGCCATCAGAAACACCATTTTTACAATGGGCTTCTTCATACTCTACTCATAAATTTGATGGAATAGGGATGCTTATTTTTCAAGCCGCATATTCTTTTGAGCTTTGGTTTAATATAGCGCCACCCACAGAGAATATTCAAGAAATCCTTTTTAAAAATAATGACTAAAAATTTTATTCGCTTTATTGCTGGTGCTGTTTGCCCAAGCTGTAAAGAAATTGATAAAATTGCTATTAGCGCAGATGATCAGATGATTTATTGTTTGAGTTGCGATTTCAAAGAATTGCGCCCTAGTTCCATTAAAAATGCTAGTGCAAATACTAACACCCCAAAGGCCTTCAAGCTAGATGATTTCAGGGATTAAAATTCGTAGATTTTAAAGAGTTTTGAAGTTATTATAGCCGCACAAAAACTGCTACATAGAAATCTTAATAATTATAAAAGACTTCTAATAAACATAATTTTTAATTAT
>ERZ890510.499-NODE-499-length-30796-cov-7.169058_pt1 | contig 30796 bp, 30 predicted proteins | sample MGYA00521265_ERZ890510 | MGnify/ENA primary metagenome ERZ890510 (study PRJEB32303, sample SAMEA104408624) | aquatic metagenome | biome: Brackish water; feature: Chemocline; material: water | place: Baltic Sea | collected 2014-10-26T21:54:00 | depth 110 m ... | reverse complement strand
TGGCGGCCAGCGTCTCGAACATCTTCAGCGCCACGCCGGAATGGCTGCGCATGCCGACGCCGATCACCGAGACCTTGGAGACGTTGAGGTCGGACTTGACCTCGGCGAACTTGAGATCGGCCTTGGCCTGCTCGAGCCGCTGCACCGCATGGGCGAGGTCGGCCTTCGGCACCGTGAAGGTGATGTCGGTCGAGCTGCCGTCGAGCGAGACGTTCTGCACGATCATGTCGACGTTGATGTTGGCGGCGGCCAGCGGGCCGAAGATCGCCGCCGCGACACCGGGCCGGTCGGGCACGTGGGTCACCGTGACCTTGGCCTCGTCCTTGGCGAAGGCGATGCCGCTCACGACGGATTTCTCGAGTCCCTGGGCCATGATCTCTTCCTCGTCCACAACCAGCGTGCCGGGCAGGTCGCTGCCGAGCGCCTCGTCGAACGACGACAGCACCTGCACCCGCACATGATGATTCATCGCCAGCTCGACGGAGCGCGTCTGCAGCACCTTCGAGCCCTGCGAGGCCATTTCGAGCATTTCCTCATAGGTCACGCGATCGATCTTGCGCGCCGCCTCGACGATCCGCGGGTCGGTCGTATAGACGCCGTCGACGTCGGTATAGATGTCGCAGCGGTCGGCCTTGAGGGCCGCGGCCAGCGCCACCGCCGAGGTGTCCGAGCCGCCGCGGCCGAGGGTCGTGATGCGGCCCTCGGGCGAGAGGCCCTGGAAACCCGGCACGATCGGCACTTCGCCGGCCGCCATGGTGCGCGCCATCTCGGTGGTATCGATATCGACGATGCGCGCCTTGGAATGGGCATCGTCGGTCCGGATCGGGATCTGCCACGCAACCCACGAGCGTGCCGGCACACCTTCCTGCTGCAGCACCAGCGCCAGCAGGCCGACCGTGACCTGCTCGCCGGTCGCCACGACGACATCGTACTCGCGTGGATCGGGCAGCGCCGCGACCTCGCTCACCCACTTCACGAGCTGGTTGGTGGCGCCCGACATCGCCGAGACCACGACCGCGACCTGGTGGCCGCGGGCGACCTCGGCCTTGATCTTGCGCGCGGCATTCTTGATCCGGTCGATATTGCCGACCGAGGTTCCGCCGAATTTGAGAACGATGCGCGCCATGAACCTGCTCGAAGAAACCTGCTCGAAGATCCTGCCCGAAGGGGAAGCCCCCGCCCGGAAAGCGGGGTATAGACACCGGCGGCACCACAGGGGTCAAGGGCAGCCATGAACCGAACGTCGCATAACTCAGCCGTCTCGACGATCGATCCGGCCGAGATCGAGCGCTTTTCGCGCATTGCCGGCGAGTGGTGGGATCCCGCCGGCAAGTTCGCGCCCCTGCACCGGCTGAACCCGGTCCGCATCGGCTTCATCCGCGACCGCGCCGCCGCCCACTGGGCCCGCGACGCCCTGTCGGGCACGCCGCTGCAGGGGCTTTCCGTCCTCGACATCGGCTGCGGTGGTGGCCTCTTGAGCGAGCCGATGGCGCGGCTGGGCACCACCGTCACCGGCGTCGACGCCGGCGCCCGCAATATCGCCGTCGCCGCCCTTCACGCCGAGAAGCAAGGGCTGGCCATCGATTACCGCCATGGCACCGCCGAGGCTCTGGCCAAAAGTGCCGCCCGCTTCGACATCGTGCTGGCGCTGGAGATCGTCGAGCACGTGGCCGATGTCGATCTGTTCCTCGCCTCCTGCGCCCAGTTGGTGAAGCCGGGCGGCCTCGTGTTCCTGTCGACCCTCAACCGCACCGCCAAGGCCTGGGCGCTGGCCATCGCCGGTGCCGAATATGTCCTCGGCTGGCTGCCGCGGGGTACCCACGACTGGAAGAAATTCCTCAAACCCTCGCAAGTCGTGCGCGGACTGGAGGCTGGCGGCGTCGAGACGAAGGAGATCGTGGGCGTCGTCTACAGTCCGCTCAGCCGGGCGTGGCGCCTGAACAGCACCGATCTCGACGTCAACTACATGCTGTTCGGCGTCTCCCGGAGTGGGGCAAGGTAAGAATCGAACCCGACCGCTCGCGGAGTCGCGCCTCACTCTGCAAGTCGTTGGATGAGCAGACTATTTTGCCTTTCCCCCGACGAGGTCAACTCAGCCGCGTGGCCGCACGTCAGGCACCTTGCGGTAGAACCACACGCCGACGGCCAGCGACAGGATCAGCCAGCCGAACACTGCCTGGTAGGCCACCGGCGGCGCTGCCGCTTCGGTCCCGCGCAGGAGCTGGACGATGATGCCCGTCACCTGCTGCATGGTGTAGGCGCCGGCCATGACGGCGGCGTTGAGGGTGGCGAGGGCACGGCCGGCCAGGCGCTCGGGGAAGCTGAAACGCACGTGAGTGTGCAGGATGGCGACGACGCTGCCGGTTGCGCTGAAGGCACAGAGCAGCAGCGACGCCAGCCACAGCGGCCAGCGGCCATGAAGCGCCAGCGGCAGCAGGGCAAGCGCCATCAGCCCGACCAGGACGATGACCACGCCCTTGCGGCTGTTGAAGCGCTGGTCGAGCGAGCCGATGACGAAGCTGAACGGCACGGCGACCGCCGTCATGGCGAGCAGAACCCAGCTCCGTTCGCCGAGACCAAGGCCGTAGACATCGTTGAGGTAGGGCCCGCCCCACAGACTGACGATGGCGGCCTGTGCGGGATAGACCGCGAACTGGATGGCGACCAACCCCCACAGATGGCGGTGGCGGAACACCTGGCGCAGACCGTCCAGAACGTCGCCCAGCGCCTCGTGCGCCGATTCGAGCGGCTTGCCGTCGGGCCGGTCGCGCACGCCCAACCATACGGCGGCAGCGATGGCGAAGCAGGCGGCCGCGAGCGCCCAGTAGGCGCCACGCCAGCCCACACCCTCGATCAGCCAGGCAAGCGGCGCCGTGGCCAGCATATTGCCGACCCCGCCTGCCGCACTCACCATCGCGACATAAAAGGCAACGTGTTGCGGCGGCACCCAGCGCGCCATGGTGGCGATCGAGCCCATCAGTGTGCCGACGCAAGCCAGCGCCAGCAGGGCGCGTCCGATCGAAAGCCCGATCCAGCCGCCGGCCAGCGCGAAGGTGATGCATCCCGCGATGCCGATGAGCGACAGTACCGAGATGGTCGCGCGCGGGCCGAAGCGGTCGAGCGCGATGCCGCCCGGGATCATCGCCAGGCCGAAGGCCAGGAAGTAGACGCCGCCGACGAAGCCCATGCGCGCCGGTGCGATGTCGAGTTCGCGCATCAGTTCGGGCGCCATCAATCCGTTGGCGGCGCGGAACAGCATGCTGAAGGCAAAGGCAAAGCAGAAGCACAGCAGGACGCGCAGCGCGCCTGCCGGAACGGACCGGCTCAATTCCCGCGCGGGATCCAGGGCAGACGGCCGAACTCGATGCCTTCCTCTGCCAGTTCCTCGGCTTCCTCGTCGGTGGTCTGGCCGTAGATGCCGCGCTTGTCGCTTTCGCCGTAGTGGATCTTGCGCGCTTCCTCGGCGAATTTCTCGCCGACCGGTTCGAGATTCTTTTCGACCTGCTCACGCAGCTTCAGCAGCGTCTCGCGCATTTCCCTGGGCATGGCCCGCGCCAGGGCGGCGACCTGCGGATCGACCGCCGGAGCGGGCGTCGCCTCGGCCGGCGCCTCGACATCTTTGCCACCACCCTTGCCACTTGCCTTGCCGATGCGCGGCGCCATCGGCGCACGCACGACCTTGGAACTGCCGCAAGCCGGGCAACCGATCAGGGAACGCTTCTCCTGGCGTTCGTAAGTTTTGCCGTCCTTGAACCAACTGTCGAATTCATGGCCCTTGGTGCAGCGCAGACGATACAAAATCATGACGCTGCGAAAATGGTGGCTTGTCGCGTCCAGCGCAAGCGCCGAATGTTCCGCCCCGCTCAACCGGTTACCTGCCGCCAGACGACGATGGACCGCCAGCCTTCCAATCTCAAAGCCGCCTTCTGGATGGCCGGCTGGCTGTCGGCGATGACGATCATGGCCATTGCCGGCCGCGAAACCACGCGCGAGCTCGATGTCTTTCAGATCATGGAGATGCGCTCGATCCTGGGGCTCTTCATGCTCTATCCGCTGATCTATCTGGGCGGCGGCTTCGCCACCCTGAAGACGGCGCGTCCGTGGGAGCACATCGCACGCAACGTCGCCCACTATGGCGCACAATTCTCCTGGTTTCTGGCTCTGACCCTGATCCCGCTCGCCCAGGTCATCTCGATCGAGTTCACGATGCCGATCTGGACGGCGATCCTGGCGGTGGTCTTCCTGGGTGAGCGCATGGGCCTGTGGAAGAACCTGGCCGTCGTGCTGGGCGTGGTCGGCGTCGTCATCGTCGTGCGTCCCGGCACCAACGAAATCGTGCCCGGGCAATTGATTGCCCTGGCGGCCGCCGTAGGTTTTGCGATCTCCGTCACCATGGTCAAGTCGCTTACACGCACCGACAGCGTCGTCACCATCCTGTTCTGGATGCTGGTGATCCAGTCGGTGATCGGCATCGCGCCCGCTCTCGCGGTATGGCAGTGGCCTACACCCTATGTCTGGGGTTGGGTTGTCGTTATCGCGTTTCTCGGCACCTTCTCGCACTATTGCCTGACCCGGGCGATGCTCCACGCCGACGCCACCATCGTCGTGCCGATGGATTTCCTGCGTGTGCCCCTGGCCGCGCTCACCGGATGGCTGATCTACAATGAGCGGCTCGACACCTTCACGATACTGGGTGCCGCCCTGATCCTGTCGGGCAATCTGTTGAACCTGAAAGGCACGGGAACACGCAAGCCATGACGGTCTCCTCCTGGATCGCGACCTGGGCCGGTCTGGTGCCGGCCGGCGTCTCCGTTCTCGACCTCGCCGCCGGCGGCGGGCGGCACACGCGCTTCCTGGCCGAGCGTGGCCATCGCGTGACGGCCGTCGACCGCGACGTGAGCGGCCTTGCCGCCACCGACGCGATCGAAGTCATCGCAGCCGATCTCGAGGACGGCAGTCCGTGGCCATTGGCCGGCCGCCACTTCGGCGCCGTGGTGATGACCAATTATCTGCACCGGCCGTTGTTCCCGTACCTGTTCGAGGCGCTACAGCCGGGTGGCGTGCTGCTCTACGAGACGTTCATGGCCGGCAACGAACGCTTCGGCAAACCGAGCCGACTGGAGTTCCTGCTGAGGGACGGCGAACTTCTGGAGCTGGTGCGCGGTCGCTTTTCGGTGGTCGCCTATGAAGCGCGGATGATCAGCGAGCCGAAGATGGCGATGGTGCAGCGGATCGCGGCGCGCCTCGTCGCCTGACGGTTGCTATTCCGCGGCCCTGGCCATCGCCGCCTTGTGCAGCACGGGTGCTGCATACTTCCGGTCGTGCTGTAGCGACGGCACCATTTTCCGCGCTTCCGCGACCTTGGCGAGATCGACCTCGGCGATGACGAAACCGGCCTTTTCGCCGCCGGCATCGGCCAGCACTTCGCCCCACGGGGCGATGGCGATGGAATGGCCGTAGGTCTTGCGCTTCGATCCCTTGTGCGTGCCGACCTGGGCCGGTGCGAAGACGAAGCAGCCGGTCTCGATGGCGCGTGACCTCAGGATGGTGTGCCAGTGCGCCTGACCGGTCGGCACCGTGAACGACGACGGGATCGACAACATGGTCGCGCCGGCATGGGCCAGCTCGCGATAGAGGTAGGGGAAGCGCAGGTCGTAGCAGATGGTCATGCCGAGAACGCCCCATGGCGTCTCGGCCAGGACCGCGCGATCGCCCGGCTTGAAGGTCGAGGACTCGCGATAGCTCTCGCCGCCCGCGAGCTGGACGTCGAACATGTGGATCTTGTCGTAGCTCGCCACCACCCCGCCCGACGCGTCGATCAGGTAGGAGCGATTGCGGATCTGCTCCTCCCCCGGCACGCGGACATGGATCGACCCCAGCAGGAACCAGGCGCCGGTCTCGCGCGCCACCGCCCGGGCGGCAGCCAGCATGCCATGGGTCTCTTCGGTCTCGGCCTTTTCGAGGGTCTCGGTACGGCTGGCGCCGATCAGGCCGGTATTCTCGGGCGTCATCATGAAGTCGGCGCCGGCGTCGCGGGCGAGCCGCGTCTGCTCGCGCACGAAGGCCACGTTCTCGGCCATCTCGTTGCTGACATTGGTCTGGATCAGACCGGCCTTGAAGGTGCTCGCGGTCGTCATCGAATGATCTCCCTCAGCCCGGCTGGGCGAGCAGCGGGTCGAGCTTGCCCGCCCGCTCGAGTGCTGCCAGTTCGTCGGAGCCGCCGATGTGCTGGCCGTTGATGAAGATCTGCGGCACGGTCGTGCGCTTGGCCCGTTCGCGCATTTCGGCGCGCTTGGTTTCGTCCATCATGACGTCGGTCTCTTCATACGCGGCACCCTTGTCGTCGAGCAGGCCCTTGGCGCGGGCGCAGTAACCGCAGAACGGGGTGGTGTAGATCTCGATCCTGGCCATCTGGAACTCCTCGAGCCGACTATAACGCCGGCCGAACGACCCGCGCCAGCGTCAGCACATCGACATGGTGCGCGCCGCCGCGCAGCAGAACACGGGCGCAGGCCTCGACCGTCGCGCCGGTGGTAAAGACATCGTCGACAAGCAGCACGGTTCTGCCGGCCACTTCGTCGGCCCAGCGGGGATGGATATCGAAAGCCTGCCGGACATTGCGGTGCCTCTCGCCGGCGCGCAGGCCCGCCTGCGAGCCGGTCCATTTGCGACGGCGCAGCAGATCGGGGGCAAGGCGGATGGCGGTGCTGCGTTGGGCGTCCCGTGGTGTCGCGCGCAGGACGGCGCGGGCCAGCAGAAGCGCCTGATTGTAACGGCGGGACAACAGCCGGCGCCAATGCAGCGGCACAGGGACGACCAGGTCGGCATCGCCCAGGAGATCGGCGCCGGCCCGCGCCATCCAGTCGCCGCCCGCGCGGGCGATGTCGGTGCGGTCGCCGTGCTTGAACGGCAGCACCAGACGGCGGCTGCTGGCGTCGTAAGCCAGGGCGGCGCGGGCACGGCGAAACTTCGGCGGCCGGGCGAGGCAACCGGCGCAGCGCGCGCCGTCGCCGAGATCCTCGGCGAACGGATCGCCGCAGCAGGCGCAGTGCGGCGGTGCGACAAAGGAGAAGTCCTGCCAGCAGCCGGCGCAGAGAGCGCCCGGTGCTTCGACGATCTCGCCGCAACCCAGGCACAAGGGCGGCAGCACGGCATCGAGCACCACCCGCCCCGCCGTGGCAAAGACATGGCTCAAGCCGGCCGGCAACATGGAAAGATGGAGCCCGCCAAATGCGCCCACAGAATGGCGGCGCCCCTACCGGCTGGCGCGCTTTGGCCCTACATACGAGCGGTGATCGCGCCCGACCCCCTTCTGGTCTTCGACCGTATCGTGCTGCGCCGGCGGCGCGAGAGGGCGGCGCGTGCGTGGGATCGGCAGGCTTTCCTCAAGCGCGAGATCGCCGAACGTCTCGTCGAGCGGCTGGACGATGTGCGCCGGGGTTTCGCCCTGGCCCTCGATCTCGGCTGTCACGGCGACGAAATCGCGACGGCCCTGCGAAAATCCGCTGCCGGCGGCGGCGACACTGTCGGGCAGCTCGTGCGCAGCGACCTGGGGCACGGATTCGCCCGGCGCGCCGACGGCCCGGCCGTGGTCGCCGACGAGGAGGCCCTGCCCTTCGCCGCCGCCCGTTTCGACCTGGTGATGAGCGCCATGAACCTGCACTGGGTCAACGACCTGCCGGGCACGCTGATCCAGATCGGCCGCATCCTGAAGCCCGACGGCCTCTTCCTGGGTGCGATGCTGGGCGGCGGTACCTTGTGGCAACTGCGCCAGGCCCTGGCGGCAGCGGAGAGCGAGATCGAGGACGGCCTCAGCCCGCGGGTCTCGCCATTTGCCGATCTGCGCGACGCCGCGGGCCTGCTGCAACGGGCTGGTTTCGCCTTGCCGGTCGCCGACGGCGAGACCATCGACGTCGAATACGAGAGCGCACTCGCCCTGATGCGCGATCTCGGCGCCATGGGCGAGAGCAACCTCATCGTCGAGCGCCGCCGCGGGCTGGCGCGCCGCACCACGCTGTTGAGAGCTGCGGAGATCTATGGCGAGCGCTTCGCGCGGCCTTCCGGCCGGGTCGTCGCCAGTTTCGAGGTGCTGTTCCTGCACGGCTGGGCGCCGCATGCCTCACAACCCAAGCCGCTGAAACCCGGCAGCGCGGCGCGGCGGCTGGCCGACGCGCTGGACAGCGCCGAACAGAGTGCCGGCGAGAAAGTTGAGCGGAGCTAGATCGTGCCTGTCGTGAAATTGTCGTTCATCGCCCTGATATCGGAGAGCTTCGGCTTCTTCTTCGCCAATCTCCGGCTCTTCTTCCATCTCGTCACGATCCCGTGGATCGCCTCAATCGCCATCCGCCTCGTCGGGTCGGCGCTTGGCCTCGAGTCGGTCATCGGGGTGCTCGCCGAAAAAGCGCTCGATGTCCTGCCGATGGTGATGTTCATGGTTGCCTGGCAGCGCGTCGTGCTGCTGGGGCCAAATCGCGGCGACCGCCTGCCGGGCCTCGGCTGGTCGCCGCGCGAGACCGCCTATCTCGTCCACTTGATCAAGGTGGGTGGCATCACCTTCGTGCTGATCGCTGCCTTTGTCCTGACGATCGGCACCATGGATGCCGGAATGCTGACGCCAGGAGCACCGATCGACCCCGAGCTTGCCCGACGCCAGAGCCTGGCGGCGCCGCTGGGCGCCGGCTTCATGATTTCGGTGCTGCTGGCGTTGCGCATAAGCTACGGATTGGCCGCCACCGCTGTCGATGTCCCGTTTTCGCCACGCCTGTCGTGGACCTACGGCCGAGGCAACGGCTGGACCATCATCGGCGTATTGTTCCTGACCTTTGCCGCGAGCGCCGTCGTCACCACCATCGCGACCCTTTTCACGCTCGGCATCATGCGCGGCATGCTGGGTGCCAACGAAGCGGCCATCGTTGTCACCTGGACGGTGGCGATCCTGGTGTCGTATGCCGGCACCGCCGTCGCAGCCACGGTCCAGGCCATTATCTTCCGTAGATTGCTCGACTGGCGCGAAGGCGCGCCATTGCCGGCGGTCTCATGACCTTGCCGCGCGCACCCGGCTAGAGAAGGTCGCGCAGCAACCCGACCAGCGGCAAGTCTGCCGGCGGCATCGGGTAACGCGAGAGGTCGATCGGTGCGACCCATTTCAGGGTCTGGCCTTCGCGCGGCCGTGCCGTGCCCGCCCACTTGCGGCAGGCGAAGACCGGCATCAGCAGGTGGAACGTATCGTAGCCGTGGCTGGCGAAGGCAATCGGCGCCAGGCAGCTCGTCACGGTCTCGATCCCGAGTTCTTCGTGCAGTTCGCGCACCAGCGCCTGCTCGGGCGTCTCGCCGGCATCGACCTTGCCGCCGGGGAACTCCCACAGTCCCGCCATCGACTTGCCCGCCGGGCGTTGCGCGATCAGGACGCGGCCGTCGCGGTCGACCAGTGCGACGGCGGCAACCAGGACAAGCGGCCGGTCGCCCAGCGGCGGCGGGCCGCCGGGACAATCCTCGTCGAAGGTCTCGGCGCTCAAGCGGACCGCTCAGGAGCGGTAGCTGCCGTTGATGTCGATGTAGCCATGCGTCAGATCGCAGGTCCATACGGTGGCACGGCCGCGGCCGATGCCGAGATCGATGTCGATCACGACATCGCTTCCCTTCATGTGCCTGGTCACCGGCGCCTCGTCATAGTTCGGCACGACCTGGCCGCCATCGGTGATGCGGACACCGCCGATCGAGATCCGCAGCTTGTCGCGGTCGGCGCGCTCGCCCGACTTGCCGACCGCCATGACGATGCGGCCCCAGTTGGCGTCCTCGCCGGCGATGGCGGTCTTGACCAGCGGCGAATTGGCGACCGCGAGCCCGATCTTGCGGGCCGCGCCGTTGGACGATGCGCCGCTGACATTGATGGTCACGAACTTGGTGGCACCCTCACCGTCGCGGGCGAGGAGCTGCGCGAGTTCGATCAGCACTTCGTCCAGCGCCCGCTTGAAGTCGACCAGGACCGGATCGTCGGCCTCCTCGATCGGCGCGTGGCGGGCCGCCCCGGTGGCAACCAGCAGCAGCGTGTCGCTGGTCGAGGTGTCGCCGTCCACGGTGACGCAGTTCAGCGATTTGTCGGCGGCATCGGCCAGCAGCTTCTGCAGGACGCCGAGGGGGACCTTGGCATCGGTGAAGACGAAGCTCAGCATGGTCGCCATGTCGGGCGCGATCATGCCCGACCCCTTGAGGAAGCCGTTGATGGTAACGACCTTCTCGCCGATCTTGGCCTGCCGCGTGGCGAGCTTGGGGAAGGTATCGGTCGTCATGATGGCGGCGGCGGCGGCGGCCCAGGCATCTTCCCGCGCCGATTTGATGAGCGCCGGCACGACGGCGACGATCTTTTCCCAGTCGAGCGGCTGGCCGATCACCCCGGTCGAGGCCATGAACACCTCGTTGCGCGGGCAGCCCAGCGCCTGGGCGATGGCGCGAGTGCTCTCCTCGACCGCCTTGTCGCCGGCCTTGCCGGTGAAGGCATTGGCATTGCCGGCATTGACCACGATGGCGCGCACCTTGCCGCGGGCCAGGTTCTTGCGGCACCAGTCGACCGGCGCGGAACAGGTCTTGGACCGGGTCAGCACGCCGGCGACGGTGGCGCCGGCCGGCACGAGCGCCAGCAGGACGTCGTCGCGATCCTTGTAGCGCACACCGGACTGCGCGACCCCGAGCTTGACGCCGGCGATGCGCGGCAGCGCGGGCGTTGTCTTGGGCGCTAACGGCGACTGGGCGTGCGTGACGGCCATAGGACTCCCCTTGCGGAGGCCGGGCTCATCCCGACCCATCCGAGCCGGGGAGACTACACCAGAAACGCCTGAAAACGTGAATTCTACTTCGTGGCCGCCGGAGACTTGGCCGGCGGGCTGGCGGGGGTCGCCGGCGCGGCCGGTGCGGCGTCGGGCTTGCTGCCGTCGATGTTGAACTTCTCGATCTTGGCGCCGGCACGCAGCAGGTCGAGCTTGGCGGTCACGACTTCGCGGGCCATTTCCTCGCGAAGCTGCTCGACCAGTTCCTCGAACGCCGGCGGCGGCGCCTTGCGGCGGTCTTCGATCTTGATGACATGGTAGCCGAACTGCGTCTTGACCGGTTCATCGGTCATATCGCCCTTCTTGAGCGCAAAGGCGGCATCGGCGAATTCCTTCACCATGTCGCTCTTCTTGAACCAGCCGAGATCGCCGCCCTCCGTGCCCGAGGCCTTGTCGGTCGACTTTTCCTTGGCGAGCTTGTCGAAATCGGCTCCCTTCTTGATCTCGGCGATCAATGCCTTGGCCTCGTCCTCCGTCGCCACCAGGATATGCCGCGCGTGGACCTCTTCCTCGGCCGGCATCGACTTCAGCCGTTCCTCGTAGCGCTTCTGCAAGGCTTCGATGGTGACCTTCAGAGTGATCTCGCGCTGGATCCAGAAATCCTGGAGCACCTGCTCCTCGACGAACGCCAGGCGCTTCTTGAACGCAGGATCGTCATTGAGCTTCTTTTTCTTGCTCTCCTGGACCACGAGCTTGCTGTCGACGGTGCGATCGAGCAGCGCCGGGAAGACAGCCTGCAGCGGCATGCTGCGGTACTGCTGGGGCAGCGATTGCTGCGCAATTTCAAGCTCCGACAGCCGGACGGATTGACCGTTGACCTTGGCGACGACCGGATCCTTGAGCGGTTTGGCCGCCTCGGCCGCCGGCTTGGCGGCAGGCTTGGCGGCTGGTTTCTGGGTCGCCGTCTTGGCCGCCGGCTTCTCCTGCAGCTGCTGGGCGAGGGCGGGACCGCCGAGCGCGGCGACTGCGCAGCACAGGACGACAAGGCGCAGGGGGCGCAGGCGAAGGCTCATGGCGGACTCCGGAATTCTGTCTCAAGGTCGGAATGGCAGCGCAACCGTTTACACAGGCCCGGTCCGGCCAAGCAAGCACTGCCTCGAAATCGGCCGCGTTGATGGCGGCCAATTGCGGCACTTTTCCGTGAACACGGCGGCGGAGGCGCGGCGCGACGCTGAGGAGTAGCCGCGCCGACACGAGAGCTTGTCTCGCATCGGCCGGCACCGAAAGCGCTTGCGTTGACACTGGCGGACACGCTCTCTATCTCTGACGAGGACGGCGGGCCGCAGAGCCCGCCTAAGTCATTAGAATATCGAGGTTTTCATGTTCGGGGCGCTCGCCCGAAGCCTGTTCGGGACGGCCAACGACCGCATCGTCAAGGGCTTCGACAAGCCGGTGGCGAAGATCAACGCACTCGAACCGGAGATCGCCAAGCTCTCCGATGCCGAGCTGCGCGGCAAGACGGTCGAGTTCCGCGAACGCCTCGCCAAGGGCGCGGCGCTGGACAGTCTGCTGGTCGAAGCCTTCGCCACGGTGCGCGAAGCCGCAAAGCGTGTCCTCGGGCAGCGCCATTTCGACGTTCAGCTCAAGGGCGGCATGGTTCTGCACCAGGGCAAGATCGCCGAGATGAAGACCGGCGAAGGCAAGACGCTGGTCGCCACGCTGGCGGTCTACCTCAATGCCCTCGAGAGCAAGGGCGTCCACGTCGTGACGGTGAACGATTACCTCGCCCGCCGCGACTCGGAGTGGATGGGCCGCATCTACACCTTCCTCGGCCTTACCGTCGGCGTGATCGTGCACGACATGGACGACGAACAGCGCAAGGCCGCCTACGCCTGCGACGTCACCTACGGCACCAACAACGAAATCGGCTTCGACTACCTGCGCGACAACATGAAGTACCGCCTCGACGCGATGGCGCAGCGGCCTTTCAACTATGCCATCGTCGACGAAGTCGATTCGATCCTGATCGACGAGGCGCGCACGCCGCTGATCATCTCGGGGCCCGCCGAGGATTCCTCCGAACTCTACCGCCGCGCCGATACGGTGATCCCGCGTCTCAAGCCCGAACACTACGAGAAGGACGAGAAGAACCGCACGGTCGTGCTGACCGACGCCGGCGTCGAGGCGGTCGAGGAGATCCTGCGCGGCGACGGGCTGCTGGCCGAGGGCATCACGCTCTACGCGCCCAACATGGTCTCGGTGCTGCATCACGTGACGCAGGCGCTGCGCGCCCACAAGCTGTTCGCGCTCGACGTCGACTATATCGTCAAGGACGGCCAGGTCGTCATCATCGACGAATTCACCGGCCGCATGATGGCCGGCCGGCGCTACTCCGAGGGCCTGCACCAGGCGCTGGAGGCCAAGGAGAAGGTCGAGATCCAGCGCGAGAACCAGACCCTGGCCTCTATCACCTTCCAGAACCTCTTCCGCATGTATCCCAAGCTGTCCGGCATGACCGGTACGGCCCTGACCGAGGCGGCCGAATTCGGCGAAATCTACCGGCTCGAAGTGGTCGAGATCCCGACCAACGTGCCGGTCCTGCGCAAGGACGCCGACGACGAGATCTACCGCACGCTCGCCGACAAGACGCGGGCGATCGTCAAGCTGATCGAGGAGTGCCGCGGCCGCAACCAGCCGATGCTGGTCGGCACGGTGTCGATCGAGAAGTCCGAGTCGCTTTCAGAGGCGCTCAAGAAGGCCGGTGTCGTCCACAACGTTCTGAATGCCCGCTTCCACGACCAGGAAGCCGTGATCGTGGCCCAGGCCGGCCGGCCCGGCTCGGTCACCATCGCCACCAACATGGCCGGCCGCGGCACCGACATCCAGCTCGGTGGCAATGTCGACATGCTGCTGCAGCAGAGCGAACCGGAGATCGTCGCCAAATTCCCCGACCCGGCGGCACAAAAGGCCGAGATCGAACGCGTGGCCGCCGAGATCCGGGCCGGCGTAGAGCGCGACCGCGAGATCGTTCGCGCCGCCGGCGGCCTCTATGTCGTCGGCACCGAGCGCCACGAAAGCCGACGCATCGACAATCAGCTGCGCGGCCGCTCGGGCCGCCAGGGCGACCCCGGCGCCTCCAAGTTCTTCCTGTCGCTCGAAGACGACCTGATGCGCATCTTCGGCAACAACAAGGTTCTCGACTGGGTCCAGAAGAAGGGCATGGCCGATGACGAGGCGCTGACCCATCGCTGGCTCAACAAGGCGCTGGAAACCGCACAGGGCAAGGTCGAGGCGCGCAACTTCGAGATCCGCAAGAACCTGCTGCGTTTCGACGACGTCATGAACAGCCAGCGCAGGGAGATCTACAAGGAGCGCGTCGAGCTGATGTCGACCGAAGACGTTTCGGAGACGGTCGCCGGCATGCGCCGCGACGTCGCCGACACGCTGGTGACCCGCACCATCCCCGAGGACGTCTACGCCGAGCAATGGAAGGTCGGCGAACTCAAGGACGATGTGCAGCGCCTGTTCGGTCTCGACCTGCCGGTCGACCAGTGGGCCAAGGAAGAAGGCATCGCCGACGAGGAGATCAAGACACGGCTGAACGAGGCGGTCGAGCGTCTGTTCGCCCAGAAGGCGGCGCAATACGGGCCGGAGGTCTGGCGCCAGGTCGAGAAGAGCGTGCTGATGCAGCTGTTCGACCAGAGCTGGAAGGACCACCTGCTCCATCTCGACCATCTCCGCCAGGGCATCGGCCTCAGGGCCTACGGCCAGAAGGATCCTCTGAACGAGTACAAGCGCGAGGCTTTCAATCTCTTCAATGACCTGCTGACGAACCTGCGCGAGCAGGTGGTCACGCTGCTCGCCACCCTGCAGCTGCGTATGGACGCGCCGCAGGCGCCGGAGATGCCGCGGCAGATGCACGAGGTCCACGAGGACCCGGCGCTCGCCTCGGCGATGCGCGACGATCCCGCCTTCGACCCCGCCGACCCCGAGGGCGGCGGCGTTGCCACGCTGCACCGGCCACGCGCCGCCAAGCCCGCCCTCGATGCCAACGATCCTTCGACCTGGGGCAAGGTCGCGCGCAACGCGCCCTGCCCGTGCGGCTCAGGCAAGAAATTCAAGCACTGCCACGGCCGGGTCTAGGGCCGTCGGACCGCCGCCGGGGCCATCGGTGAAAATCGAGATCGTTCCCGCGCACAAGGCCGATCTTCCGGCGATCGAGCGCTTCCTGGTGAAGGAATGGCCCGAATACATGGCCCAGTCGCCGGACGAACCGATGCGCGAGCGCAACTGGCTGCCGGGGAATGAAAGCTTTGGCGTGCGCCTGCTGGCCGATGGCGAACTCGCGGGCTATCTGGGGGCGAGCTATTCGCTGCGTCCGGTCGAGGGCCGGCTGGAGCGCTTTTGCGCCATCGCGCCGTGGTTCGTCAAAGAGGAGCATCGCTCGCACAGCCTGAAGATGCTGTTCAAGCTGCTGGCCGACAAGGACATGACCTATGTCAACTACACGCCGTCGCGTCCGATGTTCAAGCTGTTCACCGGCCTCGGATTCGCCAAACTCGACGAAGCCAAGCTGCTGATCCTGCCGCTCCTGAACCTGCCATGGCTGCGGCCCGGGCGCGGCCGTCTGATCACCGACCCGTCGAAGGTGCGCGACGCCCTGACAGGCGACGACCTGAAGATCTTCGACGACCATGTCGGAACACGGTGCCGGCACCTCGCAATCGTCGATGGCGACCGGGTCTGCTACATCGCCGCCGGCAGGCGCATTCTTCGCAAGGCGACATTCTCCGAAATCCTCCACCTGAGCGAGCCGGCGCTGCTGGCGCCCCAGATCGAGAGAATCGTGTGGCTGCTGTGCCGCCATTTCCGCGCGGTCGGCGTCGCCGCAGACGAAAGATTGCTTGCCGGCGCCACGGTCCGCACCATCAGGTACAGGCTGAACTCCCCGCCGGTGTTCAAGTCCAAACATCTCAACCGCACCCAGATTGACAATATGTGGGGCGAACTGGCTTTCTGAACGATCTGCTTTTCAAGGAGAAGAAATGGTCGTCGCCAATCTGAGGCAGGCGGGCCGTGCCTTGGCCATCGGCGCGCTTTCGCTCAGGAAGTTGGGCGCCAAGCTCCAGCCCGGCATCCGCTTTGTCTGCTATCACGACGTCCTTCCGGGCGAGACCGCCAGCCTGGAGGCGCAGCTCCTGCTGATGCGGGAGCAGGGCGAGTTCATCGACCTCGACCGGGCGATCGGGCTGATGGAAGCCCGGTCCGTGCTCGACCGTCCGTTATTCACCGTGACCTTCGACGATGGCCTGGTGACGACCTGCGGCGAAGCCTGGCCGGTTTTCGAGCGCCTCGGGATTCCGCTCTCGATCTTCATCATCACGAGTCTGGTCGGACAGCCGGGCTACATGAGCTGGGACGACATCGCGGCGATGGCGAAATCTCCCCTGGTCACTTTCGGCTCGCACACGGTCAATCACCGCAACCTCATGAGCCTGTCGGCCGACGAGGTCCGCCTTGAGCTCACCCAGTCCAAGGCCGAGATCGAGGCGGCGCTAAACCGCCGTTGTGACCATTTCTGTTGCCCGTGGGGCCGGCCGGATCGCGATTTCCGCTCCGACCGCGACCCGCAGATTGCCATGGAGGTCGGGTACAGGAGCTTCCTGACGACCCAGCGCGGCCTGACACGCACCGGCGACAAGCTTCCGCTCGTCAAGCGCGACGTTATTCACATGCATTCGTCGCGCGCCGAACTGCGGCATTTCCTGTTCTAGCCGGGGATCAGGTCTTGTCGATCAGGCCCGCCAGCGCCGTAATGCTGGTCAATTCGCCGATGGCCTCCATGTCGAGGCTGATACCGTAGCGATCCTGAACCGCGAGGCAGATGTTGAGGTGGCCGACGGAGTCCCACTCGGGCGTCGTATCGGACGACGAGGCGGCACTCAATCTGCTCTCCGGGATTTCGAGTTCGGCAGCGATCAAGGCGATGATTTCGCGCACGGCACGCTCGCTCACGAGATGATCCTTTCATAGAGTTTCCGGCCGTCCTCTGCCTGGGAAACCAGTGAAAAACCCTGGCCTTCGTAGAAGGACGCGACAAGCCCGTTCTTGCGGGTCGGAATGAATTCACCGACCATCTTCGCGATGCCACGCTGGCGGAATAGCTCGATCGCCTTGCCGATGATGCGCTCTTCGACGCCACGACCGATGACCCGGCAACTCATCAGGAACGTGTCGATCCGGCCGGCCGGCAAATCCAGAATCGCAAGCCCGACCGCGCCCTCCGATCCGAAGCGGTCCTTGTAGTCGAGCAGGATGACCGCATGGTCCGTGCTGTCGACGAACCGCTTGAGATCGGGAACCTGGTAGCGCCGGGTCGTCAGGTTGAATTGGTTGGTCTTCTGCGTCATCTGGGCGGCACGCGTGACGAGATCGGCCGAATCGACGTGGAGCGTGCACTCGATCCCGAGCTCGGCCAGGAATGCGCCGAGGTCGAGATTGGCCGAGAGCGTGTGACGGACCTCGTTGGCCCGGTACTGGGCCGTCTTGTTGCGGTCTTCCTCGCCGATAAAGTACTTCCCGAAATAGCGCGGCACGATCTCGCGCGAAAACCACTGCGGCAGATCCTCGACCCGGCGGGGAAATTCCGGCACCGCCACTTCGGGCAGCGTCGATGCCACCAGCGCCCGCTCGACGGGGTTGTCATCTATGAAGACGAAACTGTCGAGCCCGAGATCCAGCGCGTTGGCGATGTCGACGATATTCTCGGGCTTGGGTTGCCAGTCGACGCGCAGGCTGGCGAAGTCCTCGCGGCTGAGGATCATCATCTCATTGCGGTCGAAGACCTCGTCGACGTCGGCGGCGTTGTTCTTGCTGCAGATCGCCAGCAACACGCCGGTCTTCGTCAGGGCCTTGAGCGCGCGCTGGAAGTCGCGAAAGCAGCGGCCTCCGCCCTCCTCCGACAACGCCACGTCGAGCGGACCGAGTTCGCCGACGATGCCGCCCCACAGCGTATTGTCGAGGTCCAGGACGAGAACCTTCCGGCTGCGATTGGCATAGGCCTCGAGCGCCTGTTGGATCGTCGTCGCCAGGATGCGGAACATCTGCTTGGTGTAGCGAATCCGGCCGGCATACCAGAACGTCGAAGACATCAACGCCGCTTCGCCGTGCCGGCGGACGATCGCCTCGAGATCGATCAGCAGCAGGTTTGCCGTCTCCCTGGCCAGCGCGATCAACCGTTCGTTGAGCGCGGCTTCACGGCTCCGCAGCGACTGCGGATGCGCGAGGTCGGCGAAGCTCAGCCAGCGGCTCGTGCTGGCGCAGAATGTGTGGGCAAGCACGATCTTGCCCGGATGGCGATTGCAGAACTGCCCGAGCGCCGCGATCAGGGTCTCGCACTGGTCGGGCCCTTCCTCGCCGAATGCGACGTCGCCCAACAGCGAATCGGTGTCGAACAGGCAGAAGACGCGGTCGAACTCATCCGATGCCGCGGGCGACTCCGGATCAACCAGATCCATCAGGATGCTGTTGTACGCCCCGCACACCACCTCCGCGGGCTTCAGCAGCGCCACCAGGGGCTGCATGTTGATGTTGCTCAGCAGCAGGGTCTTCATCTGACCTCACGACAAGGAAGACGAGGCGAACGGCTCATTCGCGGACCGACGACGGTCGGGTTGGCGTAGGGGCAGGGCCGGTCTTTCTCTGCAACGGAGGCGCCCGGGGATCTCTCGACGGGGCCCGATCGCCGGCCCTTTTCCCCTCGACATGAAGCACATATCCGGGAAGACCATCGCGGAGAATCTTCGTCTGGACGACGACATCGCTCGCCGGCCGACCGACGGTCTCCAGGAGTGCTTTGGCGGCCGCCTCGAACTCTTCCCCAGTGATGAGATGGATCGACCAGGCCAGGATCGGACATCCGTTTCCATCGAGGCGCCATTCCAGATATTCCCTCATGTTGTCGGGAATTTTGTGTCCGAGGATGTCCTCCTTGAAGACGACCTGCGGAAAGGCAAAGTTGTCGAGATAGGTTGCGTAGAAGTCGGCGTAGAGGATTTCCGAGTAGCCGGGTTTGAACCAGGTACGCGGCTGGGCATTGATGACCGGGATCGGCCGACCCTCGCATTCCGGGAACGTCTTGATCCAGTCGGCTGTTTCCCGGAACGGCTCGTTCCATTGCCTGGCCCGTCCGGCCGTCATGGTGACACCCATCCAGAGGACGATCACTGAGAGCGCCAGGTTGGCCGCGATCCGAACCGGCCGGCGCGCGTAGGGCACCCCGGACTCGTACAGTTTGGTGGAGAACGCCCAGAGAAACGGAGAACAGATGAGCAGATTCCGGTCCGTGAAGTTGGGAGCGATGAGAAGCGAGCTGGAAATACCGCCCGCCAGGATGATCAGCGGAACGCCGACGAACAGCGCGGTCTGCACATCCAGGGGAAACCGGCCGACGACAAGCACGCCAGCGAACGGCGCCGGCCGTACCGTCGATCCCGGCTTGCGCGCGGGCCGCCCCGGCCAGCTCTCACCCAGAATGGCGAACCGTTGCAGCGCAATGACGCCTGCGCACACCGCAAGGCCAAGCAATGCCTTCTTCGTGAACGAAAAGTTCAAGGCGGTATGCAGTTGCCCGATATACCAGAGAGGATCGCCATTGATCCAGTTGGTGGTCGTCGAATACTGCGAGAACACCTCGATGACGAGCTTCACGTAAAGGCCAGTGGCAACCAGCAGCCCACCGGCAAGCACCACAAGAAGTATGCGTTGCCGTGGACAGAAGAAGGCCAGAACGATCAGGACGGCCAGACATTCGTACATGAGATAGAAGTGAACGAACGAGCCCAACACCATCAACGCAGCCAGGCCGGCCAGGGCCCCGCCCGTCCGGGCGCCCGGCTGCTTGCGTTTGGCCAGTATCGAAAGGCTGATGACGAGAATGCCCGCGCCAATGAGAAACGACAGTGAATAGCCGCGGGCATTCTGGGCGTGGTAAAACCAAAAGAACGAGCCTGTTGCCATCGCCCCGCCGAACAGCCGGCCCGCCAGGCTGAAGTAGGGCTTCGTCGCAACGACGAAGAGCAGGACGGCGGCAACGCCGCATGCCGCGCTGAAACTGCGCAAGCCTATTTCATCGTCGCCGAAGACGAACGAATGCAGAAAGGCCAGAACGTAATACACCGGCGGGTGAACGTCGGTTACGAAGCGGGCAACGAACTCGTCGAACGTTATGCTGTGTTCGACAATCCAGGCCGTGAAGAGTTCGTCCAGCCAGAAGCTGCTGTGTCGAAGACCGACAAACGCGCCGACCAGCCCGATGGCGCAGGCAACGCCGAAGCTGCCAATGGCGATCAGCTTGTCGAAATTGGCCTGCTCTCCACTTTTTTCTGTCAATTCGTCACTTATTCCCATTCGGGATTTCCATACCACACCCACCAAGGTGTGCCATTCGCCGAGGTGAGACGACCGAGAGAAGCCACCGGTACTGCGTCAATCGCCCAGCCGGAAGCGAATGCGCACCGTGCGTGTCGTCTCGAGTCCGGGGGCCGGCAATTTCGCCCCCTGCAGCAAGCGCAAGGCGGCGCCATCGAGCGTCGCGGATCCGCTGCCTTTCATCACCGACACGACCAGAACCCGCCCGTCGTCCGCGACAGTGAAGCGAACGGTAACGTCGCCTTCCTCGCCATGCCGGCGCGCCTCGTCAGGATAGCGGCGATTGGCAGCGAGCCAGGCTGCAAGCAGTGCGTTCCATCCCGGCGCGATGCTCGCGGCAGGTCCGGGCACCGCAGCCGTTGCCGCGGGTGGCGACGGCCCCACAGAGGCTTGGCCGCTCTGGCCGCTCAGTGCAGGCGCAGGTGATGCGACGGCCGGTGCCGGTCGTTTCGGCGCCGGCCTGGGTGAGGCGGGCCGGGACGGCGCAGGCTTCGGCTCCGGCGGTGGGGCCGCGGAGAAATCCGGCGGCGCCAGCGGTTCGGGCGGCGGTGGTGCAAAGTCGGGCAACGCCGGCTCCGGCGGAGGTTCGGTGGCCGCTGTTGCTTCGGCCTCGACTGCTGGCGCGACAGCTGGCTGGGAGGTGGCCCCGACATAGACCGTAATGGCAGCTGCGAGGGCGGCTGCATCGTCGAGAGCGACCCGCTGCGGTCCCATTGCGGCCAGCACAGCCGCGGCGGCGAGCATGTGCAAGCCGAACGAGCCCGCGATCGCCGCACCGCGACTCCCGCCGGAGGCACCTGCGACCGGGAAGGGCCGATCGCGTTGACTATAGATAATGTTATTATATAACATAGAACGATATAACGATACAAATCTAGACCACCTGCGACAAGGAGAGAGTACGATGGGACGGCGGATCGGTAGATTGGGTCTGATTCTTGGAGCAGCCGTTGCAGCGGCAGGACCGGCGGCAGCTCAGAGCACACCCGACGAGGCCACGATCGACCTCGACGTCGTCGCCAAGCGGCTCGACCGCGAGCGCAGCTCCATCCTGCCCAGCCTCGGCGCCACCCGATACGACTTCAGCAAGACCGCCATCCAGAACACCCCCCAGGGCGAAAACGCCCCGCTCAACCAGGTCCTGCTGCGCGCCCCCGGGGTGGTGCAGGACGGCTTCGGCCAGATCCACGTCCGCGGCGACCATGGCAGTCTGCAATACAGGCTCGATGGCGTGCAGCTCCCGGAAGGACTCTCGCTTTTCAGCCAGATCCTGTCGCCGCGCTTCGCCAACGAGATCTCGCTGATCACCGGCGCGCTGCCCCGCCCAGTACGGTCTGCGCACCGCAGGCGTGGTCGACATCGGCGTGAAGTCGGGTACCACCAATCCAGGTGGCGAGGCCTCGGTCATGGGTGGCTCCTACAATTGGATCCAGCCCTCCCTGGCCTATGGCGGCCGTTCCGGGGCGATCGACTATTTCGCGGTTGGCCAGTATGTGAGCAACGGCATCGGTGTCGAAAATCCGACACCCTCCTACACCCCGATCCACGACGACACCGCGCAATGGTACGGGCTGGCAAAGGTCACCGGGATCGTCGACGAGAACACGCGCCTAAGCTTCATCGCCGGCGGTGCAAGTGCGCGCTATCAGATCCCCAACGTGCCCGGCCAGACGCCGGCCTTCACCGTGAACAACATATCCGACTGGAACAGCCCGATCCTCGACCAGCGGCAGTGGGAAGACACCTACTTCGGCATCGCCTCGCTGCAGAAGAGCACCCAGAACTTCAACATGCAGCTGTCGGGGTTCACCCGTTACTCCAACCTCTCCTACCAGCCCGATGTGATCGGCGACCTGCTCTACAACGGCATCCAGCCTTACGCCAACCGGAAGAGCCTCGCTGCCGGCGTGCAGGGCGATGCAAGTCTCAAGGTCGCGAGCGCCCATACGCTGCGCGGCGGCTTCCTGGTCCAGCGCGAACGCGTCACTAGCCTGACCCACGCCAATGCGGTCACGCTGGTCGCCGACCCGGACGATCCGGATGGCGATCCCGTCCCATCCGGCCAGACCGCAGGCTTCACCCAGGGTTCCGACCTCGTCGGCTGGACCTACAGCGTCTATCTGCAGGACGAATGGAAGGTTGTCCCGACGGTGACGGTGAATTTCGGCGCCCGCTTCGACGCCATCTCCGGGGTCACGTCGGAGAACCAGCTCAGCCCCCGCGTCAACGTCGTCTGGGAGCCCGACCCGAAAATCACGCTGCGGGCCGGCTATGCGCGGTATTTCGTGCCGGCACCGCTCAACCAGGTGAATTCCAACTCGATCGCCGTGCTCTCGGGAACGGTGGCGGCGCCGGAAGTGGCGCTGAACGATCCCGTGTTGGCGGAACGGTCGGACAATTTCGACGTCGGCCTGACGTTGAAGCCCGTCGATGGGCTGACACTGGGCTTCGCCGGCTTCTACAAGTTCGCCCAGAACTACCTGGACAAGGGTCAGTTCGGCGCACCGATCACCCAGGCCTCCTTCAACTACGCCAATGCCCAGGTGGCTGGCCTTGAATTCTTCACCAGTTACGACAGAGGGCCGTGGTCGCTTTACGCCAATCTGGCCTGGACCCGCACCTCGGCGATCAACATCAACTCCGCACAATTCAACTTCGAACAGGCCGAACTCGACTATATCGCCAACAACTGGATCTTCGCCGACCACGACCAGTCATGGACCGGCTCGGCCGGCGCCGCCTACGTCTTCAATCAGGGCAGCGACTGGGCCACGCGTGTCTCGGCCGACATGCTGTTCGGCCGTGGCCTGCGCACCAGCATCGTCACGCCTAACGACACCTCGCTACCGGCCTATGCCACCCTCAACTTCTCGCTCACCCAGAAGCTGCCGGTCAGCATCAGCAAGGGCACCCAGGTGCGCCTGGACGCCATCAACGTGACCGACGGCATCTACCCCAGATACGCGATGGCCAGGGCGTCGGCGTCGGCGCGCCGCAGTACGGAATGCGCCGCGCCTTCTTTGTAACCCTGTCGCAAAAATTCTGACCCCGATCCGACGTGATTTGGGAGCATGGGACGTGATAAAGGCTCGGGCATGCCTACCTCCACGCCTCCACATGTCGTGCCGCTCCAGGGCGGCTCCAACTTCCGCGACCTCGGCGGTTATCGCACCGGCGATGGCCGCGTCGTGCGGCGCGGCGCGGTTTTCCGCTCCGCCCATCTCGGCAATCTGACCAACGACGACCGGGCAGCGCTTGGCCGGCTCGGCGTGCGCACCGTCGTCGACCTGCGCGGGGTCAGCGAAGCGGCCGAGACGCCGCACCTCATCGAGGGACTCGCCTGCCGCGTCGTCGGCGCCCATATCGAACCGGGAGTCGGCGAGAAGATCAGGGGCGCCGTCGCCGACGGCAGTGCCACGCCTTTTGTCATGATGGGTTTCCTGACCGACCACTATCGCGACTATCCGCGGCGCTGTGCGCCGGGATTCCGGACCCTTTTCGCAACCCTCAGCGACAGCACGCACCGGCCGCTGGTGTTCCACTGCACCGCCGGCAAGGACCGCACCGGGTTCGCTTCGGCACTGCTGCTCACTCTCTTGGGCGTGCCGTGGGATGCCGTGATGGAGGACTACCTCCGGACCAACGAACTGTGGACCGGACATATCGGCCGCTACCCCGAACTCGACATCGACACCCGCGCCGCCATCGTCGAAGCGCGCACGGCCTATCTTGAAGCAGCCTTCGAAGTGGTGCGCGCCGATTTCGGCGGGCCGGAAGAATTCGCCGAACGGGCACTCGGCCTCGACTCGCCGGCGCGCGAGCGCATCCGCGCGGATTTGCTGGAAGGGTGACTTCCGCGCTAGGCCTTCGGACATGGCCGAACCGCGTTACGACACTCCCGAGCCCTTCAAGGTCGACATTCCCGAACGGGCGCTGATCGATCTCGACGAGCGCCTGCGCCGCTGGCGGCCGGGACCCGCCATCGTCGACGATGGCAGCTGGGCCTCCGGCACCGATCCGGATTTCCTGGCCGAGCTGGTCGAATACTGGCGCCACGGCTACGACTGGCAGCGCTGCCAGGAAGCGATCAACCGCTGGCCCAACTATCTGGTCGACATCGACTCGCAGCGAATCCATTTCATCCGTGAGCCCGGCACCGAGGTCGAGGGCGCGCCGCGACCGACACCGCTGGTGCTCACCCACGGCTGGCCGGGATCGATCGTGGAATTTCTGCACATTGTCGATGTGCTGGCCCATCCCGAGAACCACGGCGGCGATTCCCTCGATGCCTTCGACGTCATCGTGCCATCGCTGCCCGGCTACGGATTCTCTGGCCCGCCGGTCCGCGCCGACGGCACCACGGGGCCGATCGGCCCGCGCGCCATCGCCGATCTCTGGCACCGGCTTATCCATGAGAAGCTCAACTACCACCGGCCTTTCGGCGCGCAGGGCGGCGACTGGGGCGCGGTCGTCTCGTCGTGGCTGGCGTTCGATCACCCTCTGAAGGAAGACAAGGACGGCGTGCGCTCAGGCGCGCTTGGCCTGCATCTCAACATGATCGGGCTGCGGCCCGGCATCGATCTCAAGGCGACCCAATTCAGTGCGGCCGAAACGGCGTGGCTCGCCCGGGTCCAGGCCGAGCGCGACGACAGGACCGCCTACCAGCGCATCCAGGCGACGCGACCGCAGACCCTGGGCGTGGCGCTGACGGACTCGCCCGTCGGGCTTGCCGCGTGGATCGTGGAAAAATTCCAGGCGTGGAGCGACTGCGGCGGCGATCCGCTCAAGCGTTTTTCGATGGATCTGCTGCTCGACAACATCATGGTCTACTGGCTGACCGGCACGGCCGGCACCGCGACCTGGCTCTATCGCGGCGTCACCGAACAGAAACCGCGCGCGCTGCCCGACGGAACGCGCGTCGAGACGCCGACCGGTTTCGCCGCCTTCCCCGCCGACCTCGCGCCGCCACCCCCCGGGGAGTGGATCGAGCGCGCCTACAATCTCCGCCGCCACACCCTGATGCCAAGCGGCGGCCATTTCGCGGCGCTCGAGGAGCCGGAAGTCCTCGTCGAGGATATCCGCGCCTTCTTCCGTCCGCTGCGCTTCGGGGCGGCGAACGACTAGGGTCAAAACCCAATAAACGAACGTCCTTTCCCGGACGCCGCGCACCCGCAGTCGGTGCCATCGGTAGAGTAGCTACCGGCACGCTTGCCAGACCATTGAATATTTTCAATTTGGCCCTGCGTTCGATCCATGTTTGTCTGACAGGTAGAGGCTGACCGATCCCGGCGCTCGGGCTCTGGCTGCGGTCATCCTCTTGCGGTGTCTTCGTCTGACGCCTCCAACATCACGGGAGACCGCCATGAGCATTTCTGAAGTCGAACGCTTTGCCGCCGACCTAAAGTCCAACGACGCCTTGCGTGCCGAGGCCGAGAAGCACGCCGCCGAGAAGCAGCACGAGACACCGCTTGCCAGTGCGGTCGCCTTCGCCGGGAGCAAGGGCTACGCCTTCACCTCCGACCATGCCAAGGCGCATATCAAGGCGAAAGCCAAGGCCGCTGGCAAGGAACTCACCGATGCCGAACTCGACGGTGTCGCGGGGGGGTCCAGCTTTTCCCACAGGTGGGGGCCTGGCTTCGGGGGATTTGTCAATATGCTGAATGGGGGGGGAGGGAATATGGGTTTATAAATCCTCGGGTGCCGAACTCAACGAAGTTGCTGGGGCTGCCGCTTTGGCCCCGGGTCGCCGGCCTGACATGCAAAACGGAAGGTATCCCGATGTCCCAGACAGACCAGGACAAGGCGACGGCGGCGAGGGCCAAGGTCATCGCCAGGGCGTGGCGTGATCCGGCGTTCAAGGCGAAGCTGATCGCTGATCCGCACGCGACACTGAAGGAAGCCGGCGTTGCCGTGCCGGAAGGCGTGACGGTCAAGGTGGTGGAGAACACCGACACTCATCACCACCTGGTGCTGCCGCCCAAGCCCAGCGGCGAACTCTCCGATGCAGAACTCGATAAAGTGGCGGGAGGGAATTTATGGCATACTGTTTTCGGAGGGACGCCGCATATCGGCGAAGGTGGCTCTTTTCCCAAGCCCAATATCTAGCCGACCACTTCTAGCTGACCGACCGCCTTTTGATCTCTCGGGTTGGCGGTCAATCACTTGTCGTGCCGTTGCCCAGCCTACGAGGCATCGGTGACCCATGAGCAGTAGCAGCGGTCGAACGCTTCACGCGCCTCCGTCGAGCAGCATCGGTTAAATACATTGAAGCCATACCCGGTCGGTGATTCTCCGCTTCCAAGCAGCAGAGAACATGCGACGCAACCTGTTTTGGTTGGATGATCATCAATGGCCGAGGATCGCCCCTCTTTTGCCAACCGATGTGCGTGGCAAGGAACGTGTCGATGACCGACGCGTCATCAGCGGCATCCTGCACTTCCCTAAAAGCGGCTGCCGAAGGTGCGATTGCCCGCCGGAGTACGGGCCACCGACGACGATCTACAATCGCTTCGTGCGCTGGGCGCGGCGCGGCGTGTGGGAGCGGCTGTTTCGCGAGCTTGCCGCACGCGGGCGCTCGACCGGGATGCAGATGATCGATGCCACCCACATCGAGGCGCACCGCCCGGCCTCGGGTGGAAAAGGGGGAGCAGACCCGGGTGATTGGACGCTCACGCGGCGGGCGCAATAGCAAGGTCCACGCCGTCGCCGATGCCGGGGGCCGTCTTCTTGCCATCCTGCTGAGCGGCGGCGAGGTACACGATTGTCCAACCGCAAGCAGCCCTTCAGCTTCGACAGGAATGCCTACAAGCAGCGACACCGCATCGAAAACCCCTTCTGCCGTCTCAAGGACTTCCGCCGCATCGCCATCCGCGACGACTGGCTGGCGCGAAACTTCCTTGCCGCCATCTGCCTCGTCACCGCTATCGTCTGGTGGATTTTGTGAGTCTGGACCCTAGGAGAGCGTCGCCGTCGCCTGCACGGCCACCGTGCCCTTGGGCGTCACCGCCCACAGCTCGGCACCCTTGCCGTCCGGGGTCGGTCGGCCGATCACGTCGAACGGCTGGGTGTCGAACAGCGGCGCGCGGGCGCGCACGGCGAAGGTCGCGATCTTCCGCCCCGGCAGCGAATCGCGCAGCAGGTCGAACAGGCACTGCTGCGAGAACGGCCCATGCACCACCAGCCCGGGATAACCCTCGGTTTCGATGCAGTAGGTGCGGTCGTAGTGGATGCGGTGCGGATTGAAGGTGAGCGCGGAATAGCGGAACAGCATCACCGGATCGGGCTTGATGGTCCGCCGCCACGGCATGTCGGCAGGGGCGGCTTCGCGTACGGGAACACCGCTTTGCGCTCCAGCCTTCACCTCTTCGCGGAACACGGTGTTGGCGGCCTCGGTCACGGCGAGACCGCGCGGCGTAAAAATGCGGCGGGTCTGGGTCGTCACGATCAACGTGCCGGTGCCGCCGCCGCGGAGCTGCACGTCGCTGAACTCGGTCTCGCGGCGCAGCCTGTCGCCCACCCGGATGTCACCGGCGAAGGTGAAAGTGGAGCCGGCATACATGCGGCGCGGCAGCGGCATCGGCGGCAGCACGCCGCCTTCGACCGGCAGGCCATCTTCGCCCAGCACGGCACGACGGGCATAGGAATGGAGAAAGCAGAGATGCCACCCCGGCGCGATCGGCTGGCCGGGTTCCGGCGCTTTCTCGTCGCGGTCGAAGGTCGCGATCATGCCCTTGAGCGGCGCCTGGGTGACGGTGTCCTCGTCCTCGATCTTGCGGCCGAGTTCCTTCTTCAGCGGTTCGATGTCGATGGTCATGGCTCTTCCTCCAGGCTTCCCGGCAGCGTAACCAATCGGCCACCATGATTCGCCGCCCTCACCTTCACGAAATCAAGCTACTGCCGCAGATCGAAAACGAAGCCGACCTCCGTTACGGACATGTCGGACTGCGCCGGGTGATCGACATGCCGCCCGCCACGATCGTGTCGCTGGCGCAAGGTCTGCGCGACAACAGGCTGTGGGTGGCCGCCTCGCCGCTCAACCGGCCGGTGGGATTTGCCCTCATGAAGCTGCACGACGGCACCGCCTGGCTCGACCAGCTGTCGGTACTCGACCGCTGGCAGGGTCGCGGCCTGGGCGTTGCGCTGATCGATCGAACGGCGGCAGCCGCCAGGATCCTGGGACACGATACGCTCTATCTTTCGACCTATCGCGACGTACCGTGGAACGCGCCATTCTACGTCAAGCGCGGCTTCGAAGAGGTGCCCCGAGGGATCTGGCCGCGCGCGTTCCGTGTTCAATTCATGGCCGAAAACAGCCACGGCCATCCGCCGTGGCGACGAACGATCATGCGTCGATCACTCGGCCGCGACGGATAGCCCCATCTGCTCGCAGGTCGGCGCGACGTCCGACACGGTGGCCCGACGCATGTCGCGGGCGTAGCGCTGGTCGTCGAAATCCATGCCGCGATGCATGGTGCATCGGTCGTCCCAGATCACCAGGTCATTCACCCGCCAGCGATGGCCGTAGACGAACTGACGCTGCGTGGCATGCGCGGTCAGTTCCTCGACAAGCTGCCGGGCTTCCGCGTCGGCCATACCCCGGATCGCGCCGATGTGGCTGGCGATATAGAGACTCATGCGGCCCGAATCGAGTAACCGTCGCACCAGCACCTGCGGCACCGGCTTGAAGGCTTCGCGCTCGCTCTCGTCGAAGTCGGTGAATCCGAGCTTGGCACGCGAATGCATGATCGAATGCTCGGCCACCAGGCCTGCGACACGCCGTTGGGTCGCCTCGGGCAGGGCATCGTAGGCCGCACGCATGTCGGCGAACTCGGTCTGGCCGCCGATCGGCGGGATCGACCGCGCATGCAGCATCGAGCAGTAGGCCGGCAGGCGCTTAAACGAGGAATCGGTGTGCCAGATCCGGTTGCCGAGATTGTACAGACGCTGGCGGTCGTTGGCGGCGCGAATCCGGTTCTCGGCGTCTAGATTGCCGACATCGGCCAAGTTCTCGTGCAGGCGCAGCTTGTGGTCCTTGCGCACCTTGGACACCGTGACCTCCAGCGGCCCGAAATTTCGCGCAAAGTCGAGCTGGCTGTCGTCGTCGAAATGCTGATCGGGGAAGACCAGCACGGCGTACTTGGTGAAGGCCGCCCGGATCGCCGCAAGATTGTCTGCGGCAAGGGGCCGCGACAGATCGACATCGGCCACTTCAGCGGCGAAACTTGGCGTGATCGACTGGACGGTGATGGCCATGAGTTCCTCCCGGCCGTTGCTTTCGGTCGATTGGAGCACCTAAAGGACTTTCCGGCAATCGCCGGATATGATGGCAGCCATGATCGAGAAGCAGGAAGTTCAAGAAATCTTCCCGACGCCGTTGTGGATCGTCGACCTGAAGCCGGCCGCGGCGGCAGCGCTGAACGCATCGCTCAAGGCCGAGATCGAGCGCCTGATCTCTCCGCGCACGGTTATTCCTGCCGGTAGCAACTGGCAGACGCCGCAGAATCTGCATACCAGACCGGCCTTCGCGGAGTTCGTGAAGCTGGTCGAGACGGCGGCGCGTGGCGTCACGCGTTTCCTGCAGGTCGACCAATATCCGATGGGGATCACCGGCTGCTGGGCGAACGTCAATCCGCCGGGCGCCTATCACCCCATGCACCATCATCCGAACAACTACCTGAGCGGCGTCTACTACGTGGCGATCCCCTCGCCTGGCTCGAAGATCCTGTTCCAGGACCCGCGCGGCCAGGCTTCGATGATCATGCCCAAGCCGCGGCAGTACACGCGACTCACCGCCAACGGCGCCAATGCCCAGAGCGTGGAGGGCCGCCTGGTGATTTTCCCGTCGTGGCTGAAACACACCGTGCCGGCCAACGACGGCCAGAGCGAGCGCATCAGCATCTCCTTCAATCTCATGTTCAAGAATTTCAGCGAGGCCATGGCCGCGCCGCTGTGGGACGCCACGGCGGGCAAAGGGAAGGGTTGAGGCATGTTTCAGGACCGGTATGGCAATGAGCTGAGCACGCGTTCGGCCGCCGCGCGGGACGCCTATTCGGCGGGCGTCGACAGCCTGATGGCGGCGACGCCGGGCATGGACGCGCATTTCCAGGCCGCGGTGACGGCCGACGAGGGCTTCGCGCTCGGCCACATCGCGCTTGCCCGCGCCAAGCAGCTCCTGGGACGCGGCCACGAAGCCAAGGCGCCGCTCGCACGGGCACGCGAGCTGGCAGCGGGCACGACGCCGCGCGAGCAAAGCCAGATCGCCATCTTTGAGGGGATCCTGACCGGCCAGGGTGCGGCCGCGCTCGAAGCGATCCGCGACCACCTCAAGAGCTGGCCGCGCGACGCCATGGCGCTTGCGCCGGCGACCAGCGTGTTCGGACTGATCGGTTTCTCGGGCGTGGCCGGACGCGAAGTCGATCAGCTTGCGCTGCTCGCGCCGCTGGAAGCCCAATACGGCGACGACTGGTGGTATCGCACCCAACTCGCCTTTGCGCAGATCGAACTGCAGATGTTCGACGAGGGATCGCGCAACATCGAGGCTGCTCTCGCAGCCTACCCGCGCAGCGCCCATTCCGCGCATATCCGCGGCCACCTGTTCTACGAGT
>ERZ890510.498-NODE-498-length-30802-cov-18.750642_pt1 | contig 30802 bp, 26 predicted proteins | sample MGYA00521265_ERZ890510 | MGnify/ENA primary metagenome ERZ890510 (study PRJEB32303, sample SAMEA104408624) | aquatic metagenome | biome: Brackish water; feature: Chemocline; material: water | place: Baltic Sea | collected 2014-10-26T21:54:00 | depth 110 m ... | reverse complement strand
GCGGCGGTGGCAAAGCAGCTGTCGAGATAGTGAACGGTCACTTCGCCGAGATTCTTGTAGGCAGATCGTTCGAGTCGGTCTCCGATATCTCCGGAATTTGGGATTTTATCTACACCGCATCGATTCCCTACGGCCGCAAAGGCGTAGCGATCATGGCGCTGAGCGGCGTCGACCTGGCGCTGTTCGATGCGCTGGGCAAAGCAGAAATGACGCCGGTCGCCAACCTGCTCGGCAGCTCAACGAAAGATCGAATGCGTTGCTATGCAACGGGTCCTGATACCGACTACTACGCTGAACTCGGGTTCACCGCGCAAAAGTTTCCTTTCCGATGGCAGGGCGACGAGTCGGAAGCGGCTGGTGTTGCGATGGCCGAAAAAGCCCGCTCCGCATTCGGCAAAGATGCTGAAGTTATGTTCGACGTTTATATGACTTGGGATTCCGAGATTACGATGAGAATGCACGATGCTTTAAGGCATGTCGGCATTCACTGGTACGAAGACATTCTCACTCCCGATGATCTGGAAGAAATCGGCGTACTGCGAACCAAGATTGGCCCGGTGAATATGGCTGGTGGAGAACATGAATTCACGGCCCACGGCTTCGCCGATATTGCAAGAACCAAGGCGTACGACATCTGGCAGCCAGATATCACATGGTGCGGCGGCATAACAACAGGGCTACGGATTATGGATTTGGCAAAGACACACAATGCTGAAGTCGTGCCACATCGAGGCGCCGAGCCGTGGGGTCTACATCTGATCGCCGCCACTGAATGCGAAGACTTCGCCGAGATGCTTCCGGGCGTTCGAGGAGGAGACAGCGATGATCTCTGGATCGGAGCACCTGAAGCGGTTGATGGCTATATTCAAATCAAAGATGAACCTGGATTTGGGATAAAACCTAACGAGGATTTGTTGTAACCATGAGTTCGCATAGCAGCCCGCGAGCAGTCATTTTCGATCTGTTCGGCACGCTAATCGCCAACTACGACAGAAACCACTATCTGGAAGTGATCACCAACATGGGAGCGGCGGTAGGAGCCGATCCAGCCGAGTTTCGCACGTTATGGCGCAAGCACTACGTTGATCGATTGACCGGAGTCCACGCCACTGAGTCGGCGAACATTCAATGGGTGTGCGACAAGCTCCAAGTCGAGGCTGATAACCGGCGAATAGAACAAGCGAATCAGATTTATTTGGATTTCGCCAAGCCGTTTTTGATGGCTCCGCGAAATGGTGCTGCCGAAACGCTGAGCAAACTCCGAGAACGTGGAATCAAAACTGGATTACTCTCCGACTGCGGACCCTGGGTACCTCACAATTGGAGCACCTCGCCGTTTGCAGATTTGATCGACTTTCCTGTTTACTCAAGCAAGTCGGGAATGAAGAAGCCGAACGAAACGCTCTACCAAAACGCAGCACGCGGCCTTGGTGTTCAACCCAGCGAGTGTACGTATGTCGCCGATGGCAACGGCGACGAGCTAGTGGTCGCAGATCAGCTTGGAATGCGAGCCGTCCGAATCACACCTTGGAATGCCCCCGGTTCGACTCCGGACGCCGACTTTTCTAACCAATGGAATGGCGAGTCAATCGACGACCTGAGCGAACTTATCGAGTTATTGGCATCAAGCTGACTTACTTGAGTGCCCGAGCAATACGTTCACATGCCTGCATGTAGATTGTGGCGTCGACGTTGATCGACAGGTACTGCACGCCGAGATCGATGAGCCACTTGCCCATTTCGACGTCTTTGGCGTAAGAACCGATCACCCTGCCCTGCGCCCGAGCCTTTGCTGCTGCCTCTTTGAGTGCATCTTCAACGATCTTCGAGCGAACGTCACCGGGAACACCCAGCGACTGTGAGATGTCGTATGGCCCAAGAAAGAGAACATCGATTCCATCAACGGTCATGATCTCTTCGAGGTTGTTCAGACCCTTCTGACCCTCGATGTGAACCACTGTCATGGTTTCTTCGTTCTGGCGAGCCGGGTGGTCTACTGCATCGTCTTTGTAGTAGTTCCCAGCTCGGGTAAACACCGATACGCCGCGCTCACCCATAGGTGCGTACTTGGCAGCGTGAATGACTTTTTCAGCGTCCGATTTCTGGTTGATCTGCGGAACTTGTACGCCGTCTGCACCAATATCGAGAGCTCGCAGAATCGGCCACTCTTCGTTGCCGCCAACGCGAACGATAGGCGCAACGCCCGTGCCTTGAGCCGCGATAACGAGATCGGCGACCTTCTCCATTGAGAGTGAACCATGCTCGGTATCGAGGATGCAGAAGTCCATGCCGGCATAGCCGAGCGTGTCGACCATCGCCACTGAAGGGACGATGACGAACGGGCCAACAACGACTTCGCCCGCCTGAAGCTTCTTCTTTAGTTCGCCACGAATGGTCTTTTTCATATTCTTTTCTTCGCTTCTAGTGCTGCGTTCGATGGCAAAACTGCTAACGCAGACGATATTAATTTCCTGAACGGCACAAAGTTTACCGTTAGTTACAGCTTTCAGGTGGTGAGAAGCGCTGACCTTACGCGATAACGATAGGCACGAGCATTTCGTCGGGCGTAAACCCGCCGTGAGTCGATTCAGATAACCACCAATAAATTGCCATCCAACCGGTATCCTTTGCTGATGTCAATTTCTGGGACGTCCGCGAATAACTCAAGCCTCGACCTTGCCGCTAATAGGAATCCAGCCGCAAAATCTCGCATTGTTTTTCTTGGTACCGGTACATCCGAAGGTGTACCACGAGTTTCCTGTCTTACAAACCCAAACAGCAATTGCCTAGTTTGCCCCGATGCAGTGAAGCCCGACTCGCCAAATCGACGTCGTAATACGTCGCTACTTATCCAGCGCAAATTCAGCGATGGGCGTACGAGCAATGTTGTAATCGACGCGGGGAAGTTCTTTTACGAGTCTGCGATCCAGTTGTTCCCAAAGTTCGATGTGCGAACCATCGACGCGCTGGTCATCACGCACGCTCACGCGGATGCCGTTGGAGGGTTCGACGATCTCAGAGATTGGACGAACAATGCCCAAGAGTCGTTACCAATTTACTTGCGTGAAGTCGATCTTCAGGTAGTTGAGAAGTTGTTCTTCTACCTGGTCGACCGCAACAAGCAAACTGGCGGCGGTGGAGTCGCAAAATTGAGCTTCGATACGATTGATTCAACGCCGTTCAAAGCCGATGGTTTAGAGCTGACTCCATTGCCGGTCGAGCACGGTAAGAACTGGGAATGCTTCGGCTACCGCTTCGGCGACGTTAGTTACATTTCCGACGCTTCAGCGATTTCTGAGAAAACCGCAGACTTGGTGCGGGGATCTGAGATCTTAGTGCTAGACGCACTACGACCCGCACGCACACACGGTACCCATTTCACTGTTGAAGAGGCGATTGACCAAGCGCGCCGACTTGGAGTCAAACGCACTCTGTTGGTCGATGCAACGCACGATATCGATCATGTTCCTGTGAACGACGAACTTGCCAAACTGAAGGATTCAGAAGGCCTCGATATCCAGTACGCCTACGACGGGCTAGAGGTAGCGGTCGAGCTTTAGGAATCGCCTCAGCTACACCCCACAGCCGATCCCTCGGCGGCACTCGGGAACTCTGCGGATTGCTCTTAGCGAATATTGGCTAACGTCGGGCGTTCCCCCTCAACCTAGCCTTCTCCCTGAATAAGAAGATAAGCAGACGCTCGGCGATACAAGTGCGACCGCCTACTTCTTGGCGTTCTCGGCCTTTTCTTTTCGGTACATCGCTATGACTTTGTCATCAGGCGGGTAGTACAGACCGGGTGTTAGCTGTTCTTTGTCGAGTCGTGCCCTGATCCACTCTTCGAGATCGTCGTACTCGATCGCCTTCAGTGCGATGTCCGGTGCAACGTCGCGAGGAATAACAACTACGCCATCATCATCAGCAACGATGTAGTCACCGGGACGAACCAGAATACCATCGACAGCGACCGAATCGTTCGTCGAGTAAGGCGTTCCAACCCGGGTTCCAAGATTCGATGTCTTGTCGAGTCCCCACATTCCAACACCATAGTCCTGAACAGTGTGCATGTCGCGAATTCCTCCGTCGCAAACCAGTCCGTCGACTCCGCGCTGCTTGAGCCGGAGGAACTTGATATCGCCACCGATAGACATTCGCTTGTTACGCATCGATTCCATCACGATTACGTCGCCTGGACCAGCCAGTTCGAACGCTGCGAACTCGGGCGATTCTTCTCCACCCGGCTTTTCTGCCATAGCGTCGGGTCGGGCAGGAACAAATCGAACGGTGATAGCTCGAGCAACTAGTCGCTGACCGGGATTCATGGTTCGAACGTTCGGCATATAAACGTAGTGGGGTTCGTAGCCGTTACGGGCAAGCACATCGACGACAGCGGTCGTGTTCACTCGTTTAAGTTGTTCGATCGTCGCCTTGTCCAATACGTGGTCAGGCGTGGGCTGAATTACGGCCATGTGCGGAAGCTTTCTTCGGCTAAAGGTTCAACAAAACTCGCCAATTCTAGCGGCTTAGCGACTCACTTGGTGTGATGCAATCGGCTTTATTCGCGTCCCGAGCGCAGCCGATAGATCTGGGGTGGACGAGGTGAAAGCCCTCATCGCAGCCACGATCGGTAATGGGGTACTCGCCATCGTACGTTGTAGGCTATTGCTAATCGATTTCCGCCCATACCCCGCCAGATCCCTCGGCTTTGCTCGGGACGCGCGGTTGATTGCTCTTAACCCCAGTCTTGGGCGAATCGTTCGATTATCAATGCAGCGTGCTTAGCGCCGAACAGAAAATCCTCAACCGTTATGTTCTCGTTTGGTGCGTGAATTTTGTGAGATGGGTGATCGATTCCCGAAGTTGCGATAGGCATACCCAAGGTGTCGCCAAAGTCGAACATCGGACCAGTCCCCGCCATGTTCGGAGTCATCACTGGCTTGCGACCATAAATCTCTTCCGCTGTCTCGGCCACCAGTTGCACCCACGGCGAATTAAGGTCAGTTCGATATGGATTTACGGCACCAAGAACTTCGATTTCAACGTCTTCAAATCCGTGCTTGTCGAGGTGTTTCCGAAGTTTGTCGAATATGTCGTAAGGACGTTGTTCAGGGACGAGTCGAAAATCCATTTTTGCCTTGGCGACTGCAGGCAGAACAGTCTTGAGACCGGCGTCTTGGTAGCCGGAGTCGAGTCCAGCGATATTCGCTGTCGGCTGGAAAGTCAGCTGCTTACGAAGATCTTCACCGTCCAAGCCTCTTACGAAACTCGATACGCCAAACGTATTGAGCCATTCCGGTGCGTCGTCTGGAAGTGCCTCGACTGCAGCTATCGCCTCGGCAGTTGGTTCCGTGATCCCATCGTAGAAACCTTCGATGAGAATGTGTTCGTCGGCGTTTTTGATGGTCTGCAGAGCTTGAAGAAGCCTCCAAGCAGCCGATGGCAGTATTGCGGCGTACGATGAGTGTGCGTCGCCAGAAAGCATGCTTACACTTAGCCCGACGCCAAGTACACCTTTGAGTCCGAGATACATGAACGGGTCGCCGTTGAGGTTTCGTCCACCGCCCTCCCAAATGCATGCGTCAGCCTTGAAATCGTCGCCTCGTTCTGCAATCAAATCTGGCAGGTTGATCGAACCTGATTCTTCTTCCCCCTCGCAGAACATCTTGATATTGCAGGGCACGCCGCCTCGCTCATCGACGAAAGCTCTTATTGCAGCGAGCCGGGCGCCGATATTGCCTTTGTCGTCCGACATCCCCCGACCGTAGAGCCGATCACCAACTTGTGTCGGCTCAAATGGATCGGTGTCCCAAAGGTCAAGCGGGTCGACAGGTTGAACGTCGTAGTGGCAGTAGAACAATAGGGTCGGTGCAGTTTCAGGATTTTTGGAAGCTGCCATATAGCCATAAACGGTTGGAAGTCCGTCGTTTGGCACGGGAACGATCTCGGCCTCGAAGCCGTTTCGTTCGAGCAGGTCTTTCATCAGACCAGGGGCTTTATCGAAGCCGACTTTCTGCGCAGATATCGATGGCTGGCGAACAAGTTCGAACAGCTGCTGAATTGATTCATCAACATGCGATTCGATATGCGAGTAAAGATCGTTCATGTTTGTTCCTGTTGCGCCGCTTCTTGTCGTTTTTGCCACATCCAATAACGTGCCAGACACATCGTCAATGGCCCGCTCACGATACTTTGGTTTTCGATCAAATCAACCAGCTCTGTCTGGGTAAACAACTTTGCGTCGACGATGCCTTCTTCAGTCTGAAGAATGATGTCGTCGAGAGTCACTTCAGGTATTTCGGTCAATACCGCGTGAATCAAACTACCTGAATATCCGATCGGTGAATGAGAACCGAGCAGTTCGAGCCGAACGGGTGTAACTCCCGTCTCCTCGATAAGCTCACGGCTCCCGGCTTCTTCGGGAGATTCTCCATCTTCCATAATTCCAGCAGGAAATTCCCAAAGATGACGCTTGTTCGGATGTCGATAGACGCTTATGACAAGGAACTTGCCTGACGGAGTTACTGGAATGGTCATCACACCGCCGCCTCCGCCGTGCTTGCGCACCCATGCGAATTTGCCCGGAGTACCATCGGGATGAGTTATGTCGTCGTAGTAAAAATCCAACCACGGCGTTTCGTATACAAGATGCTCCACTCCTGGCTCAGGAATCCAATCACTAGCTGAAAATTCACTCTTCGGCATGACTACTCCGTAGCTCCCGGCATACCCGTTTCGAGCGGCTGCGAATCTTGAGGTACTCCGCCGGCTAGGAAGCCACCGTCGACTGTAATTGTCTGACCGTTTACGTACTCTCCCAATTCAGATGCCAAGAAAACGCAAGCACCGGCGATATCTTTCGGAAGCCCACCTCGACGACTCGGGATGAATCCTAGAGCTGAACCAAGGTAATCATCGTTTGCTCGTGAGTGCTCTTCGTCTTCAGGCAGCACTCTGCTATCTATGTAGCCCGGTGCGACGCAGTTGGCGGTGATACCTGAGCCAGCAAGATCATGCGCCATCGATTGGACCATGCGATTTAGGCCAGCTTTGACGATTCCGTACACCCCGTCGTGCGGCCAAGCTCGGTAACTATGAACGCTGCTGATGTTGATGATGCTGCCGCCGTGTCCGTGTTCGATCATGCGGTTCACGGCTCCCTGAGCAAGAAAGAGATAACCCTTCAGTGCATGACCAACCAGATGATCCCAGAATTCCTCGGTGATCTTCGTGAAGTGCATGTCGCGAGACGCCACGGCATTGTTGACGAGGATATCGATACGACCGTGCTGCTCAACGAACTCGTCGAGCATACGGCTGCGATCCTCACGATCTCCAACATCAGCCTGATGCCAAGATGCTTTTCGACCGAGCGATTCGATTGAAGCGATTGTCTTATTGGCTTCGTCGTCTCTGGCGATATCGTTAATCCCAACATCTGCCCCATGCTCGGCAAACAGTTGAGCAATACCCGCGCCAATGCCTCGACGTGAGCCGGTAATCAGAGCTTTCTTGCCTTGAAGAAGCTTTGTGGTCATGTGGGGGGATTCCTTGTGTTTACTGGCCTAGTCCTGCATGGTTTTAGTGGCGATCATTCCGCCATCGACCAGAATCGTCTCTCCGTTGACGTATTGTCCGAGCTCGGAAGTCAGATACAAAACGGCGTTCGCAATGTCGCTCGGAAGTCCACCCTTCGCAGCCGGAAGATGTGCGGTGAATCGCGAAGCGTCGTGCGGTGCACCATCGATCACATCATCGGCTTCGCTATCTGGAAGAACATTTGAAATGGCTCCCGGAGCGATGCAGTTAGCGTTGATGTTGTGACCTTTGAGATCGATAGCAAAGCCCTTGACCATTCGCCGAAGTCCGGCTTTGGCTGTTCCGTAGGCAGTCCAGTCTTCGATAGCCGTGTACGCATGAACGCTAGAGAGGCAAACGATGCTTCCACCCGTGCCCTGAGCGATCATTTCCTTAGCGGCGCGCTGCGATCCAAAAAAGTAGCCTTTCAACGACAGATCCATCATTCGATCCCAGAAAACTTCATCCGTATCGAACAACGGTCGTGCCTGATCCGGGAAGATTGCATTGTTGACCAGAATGTCGATGCGCCCATGCTCGGCGATAAACGAATCGATGACCGAGTTGATTCCTGCGACAGTGCTCACATCGCCAACATGGAACGTACCTTTGACGCCGCGGCTTGAAACCAAATCGGCAGCTCGCTGGGAGACTTCGTCGTCGACGATGTCGTTAATCCCAACATCGGCTCCTTCGTTTGCGAGAGTGAGGGCGATGCCCCGGCCGATACCTTTTCGTGCGCCAGTTATCAGCGCTTTTTTACCGTCGAGCAATCCCATTGGGAGCCTCCAAATTCACGATTAGAAATATTCTAGTGCCGATCTTAGCCTGAGATCGTCGACAAGGTTGGTTCTTGCGGGCCGATCAATCGGAAATCGGCGACAGTATTTCGGTGCGAATTTTGAAAAGAGCCGCAGCTTTGGCCGCTTCCAAATCGTCGATCACATATTCTCTGGCAGTATCACCGGCTCCAGCGTTTGCGAATACGAGAACGGCGCTGCGAACTTTTATCCCCATCTTTTCGAGCACCAGTGCGTAACCTGCCAACTGGTTTTCATATCCTCGGGCGCGCTCTTCCAGGAATTCGCCTTGTACACGGTCGGTCTTGTAGTCGATTATCGTGATGGAACCGTCTTCGTGTTGAACCATTAGGTCGACCGATCCTTCGATCTCGATGCCCTCTTCCACTTCGGCTGCCACCCACGCCTCGCTCCAGCTGTTGTCGCTTGTTGCTGCGGCTACACTCGGACTCGACAGCACGTTTCGAACTAACAGCGCTACATCGTTTTTGAGATCAGTAATGTTGTATGCCTCGACCGCTTGGGCAACCAGTTTGTCCAAATTAGAATCGTCGTCAAAATCGACGTCTTGGAGCACACCGTGAACCGCAGAGCCGACGTCGGTTCCGCCACGACCTCGAAGTGCCGTGTTCCACTCAGTCGATTCAGAATTGTCTTCGGGCTTAGGAGCGGCGAACATGGTGTGATCGGCAAGTTCCGAAGGCGTGACATAGCCTCGGTACTTCGCTTGCTCAACGACAGCTTCCAATTCATCAAGCCAAACCTTTCGATCATCCAGAGAAAATGGCTTCGCATCGGTCGGAGTCGAATCCGTTTTAGGCTGAGGGCTTGTGGTCTCGCTTGAGATATCGAATGGTTCCGAAACTGTGTTCAGTTTATCCAACTCCGCAATCTTCGCTGCCAGCGTCGATTTGTCCCTACCGGATCTATGAACACTAACGACCAGATGCTCGCGAGCTCGAGTCGCCGCTACGTACGCCAGTCGCACCTGTTCTGCGGAATCGGCTTCCTTACTTGCCTTTGAACGGTCGGCAAAGTCGGCAGTTGCAATGCCGAGACCAACCGAGCCCAATCGAACCGACATGATCGGCTGACCGTGTTCTTCTTTCGTGATTGAATTGCCTTTGGGTGAAGACGCGGTAACTTGCAGCCCCATGAGAGCGACGATAGGAAATTCGAGTCCCTTTGCGGCGTGAACGGTCATGACGCGAACCGCGTTAAGTTCGCTATTCGATAGAGCACCCTCGGCTACTCGGACACTCGCTTCCGCTTGCTTTGAGACCCATCTAACAAAATCTCGCAGCGATCCATTTCCTGATCGTTGAAGCGATCTCGACATTTCGATAATTACGTCGATCAATCGCTCGCGATCGCCGTTCGGATTCGACAATGCAGCGATCTCTCGCAAGCGACGATCTCGAACGAACTTCTCGATCAAGAACGGGGTCGAATACGTCTGGCGCGTGTCGTGATAACCCGCCAGTCCTGCGAGTGCAGTTGCGACTCGATGCACACCAGAATCGATTCCGAAATCGGCAGGATCGTACGTAGTTCGAGCGTATTCAAACTTGCGATCCGAAGATGCCCATTCGTAGAGGTCCTGATCAGAGCAGCCCCAAGCCGATGATTTTAATGCAGCGACTATTGCGACCTGATCAGTCGGATCGTCGATCGCTACCAAATTATTGCTGAGCTCGTGCACCGTCTGCGATTCAAAGATCGGTGCTTGCCCTTCGAGAACGTACGGCACGTCATGCTTGAAGAAAGCATCTTCCAAGTAGGAAAGTGCGGTACGGCGAGGCATTAATACGCATAAGTCACGATAGTCCGATTTGCGCATTCCTCCCGATTTATCGGGGAGGTCCCAGTCTCCTGCCCCAACGCTCAAAGCCAGCTTCGCCAAATCTTCCGATTCAGATTCGCGAGCGACACCAATGTTGCCATCAGCCGGGCCTCCAGCGATCATCACTCGCGGTTTTCCGACGGGTATGTAGTCGTCTCTTCCCGGTTCAAGAGCCGTGTACTCCGCTTGATTCGGGTCCAAGGCGGCGCCGTCAGGTCCGTTCATCCACGGTTCAAATATTTCGTTCACCCAACTGAGGATTCCTGGATCGGATCGATAGTTTTTGACCAGAGACAATCGTTCGGCGTTTAGTGATGAAATAAGACCTTGCAACTGAGTCAAATCAGCACGACGGAATCGGTAGATCGACTGCTTACCATCGCCGACCACGAACAACGCTCCCGGTGTTGGCGCGCCAGTGCCGTTCGAGTCGTTCATGCGGTCGGCAAGACACATAGCCAACTTCAGTTGAAGCGGGTCAGTGTCCTGAAACTCGTCGATAAGTACATGTGTGTACCGTCGTTGAAAATATCGGCGAACCTCATCGTCGGATTCAAGCAGCTCACACGATAGAACCAACAGGTCTTGGAATTCCAGTAGACCTTCTGACCTACGCTTTCTGGCGTACGCGAGAACCATCTGCGACACAGCGTTCACGAGCGGGACAACCGTCGCTTCGCCAAGTGACTGCCGTCCTTGCTCGAGACGTGCCTGGGCTTCTTTCAGCAAGGCACGAACTTCTTCCAAGCTCGAATCACCGCTCGCCAGTGAATTCCAATCGCCTTTACGACCGCCGCCTGTAGTCATTTTCGGAAGTTGAGTGAGGGCGAGAATATTTTCTTCATTTGAATCGGCCGCCTGAACTTCGTCGATCCATCGAAGCGTTTGCGGCACCGTAGATTCAAGATGAGCAAGTAACTTGTCATCAGGATTTGTGCAGTAACTGCGAAGATCGTAGGCAGATTGCAGATCAGATCGAACAGCTTCGAGAACCACATCTGGTTTATCGGTCTGAGACGGCTTAGGCAGTTCGCCGAAACGCTCGACGAGATCGTAGTTAGCGTGAAACTCCAGCGCAAGATCTTTGAGGTTGCCGAGTGGCTGACTCAATCCCAAACGATGTGCGTTTATGACCGCATCTGAGAACGTCTCGTCGTTAAGAGCCTCATCTAACCAATACGACCACTCTTCTTCGAATCTCGCATTGCCTTGCACCCCGTCATCGAGTTCAAAAACAGGCGGGAGCCCGACTGAAAGTGGACGCTCCTGAAGCAGACTTTGAGCGAATGAATGGATTGTCCCGATAAATGCCGAATCCAGAGCGTCTAGCGCCTCAGCAAATTTCCTACCGGCAGCCGATTCGCCCGATTCATCCTGCCTACGTTCTAGTTCCTCTCGAACGCGTTGCCGAAGTTCCGAAGCAGCTGCTTTGGTGAACGTGACCGCAGCAATATTTTCCGGTCTGACGCCAGCGAGTAACACCAAGTTCGCTATTCGTTCGACAAGCGCCTGAGTCTTGCCAGTTCCGGCACCCGCTCCGGCGTATATCGTCTGGCTCAGCGATCCGTCAGCGAGACCCACAATTCGATCACGAACAGCGTCGCTCGCGTGAGGAGAATTCGTCATTCTTTACCCTCCGCTAGATTAAGATACTTCGACAGTGCCGGATCAGAATTTTTCTTCGAGTTCCAGAGCCGCGCTTTGCTTTTCGGACACACACGAGAATACTCACAGAACAGGCAGTTTTCGTACGATTCACTACCTCCACCCCAGCTAGCTGAACCGCCCGGTCGAGCAGGAAACACACCGCTGTCGATGCCTTCAACAATCGTTTCTACGGCTGCGGTTAGTGCGTTCTCAGCTACTTCGCTGTCATAGTCGCTTGGTGACGGCCTTAACTCCGATGAAGATTTTTTGACGAACCAGTATGAAGCCTGAATATCTGCATCGGGGTACTTTTGCGAAACCGCCTTCGAATAGAGCGGAAGCTGCAGTTTCGTGCCCTTCTTGACCGGATCGCCATCCAAACCCGAGTACGAAGTGTCGCCCCCCGATTTGTAGTCGTAGACGATCACCCGGCTACCATCCTCGGAAATATCGACTCGGTCGACCTGACCTCGGAATTTGACCGTTTTACCGGATACAGTTCGCACTTCAACTGGCGGTTCGCTTTCCGTGCCAGACCTCGCTCCACCAAACGAGTACTCCGCCTCGACCTGCCGCATGTCGGGTTGATTGGCAGTGTCGGGCTCTCGTCGTAACCACTGTCGAAGAATCAACCACGCTCTCGATAGCTCGATTTTCCAAGCACCTTCAGATCTACCAGGCGTCTCTTCTTTAAGGCTTTCGACATGTGAAATGGTCGCCGACCGAAGCCAGGTTTCTTGCTCAGACTGTGAAGTGTAATCCGAACCATATTCCATACGCCAAAGAGCGAACTTTTCCAGAACATCGTGGATCAAGGTTCCGAAAGAAAGAGCGTCAAGAGCGACTTCCGTTTCTGGCGAATCGGTCGGTTCGATGTGAAGACGGCGAGATAAGAAATATCTATACGGGCACGCCGCATAAGTTTCGAAAGCCGTCGCAGACCCTATCGCTTCGGTTGCTCCGATTTTAGACGTTACGCCTGACTCGACATCGAGATTCACTCTGCCGTCGTACTCAGTCCAATCAGAACTTTCCTGCGCATTTTCAAATTTCACGCCGGCAGCGATAGAAGGTTCGTCGGTCGATAGAGGGAATTCCTGGTGCGATTCGTCGTCCAGTGAACCCCAGATTCGAGCGCCGACAACGTCGTATTCATGGCGATCCCCAGCCTCGGAAGGAGGCATGTTGATTGACTGTGAACGACGTCGAAATGTCAGACCGGGAATTTCAGATTCAGATAATTTTCCGGCCTGCAAAAGCGGCTGACCAGCAACCTCACGAACAGCAGATAGGAACCATCTTGCCGGGCCGAATTCACGCGACTCGCCGGGAATTCCGCTCGGCCAGTACATGTAGACCTGATTCGCACTGTGTATGACCGAGATGAACGACTGGTGGCTTTCCTCAACCCTCGTATCGACCGTTCCAAGGAGTGTGCCAGTCGGGTCAATCTCTTTTTTCATAGGATCGGGCAACAACGGATCGGTTATGCCAGGACTTGGATATCGGCCTTCCGACATTCCCAATACAAACACGGTGTCGAACGGACACCCAGCTGCGGTCCAGACTGGTCCTACGTACACGCCCGAGCCGAGCGATCGAAGCCCGGCTGATCGTTTTTCAAGCTGCTCAAGTAACACCCCTGCACAATGCTCAAAGGTTGGTACAGAGCCCGTCGTTTCAAGCGATTCCAACCGGTCGATGAGGGTTGTGAGTCGAGAAGATTGAGACTTTGGAGACTCATCAGCAGTGGAAACCAACAAGTAATCTGAGACCAGCCACCGAAGCCACTTAGCGAATCCTGACCAAGAGTTTTCCTCATCAGTCGGTTTTCTCTGTGACAGCCCGACGACGAATTCTTTCAGCCAGATAGCGTAGTCGGCGTCCGACATCGCAGCCTCGACAACGTTCGCGTTGCCTTCATCCAGCTGATCCGAGCGCTTCGCATGCCTGACGATGTTCTTCGAAAATCGATCTAGCCGTGGAATCCAGCTATTTGTTACAGACTCGGTTACTCCGGCAGTTCGTGAAATGGCGTCCCACCTAGCTGATGGAACCGATTTGTCGTTCACGGGATCCTTTACAGGAGCGCCAGCCAACCAAGCGGTGAAGTCGAGCCGGCTGAAGTCTCCGTCGAATATATCCAGCAGACCACTCACGAATAGACCTTCAGGCGCATCGGACAACGCCGTTCGATCGGGACCGGAAACCGGGATGCCAGCAAGTTCCAACGCCTCTGCAATTCGACTCGAGTAGCTATCGTCTTCGAAAACGACTGCCATACGAGGAAAACCCTCGCCGCTTCGAGCTTGAGCAACGATATCTCGCACGACGCCGCGCACTTCTTCGGCAACGTCAGGAACTGCAATTGGCTTAAGTCGGCCAGTGAGAATCGTTGGATTGGCAGGATCGTTCTCTTCATCCGAATCGACTATCGAGATGGTGACTGAATCAGGCATATTCGCCAATGCATCGAAAAGAGGACGCTGAACTGGGGCCACAATCGCTGCTTCTACGAGAAGTACCGTTCCGAGAGCGGCGACTCGATCTGGGTGCGATCCTGATGAGATAAGCGCGGCAGCCTTTTCGGCGACCATCGCTCCTCTTCGATACGGTTCGGCAAGTTCCATGTACTTTCTGAACCGATTCACCAATTCTCGCTGAACATCACTTTGATCCTGGAGTTGATCTAGCTGTTCATCGCCCAACATTTCCAACTCTCGAAACGTCGAGTGAAGTGCCGATTGGAGCTGGGGTGAAACGTTAGCTCCTCCCAATTTCATGCCTAAAGATGAGTCGCGGGCAGCTTCAAATACGAACTCTGATGCCTGTAAATCGTGCAACAACGGCTGTTCAAACTCTCGACCAGCGAGAGTTTCGGCGATGTCTTCAAGTCGCTTAAAGTCGACGTTGAAGAGACCTTCTTTAGCGAGACTACGGCGAATGTAAAACGATGCTTGGTTGGTAGGCGTAACAATCGTAATTCGATCGAGGCCACGGTCTTTTCGTATCTCGTCGATGAGTCGGCGTAATACTCGATCAATGCGTTCGTTCCTGCCGGCGAATTCTGTCCGACCGGTCATAGAACACAACCTTCGAATGTCGACACAGGTTTCTCGAATCGGAGTTTCTGTCCGCTACCCTCTAAGCTCACGTGGACTGCACAATTAACATTACGCAACATGGCCATTTCAATGCTGCGAAAATAGTTTTCTGTAATTCGTATTTTGGAATAGTCGGCGGTGTTCATATGCAATAAATCAGCGCGTTAAATGCGCCCCGGTAGAGTAACCGCTGCGCCACCATAATGCCTAACCAAATCGTCATTTTTCCGACCGTTTGATCCGACACTCACGTTTCGTTGCTATGAAAATGGCGCCCCCGGCGAGATTCGAACTCACGCTCCCGGCTTCGGAGGCCGGTACTCTATCCAACTGAGCTACGGGGGCAACTGCTCTGATAGTAGTTCAAGTCTAGTGGTTCAGCCAACAAAGTAACGGTTGAAATAGGGTCGATGTAAACACTTGCCAAAAAACATGCTCGATCACCTAACCTTCAGTGAGCCACTTTGATGTCACAAGCACACCACGATTTTCTGTGTAAATTCACGTCCCCATCCTAGAAAATGTGAAGAAGCGGACACGGGTAACTAATAACCCGTGGATTGTGAGTTGAGCGAAAGGACGAGGACGATGCTTAGTAAAGTGCTTATTCCGTTAGACGGTTCGGCGAATGCTGAAAAGATTGCCGGTTGGAGCGAAGGACTAGCTGAGGCGTTCGATTCGGATTTGGTTCTACTAACGGTCGTTGATCCTGACAAAATCGATCGATCCGGAGAAGGCGCAGGACGGGATAGACCGGCCCGAGATTCACGCCCTTACGATGCACCCGGTGGCGCAGGCGAATCCACAGTAGGAGTCGCTTTTGGTGGCGTAATAGCTGATTCTCCGAGTGCGCCTAGTACAGAGGAGAAAGTTGGCTACGGCACTCACTCTTTTGAGCAAGCCACAAAATTGATCCTGATCGGTAGTGAATTCGCTAGGCCAAATTGTTGTTTCGAATAAACCACGTGACATCACGTGAATGCGCCATTTGTTGCATACATGGGATTCGAGCTAGGTCGGGAGATCCGTAAATATCGAGAATTCACAGCGATGACTGCTTCGTCCACAGCAATGTCCAGTAACGATCTCAAATCTGTCCACCTTGCCCATCGATATACAATCAAGGTTCGCCGGTAATCCATCACTAGCCCAAGTCCTCAACGAAACAAAAATGTCCATTCACAGCAGAGTCGAATCGATTCCGACAACTCCCCTCGGCAAGATCGACTTTCCGCGTCTGACGATGGGTATTCATCCCTTCGATGGCGTGTCGTATCAAAGCGTTGAACGAGATGCCGAAAACCTTAAATTGTTCGGTGAAGTGAACCCGGTGGCCGACGTTATTGGTCACGCTGTGCAAAACTTCGGATTTTCGGTCGCACAGGTCGACCATATGAATCCCGAGTTGAACCGGTTACACCTGCAAGCGATTTGGGAGACGGAACGAAGATTAAAGACCGAAATTGGCCTACTCGCTTACATCCTCATCCCGGTCACGCTGAACGGCGAAATAGTCTCTTACTCCGAGCGAGCGCACTCGACTTTGTTTGGATACGATCTCGCTGCCGTTGGCGAAGAGGCATATCTTGCCCAAATTCGACAGGACAAAATCCTCGAATACACCGTTGGCGGAACGCTCGACAATCTGGTCACTCCGAAAACGGTCGAGCCTTACAGCCAAGCCGACGCTGAGAAATTCGAGATCGATTACGCCACGCTTGAGCAGTATTTAGGATTCTTCGCTGGCTGCAAAATCTTTGTTGCCGATCCCGGAGCTGAAATTGATCTTCTCGCCGCGGTTGGACGATTCGATCTTATTCAGGAATATCTCGATTTCTTGCGCAGCCGTTTCGGCACCGTAATTTCAAGCGTTCATCATGGGGGGATCACAATCCCGTTGATTGAGGAACAGGGCATAGATTTTGACGGCTACATCGTGCCGGTCAACGAGCCCGGGATGTACATGTTCCCTACTCAGGAACGAGTTATCGACGCTGTGCGGAACACCAACAAGCCTGTAATCGCTATCAAACCGATGGCGGGTGGACGACATCTTGGCGAGAAGGCGTTTGAATACGTGTTCAACGAAGTTGGGGTCGAGTCGGTGATGTTCGGAATGGGAACAATCGAACAAGTGACTGAAACCGCAACCACCGCCCGATCCGTACTTGGTCTCAGGAGCTAACTAATATGAATTTCTTCCGAACTAATCCTGAAGGTGTGATCGCAGCAGAAGACGCACTGCCGGGTCGAGATGCACCGATCAAGATCAGCGGCAAACACTTTGTGAACGGCTCTTCAATGTTGCCGCCCTTCCCTGCTCAAATGGAAACGATAATTTTTGGAATGGGCTGTTTCTGGGGTGCGGAACGACTCTTCTGGGAAGTTCCCGGCGTGTTCACGACCTCGGCTGGTTACAGCGGTGGCACTACGCCGAACCCCACTTACCCGGAGACGTGCACTTCTCGCACAGGTCACACCGAGGCGGTGATAGTCGTGTTCGATCCCTCTGAGGTCGATCTAGACACACTATTCAAGATGTTCTGGGAGAATCACGACCCGACGCAACTCATGGGGCAAGGTAACGACCTTGGAAGCCAGTACCGCACGGCGATATACGGAACGAACGAAACGCAGTTAACGGCAGCACAGGCGAGCCTTGAGAAATATCAGTCGGCATTGACTTCAACGGGATTTGGCGAGATCACAACCGAGATAGCTGAAGCTGGCGAGTTCTACTACGCTGAAGAAGAGCACCAGCAATATCTGGCGAAGAATCCGTATGGCTACTGCAACCACGGATTCTGCCAAGTTGCGTACAGCTAGGCACTGAAATTGTGACGGTGGCCTGCGGCACTCCCCTTCACATCCGCTGAAGATACCTCCACTCTCGTGGGGATTTCAAAGCAACTAATGAACCTTAGTTTCATGCGCTTCGTCGATCGACTTTTGAACTTCTTCGACAGAGTCAACGAGGTTCGAGTGGCCTATCAAGATTTGTCCAAGCACAGGAATGCCGTCGACGCTGCCCCAGCTTTCAGGTTTCCAGAGTCCAGATCTGATAACGCATTTCGCACAGTGGAAGAACGCCTTTTCGACCGAGATCACCAAAGCGAGCGTCGGTGCTTTTCCTTGCATCGACATCGATTCCAGCAATGTTGAATCACGGACGATCTGGGCAGTTCCGCTTACTCTCAGTGTTTCTCGATAACCGGGCGCCAAGAAATACAGCCCGACCTTGGGATTCTGAAGGATATTAGAAAACGTATCGCCCCGACGATTTCCGAGTCGGTCGGGAATTACGAGAGTTTTGTCATCGAGCACTGTCACAAAGCCCTCAGGGTCGCCCTTTGGCGACATATCCAAGTTGCCGTCGCCGTCGGCCGATGAAATTACCAAGAACGGCGAATGCGCAATTAAAGCCGCACAATGCTCATCGATGTGATCGATCATCTTCTCGGCGACGCGCTGACTCGGATGGCCGAGAATCTCCCTGAGTTCATCCTCAGTCGTGATTACTTGCTCGAAATTGTGAGCGGGCATGTGACGTCTCCGAAATACGCCTTTTCAGGTTGCTTTGCGCCCCTACAGCCAGAATCATACACATTCGTCAGAGACGAAACGCTCTACTGGTCCGACTCGGCCGCTTCGCTTTTCTCACCGTTCTTCAGTCCGCTACCGCCCTTGAACGCCGGTATGAGGAAGACTGGCGCCAGAACCGTTGTGACCACAGTCATAACAATGGCGACGCCAAATACGTCCTGACCGATAACGCCAGATGTCAGGCCGATACCAGCAACGATCAATGCGACTTCACCACGTGGCAGCATTCCGAGCGCCACGCGTGTCGCACCGATTCGGTTAAACCCGACGAACAATGCCGGCAGTCCAGCTCCCACAACCTTGCTTATGACTGCGAATACGGTGAGTACGAAAGCGAAGAGCAGCGCTGAACCTAGAGAGGTTTCTCCGGCTCCGAATGCCGTGAAGTCGACCTGCATGCCAATAACGACAAAGAAGATCGGCACGAGGAAATTGTTCACCGATCGCATCGAGTCTTCAACATGGTGCTTCAGCTCGGTACTCGATAGGGCGAGTCCCATTGTGTAGGCACCGATAATCATTGCCAGTCCGAAGTAAATTTCAGCGACTGCCGAGGCGATGAATGCCAAAGCTAGAGCTAGGACCAGCGCTGCCCCTGCACTCTTGAACCAAAGCACAAAGTTCGAAATATACTTCGACACGATCGAGCCGATGATCATCAGCCCAAGCCAGAAACCAACTGCCTTTAGGAAGATAACTCCGATTGATTCGGCGGTTACAGTGCCCTCTTCAGCTATGCCAACAACGATGGCAAGAATGATGATTCCGAGCACGTCATCGACAACTGCTCCTGCAAGAACAGTAACTCCCTCAGGAGAATCTAATCGACGAATATCGGCAAGAACTCTGGCAGTAATACCGACCGATGTGGCGGTCATGATTGCGCCAACGAATAGCGCAGGCAACATGCCCTCTATCGAATCCATGTCCGCAAATCCGAGCAACACAGTCGCAGCGAATCCCATCAGAAACGGCAAAATCACTCCGCCCGCTGCCACCGCAGTTGCAGGACGAACGTACTTCATGAACTTATCGCGGTCGGTTTCGAGTCCTGCCTCAAACAACAGTACTATTGCCGCCAGTTGAGCAACGAAAAACAACTGAGGCTCGACAGGCAGTCCACTGCCATCGTGAGCCAGTTCAAATATCGCACCGCCGCCGAACCAGTGAATTCCGCCGAGCAGAAAAGGGGAAATCAGAATTCCTGCCCCTAGTTCACCAAGAACTGGCGGGATCTTCAGGTATCGCTCGGAAACTTCTCCACCGACTTTTGCGGCGACAAGAATGACTGCCAGCAGGAGAATGAGTTCGGCTACTACTGCCAACGGGCTATCGTGCAATTTGGATTCTCTTGGACTGGAACCCCGGTTTAGGATTCACTTGCTTGAAGGGATGTTGCTGCGAATCGAATCGCTTACATATTCTGCGTTCGACTATAGCAAGCAGAAGTTTAAGTGTGTCCCACAAATCGAGCATCGATGCGGAGCTATATTTAGATCGCTGTTAATACTTTTTCGGGTCGCCAGCCGAGTTTTTCAGGTTCGAATATCAGGATCGCAAGTAGCTCGCCATCGGGAGCGTAAGCGCGAATACGATCGCCCGACTCGAACTCTCCGGGCTTGCCAATATCGCCAACCGCGATCTGCCGACCGTACTCCACCATTTCAACCTGTGCCGAAGTAAGAGTAGCCTGTTGCATATGTTGCAATGTTGTGTCGATAGGCATGGCTACGTCGCGCCAATCACCCGAATCGGCCGCTTCGACCACTTGCTCGATCGTTACGGTATCTTCCAATTTGAAAGCACCTGCGTGCGTACGAACGAGACCTGTCATATGTGCGTACGTACCAAGTTTTTCGCCAATGTCATGAACAAGAGTTCGGGCGTAGAAACCATGCCCGCATTCAACATCTAGAATCACTTCTGGTGCGTTAAATTCGACTAGCTCAAGACTCATCGTCTCAACCGGTCGTGCCGGCCGTTCGACTTCGATTCCCTTCCGAGCCAGCTCGTACAGTCGCTTGCCGTTATGGTGAAGTGCCGAAAACATTGGTGGGACTTGGCCGAATTTGCCACGAAAGTCGTTCAAAGACTCGACGACTTGATCTTGGGAAACAGCAGACCAGTCTGCCTCCGCCGTCGTGTCGCCTTCTGAGTCGTAGGTGTTAGTCGACGATCCAAGCGTCATTGTTATTCGGTACGACTTGGTGCCAAGAAGCACCGTGTCGGCAAAGCGAGTTGCTGAGCCAACGCATATCGGTAGCACTCCGGTCGCCAATGGATCGAGAGTTCCGCCGTGGCCAATCTTCTTGGCGCGGGTAACACCCTTGAGCTTGCGAACTACGTCGGTCGATGTCCAACCCTGGGGCTTGTTGATGTTCAGATAACCGCCAGCAGCCAGCCCCACTCGCTGCGTTTCAGCGGAGGTATTTCGCTCGTCAGTCAACTACCGTCCCGGTCGGCAAAACGCCGACTGTCTTCGCTCATCACGCGGTCAATTATCTGATCCATGTCGGCACCCGTCTGCATCGTCGAGTCGACAAAGAACGAGAGTCGGGGCATTCGGCGAATTTCGATTCGATGTGAAATTTCCATGCGAAGTCGAGTAGCCGCTGAACGAAGCGCCTCAAGCGTGTCTTCACGTTCCTGATCAGTGCCAAGAACACTGATGTGAACTTTCGCCATCGAAAGGTCACGGTCCACTTCAACGCCAGTAACAGATGTCATTGGAGACAACCGCGGATCGCTCAACTCTTCGATACATGTGCCTAGCTCGCGCTGAATCGTATGATTAACACGTCCGCCACGTCTTTCGTCCGTCACTTACTTAACTCCTTCCATCTTCAACCTCAAATCAATAGAGGAAAAGGAACGACTAATCCAATCGAACCGGTCGATTATCGCCGGGTGACCTGAATTTCGTAACCTTCCAGCACGTCGCCGGTCTGGTATTCGTGGAAACCATCGATCTTCACACCACCCTCGAAGTTGTTTGCCAACTCGCGGACGCTTTCCTTGAGGTGGCGCATCGAAGTGATAGCTCCGTCGAAGATCTCGTCTCCGTTTCGGATAACCCGCATTCGGCCAGATCGCTTGAACATACCGTCGGTAACTCGTATACCAGCGATTTGTTCGCGCTTGCCATGTGTGAACACTTCGAGAACGCTTGCGTGACCGAGAACAACAGTCTTACGTTCAGGCTCAAGCAAACCACGTGCAGCATCTTCAACTTCATCAACGAGGTTGTAGATGATGTCGTAAGTTCGGATAGTGATTCCTTCGGCGTCGGCCTGACGACGAGCGCCTGGCTCGACCGATGTCTCAAATCCCATGACCATAGCGTCTGAAGCAGATGCGAGAAGAATGTCAGATTCGTTGATAGCTCCGGACGCAGCGCTAAGTACGCGAACCTGAACTTCATCATTAGATACTTGCTCAACCGCTCGTTGTACTGCGTCGATCGATCCGTGATTGCCCGTCTTGATAACGACCAATAGTTCTTTCGAATCAGACTGCTGGACACGGCGCATAACTTCAGCCATCGTTGTGGCTGCTCGGGTGTCCTTGCGCTTAGAAGCTTGACGCTCCCTAGCCGCAACAAGATCACGACCAGCTCGGTCAGATGCAACTACGTCAAATTGGTCACCAGCTGCTGGCGTACCGTTCAGACCAAGAACTTCAATCGGTGTCGAAGGTCCGGCTTCTTTAACGACATTCCCAAAACCATCAACCATGGATTTGATGCGGCCCCGGAACAAACCGGCAGCGATGTTGTCGCCGTTTCGCACAGTTCCTGATTTGATAAGAACCGATGCGACTGCGCCACGGGATCGATCCATGTGAGATTCGATTACCACGCCGATTCCGGGTCGGTTGGGGTTGGCTTTTAGTTCTTGAATTTCAGCAATCAGAAGCAGAGATTCCAGAAGTTCGTCGATTCCTTCGCCCTTAAGAGCGGAAACAGGAACAGCAACGGTATCGCCACCGTACGACTCAACGATAATTTCGTGCTCGGCAAGCTGGGCGTTGGCACGGTCTATGTCTGCACCCGGGGCGTCCATCTTGTTAATCGCAACAATGATCGGAACACCCGCAGCCCGTGCGTGGTCAATAGCCTCGAGCGACTGCGGCATAACACCGTCATCGGCAGCGATAACCAACACAGCGATGTCGGTTACCTGTGCGCCACTGGCTCGCATCTGTGTGAACGCAGCGTGACCTGGAGTGTCGATAAATGTGAGCAACTGGCCATCTTTATTGACCTGGTACGCACCGATGCTCTGTGTAATACCACCGGCTTCAGAATCAACCACTTTTGCGCCCCGAATGGCGTCAAGCAATGTGGTCTTACCGTGGTCTACGTGACCAAGAACCGTGATGACCGGTGGACGGGTGACGGAGTTTTCTTCCGTCAGATCATCGTCGACACCGACCTTAACGGCGGCGGAACTTTCTTCGCGGTCTTTTGGTTTGAGTACGCCAATTTCAAATGAAGCAGCAACTTTGGCAGCGATATCGAACTCGATTGTTTCGTTGACAGTCGCCATGATGCCTAGTCGCATCAGAGCCTTGATCGTGTCGACGTTAGACATCTCAAGGATTTCTGCAAGTTCTCCAACGGTGGACTGAGCTGGCAGGGCGACCGGGGAGCGCGGTGTGAGATCTTCTACAACGACGCGTGGAGGGCCACCAGGTCCGCCAGGCCCGCTTGAGCGCCTGCCTCTGTTAGATCGGTTGCCACGTTGTCCATTGCGTTGTGCCATTTACCAGTTAGTTCCCTTGTTGGATCAGTTACTCATTGTTAGGCAAATCCATTGCCTCGTTGAGCGATCTCAGTGTCGAATCTTCAATCGTCGCTTTTAGAGCGTTCTTAAGTCTACCTCTATCGATGCCCTCACCCCAGTGATCGGCATCTGCACAAACGTAAGCACCTCGACCGTCCATTCGTCCGGTGCTGTCAAACAGAATCTGCCCTTCAGACGTTTTAACTAACCTGAGAAGCTCATCTCGCTGCCGCTTTGTTCGGCAGACCACACAGGTTCGGGTGGGGATGTGCCGGTTTTGTTGACTCATCTAACCCAAACCTGCGATATCAATTACTACCGGCGCCTACGGTTACGAGCGCTGCTTCCGCCACGTCTACCGCCACGACGACCTGCATCGGTTTCTCGGAATCCTGCAATATCTTCTGCGAATCGAATTCCGTCAACTGCCTTAGCAGGAGCTGCTTTCGATCCGCCGTCAACCTGCCAGAGATCATCGGATGAAACGTCGAGGACTTCAGATTCCTTAGCAGCCTTGCGTTCTTCTTCTTCTCGTTCGAGAACAGCAAGCTCTTCTTCAAGTGCTGCGAGTTCAGCATCAGCGGCGGCCTTAGCGGCTCTGTCGTCGACTACTGGTTCAACAGCGATTTCCGATTTGACTTCAGCTACAGGTGATGCCTCAGCCACCTCTGCTACAGGTGCGGCCGCCACCTCTGCTGCAGCCACGGATACTTCAGGTTCTGGAATAGCCGGTGCTTCTTCAACAATCTGGCTGGTGCCTTGAATGTCAATTCGCCAGTTAGTTAGCTTCGCAGCAAGTCGAGCGTTCTGTCCTTCGCGACCAATTGCCAATGACAACTGACGATCTGGAACCAATACTGTCGCTGACTCGTCTTCCACGTTGAGGATGACACGGTCGGCTACAGCCGGGCTGAGAGAGTTTGCAATGAACTTGACTGGGTCTTCATCCCACTCAATGACGTCGATTTTCTCGCCAAGAAGCTCGTTGACAACGTTCTGGATGCGAATTCCACGAAGACCAACACAAGCACCGACAGCGTCGACACCCTCTTGGTTCGAGGTGACCGCGACTTTCGAACGTGCTCCAGGCTCTCGTGCGATTGCCTTGATTTCGACCACACCGCTGAATATTTCAGGCACTTCAACCTCGAATAGTCGGCGAAGAAGATCTGGGTGTGTTCGGGAAACAACGATTTCGGGTCCACGGATGGTTTTACCAACCTGAACAACAAAGAATTTTAGTTGTTGACCGGGCCTGTATCGCTCAAACGGCGACTGCTCGGCAGGCGGCATAACAGCCTCGGCCTTGCCTAGGTCGATAGTTACCCAGCGTGACTCAACTCGCTGAATAGTGGCCGTAAGTACTTCACCCTCTTTGTCGATGAACTCTTCAAATACGATGTCGCGCTCTGCCTCACGAAGTCGTTGCATAACGACCTGCTTGGCTGTCTGGGCAGCGATTCGACCTGGGTTGTAGTCCAGTTGACCGGTTTCAATAATGTCGCCAACTACAGCGCCTTCTTGAAGCTTTTGTGCGTCCTCGACAGTCAGTTCCATCAGAGGATCTTCGACTTCTTCGACAACGTGACGGACTGTGCGAACGGTTACATCACCGTCGGCTGGGTCCATCTCCACAATTACATCCTGCCCTTGAGCAGCAGGATCGCGCTTGTAAGCAGCCGCGAGCGCAGCCTCCACAGCCTTCACTACGACTGGCTGAGGTAGATTTCGCTCGGCAGCGAGTTGGGTAACCGCTATTCGCAGATCACTCTTCAACTAATTACTCCGGTTCACACTATTGAAAGACACAAAAAAAGCGGGCGTTGCCCACTTCTCAGTGTCAAGCTCTTGAAATGTCTGAGCCTTACTTGGTTAACCTTACCACGTATATCCGTTTATTACCCGCATGAACAAGAACCGGTAATCACCATTTTTAGCACGCCGAAATCAACCGCATAAATGAGATACACACCTGAATAACCCGAGTTAAAGAAATTACGGATGCTGCCCGAAGGCAACACCCGTAATTTGCTTCACATAAATGTAGTTTGGTGTAACTACAGTGAATGGCTTACCAGCGTTCTCTTCGACCGCCGCCGCCGCCGCCGCCGCCGTTACCGCCGCCGCCGCCGCCACGGTATCCACCGCCGCCGCCGCCGCCGCCGCCGGAGCGAGGAGCCTGTTCTTTAGCTTCGTTTACTACGATCGGACGTCCGTCCAAGTCAGCGCCGTTCATTTCTGAAATGGCCTGCTGTGTTGAACTTTCGTCAACGAAGGTTACAAATCCGAAACCACGTGACCGTCCGGTCTCGCGATCGCTGATGACTGTAGCTTCTTCGATTTCGCCGAAACGGCTAAATGCTGACTGAAGACCAGACGAGTCTGTCGCCCATGCCAGGCTACCAATAAATAACTTCTTACCCATAAATCAAGCCTCGTTAGTGGGAATCCCATCGAATGTTCAAAGTTGAACATATCCATTGCCGTACGTACGGTTATCGTCCCACATTCTCATTTTCGTGCCCAACCCAACCACCAACAGTTCACCAAATATACCGGTGAGTGACGGATAGAAACGTCTGAACACGTACTCCATCATACCTGCTAATGGCAAGTTACGGTTATACCAATTCGTACTCATTCGAGCACAAGTGACTAACAACTGCCTGATTTTTCAACTAATCGAATAGTGCTTTAACGCTTGCGAGTACGTCAGATTCAGCGACGATCTCCGCATCTTTGCTGATCCTAGACTTCACTTCAACGCCACCGTTTTCGAGGCTGCGAGAGCTGATCACGACCCGAGCAGGAATTCCCAGTAAGTCGGCGTCCTTGAACTTCACTCCAGGAGGAGCGTCTCGATCATCGAAGAGCACTTCGTAACCAGCGTTTTGCAACGTTTCGTAGATCATCTCGGCCTTACCGGCGATGTTTGGGTCGTTGAGATTTAGCCCAGCGAGGTAGATTTCGTACGGTGCGATGGCTCTTGGTAGAAGCATGCCGAAATCATCGTGGTTAGCTTCAACAGCTGCAGCCAGTAACCGCCCGACTCCTATGCCGTAGCAGCCCATGAGAATCTCGTTCTGCTCGCCATCTTCATTCGTGTAGTTGGCACCCATTTTCGATGAATAGACGTTGCCGAGCTTGAACACGTGCCCAATTTCGATCCCACGCTTGGCAACGAGCTTGCCTTTGCCGTCGGGCGAAAGGTAGCCCTTCTTCGCTTCGGCAATGTCGGCAACAATATCGGCTTTGAAGTCTCGCTCGAAGTTGACATTGCGCAGGTGAAAGCCATCTTTGTTGGCTCCAGCAAGATAGTTCGATCCCATAGTTATCGAATCGTCCACAACGCTCTTCATGCCTGTTAGCCCGACAGCTGATGCCGACCCTGAAACCAATCCCGCAGCTTTCACTTCTTCGGGCGTTGCGAGTTTAGGCTCGGCGCCATCGAGCAGATTACGAAGCTTGGTTTCGTTAACCTCGTAGTCACCACGAATGGTCACGACGACTATCTCACCGTCGACGCTGTAGAACACAGCCTTAGCGGTTTTCGATTTCGAAACACCCTCGGCCTTCGCCAGTTCTTCGATCGTCTTGATACCTGGTGTTGCAAATTCTTCAACTTCACCAAGTTCTTCGATCGGAAACGCCTTCTTAATGAACGAAGCTTTTTCGACGTTGGCGGCATAATCGCTTTCGTTCGACATAAGAATCGTGTCTTCACCGCTGTCGGTTAGCAGCACGAACTCGTTCGAGTCCTTACCGCCAATTCCGCCAGAATCGGCGTCGACCATAATCACGTCGAGACCACAGCGTTTGAAAATTCGCTTGTAAGCGGCAACCATCGCTTGGAAGCTACGGTCCATTCCCTCTTCATCGGCGTCAAACGAGTAGGCATCTTTCATTTCGAATTCACGTACACGAAGCAGTCCGCCTCGTGGACGAGTTTCATCACGGAACTTCGTCTGAATCTGATAGATAGTAAACGGCAGATCTCGGTAGCTGGCTACTCCTGCACGAGCCATCGCTGTGGCAGTTTCTTCGTGGGTAGGCGCAATAATCATCTCGCGCTCTCGACGATCTTCGAATCTTGCAAGTGGCGGAACGAACGTGTCTGCCCTGCCCGACTCTACCCATAGATCACGAGGTTGAACTACCGGCATGTTGATCTCTTGCCCACCGGCGCGATCCATCTCGTCGCGGATGATGTTTTTGATCTTCGTGATCGACCGGTTACCCAGCGGCTGAAGGCTAAATATTCCTGCTGCAATCTGCTGGATGAACCCGGCGCGTGTAAGCAGCTTGTGGCTGATGGTTTCTGCATCGGCAGGAGCCTGTCGAAGGGTTTTGCCGAATAGTTGGGAGCTTCTCATTTGGTAGTTCGTTCTTCACTTTGTTTTCGCCGAGCCCATTGCTCGACGAGACTGCGTCTTATCGACAGTGAATGCTGCCGGAATGACGAGGATTCAGACTACATCTGAAATCCGTATGTGTAATGCCATCGTTGTGCCACTTAATGGTTATCGGTGCTTTCAACATAATCCGTTTTTTAGGCACGTCGAGCACGCTATTCACAGCAAACTCTCAGCGAACTGTAATCGTTCTGTAATTCTGGGCATCTAATAATTAGTCAACGCAGACAAACAGCACGCCCCATCAGTCATTTGAGGGCGAAGAAATGGAGGACAGTTACATGGCACTGAAAAAGGTTTTGGCAGGTGCGGTAGCAGCCTCTGCTGTCGCTGCAATTTTGATCCGGTCTAAAAAGACCAACTGATCGCTGGCCCGTTGACTACCTGATTAGTAGCCATCGGCTAAATATGACCTCCGAAAGCATGACCCGGGCCAAAAAACCGGGTCTTTGCTTTTAAGGACGAACCGAATCCAGAAACGACTTGATCTGCGGCAGGATTATGGCAATTTCTTGCATGGCGCCACCGTGATCGAGTCCATCCATAGAAATGAACTCAGCATTCGACATCGTCTGCATGGTCGCTTCGATATCGGCGTGTCGCTCATCTTCTGTTCCGACAAACATCAACGTTGGCTGATGAAACTCTGCAAGCGCCTTTCGATAGACACTCTCCTGATCGAGGATTGAATGATCTAGCGAAGCACTGATGGCATCAATGTCGGTGGTCAAATATTCGGCTCACATTTCATCGGGCATTCTTCCGCCAATCGACTCCCTCTGGTGTAGAACGTCTTCAATCGATTTCGCATCGCTGAACATCGAACTCGTCACCATTAGCGCCTTTGGTGAAGGCCCTGCGCGACCAGCGAACGCAGCCGGTGTGGAGCGTGTAATACGAGGTCTAACCCAAATCGACCGCCCATCGAGTAGCCAAGGTAGTGGGTGGTTTCGATTCCGAGGCTATCGAGAATCGCTTCGATATCCTTTGATTTCGGCTCAGGCAAATAGGCTGCTGGCTCATGTGGTTTATCGCTCTGACCGTGCCCACGAGCATCGACGAGAATCAACTTGTAGTCCGATTTCAAAGCATCGACTATTCCCAATCTTCACCAGATATTCAGATTCCCCGTTGTTCCGTTAATCAACATCAGGGGCTGACCTTCCCCTTCGACTTCAAACCAGATTTTCACTCCATCGTTATCTACATAGGGCATTTCGACGTCCTTCACGACTACACGGTTATGCCGACATTTTTGCACGAATCAGTGGACGTTGCCCACGCATCTAAGCCATCCAGCATTTTCATATAACAGCGGAGAATTGACCGATATTCCATGACGGCGCGCCATGTTTTCAAATTGAGTGACAGTCTCTATTGCTTTTTAGAACAGATGTTCTATTATTGGTCTCCCAGCCGGTAAATCATTCTTAAAAACCATTAGAGAATTCATCGGTCGGATTAATAGACGAACCCGGTTCGTCTCGCCCACAGCGACATTTTTATGAAGCTAATTGATTTCCTTACGGTCTAATTTCGGCGACCAATTTCAGGTCGCATCCGCCATCACGCAACGCGCCTTATAGCTACCTAATGAGACGACCTCCCCCACAAGTTAAATCACTCGCTTCGCAGCCAAACACCCAGCGAGCGGCAGGCCAGCGCACCAATAAACAGAAGCGCCATTCATCACCCCAGCCAACAAATAACGACCTCTCGGAAAACGCATCAAAGATGCTTGCGTGTTTGCGGATTCCTAATTTTCCTTGGCAGGTCGAAGTTGCGAGAAAGCCAGAACTTCACGATCGCTCAGCGATCATTGCTGGCAAGGCGCTCGACCTTGGCGAAGAACTCACCAACATATCCGGCGGTCCCGGCCAAAAAACAAACTCGAAATCTTCCAAGAAGACCAGCGCTTCGCTTTCAGCACGCGTCGTTCTTGCAGCATCGCCCGACCTCACCGACGTCATGCCCGGGATGCCACTTATCGAGGCAACATCACGCCACCGCGGCGTGCTCATCATCGAAGCAGATACTCCGCTTTACGCCCTGGTATTCGACGAGATTATCGAAAACCTCGAACGACTCGTGCCCGATATCGAAGCTGCGGCTCCGGGTCTCGCATATGTCGGAATCTGGGGACTCGAAAGTCTTTACGGTGACGACGCACATGTGGTCAGACTGCTTGCAGGAGCGGTCGACGGCTTCGATCTGCGCATCGGAGTTGGCGATAACAAATGGCTTGCTTACGCTGCCTCACTTCTGAGTCGATCGAACAGCGGCAGGAAAGTAACTGGCGAACCAGGCAGATTTCTCGATCAATTCCCGGTCGACTCGCTCCCACTCCCCTATCAGCTCATCAAGAGGCTGCACGCTTTTGGACTGACGACTATGGGCCACATCGCCGATATTCCGCGGGGTCCGATGGAAGCGCAGTTCGGGCAGGCAGGCGGTACGGCTTGGGATTTGGCGAACGGCATCGATCACCGACCGCTCATGCCAAAACGAAGCGTACTGGGCGTGTCGGAGCATCTGGATTTCCCCGACCCTACAGTAAGCATGGCAACCATTGTTACGGCCATCGAAAGTCTATTGAATCGTGCGTATGGACGGTCGCAACTTTCACGACGCTTTGCCCGACAGGCGAGCATTCAGTCGCAGGTTTTCCAGCATGCTCCGTGGACGATGAGGATTGCATTCAAAGATCCCGCGGGGAACAAAAACCAAGCACTATTTGCAATCAAGTCAAAGCTCGATATGGCTGTAATTCCTGGACCGCTCGAAGATATGCGCATAACGCTTTCGGGCATTACTGGCGAGGCAGGCAGGCAGGAGTCGATGTGGAAAGAAGTGAAGCGCTATACCGATCTGCAAGAAACGATTAGCCAGCTTCGATCCCGGCTCAGAGTTGCACCACCTATCTACCAAGTGAGAGAACTCGAGCCGTGGTCGAGAATCCCAGAGCGCCGATACGCATTGGTCCAGATGAGCAGCTCCGGCGGCGAGTATACAGATGCGACGCGCGACCAAGTCG
>ERZ890510.495-NODE-495-length-30814-cov-7.210898_pt1 | contig 30814 bp, 32 predicted proteins | sample MGYA00521265_ERZ890510 | MGnify/ENA primary metagenome ERZ890510 (study PRJEB32303, sample SAMEA104408624) | aquatic metagenome | biome: Brackish water; feature: Chemocline; material: water | place: Baltic Sea | collected 2014-10-26T21:54:00 | depth 110 m ... | reverse complement strand
ACCGTCGATCTTCTGGTAGATCGCCGTCGCGTCCCGCTGCCACTGCGCATCGAGATGGCGCGGTCGCGCGCGCGCGCCAACCTCGCCTTCGAGGTGGGTGATGCCAACGATCTCGGCGCCTTGCCCGAAGCGGGCTTCGACGTCGTGATCCTGAGCGCGGTATTCCACTGGCTGCCCGACAAGCCGCGCGCACTCGGCCAGTTCGCGCGCGCGCTGCGGCCGGGCGGACGGATCGGCCTCACGACGCGACCACCCCAGGACAGCGGCGGCATTCGCTCGCCGATGCGCGAGGCGATGGCCGAGGCGATGGCCGAACCGCCGTTCGACCGCCATCCTCGGCCATATACCGGATCCATCTTCAATATCGACGTCGCCGGGATGCGCCTGTTGCTGGAGGCGGCGGGCTTCGTGCCCGGCGTGATCGAGCTGCGCCCCAGCGTGCAGGCCTTTCCCACGCCCGAAGCGGCGGTGCGCTATGTCGAAGCGAGTTCGTTCGGCAATCTGCTGGGCCATCTGCCGCCGGAGCTGCGGCCTGACGCGCGTGCGGCGATGGCGGAGAAGCTGGCTGTGATTATGACGCCGGAAGGGATCGTGCAGCAGGGGCGGCGGCTCGTGGCGGTAGCGGTTCGGGGGTAGCGGCATCTCCCGACCCTACTTCGCGGACCTTCCTTTCCTATCCGCGGCGCTGTAGGCTGCCTCGCTTTCCCGCTGTTCGAGGCCCGGAAAGCATATGGCTCACATCAGACTGAATACCCATCCCTCCCAGGGCGGCGTGAAGGCGCCGCCGGTGGTGTGGGGCGCGCGCGATCCGGCTGTTCGTGGACCGGTCGTCGGCACTGTGGCCGCGCCGGCGCGGCGCAATGCGATAGGCGTGCATTCCGGCAGCTACGGTATCTATCGCGCGCTGGCGATTGCCGGCCATGAACTCAAGGCCGATCACCGGCCCGACTTCACCGACACTTCGCCGGCCGAGTTGATCGGACCGTTCGAGAGCTGGTTCGATCCCAAAAAAATTGTGTCGCTCGATCCTTGGGGCCATCTGGTGGCCTCGGTGTTCGCCGAGCAACTGAAGGCCGGTTGGGACATCCGCCCCACCATCGCCGTCACCAAGGCGCACATCTCGATGCCGGAGATCAAGGACGCCATGGCGGCGGGGCGACTGAAGCCGGACGGCTCGATCCTGAAGGCCAACGGCGAGGTGCGGGTCACCAAGGCCGCGGTCGAGCCGGTGTGGTGGTTGCCCGGCATCGCCGAGCGCTTTGGCGTGCCTGAAGTCGATCTGCGCCGCACGCTGTTCGAGCAGACCGGCGGCATGTACACCGAACTGGTGACGCGGCCGGACTTGGAACTGTTCCTGCCGCCGATCGGCGGCGCCACGGTCTATTTCTTTGGCGACATGCTGAAGATCGGCAAAGCAGACACGAAGATCGCCTGCCGCCTCCATGACGAGTGCAATGGCTCCGACGTCTTCAGTTCCGACATCTGCACCTGCAGGCCCTACCTCGCACACGGAATCGAAATCTGTATCGAGATGGCGCAGCAGGGCGGGCTGGGCGTCGTCATTTACAATCGCAAGGAAGGCCGCGCCTTGGGCGAAGTGACGAAGTTCCTCGTCTACAACGCACGCAAGCGTCAGGTCGGCGGCGATTCGGCGGCGCAGTATTTCAACCGCACCGAATGCGTGGCCGGCGTTCAGGACATGCGCTTCCAGGAATTGATGCCCGACCTGTTCCATTGGCTGGGTATCGCACGCATCGACCGCTTCGCCTCGATGAGCAACCTGAAGTCCGACGCGCTGCGCGAACAGGGTGTAGAAATCGTGGAGCAGGTGGCGATCCCCGACGAGTTGATTCCTGCCGACGCCCAGGTCGAAATGGATGCCAAGAAGGCCGCCGGCTACTTCAGCGCCACCAGGCCGAGCTCGAATGAACTCGCACGGCCGAAGGGGAGGGGATTGGATGAGTAGCTGTTGCGCAGGACCGTCGTCGGAGCGCAGCCAATGACCGACTCGATCGCCTGGCTCCGCACCCCCGCGGCGATCCGCGAGCGTGCCGGACAGATTTTGAAGTACGTCGAGGACGGCCGCTCGGCCTGGTTCGCGCTCGACGCGGCGGGGCTCGAGGCGGCGGTGCAGGCGACGCTTGCCGTGACGCGCCGGCGCTTCGCCGATCCGTCGAAGATCCCCTTCCATTCGCGCTGGCGGCATTTCGAGGCCGGCGGCGTCGACCGTTGGGTGCTGCTTGCCGAACGGATGAAGGATCTGGCGCCGCAAGAGGTGGCGCGCCGCCGCATCGATCTCGCGGTGGTGTCGGTGCTGCTCGATGCCGGTGCCGGCGGACTGTGGTCGTACCGCGAGTCCGCGACCGGCAAGACCTTTATGCGATCCGAAGGACTGGCGGTCGCCAGCTTCAACATGTTCGCCAACGGCGCCTTCAGCCGCGATTCGAAGAACGATCCGCTGCGCGTCGATGCCGAGCGGCTCGCCCGGGTGACGCCGAACGAGGTCGCGATGGGGTTCCAGGTTCGTGGCCACAATTCGCTGCTGGGCCTCGAAGGCCGAGCCGAACTGTTGCGCAAGCTGGGTGGCGTCGAGTTGGAACGGCCGGGCGCCCTGTTCGACTTGCTGGCGAGCGGCGGCGAGGTGAAGGCGGGGGCGATCCTGGCTGCGGTGCTGGAAAAACTCTCGCCAATCTGGCCCAACCCGATGGGCGACGTGTGGCCGCATCCGGCGGTCGGGCTGGTGCCGTTCCACAAGCTGTCGCAGTGGCTGAGCTATTCGCTGGTCGAACCGCTGCAGGGTGCCGGCCTGGAGGTGGTCGAACTCGACGAGTTGACCGGCCTGCCGGAATATCGCAACGGCGGACTGCTGGTCGATTCCGGCGCCTTGAAGCCCAAGCAGAAAGCGCTGCTGGAGAAGGTGTTTGCGCCGTCGGACGAGGCGATCGTCGAATGGCGCGCCCTGACCTTGGCGCTGCTCGACCGGATCGCGACACAGATGCGCGTTCATCTCAAGATGGATGCCGCGAGCCTGCCGCTGGCCAAGGTACTTGAAGCCGGCACCTGGTTCGCCGGCCGCGATCTTGCCGCCAAGCGCCGCAAGGACGGTGGCCCGCCGATCGCGGTCGAGAGCGACGGCACGGTATTTTGACGACCCTGTTGAGGAGATAGAGAAATGTCGTTGCCGCACTCGATCCACGTCGTGTCGCACCCGCTGGTGCAGCACAAGCTGACCAAGATGCGCGACAAGGAAACCTCCAGCGCCAACTTCCGCCGGCTGCTGCGCGAGATCGGGCTGCTGCTGGGTTATGACGCGACCAAGGATCTGCCGCTGGCCGACGAGCGCATTGAGACGCCGATCGCCGCCATGGATGCGCCGCTGCTCGACGGCAAGAAACTGGTGGTGGTGCCGATCCTGCGCGCCGGTCTCGGCCTGGCCGAAGGGCTGCTCGAGTTGATGCCGCTGGCGCGACAGGGTCATGTCGGCCTCTACCGCGACCCGCGCACGCTGCAGGCGGTCGAATACTATTTCAAGATTCCCGCCGACATCTCCGATCGCGATGTGCTGGTGTGCGATCCGATGCTGGCGACGGCCCATTCGGCGATCGCTGCTGTGGATCGTTTGAAGGAGCAGGGCGCCAAGCGGTTGAAGTTCATCTGCATCCTGGCCTCGGAAACCGGTGCGCGGGCCTTTGCCGAGGTCCATCCCGATGTCCCGGTGTTCGCCGCCGCAATCGATGCAAAGCTCAACGATCACGGGTATATTGTTCCCGGCCTGGGCGACGCGGGCGACCGCCTGTTCGGGACGAAGTAACGATAAGGGGGAAAGACCATGCTGACGCCCGATCTCAAGTATCTGCTGCTCTCCGTCCTGCTATGTTTCGTCCAAATGCTGATCGCGGCTACCGGCGCCAACCAGAAGGTGGGGCTGGCGACGCTGGCGGGCAACCGCGAGGGCCTTCCCGAACTCACCGGCTGGGCCGGTCGCGCCCGGCGCGCCCATCTCAACATGGTCGAGAACCTGGTGCTGTTCGCCGTGCTGGTGCTGCTCGCCGAAGTCGAAGACAAGAACAGCGCCATGACGGCGCTGGGCGCCGCGATCTTCTTTTGGGCGCGCCTCGCCTATGCCGTGATCTACGTCGCCGGTATCGCCTGGCTGCGCACCGCGGCGTGGTTCGTGTCGGTGATCGGCATGGCGATCATCGCCTTCGAACTGCTGCAGGCGATGTAGCGCCCGCCCGGACTTAGTGCTTGGGCGCGCCGGCGCCCATCGCGGCGACGTCGAGTTCGACGTCGATGCTGCCGGCTTTCTCGAATACCAGCGTCGCCGTTACCTTGGCGTCCCTGGCAAAGGGCGCCTTCAGCCCCATGAACATGATGTGATAGCCGCCGGGCTTCAGTACCACGGTGGCTCCGGGCGCGATCTCGAGGCCGTTTTCGAGCTCGCGCATGCGCATGATGTTGCCTTCCATTTTCATCTCGTGGATTTTGGTTTTGTCAGCAGCAGCGCTGCGCACTGCGATCAGCCGGTCGGGCGTCGTGCCGGTGTTGGTAATGGTGACGAAGCCGCCGCCGGACGGCGCGGTGGCCGGCGTGGCGCGCGTCCAGGGTTGGACGATCTCGAGAGCACCCAGTTTGTAGTCGTGGGCACGGGCGAGGACGGGCAGCAGCAATCCGGCGATGGCCAGAATGGAGATGACGGAAACGGAAAGGCGGATCGGCGGCATGGCAACATCCTTTGCTGACGGGACGGAACGCGCGCACGAGGCGCACGGACGGTTCAAGGTCAGGCGAGGACGGGCGGTGCGCGGGGCTGGCTTGGCCCGTCGCGGATACCGACGGGCGAGAGGGCGTCAAAGTCGGCCTCCACGCGGATCGCCGCGACGACGTGCTCGATGAGGGCGAAGGCAGTCGACGGCGGGGCAATTGCAGGTGCATGCGCAAGCCCGAGGCAGCAGTCGTGGGCGGCAACCGTCGCCGGCGCGCCGCCCTCGTCCTGGCCGGCGGACGGCGCGCAGAATGCACCCCAAGTCCGCGCGGCGGCGGCGGGACCGCCGTCGCGCATCAGCGCAGCATGAGCGAGCGGCTGGATAAAATTGAGTGTGATCGCAAACAGCGCCGCCGCCAGCGAGGCGACGCGCCAGTCCGATTCGGAGCGTTTGCGTATCATGCGCAAGTCTAGGCAGCCGTGCGATGCCGCCTCAAGGGTTCAGTTCATCCATAGTGTCGCATCGCGGCGAGGCGCGGGTCGGCGGTGCGCCGGGCATGATTCGCCAGCAGCCACAGGGCGCCCAGCTGAAAGCCATGAAACGTGCGGCGCCCGTCGCTCAACTCGGCCAGGAAGTCGGCAAGGGGGACCTCATGGGTGATCAGCAGCTCGCTGTCGTCGGGATCGGGTTCGGCCACCTTGCGGGCGTCGAGTGCGGCGAAGCAGTGCACCGTGTTGTCGAGCCGCGGCGCATTGGCGAAGAAACTGCCGAGCGGCACCCATTCCTCGCTGGCAAAGCCGGTCTCCTCGCGGAGTTCGCGCTTCATCGCCGCCAGCGGTTCCTCCTCGGGCTTGTCATGAATGCCGCTCGGCAGCTCGATCACGGTCTGCCGCACGCCGTGGCGATACTCCTCGACCAGCAGAACATTGCCGTCGTGGGTGAGCGCGACGGCGGTCACCCAGTCGGGCTGCTCGATGACATGGAAGGGCGACAACACACTCCCGTTGGGCAGTTCCACGGTGTCGGAGCGCAGCGCCAGCCAGCGGTCGCGGTAGGCGTATTTCGACTCGATGACTTTCCATGGAGCGATGGTCTTGCCGCCGTCCGCCATGTCAGACCGCGGTCCAGCCGCCGTCGACCACCAGCTCGGTGCCGGTGATGTAGGACGCGTCGTCGGAGGCCAGGAACAGGATGGCGTGGGCGACCTCGTCGACCTCGCCGGCACGACCCATCGGCACCCCTTTCAGGGTCTTGGCCCGCATCGCCGGATCGGCGGTGCGGCCCGAAGTGCGCATCGGCGGCATCAGGCCAGGATGCACCGAGTTGACGCGGACGCCGTCCCTGCCGTGCTGCGCGGCGCCGGCCTTGGTGATCAGCCGCACAGCACCCTTGGAGGCGTTGTAACCGACATGGAGATAGCCCTGGCCGACGATGCCCGAGATCGATGACAGGTTGATCACCGAACCGCCGCCGCTCTTCTTCATTGCCGCGATGCCGTACTTCATGCCGAGGAACACGCCCGTGGCGTTGATGCCCATCAGCCGGTCCCACGCAGCGGTATCGTAGAGGTCGGTCTCCGCCGAGCCGCTGATGCCGGCGTTGTTGACCAGTACGTCGAGGCGGCCGTACGACGTCACGGTCTTTTCGACCGCCGCCTGCCATTGTGCCTCATCGGTGACGTCGAGATGGATGTAGGAGGCGTGCCCGCCTGCCTTCTCGATTTCGGCCACCGTGGCGGCACCTTCCTTGTCGAGGATGTCGGCCACTACGACGGCTCGGGCGCCCTCGCGAGCAAACAGTCGGGCGGTGGCCGCCCCCATGCCGCCCGCGGCACCGCTGATCAACGCAACCTTGTCCTTCATGCGCATGGCAACCTCGTTCACGCGAGTTTGAGGCCGACGATGCCGGCCACGATCAGGGCGATGGAGACCAAGCGGATCGTCGAAGCCGAGTCGCCAAACATCAGTACGCCGACCGTAAAGGCCCCGACGGCGCCGATGCCGGTCCATACGGCGTAAGCGGTGCCCATCGGAATGACGCGTTGTGCCCACAAAAGCAGCGCGCCGCTGATCGCCATGCACAGAATGGCGAAAATGAGCCACAACGGACGGGCGCCATCGGCGGTCCAGCCGAGTTTGAGCCCCACCGGCCAGCCGATCTCAAAAAACCCAGCGAGAACAAGGTAAGCCCATGCCATGTATCTCTCCCCCGAAGGGCCGGGCCATCGTTGACGACGGCGTCGCGGCCTGTTCTGATCAAGGATTGCATGCATCTTGCTAGATAGCGAGAGCAGCTGGAGGGGAAGCTTCTAAGAATGGGGTTTGACATGAACGAACATGAACTGCGCGGTCTGATCGGGAAGGTGAAGATCGGGAAATTGTCGCGACGCGGCTTTGTGCAGCGGATGATGGCGGTGGGGATCGCCGCGCCGTTCGCCACCCAGCTTCTGGTCCATTCAGGCGTCGCCATGGCCCAGGCCAAGGACACCTACGCGCCGACCAAGCGCGGCGGCGGCGGCATCCTGAAGGTGCTGTGGTGGCAGGGCCCGACGTTGCTCAATCCGCACTTCGCGGTCGGCACCAAGGATCAGGACGGCTCGCGTCTGTTCTACGAGCCGCTGGCCGGCTGGGATCCCAACGGCGAGCTCAAGCCCAAGCTTGCGGCAACGATTCCGACCCGCGAGAACGGTGGGCTGTCAGCCGACGGAAAGACGGTGACCTGGAAACTGAAGCAGGACGTGAAGTGGCACGACGGCAAGCCGTTTACCGCCGCCGACGTCGTGTTCAACTGGGAATACGCCAGGGACCCTGCGACCGCGGCAGTGACCATCGCGACCTACAAGGATGTGGTGATCGAAAAGATCGATCCGTACACGGTGGTCGTCAAGTTTGCCAAGGCGGCGCCGTTCTGGGCCGACGCCCTGGTCGGTACGCGCGGGATGCTCATTCCGAAGCATCTGTTCCAAGATTACATGGGCGGCAAATCGCGCGAGGCGCCGACCAACCTCGCGCCGGTCGGCACCGGGCCATATCTGTTCAAGGACTTCAAGCCGGGTGACTTGGTCAGGGGGACGATCAATCCGAACTATCACCAGGCCAATAAGCCGTATTTCGACGCCATCGAAATGAAAGGCGGCGGCGACGCGGTGTCGGCGGCGCGCGCGGTGCTGCAGACCGGCGAATTCGATTTCGCCTGGAACATGCAGGTCGAGGACGAAATCCTCGCGCGCCTGGAAAAAAGCGGCAAGGGCCGGGTTGAGGTGACGCCGACTGGCAATATCGAGCACATCCAGCTCAACACCACCGACCCCTGGGTCGAGGTCGATGGCGAGCGCTCGAGCATCAAGACCAAGCATCCGATCCTGAGCGACCCGGCGGTTCGCCAGGCGCTTTCCGTCCTGGTCGACAAGGATTCGATCGAGAAACACATCTACGGCCGCACCGGTCCGGCAACGCCGAACTTCCTCAACAATCCGGAGCGCTTCCGCTCCAAGACGATGAAGTTCGAGTTCAACATCGACAAGGCTGCCGACATCCTCGAGAAGGCCGGCTGGAAGAAGGGCTCCGATGGCATTCGCGAGAAGGGCGGCAAGAAGCTGAAGCTGGTCTACCAGACCTCGATCAACCAGCCGCGCCAGAAGACCCAGGCGATCGTCAAGCAGGCCGCCCAGAAGGCCGGTATCGACCTCGAACTAAAGTCGGTGACGGCGTCGGTGTTCTTCTCGTCGGATGTCGCCAATCCCGATACCTACACCAAGTTCTACTGCGATCTTCAGATGTACACGACGACCATGTCGCAGCCCGATCCGCAACTCTTCATGAACCAGTTCAATTCGTGGGAGGTCGCCACCAAGGCGAACAAGTGGCAGGGCCGCAACATCACGCGCTGGCAGAACGCCGAGTACGACAAGCTTTTCCGCGAGACCGAGTCGGAACTCGACCCGGTCAAGCGCGCCGCCCTGTTCATCAAGATGAACGACATGGTCGTTGGCGACCAGGTGGTGATCCCCGTCGTTATGCGTCCTGGCGTGGCTGCTTTGGGCAACAACCTCGTGGCCACGATCAGCGGCTGGGACAACAACACCTGGGACCTGTCCGACTGGTACAAGAAGGCGTAAGGCTGCCGAAGCGAACGCCCCTTCCCGCCTCGAGGCGGGAAGGGGCTGACTGCAGGGAAACCGCGTGAGCCGCCAGTACATCATCCGACGCCTTTTGATTGCGATTCCGAGCTTGCTCGGGATCAGCCTCGTCCTGTTCACGATCCTGGCGCTGGCACCCGGCGACCCGTTCGAGGAACTGGCGACCAATCCGGCCGTGCCGCCCGAAGTGCGTGCGGCCTTGCGCGCGAAGTTCGGTCTCGATGATCCGGTGTGGGCCCGCTACCTGCACTGGATCACGGCCATGCTGCAGGGCGACTGGGGCTTTTCCTTTGTCAGCCGCATGGACGTTGACACTCTAATCCTGCAGCGCCTGCCGGTTACGCTGATTGTGATCGGCTCCTCGCAGATCATCGCCATCCTGGTGGCACTGCCGGTTGGCGTGCTGGCCGCGACGCGGCCCTATTCGCTGTTCGACCAGGTCGCCAACACCTTCGCCTTCATAGGCTTCTCGTTGCCGACCTTCTTTACCGGCCTGCTGTTCATCCTGGTGTTCTCGATCCAGCTCGACTGGCTGCCCTTCGTCTACCGTGCCGACATCGACGCCACGGGCTGGCAGTTCTACTGGGAGCATATCAAGCAGGCGATCATGCCGGTCATGGTGCTGGGCCTGTTCCAGGGCGCCTCGCTGGTGCGTTATGTCCGCTCCTCTGTGCTCGATGTCATCAAGCTCGACTACGTCACCACGGCGCGGTCCAAGGGTATTGGCGAGCGCAAGGTCATCACCAAGCATGTGGTGCGCAATGCCCTGATCCCGGTTGTGACGTTGGTCGCGCTGCAGATGCCGATCGTGTTCGGCGGCGCCATCGTCACCGAACAGATCTTCCGGGTCCCCGGGATCGGCTCGCTGCTGATTTCGGCCATGCTCGCCAACGACACGCCGGTCGTGATGGCGGTGACTTTCGTGTTTGCCTGTCTCGTCGTCCTCTTCAACCTGATTGCCGATATCCTGTATGGCTGGCTCGACCCCCGTATCGCTTTCCGCTGACGCCGCGGCCCCTGCCGCCGCCCAGCCACGCAAGAGCCGGCCGACTACGCCGGCCGGGGAGGCGTGGCGCCGGTTTCGCCACCACCGTCTCGCGGTGGCCAGCGCCGTCATCCTGCTTGCGCTGTTTGCAATTGTCGCGCTGGGGCCGTTCCTCTGGCCAGTGCCGATCAACGAAATCGACTTCAGCGCCAAACTGCAGGGCCCGTCCTGGGCGCACCCGCTGGGGACGGACGATCTCGGCCAGGACCTCCTGGCGCGGCTGATCTACGGCGGGCGCATCTCGCTCGCCGTCGGCCTCGCCGCCATGATCGTGGCGGTGGTGGTCGGTATCCTGGTCGGGGCGATATCCGGCATGGCGAGCGGCCGGGTCGATGCCGTGCTGATGTGGGTGACCGACCTGTTCCTGTCGCTGCCGCTGCTGCCGTTGCTGCTGCTGCTGACCTACCTGTTTCGCGACTCAGTCAAGAGCGTGCTCGGACCCGAGGGCGGCGCCTTCGTGCTGATCGTGGTGGTGATCGGGGGCCTGCGCTGGATGCAGGTCGCCCGTCTGGTGCGAGCCCAGTTTCTCAGCCTGCGCGAAAAGGAATTCGTCGAGGCGGCGCGGGCGCTGGGCGCCTCCAAGCCGCGCCTGGTGTTGCACCACATCCTGCCGAACGCGCTGGGACCGGTGATCGTCGCCGGCACGATCGACGTCGCCGCCGCCATCATCGCCGAGTCCACGTTGTCCTTCCTTGGCCTCGGGTTTCCCTCCGACATCCCGACCTGGGGCAGCGTGCTGCGCGACGCCAAGGACTATCTCGACATCGCGCCGCACTGGGTGCTGTTTCCGGGCGCGGCGATCTTCCTGGCCGTGATCACCATCAACTTCATCGGCGACGGCCTGCGCGACGCGCTCGACCCGCGTCGCGTCCTGTGAGGCAAGCGTAGCGTGGCCGAACCCCTGTTGGACATTCAAGGGCTGAAGACCTGGTTCAAGACCGACGACGGCCTGGTCCGGGCGGTCGACGGCGTCGACCTCAGGATCGACCGCGGCGAGACCGTGGGCGTTGTGGGCGAGTCGGGCTGCGGCAAGACCGTGACGGCGCGCTCGGTGCTGAAGCTGATCGACATGCCGCCGGGGCGCTTCGAGGCCGGCCGGATCCTTTGGCAGGGCCGCGATCTGATTCCGCTCGACGACGCGGAGATGAACAAGATCCGGTCGCGCGAGATCGCCATCATCTTCCAGGAACCGATGACCTCGCTCAACCCGGTCTATTCCGTCGGCGAGCAGATCGCCGAGGTGATCGAGTTGCATCAGAATCTCTCGCGCAAGCAGGCACTGGTCGGTGCCGCGGACATGCTGAAGCTGGTCAACATTCCCAATCCGGAACGCCGCGTGCACGACTATCCGCACCAGTTCTCCGGCGGCATGCGCCAGCGTGTGATGATCGCCATGGCGCTCTCCTGCCAACCCAAGCTCCTTATTGCCGACGAGCCGACCACCGCCCTCGACGTCACCATCCAGGCGCAGATCCTGGAGCTGATGCAGGAGATGAAGGAACGTTTTGGCATGGCGATCATGCTGATCACCCATGCCATGGGAGTTGTCGCCGAAACCGCCCAGCGCGTCGTCGTGATGTATGCGGGCAAGGTGGTCGAGGAAGCGCCGGTTGGCGCCCTGTTCGGCGATCCCCGGCATCCCTATACGCAAGGCCTGATCCGCTCGATCCCGCGCGTCGACCGCAGCGCCGGCCAGCAGGCGCGGCTCGAGTCGATTCCCGGTACGGTGCCGAGCCTGCTCGACCCGCCGCCCGGTTGCCGCTTCGCTGCGCGGTGCAAGTACGCCATGGAAATCTGCACCCAGGCAATACCGCCGCTCAAGGAAGTGGCGCCCGGACACAGGGTGGCGTGCGTACTATGAGCGAAGAAGAAGCGCTGCTTTCCGTTCGCGATCTCAAGAAGCATTTTGCCGTGAGTGGCGGCATCTTTTCGCGCGAGGTCGATCGCGTCTATGCCGTCGATGGCGTCAGCTTCGACATTGCCGCCGGCGAGACACTGGGCCTGGTCGGCGAATCGGGCTGCGGCAAGTCGACCACTGGGCGCTGCATCCTGCGGCTGATCGAACCGAGCTCGGGCGAGGTCTGGTTCAAGGGCACCGACGTGCGGAAGATGGGCGGGACGGCGCTGCGCGCTCTGCGGCGCGACATGCAGATCATCTTCCAGGACCCCTACGCTTCTCTCAATCCACGTCTCACCGTGGGGGCGATCGTCGGCGAGGCGCTTACGATCCACAATCTTGCGAAGTCGCGGCGCGAGCACGAGGAGCGCGTGGTCCAGCTCCTCGAAACGGTCGGACTGCAGCCCGATCACTTGCGGCGCTTTCCGCACGAATTCTCCGGCGGCCAGCGCCAGCGCATCGGTATCGCCCGCGCACTGGCCGTCGAACCCAAGCTGATCGTGTGCGACGAACCCGTCTCCGCCCTTGATGTGTCGATCCAGGCCCAGGTGATCAATCTGCTGGAGGATCTGCAGGAGAAGTTCGGCCTCACCTATCTTTTCATTGCCCACGACCTCAGCGTCGTCGAGCACATCTCGACACGCATCGCGGTGATGTATCTTGGCCGCGTGGTCGAGATCGCGCCGTCGCGCGAACTCTACGACACGCCGCTGCATCCCTATTCCGAGGCGCTGCTGTCGGCCGTGCCGATTCCGGATCCGACGGTGAAGCGCCAGCGCATCATGCTGCAGGGCGATGTGCCCAACCCGATCCGCCCGCCATCGGGTTGCCATTTCCATACCCGCTGCCCGATCGCCAAGCCCGACTGCGCCACGCGTGTGCCCGAACTGCGCGAAAGCAAGCCCGGCCACTGGGTGTCGTGTCACTACAGGGGATAGGGGCTGGTACCCGCTGCCGGACTCGAACCGGCACGGCCTCGCGGCCTCGGGATTTTAAGTCCCGTATGTCTACCAGTTCCATCAAGCGGGCAGCGGCGGATATTAGCCGCCGGACCAGTGCCTGTCGCGCTCGCGAACGGTGAACACATCGAATCACGATTGATTGTGGAGGGGGCATTGGCGCCCCCGAGTTGCGCTATCCTGCCGGTGCATGATGACGCACCGTCGCTCCCTGTTATGGTTCTGCTTCGCCGCTGCCGTGGCTCCGGTCCCGGTCCAGGCGCAGGATACTGCGCGGGCGGCCCTGATCGCCGAGTTGCGCCGGGGTGGCTATGTCCTCTACGTGCGCCACGCCGAGACGGCGGCGACACCCGAACCGCAGGTGCGCGATCTGGCTGACTGCCAATGGCAGCGCAACCTCAACGAGGCGGGCCGGCGGCAGGCGACAGCTCTTGGCGATGTGCTGCGCGCCGACGGTGTGACATTCACGACGATCGAGGCCAGCCCTTTCTGCCGGGCGATTCAGACGGCGGAGCTGATGTTCGGTCACCCTCCAAAGATCGACGACGTCCTTTTCTATCACGTGAGCCAGTCGCCTGAGCAGATTGCGGCGGGTACCGCCGCACTGAAGGCGCGTCTCGCCCGAACGCCGGCTTCCGGCAATGCCGTGCTGGTCGGCCATGCCCCGCCGTTCAAGCGAGCGGCCGGTATCGAGCTTTCCGAGGGGCAGGGCGCGTTCATCAAGCCGGGTGCCGCTGGCGCTTTCAAGATTGTAGCGTTGGTATCGCCCGACGGGATTTCGCCGGCGCCTTAACGGCTGAAACCCGCGATCATGCCGCCTTCGACCCAGGCGCGCAGCAGGCCAGCGGCGCGGGCAGGTGCCTGCTCGCTGCCGGTGAAAGGAGCGAGCGTCTCGCAGAGTTCGGGGAAGGATCGGCCCGCGGTCAGGGCGTCGAGCATCGCCGCTTCATCCGGATCGAGCGAGCGGTAGCTGGTGAGAAGCGCGGGCCGCCAGATCGCCCAGGCGACAGGTTCGGGTGCTGCATCGACCTCGAGATTGCCGGGTTCGACATCTTCGCGGCGCTGCCAAGCCTGCGCCACCTCGAAGGCAAAGGTGAACCGGCGCAGCGACGGCAGGACGGTGAAGGAAAGCGTCTCCCAGGCCTCCGGAGGCAAGGCCATCAGCGCATCGGCCATCACCGGCGGCACGTCGGGCGAGTCGAAGGCTTCGCCCAGTGCCCATTCGAAACGCGCCATTTCGACCGCGGCCGGCGCACCGTTGTAGGGTGGGGTGCGGCCCATGAAATCGGCGACATCCTTGCCGAACCAGCGCACCGAGGGATGGTGCGACGGATGGGCGGCGATATAGGCGCGCGCCAGGTGGTCGAAATCGGCGGGGCCGGCCATCGCCATAAGGCCGGGATAGTCGGTCGTCAGCACCTCGATCAGGCGTAGGGCATAGCCGTCGCGATAGACGTCGAGCAGGGTGACGCGATCGGCCTTGTTCGTGTCGCGAACCGCGGCCTGAAAGGCGTCGTTGGCGACAAGCAGATAGTCCTGGAAGGCGCGCTGGAGGTCGCCCAGGGAGCCTGTGTTGGCGCCGCGGCTCATGCCGCCACCTCGCGTTGTGCGCCAGCGGCGATGCGACGCGCGATGTCGAGTTCGGCCAGAAGCTCCTCGTAGGGCGGGATGTCGGCGTCGCGCTCGATCATGGTCGGCACGCCGGGGAAGAGCTTCACCGCCTCGGCATATAGCGACCAGACATCGGGCACGATCGGATGGTCGTGCGTGTCGATGATGTGGCTGCCCTTGTGGGTGTGGCCGGCCAGATGGAACTGGCGTACGCGCTCGCGCGGCATGGCGCGCAGGAAGGCGAGTGCGTCGAATTCGTGATTGAAGGAGCTGACATAGACATTGTTGACGTCGAGCAGGATCTCGCAGTCGGCGCGGCGGCTGAGTTCGGCGATGAAGTCCCATTCGCTGAGTTCGGAGGCGGCGTAGGTGACGTAGCTTGACACATTCTCCAGCACCAGGCGGCGGCCGAGTCGGTCCTGCACACGGCTCACCCGCTCGGCGACGTGACCCAGCGCTTCCTCGGTGTAGGGCAGCGGCAACAGGTCGTGCATGTTGGTGCCGCGCAGGCCGGTGAAGCAGAGGTGATCCGATATCCACATCGGTTGCACGCGGTCGGCCAGCGCCTTGAGGTCGGCGAGGTAGCGGTCGTCGAGCGGATCGATCGAGCCGATCGACAGCGACACGCCGTGCAAGGCCATCGGATAGTCGCGGCGGATACTGTCGAGCCAATGCATCGGCCGCCCGCCGGGCACCATGTAGTTCTCCGACAGCGCCTCGAACCAGCCGACCCGGCCGGGGTTGGCGGCGATCTCTTCATAGTGCTCGGGCCGAAGTCCCAGCCCGAATCCGATGTTGTTGGCACTGATGGCGGCACTCATGGGCGAATTCTACTCTACCAAGTGTGCGAGCGTCTGCCTGGTACGGCCGTTTCACAGTTTGGTGAGATGGCTGCGATCAAAAAGAGAAGGGCGCCGCGATTCCCCGCGGCGCCCCTGGATCGTCGATCGATCGACGATCTTACATCACTTTGCCGCCGGCCTTGGTGCAGGCGCCGGCGTCAGCGGCCTCGGTCCAGCCCTGGCCCTTGCAGGCATTCATGCCCTTGCAGGCCGACGAAGCGGTCTTGCAGGCGCTGGTGCCCTTGCAGGAGTTGGCCCCGGCGCACTTCACGCCAGCGGCGTGAGCGCTCGATGCGAAGGCGCCAGCGGCGAAAATCGCGGCGGCGGTGGCGATGAGGGTCTTCGTGGTCATGTGTCACTCCCTTGTTGAGATCTCTTGCGGAGGCGCGGGGGCACCCCGCGCCGCGACCATGCCCGGCGCCGGCCTCGCAGGGAAGTCAGGGCTTGGCGAGACGGCGTGATCGCCAGATCACCTGTGCGTGAGGCGGGCAGGAGACAGTGCTGGTTCTTCGACGCCGAGCTGGGCGATGTCGGCCGGCAATCCATGGCCCAACGCCAAGCTCGCCGCCAGCCGGCCGGCGGCGGCGGCGGTCTGGATGCCGTAACCGCCCTGTCCCGCCAACCAGAAGAAGCCATCCGTTCGCGAGTCAAAGCCGACCACGAGATTCTTGTCGGCGACGAAGCTCCGGAGTCCGGCCCATTTGCTCTTGATGCGGCGGATCTGCAACGTTGTCGCTGCTTCGATACGCTCGACCGCGGTGGCGACGTCGATTTCCTCGGGCTGGGCGTCGCAGGGCGGCGATGGCGTCTCGTCGGCGAGCGATCCCAGGAACTGCCCGACCTCCGGCTTGAAGTACCAGCTTTCGTCAAAGTCGATCACCATGGGCAGCGGCGCCGGGTCGATTCCAGCCGGTGAATCGAAGGTGAAGGCGGTCCGGCGTTTGGGAACAAGTCCGACCGGCCTGGCACCCGCGAGTTCCGCGATGATATCGGCCCAGGCGCCCGCGGCATTCACAACCGTAGCGGCGGTGACCGTATCGCCATCGCGCAGGCAGATTTGCCAGCGCCCGCTCTTGCGGTCGAGACTGGCGACTTCGGCGTTGAGGCGCAGCACGCAGCCGCCCGCCCGCGCACCCTTCAGGAATCCGCTGTGGATTGCAGCCACGTCCATGTCGTCGGCCTCGGGCTCGAAGATCGCGCCACCCGCCGCCGCCTCGGGTTTCAGCAACGGCTGCAGGCGCAGCGTCTCGTCCGGATCGAGCCAGCGCACGCTCGGCACCAGACGGGCATAGTCGGCCGCTGCCGCCTTGAGGCTGGCTTCCTGGTCGATGCGGCCGGCGACCAGCGCGCCGCGCGGGGTGAGCAGGGGATGGTCGGAGAAGCCGGGCGGTGGATGGCGGTAAAAGCGGCCCGAGGCCACAGTGATAGCGCGGATCTCGGCACTGCCGTAGGTCTCCGAATGCAGCGCCGCCGAACGCCCGGTGGTGTGATAGGCCGCGACATGTTCGCGCTCCAGGACGATCACCCGGGCGTGCGGTGCGAGATGGTAGGCAACGGAGACGCCGGCAATGCCGGCGCCGACGATGGCGAAATCGAAATGCTGCATGGGCTGCACATTGCAAGGTCGATGCCACCGCTGCAATAGTTGCCGCCATGAACATCGCCCATCTGCTGCTGGGGTCGGCCCAGGAATTCCGCGATCTGCCCGCGCTGGCGCGGGGCACGACACCCCATCTCGGCTACCGCGACCTGTGGCGCAAGGTCTCAGTCATGAGCACGCACCTGCGCGTCCGCTTCGGGCTGCAGCGCGGCGATCGTGTCGCCTTCGCCATGACCAATTGCGTCGAGTCGATCGAAGTCATGTATGCCATCTGGCACGCCGGTCTCTGTGCCGTGCCGATGAACGCCAAGCTGCACGCCAAGGAATTCGCCTTCATCCTGGAGAATTCCGGCGCCAGGCTGTGTTTCGTCACGCCCGATCTTGCCGGCACCATCGCCGAGGCTGCGCGCGAAGCGCCCGATCTGAAGGAAATCGTCGACACCACGACACGGGCCTACAGCTTCATGGAGGTAGGTGACCCGGGCCCGATCGCCGACTGCGAGCCGACCGACCTCGCCTGGTTGTTCTATACTTCGGGCACGACAGGCCGGCCCAAGGGCGCGATGCTGACGCACCGCAATCTGTTGGCGATGACGCTCAACTACTACGCCGATGTCGATCGCCCCGCCCCGGGCGGCTCGATCGTGCATGCAGCACCTATCAGCCACGGCTCGGGTCTGTGGAATTTCCCGATGCTGGCGCGCGGCGCCGTGCAGGTGTTTCCCGAAAGCGGCAAGTACGAGGTAGCGGAGACGGTCGAGCTGATGAACCGCTGGCCCGACTGCAGCATCTTCCTGGCGCCGACCATGGTGAAGCGCCTGATCGAGCACGGCAGCGTCTCCGACTTGCAACCCGGCGCGATCAGGCTGATCACCTACGGCGGTGCGCCGATGTATGTGAGCGATCTCAAGCGCGCCATGGAAACGCTCGGCAATGTACTGACCCAGCTCTACGGTCAGGGTGAGAGCCCGATGACGATCACCCATCTCAGCCGCGAGTTCCACGCCCAGAAGGATCATCCACGCTGGGAGGCAAGGCTTGCGTCGGCGGGCGTTGCGGACACCTGCATGGAGGTCCGCGTCGTCGACGAGGACGGGCGCCAGTTGCCGGCCGGCGAAGTGGGCGAGATCATCTGCAAGGGCGATCCCGTGATGGCTGGCTACTGGAACAACCCCGAGGCTACAGCGCGTTCGCTGCGCAAGGGCTGGCTGTGGACCGGTGACGTCGGCGCCCTCGACGAGGAAGGCTTTTTGACTCTGAAGGACCGTTCCAAGGACATGATCATTTCCGGCGGCTCCAACATCTATCCGCGCGAGATCGAGGACGTGCTGAACCTGCATCCAGGCGTTGCGGAGTGCTCGGTGGTCGGCCGGCCGCATCCCGAATGGGGTGAGGATGTCGTGGCCTTCGTGGTGGCGCGGCCGGGCGTCAGTGTGGCGCCGGCCGAACTCGATCGGCTCTGTCTCGACAATATCGCCCGCTTCAAGCGGCCGAAGGATTACAAGTTCGTCGATGCCCTGCCCAAGAACAACTACGGCAAGATTCTCAAGACGGACCTGCGTTCGAAGCTTTAAGCTCACCCCTGAAACGAGGAGGAAACCATGGGCAGCATGATCAAGTTCAAGCGTCCGGACGGCACCACCTGCAAGGGCTATCTGGCCAAGGTGCGTAAGGGAAAGCCCGGCATCGTGGTGATCCAGGAATGGTGGGGGCTGAACGACCAGATCTGTGGCGTCGTCGACCGCTTCGCGCGCGCCGGCTACAATGCGCTGGCACCTGACCTCTACAAGGGCCGCGTGACGCAGAAGCCGGACGAAGCCAATCACATGATGAGCGGCCTCGATTTCGTCGGCGCGTCCGACCAGGACATCGCCGGCGCCGTCGGCCATCTCGCCGGCATGAGCCGCAAGGTCGGCGTCATGGGCTTCTGCATGGGCGGCGCCCTTACCATCGCGGCGGCGGCGCGGGTGCCGGGCATCGCCTGCGGGGTGCCGTTTTACGGCGTGCCGCCGGCACAGCTCGCCGATCCGGCCAGGATCACCATTCCGATCCAGGGTCACTTCGCCAACACGGACGACTGGTGCACGCCGGCGGTCGTGGACGGATTCGAGAAGGCGATGGCCGACGCCGGCCACAAGGCCGAGATTCACCGCTACGACGCCGCGCATGCCTTTGCCAACGAACGCAGCGCCGCCTACGACCTCGCCTGCGCCACCCAGGCGTGGGACCGCATGCTGGCGTTCCTGGGGATGCACCTCTGATCTCACGCCCGGCGCTCGGCCTGGCCGTCGTCGGGTTGGGCGCGTCTCTGGCGCCACTCGATATCGCCGTGAATGTGGCGCTGCCCGCGATCAGCGGGCACTTCGGGCTGGCGCTGGTCGACGTGCAGTGGATCGTGATCTGCTACGTGCTGGTCTACGGTTCGCTGATGCTGGTGTGTGGCAAGCTGGGCGATTTGTTCGGCCATCGCCTGATCTTCCAGATTGGCCTTGCGATCTCCGCCGTGGGGTGTGCGGCCTGCGCCGCCGCGCCGGACTGGCCGCTCTTCCTGTGGGCACGGGCGTGCCAGGGTGTCGGCACCGCCTTGGCCCTCTCCTGCACGCCGGCCCTTGCCACCTCGCTGTTTTCCGAGGGCCAGCGCACCAGGGCGCTGGCGGCCTATGCGAGTTCCATGGCACTCGCGGCAGCGGTCGGACCGCTTCTGGGTGGCGTGCTCGTGGAACTCTGGGGCTGGCCCGCGGTCTACTGGGTGCGGGTGCCGCTCGCGCTTGTCACTCTGGCGTTCTCCGGCCTGCTGCCGACACCCAGGACGGAATCGCGACCGTTCGACGCTCCAGGCGCACTGCTGCTCGCCGCCTGCATGAGCACCTTGTTGCTGTCGCTGGTTCTGTCGCAGCGCCGGGATGTCGCCGGAATCTGGGCGGTCGTTCTGCTCGTCGTGGCGCTCCTGTTGCTGGCGAGCTATGTCTGGCGCGCCAACCGCGTACCCGAGCCGATCATCCGGCCGGCGCTGTTCGCCGATGCGCGGTTCGCGATTCCCAACATGTTGAACGTGCTTGCCAACCTTGCGAGCTTTTCGATCCTGCTGCTGACGCCGTACTACTTGGCGAACGTGCTGAAGCTGACGCCGCTCGGCATCGGGATCGTGCTGGCGATGACGTTCGGCGGCAGCCTGACGGGCGCGCCGCTCTCGGCGTTCCTGGTGCGCCGCATCGGCCAGCGCCCAACCGTGTTCGCGGGCGTGGCTTTCGTCGGTCTCGGCCTCTTGCCGCTCGCCTTCACCGGCATCGACACGGCCGTGCTGCTGGTGGCAGCGCTGCTGGTGCTGCAAGGAATCGGGCAGGGTTTGCTGGTGGTTGCCTACACCGACATCGTGACGGCGACTCTGCCGCCGCGCGACCGTGGCGTGGCCGGCAGCCTGTCGCTGCTTACGCGCACCTTGGGCACAGTGAGCGGCGCCTCGGTGCTGACGGCGTTGCAGGCGTACGGCGCCGAGGGCTTTGCCGGCGCGGCGGGTTTCCTCGCCGGCTACCAATTCGCCTTCATGGTGGCCGGCGGCGGTCTGTTGGTGGCGTTGCTGCTCTCCTGCCTATGGCCGCGCGCCTGGTCCGCCACGCACTAGCGATACGCAACGAGACCGGTGATCGGGCAGTCCTGCACGAAGTCTCGCCACAGAGTGGAGTCCCGGCTGTCGGGGCGATCCGACTTCGGGATCGACGAATTGGAAACCATGCAAACCGGCTGTGGCGAAGACCTCTGCATAGGTCTCGGGTGCCAGCCAGAAATTGTCGAAACCGAGATTCGTTCCATCCGGTTTCGGGAAGGTGTAGCGGATGCGCGAGCCCTCGCGTCGCGGCCGGTCGATGTCGCGCGAGAATCCGAAAGCGTCGTAGGAGCCGTAGCGCTCCGGCGAAGTGCGTGGATTGTCGTTGATACCGACCAGGCGGCCTCTCCGTCTCAGGTTGGCATGGATGCTACGGGTGAAGGCCAGCAGTTCGTCGGCGATACGCGCATAGTTGAACAGGTAGCAGGCGACGATCAGGTCGAAGGCACTGATCTTGCCAAGAGTGGCGGCGTCGCCGATCCGATGCTCAAGACCGAGCGGCTCCTCGCGTTCGATCGAGCGCGCCCGTTCCACCATCGCTCCCGACAAATCGACACCCAGTACCGAGGCGGCGCCGCGCCGGGCGAGGGCACGCGAGTAAGTGCCGTCGCCGCACGGCAGGTCGAGAACGGACAGTCCATGGACGTCGCCGGCGAGACGGAACAGCGTCGGCGCCTCCACGACGAGGCAGAACGGGAGCTGCTTGGAGGCGGCATACTCCACGCGATGTCGTCGCACTCGGCGTGAGAGGGTGGCTGATCGGGCATGGTTTCGTGATACTTTCGGAGTACGAGAAGTGCAACATGGCGAGGTTCTCGAGGAGATCGGACGGTTCGCCCGCAGCCCGCCGCGTTCCGCTTCTACGTCATGCTGCTCGCGGGCGTCATCGTCGTGAACCAACAGGATGGAGAGCTCGACACATGATCTCGAAGCGAAGGTTGATCGTCGGCGCCGGGGCGCTGGTCTGTGTGGCGGGTGCACGACCGGCTCGCGCCGCGCTGCCGCCGATCTCGCTGGCGCGCCATGAGCAGGCGATGCGCCAGGCGATCGAAGAGGCCAGGCGCAATCCGGTCTATCCGTTCGGCGCGGTCATCGTGCGGGCCGGCAGCGGCCAAGTCATCGCCCGCGGCGTCAACAATTCACGCGACAATCCGATCCTGCATGGCGAGATCGCCTGCATGAACGACTACGTCCGGCTCAACGGCAATCGGGACTGGGGACAGATGGTTCTCTATACAACCGGCGAGCCCTGTTCGATGTGCATGAGCGCGCTGGTGTGGGCCGGGATCGGCGGAGTCGTTTTCGCCTCGTCGATCGACGGCATCCGGCGGGCCGGTATCGAACAGATAAACATCACCGCCAGAGCTGTCGCCGAGGCGTCGCCGTTCTACAGCGGGCTGCTGCTGGGCGGTGTCCTGGCGGCCGAAACTGACCGGATGTTCATGGAGCGCCAGAAGAGTTGAGACACGTCTCAAGCGTCACGGGCTGGCAGCGGTATGCTAGGATCGGCGCATGCGACGGTTTGACGATGCCCGTGTGGCGGCGGTGTTCAGGGCGTATCCGCCGGGTTTGCGGGCGCGACTGATGGCGTTGCGCGAACTGGTCTTCGACACGGCGGCCCGAACGGCCGGCGTCGGCCGGCTCAGCGAGACCCTGAAATGGGGCCAGCCGAGCTATCTCACGGCCGAGAGCGGTAGCGGTACCACGGTTCGCATCGACCGCCTGAAGGGACGGGACGACGCCTATGCGGTCTATTTCCACTGCCAGAGCGGCCTGATCGGGACTTTCCAAACGATCTATCCCGACACGTTTTCTTACGAAGGCAAACGTGCGCTTGTCTTTGGCACGAAGGGCCGCGTGCCGGTCCGCGCGCTTCGCCATTGCCTCGCCCTCGCACTCACGCATCACGCCAGAAAGAAGGCCGCGAAGACCGCATGACCATCACCGTCTATTCCACTCGCCGCATCATCACGATGAATCCTAACCGGCCCTTCGCCACCCATGTGGCGGTGCGGGACGGTCGCATTCTGGGGGCCGGCTCGCTGGAGGAGCTGAAGGGTTGGGGCAAGGTCGAGCTCGACAGCCGCTTTGCCGACAAGGTGGTCCTGCCAGGTTTCGTCGAAGGCCACAGCCACGCCTTCGAGGGAGGGGTCTGGAAGTTTCCCTACGTCGGCTACTTCGATCGCACGAACCCAGATGGAAGCCGTGCGCCGGGATTGAAGAGTATCGACGAGGTGGTGGCGGCGCTTTCGGCGCACGAGAAGACCCTACCCAAGGGCGCCTCGTTACTCGCCTGGGGGTTCGATCCGATCTATTTCGGCGGCCGGCGGATGGATCTGGCCGACGTCGACAAGATTTCGACGGATCGGGCGGTGGTGATCATTCATTCCAACTTCCACGTCGCCAATGCCAACACCGCTGTCCTGGCCAAGGCGGGTATCACGCGGACGACCAACGTTCATGGCATCGTGAAGGATGCCAAGGGCGAGCCGACCGGTGAGTTGCAGGAGATGGCGGCCAAATACATGGCCTATCGCGCAGCTGGCGTCGAGATCGCCGCGGTGTTGAGCGACGAGCAGGCGGTGTGGCGCTTCGCCAGGGTGGCGCAGCTTGCCGGCGTCACCACCGCCACCGACCTGCACAACGAGCTGCCGGACAGTACGGTCGACGGCTACCTCAAGGCGACGGCCTCCGACGATTTCCCGATCCGGCTGCTGCCAGCCTTCGCCGCCACCGCGATCTCGCCGGCCGAGGGTGTGCCGCGCCTGCAGGCGCTGGTGAAGAGGAACAATGAAAAGCTGCGCTTTCAGCTCGTCAAGATCGTCACCGACGGCTCGATCCAGGGCTTGTCGGCGCGGATGCGCTGGCCGGGCTACTACGACGGCACGCCCAACGGCGTGTGGAACGTCGGTCCCGACGACCTCGACCGTGTCCTGCTGGCTTATCATCGCGAAGGTTTCCAGGTGCATATCCACACCAATGGCGACGAGGCCTCGGAGGTGGGCATCGAAGCAGTGGAGCGGGCGCTGGCTGTGGCGCCGCGCTGGGATCACCGCCACACGTTGCAGCACGCGCAGATGGCTGATGCCGGCCAGTTCCGCCGCATGAAAGCGCTTGGCATGTGCGCCAACCTGTTCGCCAACCATCTCTATTATTGGGGCGATGTCCACTACGCCAAGACGCTGGGACCGGAACGCGCCGAGCGCATGGATGCCTGCGCCACAGCATTGGCGACGGGCGTGCCCTTCGCCATCCATTGCGATGCGCCGGTGACGCCGATCGGGCCGCTGTTTACCGCCTGGTGTGCGGTCAACCGGCTGACGGCCTCGGGCCGCACGCTGGGCGAGGCGGAGAAGATCCCTGTGGCCGAGGCACTGCGCGCCATCACGCTGGGCGCTGCCTATACACTGAAACTCGACGAGGAGTTGGGCAGCATCGACGTCGGCAAACGCGCCGACTTCGCCATCCTCGACGACGATCCGCTTTTGGTGCCGCCTGAGAAACTGAAGGATATCGGCGTCTGGGGCACCGTGTTGGGCGGCAAGGTGTTCGAGGCGCCGCGCAGATGACCGATCCGGTCCCCTTCACCGTCATTGGCGGCTTCCTGGGGGCAGGCAAGACGACGCTGCTAAACCGGTTGTTGCGGGACGCCGGCCGTCGTCGCTTCGCGGTGCTGGTGAACGACTTCGGCGCCCTCGATATCGACGGTGGCCTCGTGGCAGCGCATGACGGCGACACCGTCGCCCTCGCCAACGGCTGCCTCTGCTGCACGATCGGCGATTCGCTGGTGACGACCCTGCTGGGCCTGCTGGAACGGCCGGAGCGGTTCGACCACATCGTGGTCGAAGCCTCGGGCGTGGCCGATCCAGGCCGTATCGCCGATCTCGCCGTCCTGGAGCCGCGGCTCGTCCGCGACGGCGTGGTTGTGGTCGTCGACGCCGTCGATGTGCGTGAGCGCGCTTCCGACCGGCGTCTCCGCGACACGGTGATGCGTCAGCTTCAGGCGGCCGATCTCCTGCTGCTGAACAAGATTGATCTGGCTGTCGATCTTGCAGCCGTACGGTGTTGGATTTCCATGCAGACCGCGGCGCCGCTTCTCGAGTCCAAACATGCCGACGTACCGCTCGACCTGCTGTTCGGGCTCGACCGCGCCGGCGGCTCGAGCGATGAGTCCAGTGCCGAGGCTTTCGCCAGTTGGTCCTACGAGTGGTCCGAACCCGTGGAGCGGGACGCCTTGCTGGCGATGCTCCGCGAAGCGCGGGGTGGAGTCCTTCGGGCCAAGGGCATCGTACGCTTCGCCGACTCGGCCGACCGACGCTCGGTGGTCCATCTCGTCGGCGGCCGGCTGGACGTCAGCGACCAAGGTCCGTGGGGCGATACGGCCGGGTCGCGCCTGGTGATGCTGGGGCTCAGGCCCATGCTAGGCTCCCTGCCCAGGGAGACAACGACATGACGGGCAGACTGAAGGACAGAGTGGCGATCGTGGTCGGCGCGGGTTCGAGCGGCCCGGGCTGGGGCAACGGCAAATGCACGGCCGTCACTTTCGCGCGCCAGGGTGCCAGGGTTTTCTGCGTCGATCGCAAACGCGCCGCGGCCGAGGAAACGGTCGGTCTCATCGCCAAGGAGGGCGGCGAGGCGATGGCTTTCGAGGCCGATGCTTCGAAAAATGCCGATGTGAAGGCGATGGTCGACGCGTGCCTTGCCAAGTGGGGACGGATCGACATCCTCGATAATAATGTCGGCATCGGGTCGACCGGCGGACCTGTCGATCTCAGCGAGGACGAATGGGACCGCGTCTTCGATGTCAATGTGAAGAGCTTCTTCCTGACCGCCAAGCACGTCATTCCGGTCATGGAGAAGCAGGGCAAGGGCGCGATCGTGAACGTGAGTTCGATCGCCTCGATCCGCAGTCCCAAGGGTATCGCCTACCTTGCCTACAATGCCAGCAAGGGAGCTGTGAACTCTCTGACGCTGGCCATTTCCTCGCAGTATGCGGAGAAGGGCATCCGCTGCAACGCCATCCTGCCGGGGCTGATGCACACGCCGATGATCGACTTTCTCGCCGAGCAGTACGCCAAGGGCGAGAAGGATCACAATCAAGCCTACGACAAGATGATCGCGCTGCGCGACCGCGCCTCGCCGACCGGCAAGATGGGCACGGGATGGGATACCGCCAATGCCGCGCTGTTCCTGGCCTCGGACGAGGCGGCCTACGTCAACGGCCATCTGCTGGTGGTCGACGGTGGGATTACGGTCCGCGCCTGAGCCAGAACCTGAAGACCAACGGTCCGGTAAAAATGATCAGGAACAGGCGGAAGAGATGGTGGGTAGCCACCATCGCCACTTCTATGCCCAACGCCAGGCCGATCAGGCTCATTTCGGCGAAACCGCCGGGGGCGTAGCTCAGCACCGTGGCGTCGAGATTGAGTCCGGTCAGCGCCACGGTGATCTTGGCGAATACCACGGCGCAGGCGATCAGAATGACCGCTGCGCCAATCGAGGCCGCCATTTCCTTGTGAAGCTGATCGAGCGCGGCGCCGACGAAGCGGCATCCGATAGCGGTTCCGACCACGACCTGCGCTGCCGCCACCAACTCGCCCGGTGGTTTCGAATCGGTGAAGCCGGCCAAATGGACGATCGCGCTTACGATCATCGGTCCCATCATGAAGCCGGCGGGAAGACGCAGCAGGCGACCGCCGACGGCACCGACGATGCCGCAGGCGATCAGGATGGCGTAGTCGCGGTAGTCGTTGCCGCTCGGCCCATGGACCATAGTAAGCACGCTGGTCTGTGCGCCGTTCACCAGCCGGTACCAGATCGGAATGGTGAGCACGACAGTCAGGATGCGCAGCGCATGGGCGAGCGCGATGGAGCGCTCGTCGCCGCCCATGGCACCGCCCATGATGGTCATGTCGTTCAGGCCGCCGGGCATGGCGGCGAAGTAGCAGGTCGGCTTGTCCCAGCCGGTGACGCGGCGCAGCCAGAGATAGCACAGCGCTGCGCCGGTCATGGTCATGCCGCTTAGCACGCAGAGACTGACTGCCCATTGGCCGAGTCGCTGCACCAGGTCGGGTGTGAAGCCGGCGCCCAGAAGCACGCCCATGACGATGATCATGCCCTGGCGCAGCCGCACTCGCATGCCGATGCGTAGGCCGAAGAAGGCGGCGACCGTGGAGAAGACGCAGGCGCCCAGCATCCAGGCCAGCGGCATCTTGAGCCAGTTGAAGACGAAGCCGCCGATGGTGCCGATGACGAGGGCGAGGGCCAGGGGGCCGAGGCCATCGTGGCCGATGATGCGCTTCTTCTCGGGCTTGAAGGAGATCGGCTTGCCACTCAAGGCGCGAACTGCTCCTTGAGGATGCGTTCCTCGAGGTCGTGCTCGGGATCGAACAGCAGCGTGAGTTCGATGTCGGTGGCTTCGGTTACGGCCACCTTCGCCACGTTGGCGATCTCGACGGAGTCTGCCGCTGCCGCCACCGGCCGCTTGCGCGGATCGAGGATGGTAAGGTCGACCCGGGAAGTGCGTGGCAACAGCGCGCCGCGCCAGCGCCGCGGCCGGAAGGCGTTGATCGGCGTCAGCGCCAGCAGGCCGGCCCCCAGTGGCAGGATCGGGCCATGGGCAGAGAGGTTGTAGGCAGTGGAGCCGGCGGGCGTGGCGACGAGTGCACCGTCGCAGGAGAGTTCGTTCAACCGGGTCTTGCCGTCGACCGCCACGGCGATGCGGGCGGTCTGCCGGCTGGAGCGCAACAGCGACACCTCGTTGATGGCCATCACCTCGAAGGCTCGGCCTCGGGTGTTCGTGGCGATCATGCGCAATGGCGTCAGCGTGACCTCGCGGGCTCTTTTCAGGCGCTGCAGCAGGCCGGTTTCCCTATAGGTGTTGAGCAGGAACCCGACGGTGCCGAGATTCATGCCGTAGATCGGGACTTTGCGCCGCATGTAGCGGTGCAGCGTCTGCAGCATCAGTCCGTCGCCGCCCAGCGCCACGATGATGTCGGCCTGGGCGGGCTTCACCGCACCATAGCGTTTCTCCAGGCGGATACGGGCTGCCCGCGCAGCCGGCGTCGAGGCCGATACGAAAGCGAGGAGCGGGTGGGCGGAAGAAGCGGCCATCGGGATGCTGCAATGCCTCCAAAGCAAGAATCGCACTATAGCCGCAGGATGGCTTCGTGCGATAAAATCCCGGCGGCAAGAGAACCGCGGGGAGAAACGCGATGGAGCTGGTTCCGCTGGGACTGGGGTTTGGCGTCGAAGTAAAAGGCGCCTCCCTGCTCGATGTCGCCACCGATGCCGACGCCTACAAGGCCGTGCGCGAGGCTTTCGAAACCCATTCGCTGCTGGTGTTTCGCGACCAGCCGATCGCCGACGACATCCAGGTTGCCTTCAGCCGCGCCTTCGGCCCGCTCGAGCTGACCAAGGTGGCGTCACTGGGCGCCAACAGCTTCTATTCACGCCTGACCAACGTCGGACAAAAGGGCGAGATCCTGCCGCAGACCGACCGCCAGGTGCTGGTCGCCAAGGCCAATGCGTTGTGGCACACCGATTCGTCGTTCAAGAAGACACCGGCGCTGGCCTCGGTGCTGACCGCGCGCGTATTGCCGGGCGAGGATGGCGACACCGAATTCACCTCGACGCGGCTGGCCTGGGAGCGCCTGCCCTCCGACCTGCAGGCCCGCCTGCAGAATGCGGTGGCAACTCATTCCTACGCCAACAGTCGCGACCAGATTCACCCCGACCTCGCCAACGCCGAGGAGCGCAAGGCGCTGCCGCCGGTGCGCTGGCGGCTCAATTGGCGCAATCCAACCAACGACCGCCGCGCGCTCTATGTTGCAAGCCATGCCTATGCGATCGACGGCATGGATGACCGCGATGCACGCCAGATGCTGGCGCAGCTGCTCGACGAGGCGACGCGACGCGAGTTCGTCTACACCCATAAGTGGCGCACCGGCGATGCCGTGATGTGGGACAACCGGGCCATGCTCCATCGCGGCCGGCCATGGGACTACAACAAGGAACGCTCAATGGTGCGGACCACCATTTCGGCTACGCTGGCCGACGGCCTCGACGAGGTGAAGCCGCCGGTCCTCCACTAGCCCGCAGATCGGGGCCGTGGGAGCCGCAGGCTATTCCGCAGCTTCGAGACGCTGCTGGTTGTGGGCGGCGGCAACCTTGGCGCGGGCGAGATCCTCGCCACGCTTCTTGGTCACGGCTGCGCCGCCGCCGGCCGTGTCGGCGAATAGCGACAGCTTGTCCATCTCGTCCTCGGCCACCGGCTCCAGTGCGAGGTCGGTGTATTCGTGGCGCTTGGGGTCGAACCTGACCTTCTGACCAATGCGCCAGCCCTGCCAGGCCAGCCGGCCGTAGATCTTGAGCTTGCGCCACGTCTCGAGTGCCAGTTTCCAATGGAACACGCCGATCGGCTCGATCTTCATGCCGTAGCGGCGGTCGCGGCGATACTTCATGCGCACGACGCCGCCTTCCAGCGGATGGATGCCCTCGGCCTCGAACATGATCTTGAACATGGTCATGAACTGCGCAGGCTCGGCCGGATTTCGACCGGGGATCGAGCCATGACGGCGGGCCACGGTCTCGATGTGCTCTGGCGTATAATAGGTGCGCCAGGCATCGCGATAGGTCTGCTCGTACTCGGCATCGCTCATCTTGGGATGATGCACGACCCGGTGATGGAGGTCGTACTTGTTGAGATCCGGATCCATCCAGACACCCTGCTTCCACAGTGTCTGATGGTCTTCGGAGCCAGGCAGCGGCGTCAGCATGAACAACTCGAGGATGTCGAGTGGCAATTCCTTCTTGATGATTTCCATGTCGCGCAGGATCGATTCGCGCGTGTCGCCGGGGAAGCCCAGGATGTAGCCGGCCCAGGTCGAGGCACCGCTGGTGTGCCAGGCCTGCAGCATCTTGCGGTATTCGGTGATCTTGTTCTGGCGCTTCTTGGCGGCCAGAAGATTGTCGGGATTGACGTTCTCAAGTCCGATGAACACGCGGTAGACGCCGGCCCAACGCGCCTTGTTGATGAAGTTCGGGATACGATGGCACTGGGTGTCGACCTGGATGATCAGCGATACGCCGATGCCTTCGTTCTCCCGCAGCTCGATCAGCCGGTCGAAGAAGAGTTCCCAGTGCTTGTTGCGGGCCATGTTGTCGTCGGTGATGAAGAACGACGTGATGCCCTGCTTGTAGTTCTCGCGCACGATCGCTTCGAGATCGTCGGCAGTGCGAAAGCGGCTCTTGCGGCCCTGCACGTTGATGATGGTGCAGAATGAACATTGGAACGGACAGCCGCGGCCGAGGTCGAAGCTCGACTTGCGCCCCTCGTTGCGGGCGAGCGCGGCGGGTGGCAGGCGGGGCGTCGGCGCACCCTCGATGCCCGGCAGGTCGTCCATGTAGTTGTAGAGCGGCTTCAGCCTCTCGTGCCAAGCGTCGAGCAGTACCTCGTCGAGGCGGCCTTCCTCGGCTTCGCCGGCGTAGATCGAAATGCCCATGTCCATGGCCGCCTGAATCTCGGGCGGCACGACCGGAAGCATCGAGAGACAGCCGGCGGCATGGAAGCCGCCCATCGCCACCGGCAGGCCGGCGGCGAGGAAATGGCGCGCGAGGTCGACGGCACGCGGGAATTGATTGGACTGCACACCGACCAGGCAGATCAGCGCCTTGCCGCCGGTCCGCTCGATATCGGCCATGATCTTGTCCGGGCGGACGCGGGTGTTGGTTTCGTCAAACGGCTTGATGAGAATATCGACGTCCGGCCCCAGAACCTGACGCTTCAGGCAATCTTCCCCAAGGCCATAGAGGGCCGCGAGCGTATTGGACGGAATGTGGGACTTGAACCACGTGATGGGATAGCCGTCGTCGTCGTAGTGCGTCGGCTTGATCAGCACCAAGTGAAAGGTTGTTCGCTTCTCTGCACCGCTCATTGCGGACTTCTCCAAGTCAAATCCGCGCGCGGCCCCAAGTTGAGCATCCCACCGCTGTACGGCATTCACACAATCTCACTCACACTGCGCTGAGCGAGCCGGCAACGCAAGTGCGAGATGCGTCAGAATTCACGCCGAAACTGCAAAATTTACTACATTTCGTAGGGGCATTCCCGCTGACCACCATTTGGCAGGGGGGTGGCATGACCAAGCGGCCGTTGCCGCCGACACCGTGAACGCGCATTTTGGCTCACCCTCCGGCGCGCACGCCAAGAAAAGACGCCTGGGGGAAAAGAAACGGACGAGATTTTGAGCCGCATGGCGCGGGTGCCGGCATTGGCACCGTTTCGCATCAGGAGTTTCCGGTTCCAGTGGCCGGCCGACCTCCTCGCCTCTTGGGCGTTCGAGATGGAAGGGGTGATCCTCGGCTGGTTCATCCTGGTTTCCACCGGGTCGGTACTGGCGCTGGCCGTTTTC
>ERZ890510.494-NODE-494-length-30818-cov-6.529727_pt1 | contig 30818 bp, 30 predicted proteins | sample MGYA00521265_ERZ890510 | MGnify/ENA primary metagenome ERZ890510 (study PRJEB32303, sample SAMEA104408624) | aquatic metagenome | biome: Brackish water; feature: Chemocline; material: water | place: Baltic Sea | collected 2014-10-26T21:54:00 | depth 110 m ... | reverse complement strand
GCCTCGGATGGTACGTCACGCCAGGCCGACTGAGTCCGGTTTTAGCCCGTCTCCACCGAGCACCGATAAGACTCGGAACGGACGCATCGCGCTACCTGTCACAGGGTGCGCCGGGCTGGTGACACAAGAAGAAGAAACGACGTCGGAAAAGCCTGCAGAATCAGGCTCGGCCGCGGACTGCGGGCAGGTGCGTGTCACAACATTTGTCACAACCTGGTGTGACACGCGCGCGTGTGACACGCGATCAGGATAACGGCTCTTCGGCGTGCGGAGAGCTGGCAAGCCGTCGGTTACGCCCGGCGGGCGGTGGCGATCAGGGCAGGCGAGGGGACCGGCACCACGCCGCCGCGTACCGACTGTGCAGCCTCAATCGACGTCAGGATCACGCTGCGCTGCCCGGCGTCGAGCTGCTGCCAGATCGGGCAGTACTGGAACAGGCGGTCCGGGTCGGTGACCGCGGCCTCGTCGATCGGAAAGTCGTGGGTCGCCTCGACGATCGACACGTCGGCGAAGCCGGCCGAGACCAAGGCCGCGTCGAGCCGATCGGGGTGACGCAGTTCCTCGACGCCGCCGAACGGCAACACCGGCCGGATTTCCGGAAACAGCGCGGCGCAAAGCCCGGTGATGAGGATGTTCGCCGCGGCGCCGTTCGGGTCCTTCCAGGTGGCCACGCTGGCGATGCCGCCGGGGCGGACGACCCGCGCCATTTCGGCCAGCCCGGCCTGCCAGTTGGTGAACAGCATGACGCCGAAAACCGAAAAGGCCGCATCGAACGACGCATCGGGCAGGTCGAGCGCCTCGCCGTCCATCACCCGCGCATCGATGTTGGGCAGGCGGTACGACAGGATGCTGTTCACCATTGCCGACGAGAAGTCGGTCGCCAACACCTGAGCTCCCGCCCCGGCCGCGATGATCGCCAGCGCGCCGGTGCCGGCAGCGATGTCGAGGACCCTGGCGCCGGCCGGTAACGCCGCCTGCTTCCAGGCGCTTTCGGCAAAGAGCGATGTGAAGGGGTGGACCTTTTCCTGATAGTCGGAGATGCCGTCCCAAAAAGTCGCGCCGTGCAGTTCCGTGCTCATGGTCGGCCCATCGCAATCGTCCCCAGGTTGCCGTGCTGGGGATGACCTTATCATGTGAGCGGTTCGTTGGCCGTGCGCCTCACGACGGCGCGGCCTCGGTTGACAGCCGATTGACGCCAGCCGCTATGGTGCGGCTCGTACACGGGCTGTTGTCGGCGGAACCCACATGATCACGATCTACGGCATAAAAAACTGCGATACCATGAAGAAGGCGCGCGCCTGGCTGGACGCGCAGGGCCTTGCCTATGCCTTCCACGATTACAAGACAGCCGGCATCGAACGCGGCCGGCTCGAGAGCTGGGCGGGCAAGGTCGGCTGGGAAGCGCTGCTCAACCGCACCGGCACGACCTTCCGCAAGCTGCCCGATGCCGACAAGGCAGGGCTCAGCGAGGCCAAGGCCATCGCCCTGATGCTGGCCCAGCCCTCGATGATCAAGCGTCCGGTCATGGAAGCGGGCGGCCGGACAGTCGTTGGCTTCAAGCCTGAGGTTTACGGCCGGGTTTTTGCCTGATCGTCAAGCTTACGACATAATTTTATATATAAAAATCAACTAGTTATATTGTTATCTTGACGTCATACAGTAATTGACCGAAGATGCCTGCAAACGCCCGCCTGATCGGGCGACCAAGAATATTTCGAATCCTTTGTTTCCCTCTGAGGTTCGCATCATGCCTGCCAAGATCGCGTCCATTCTCCTTATTCCCTTGGCCCTTTCGGTCTCCGCCTGTGGCGACACCTGGGGCGAGCGCGCTGTCACGGGCGGCGGTATCGGCGCTGGCGCCGGCCTTGCAGTCGGCGCGATCGCCGGCTGGCCTCTTCTCGGCCCGGCAATTGTGGGCACGGCGTTGGGTGCCGGTATTGGCGCGGCGACAACGCCGGAAAAGACCAAATAACCTAGAGCGGCCTGCCGCCAGTTACTTCAGCAAAAGCCTGAGCTTGCGGTCGAAGACGCTCAGTACGTCTTCGAGTGATTCGCCGTGCGCGAGTTTGCGCGGGCCGTTGTAGACGACATACCCACTGCCCTGGGCGCTGCCGGGCACTTTGGCGATGGCAAAAAGGGGCTGCTCCGAGGTGTGGCGGAAGATCGAGAAGATCGCCATGCCAGGCCGGAAGTCGATGGCGTAGTCGCGCCATTCTCCCGACGCGACCCGGAGACTGTAGAGGCTGAGCAGGCGGGACAGTTCCCGACGGTCGAATGAGACAATCCGACGCCGGGCCCGCTGGTCTGCCAAACGGTAAAGATTGGTCATGCGATCGCGGCTTGAACCATGTCGTGAGCGTGAATTGTTGCAGATGCGCCGGCGAGGGTAAAGCACTCGAACGCCGCCTGACCGTGGTTTGCCAAAGCCCGGATGGGGGGCTATGAACCGCCGCTGAAGCTGTTGATATTTAGCGATAATCCGGGAGCTTAGCGTGTCCGATTCTGCCGCCTTTCAGGAAGTCGACGAGGCCGTTCGGAAGGATGAGCTCAGGGTGTGGTGGGAGCGCTACGGGACCTGGGTTGTTGCCGGGGCGGTAGTGGTTGTGGTGGCCATGGCCGGTGCGGTCGGCTGGCGCCAGTACGATACGGCGCAACGCGCCGCCGCCAGTGCGGCCTATTCGGCGGCGGTCGCCAAGATCGGACCGGACCTGGCAGCTGCCCGCACCGAATTTGAAAAGCAGGCGATGGAAGCGCGTGAGCCCTATCGTTCTCTGGCCGCGTTGATCGCCGCGCAATTGCGCGAGACCCTCGACGAGCAGGTGGCCGCCCTGACCGCGGTGGCGCCCAAGTTGCCTTCCGCCGAACTCACCGATCTCGCAACGGTGATCGCTGCCCTGAAGAGCGTCGGCTCACCCAAGGCCGCCGAGATGGCGGCGAAGCTGGAGCCTCTGGCCGGGCCCGGGCGGCCGTTCCGGATCAGCGTTCTCGAACTCCAGGCGCTCGCTGCCGCGCGCGGTGGCGACACCAAGCGAGCGAACGAGCTTTGGAACGAGGTCGCCAAGGATCCCGCAGTGCCGCAGGGCGCCGCGCAGCGCGCCTCGGCGATGCTCAATCTCCACGGCGCCGCGGAGGCGAAGTAGACTCATGCTGGGTGTGTCAAGTCTTCGGAGCCTTGTTGCCGCCGGTGTTCTGGTGGTTTCGTTGGCCGGTTGCGATTCGTTGTCCGGCGTCATGGACATCTTCGGTTCCTCCAAGACCCCGCTGCCGGGCGAGCGTGTGTCGGTGTTCGCCGAACGCGGCGAACTCGAACCCGACAAGGACATGGCGGGTGTTCCGGTCGTCCTTCCAGCGCCAGCCGTCAACGATTCCTGGCCGCAGTCCGGTGGCTTCGCCAACTACGCGATGCAGCACGTCGCCATCAGCGATTCGCCGCAGATCATCTGGACGGCGGATGTCGGTGCGGGATCGTCGTCGTCGCGCATTCTCACCACGCCTCCGGTCGTGGCCGACGGCCGGGTGTTCGCCAAGGATGCCCAAGGCACGGTTTCGGCTTTCGATGCCGAAACCGGCAAGTTGCTCTGGCGAGTGACGCTGGCGCCGGAAAAGGCGCGTGACACCGACGAATTCGGCGGCGGCCTGGCGTATTACGGCGGACGGCTGTTCGTGACGACGGGGTTTGCCAACGTCTTTTCGCTCGATGCCGCCGATGGCAAGGAGATCTGGAATTCGTCGGTGAGCGCGCCTGTGCGCGGCGCGCCGCTGGTGTTCTCCGATCGCGTCTTCACCATCGGCATCGACAACAGGATTCAGGCACTGGCCGCTGTCGATGGCTCGGATCTCTGGCAGTATTCGGCGCTGCAGGAAGTCGCGGGCTATGTCGGCGGAACCAGCCCGGCCGGGTCGGGCGAGTACATCGTGGCGCCTTTCACGTCCGGCGAACTGGTCGGCTTGCGACTCGATAATGGCCGACCGCTCTGGAATGAGACGTTGATCGGCTCGCGCAGTGAAATTCGCGCATTCGGCAATCTTTCCGATATTCGTGGCCGCCCGGTGATCGATCGTGGCGTCGTGCTTGCCATGGGCTCGGCGGGCCAGCTTGCCGCGGTCGAGTTGCGCAGCGGTCAACGCATGTGGGAACGCAGTATCGGTGGCAACCAGACGCCGTGGCCGGCGGGCCGCTTCCTGTTCGTCATCACGGCCAACGCCGATGTCGCGGCCCTCACCCGCGACGAAGGCAAGGTGAAGTGGGTGACGCCGCTGACCCAGTACGCCGACGACAAGCGCCGCAAGCCGGTATTGTGGGGCGGGCCGGTGCTCGCCGGCGACCGCCTGCTGGTCAGCAGTTCGCTCGGCGATTTGCTGGCGATCTCTCCCTATACCGGCGAAATTCTCGGCAAGATCGATGTGCGCGATCCGGTCCGGCTTGCGCCGGTCATCGCCAACCGTACCATCTATGTCCTGACCGACTCGGGCCGGCTCATTGCCCTCCGTTGACGACCGGCGGCTGCGCCGCGTCGCAATCGTCGGCCGTCCCAATGTCGGCAAGTCAACCTTGTTCAATCGCCTGGTTGGCCGGCGCCATGCGCTGGTCGACGACACGCCGGGGGTCACGCGCGACATTCGCGAGGCGCCGGCGCAGCTTGGCGATCTTGCCTTCACGCTGCTCGACACCGCCGGCTGGGAAACCGTGGGTGGCGAGGTTCTGGAGGCGCGCATGCGGCGCTTCACCGAGCGTGCCGTCGAGGCATCCGATGTCGTGCTGTTCCTGATCGATGCCCGCGCCGGCGTCCTGCCGCTCGACGAGAGCTTCGCCAACTGGCTGCGCAAGCGCTCGGCCAAGGTAATCCTGGTCGCCAACAAGTGCGAAGGGCGCGCCGGCCAGAATGGCCTGGCCGAAGCCCACGGGCTGGGCCTCGGTCAGCCCATTCCGGTCTCGGCGGAACATGGCGAGGGGCTGAGCGATCTTCACGAGGCGCTGGCCCAGCACGTCGAGCCGATGCTCGACGACGACGAGAGCAGCGAGGCGGTCGATGCCGAGGCGTCCAAGCGGCCGATGCTGCTCACCATCGTTGGCCGACCCAACGTCGGCAAGTCGACGTTGCTCAATCGCCTGGTCGGGTCCGAACGCGTGCTTACCGGTCCGGAGGCCGGCATCACACGCGACTCGATTCGTGTCGAATGGCAGTGGCGCGGCCGGCCGATCCGCCTGGTGGATACCGCCGGCATGCGCCGCCGCAGTCGCATGGACGCAAGGCTCGAATTCGCCTCGGTCGCCGACACGCTGGATGCCATCCGCCTGGCCGACGTCGTGGTCGTGGTGCTCGATGCCGCCGACATGCTGGAGAAACAGGATCTCACCGTCGCCGGCCGCGTGATCGAGGAAGGCCGCGCCCTGGTGATCGCCGTCAACAAGACCGATCTGCTGGCCGACGATCAGGCCCAGTCGACCAAGGCATGGAAGAAGCTGCGCGACCGGCTGGAAGCATCGTTTGCCCAGGTGAAGGACGTGCCGATCGTGGGCTTCTCGGCGCTGACCGGCCGCGGTGTCGAGCGGTTGATGCCCAAGGTGTTCGAAACCTATGACATCTGGAACAAGCGCATCGGCACACCGATACTCAATCGCTGGCTGCGCGAGATGGAAGCGCTGCACCCGCCGCCGCTCGCCAAGGGCCGCCGTGTCCGCCTCAGGTTCATGACGCAGACCAAGATCCGGCCGCCGACCTACATGATTTCAGTGAGCCAGCCGGACGGCCTGGGCAACGATTACCTGCGCTTCCTGGTCAATCGTCTGCGCGACGACTTCCAGATGCCCGGCGTGCCGATCCGCGTGAACATGCGCAAGCCCGACAATCCCTACGCCAGCCGGGCGAAACCGCAGAGGTAGCCGGCAATCCCGCGGTTGCACCTGCGGCGCATGCAACCCTAGGATGGCTCTGGATGATCAATCCGGGAGGTCCGTATGCCAGCGGACGACATGCAGAGCGATGCTGCCCCTGCGAATCAATCCTTCGGTGCGATCGTGTTCGCGGCCTTCGAAGCCCTTGAGAAGTGGCTGGGACTGCTGCGCCGGGTCGCTGTGTCGCTGGCGATCGTGCTGGGCGTGCTCCTTGCCGTCGTCCTGATCGTCCGCAGCGTCTATCAACAAGGCATCGTCATCGAGCCGGTGATCGTCCAATTCGTCGACCCTAAGGATGGTCCGACGCCGGAATTGGCTGCCCTCAAGATCTCCCGGCAGATCGCCGCGATTCAGCGGGCAGGTGTCAGCGAGTGGCGACGTCTTTATGTCGACCAGGCGCCCAACCCGATCGACCTTCAGATCCCCGGCTCGCCCTTCACCCTGCGCGGCGGCTTGCGTGAAATCGGCGCCTTCTTCGGCTTCCAGCCACCGACGCTCCGCGTGGCCATCACCAGTCGCCGCGCCTCGCCCGCTCTCGTGGCGTCGGTGAGCGTCGACGGTGAGGAGGGCGCTGTGGGCCCCTGCGAGGAATATCTCGATGCAACGGGAGTGGATCGGCTGATCGGCTGCATCGCGCTCAACGCGATGTCTGTGATCGACCCGAAGGTGGCCGCTTCGCATGTGTTTCACGAAGAGCAGAAGCAGTGTGGCGGTATCGACGCCGGCCAGCCTGCCGAAGCGCAGGCCGACATGGTCCTGCGTGAACAGAATCGCATCGTCAACCGGCGCAAACTCTGTCGCTTCGACAGAACCCGCGACTTGATCGCTGAGACCCTCAAGCGCGGCCGTCCTGAGGATCTGCCGTGGGTTCCCTTTGTGTACGGAATGGTGCATCTGGCGAGGGGGGCGGCCCTTGCCGGAATCGACCCGGCGGAACAACTCGGAGAGCTCGATCAGGCGATCGGCCGGTTCCTCGATGCGCAGCAGCGAATGCAGAGTTCGCCCAGCGCCATTGCCCACCTGTTCGAGGCCTACGTGAAGAAGGGAACCCTGATCCATGAGGGCACGACGGGGCTTGCCTGGGACGACAATCCGCAATCGCCAATACAGTGGCGCCTGTACCTGGCGGAAGCGACGTTCCTCGACGCCAGGCGGCAGCTCGCGCGGATTCCGCCGCGCCGTAACGATGTGCTCGACGCGCTGGTCGGGCGTCTCGAAGGCACGTTGTACTACAGGCAATGGATGGTCCGGGCACATCGGCGCACCAGGTCGGGCCAGGTCGCAGTGGCGATCGGCGAGCCCGAGGAGCTTGCGTTGCTCGCGCTTGCTGCCGCGCGCTACCAAGCCGCCGCAAGGAACTCGCGATCGCAGTCGCTCTACATGGACTGGGGCAATGTGCTGCGCGCTTCGGGCGACTTCGACAATGCCGCGGCCAAGTACCAGTTGGCCGCGGATCTGGCACCGGACGCGTGGGAGCCTCGTATCAATCTGGCGATCGCCCACCTCGATCGCGTCGTCCATGGCGGCTCGCCGGCGGAGACCGGCCACGTGCTGATCGGGCTGGGGGCGGCGTCGAACTACCTCTCCTGGACTTCGGGTGGCGACCCTACGCCGAACCTTCAGTTGAAAGTCGAGGCAGCTCTTGCCAAGACCGGGGTCGCCGGCGATGTGACGTCGTTCCACTCCTGCTATCAAATGGCGTCGGCGACCGATCCAGACGACCGCTGGAGATCGCTGGCCGGGCGAAAGCGCTGCATCGACGAGGCGATCCTTCGGCTCAACGAGCGGGTGATCCGCAAACCGCGGCCTGAAATCGCGCCGGCGAAGGCAGGGCGCTGAGCGGGAAATCCGCTGGGCGTTTTTGCATCCTGTCCGTGTCGAAGACAGCGAAGATTTCCGGACACTGATCCCTTCGAGTGGCGGGCGCCGGTGGCACACTTCGTCAGGGGGAAATTGCACCATCCGATCATGGGGTTGGCCTGGGTTTGTGGCACAGCAAGCGGAACACCGCGTGGCACAACGAGCTGTGCCACAAATGGTCGATTCAACGCGACAGCGCCTCGTCGCCGGCCACCCATTGGCCGTTCATGGTGCAGGACGGCAGCGCCAGCCGGATCAGGCCCTCGGTATGGGCCTCGAGCGGCGGCAGCGTCGCCTGGTCCTCGCCGGGGAAGGCCTCGCCGCGCATGCCGGTGGGCATCGGCCCGGGATTGTAGAGGTTGACGCGCACCTTGGTGTGGGCGCTTTCGGCGGCGTAGACGCCGACCATCATGTCGAGGGCGGCCTTGCTGGCGGCGTAGGCGCTCCAATAGGCCACGACGCGGCGCGAGACGCCCGAGGTCACGAAGATCGCCCGTCCGGCGTCCGAGGCGCGCAGCAGCGGATCGAGCGAGCGGATCAGCCGCCAGTTGGCGGTGACGTTCACCGCCATCACCTGCTCGAAGAGTTTCGGCTCGATGTGGCCGATCGGCGAGAGCGCGCCCAGCACGCCGGCGTTGCCCAGCAGCACGTCGAGCCGGCCGAAGCGTTCATGCAGCGCCGCACCCAGCCGGTCGATGCCGGGCCCGTCGGTGACGTCGAGCGGCACCAGGGTGGCCATGCCGCCGAGCGCCTTGATCCTGTCGTCCAGGGCCTCGAGCCCGCCCACGGTCCGCGCAACCAGCACGCAGTGTGCGCCCTCGCCGGCATAGGCCAGCGCCGCGGCGGCGCCCAGGCCGCGCGAGGCGCCGGTGATCAGGGCAATGCGGCCGGCGAGACGGCCGCTGGCGGTCCTGCCGTTGGGAGCAACAGTCATGATGGAGTCAGACGGCTTCGGCCAGGAAGGAGAGTTGGCGATCCTCGACCCCAATCTGATCGTCGAGCGCGATCGGGTAGTCGCCGGTGAAGCAGGCGTCGCAGAAGGCGGGTTGCCCGGGATCGCGGCCGGGCTGGCCCATCGCGCGGTAGAGTCCGTCGATCGACACGAAGGCCAGCGAATCGACACCGATGAACTTGGCCATGCCGGCGACGTCGTAGCGGGAAGCCAACAACTTGTCGCGCTCGGGCGTGTCGATGCCGTAGAAGCACGGATTGGTGGTCGGCGGGGCGGCGATGCGCATATGGACTTCGCGGGCGCCTGCCTGTTTCACCATTTCGACGATCTTCTTCGACGTGGTGCCGCGCACGATCGAATCGTCGACCAGGATTACGCGCTTGCCCTCGATCAGAGCACGGTTGGCGTTGTGCTTGAGCCGCACGCCGAGATGGCGGATGTGGTCGGCGGGCTCGATGAAGGTGCGGCCGACATAGTGGTTGCGGATGATGCCGAGTTCGAACGGCAGGCCCGATCCGTGGGCATAGCCGATCGCCGCCGGCACGCCGGAATCGGGGACCGGCACCACGACATCGGCCGGCACCGGACTTTCCACGGCGAGTTCCATGCCGATGCGCTTGCGGGCTTCGTAGACTCCGATGCCCTCGAGGCGGGAGTCGGGGCGGGCGAAGTAGATGTGCTCGAAGACGCAGAAGCGCCGTGGCTGCTGGGTGAAGGGCTTGATCGAACGCGGGCCGTTGCCGTCGACGATGACGATTTCGCCGGGATCGACGTCGCGCTCGAAGCGCGCACCGATGATGTCGAGGGCACAGGTTTCCGAAGTCAGGATCCAGGCATCGTCGAGTTTGCCCAGGACCAGCGGCCGTACACCCAGCGGATCGCGCACGCCGATCAGCGCCTCGTTGGTCAGCAGCAGCAGCGAATAGGCGCCCTTGACCTTGCCCAACGCGTCGATCAGGCGATCCTGCACCGTCGAATAGTCGGAACGGGCGATCAGATGGTTGATGACTTCGGTGTCGGTCGTCGACTGGAACAGGCAGCCCATGCGCACCAGCTCCTTGCGAAGCAGATAGGCGTTGGTCAGATTGCCGTTGTGGGCAAGCGCCAAGCCGCCGAAGTCGAAATCGGCGAAGATCGGCTGGATATTGCGATCCGACGCGCCGCCGGTGGTGGCATAACGATTGTGGCCTATCGCCGAATAGCCTTTTAGGCGGGCCATGACCGGCTGCTCGCCAAAAATGTCGCCAACCAGTCCGGCGGCACGGTGATCGTGGAAATGTCGGCCGTCGAAGGTGACGATGCCGGAAGCCTCCTGACCGCGGTGCTGCAGGGCGTGCAGGCCCAGCGCGGCATGGGCGGCAGCATCCGCCGTGCCGTAGATGCCAAACAACGCACATTCCTCGTGAAATTTATCGAGGTCGTGGTCGGGGCGCTTCGATGTGTCGGGCACGGCGGCGTTATATCCGGGTCATGCCGGCTGCGCCATCTCGGATAACTCACTGCCGCGGTTTTGCGTCATCTGTCGGCGGTTTTACGTCTTCTGTTGGTGGTTTGGTGCCCTCAGCCGCTGGCTTCGCGTCATCGGTCGCTGGCGCGGCCGCCGGCGACGGCGAGGTGGCTGCCCCGGTGTCCATGCCCGGACGCTGGAGGCGGGTCCGGAAGCCCGCAGGCAGGTGCGGTTCGACGAAATTCGCCATTTCCTTGATCATCGGGAAGGTTGCCGCCGCTTCGACGGCAGGCGGCAGCGTGCGCGGACCGAGATAGCCATAGAATAGAAAGGCGAAACCGATCGCTACCCAGGCACACAGCACGCCGAAGCCGGCACCCAGAATTCGGTCCGGTTTGCCTAGCGGACTGGCCCTGACCGAGCGTGAAAGAGCATTGGTCAGCATCACCAGCACAACCAGGGCGGCGACGAAAACCGCCAGCATGGAGATGAAATAGGCAAGTTCGGTGCTGCCGACGAGCTGCTCGACCTCGGGCTGCACCACCTTGGAGAATCGCCAGGAGATCCAGCCGGCGCCAATCCAGGAAGCAATGAACAGGATGGAGTGGGCAAATCCGCTCGACATGCCGATGACCGCGCCAAAAATCGCGACGGCGATGACGGCAACGTCAAAAACGGTGATTCCAAGCTGTTCCATCGACCCCCAACGCCCCGTGAGCTATTCGCGCCGGCGGTCCGGCGCGCCCTCGCGCCGCGGGCGCTTGGGAGGCCGGTCGGCCGGTTGAAACCGAGCCACAAGGTCGGTCAGATGCTCGATTTCGTCAATGGCGATGCCTGCGGGCGGGCGCGGCGCGGGAGCGGTGCCGGCGCGGCCACGCGGCACCAGGGCGCTGCGGAAACCGAGCTTGGCCGCCTCGCGCAAGCGGGCCTCGCGCTGACCGACCGGGCGGACCTCGCCACCCAGGCCGATTTCGCCGAAGACCACCATTTCCGGCGGCACCGGTTCGTCGGCCAGCGACGAAACGACCGCCGCGGCGACGGCAAGGTCGGCCGCCGGCTCGCCGATCTTCAGGCCGCCGGCCACGTTGAGATAAACATCGTTGGCGCCGATCGCCACGCCGCAGCGCGCCTCGAGCACGGCCAGCACCATGGCCAGCCGGTTCGAATCCCAACCGACCACGGCATGGCGCGGCGTGCCGAACGAGGAGGGCGATACCAGCGCCTGGATTTCGACCAGCAGCGGCCGCGTGCCCTCGATGCCGGCGAAGACGCAGGCGCCCGACACGTTGCCGCGGCGCTCGCCCAGAAACAGTGCCGATGGATTGGCGACGTCCGACAGGCCGCGGTCAGACATCTCGAACACGCCGATCTCGTCGGTCGGTCCGAAGCGGTTCTTGACCGTCCGCAGGATGCGGAACTGGTGGCCGCGCTCGCCTTCAAAGTAGAGCACCGTGTCGACCATGTGTTCGAGCACGCGCGGGCCGGCGATGGCGCCATCCTTGGTGACGTGACCGACCAGCAGCACCGCGATGCCGCGACGCTTGGCAAGTTCGACCAGCGCCTGTGACGAGGCGCGGACCTGGGTGACGGTGCCTGGCGTGCTGTCGACGGTGTCGAGCCACATCGTCTGGATCGAATCGATCACCGCGACCTTGGGCGCGTCGGGTCGCTCCATCGTCGCCACGATGTCGCGCACGGATGTGGCCGATGTGAGTTGCACCGGCGCGTCACCCAGGCCCAGCCGTTCGGCGCGCAACCGCACCTGGTCGAGCGCCTCTTCGCCGGAAATATAGGCGCAGGCGGTGTTCTGGCGGGCCAGTGCGGCCGCGATCTGCAGCATCAGGGTCGACTTGCCGATGCCTGGATCGCCGCCGATCAGCAGGGCGGAGCCCACGACCAGGCCGCCGCCGCATACGCGGTCGAACTCGGCGATGCCGCTTTTGTAGCGCGGAGGCTGTGGCGTCGATCCCGTAAGGCCGGCGAACTCGAGCGTGCGGCCGCGGCCGCCTCTGGCCAGTCCACCGCCTGCAGGTCCTGGGGCGGGGGCTGCTTCCTCGGTGATGGTGTTCCACTCGCCGCAGGATTCGCAGCGGCCGCTCCATTTGTTCGCGACGGCACCGCAGGACTGGCAGACGAAGCGCTTCAGTGGGCGGGCCATGTCAGAGCCGCCGGACCTGCATCTGGATCGGTCCCTCGGCACGGCCATGGATGAACTGCTCGACATGGGCATTGCCCGAACGGTCGATCTCGGCCACCGGCCCCTGCCAGATCAGTTTGCCCTCGTAGAGCATGCCGATGCGATGGCCGATCTTGCGCGCGCTTGCCATGTCGTGGGTGATCGAAATGGCCGTGGCACCGAGGTCGCTGACGCATTTGACGATCAGGTCGTTGATGACATCGGCCATGATGGGGTCGAGGCCGGTGGTGGGTTCGTCGAAGAAGATGATCTCCGGTTCGCGGGCGATGGCGCGGGCCAGCGCCACGCGCTTCTGCATGCCGCCAGAGAGTTCGGAAGGAAACAGCTCGCCGATCTCCGGCCCCAGGCCGACGGCACCCAGCTTGGCGATTGCAACCTCGCGGGCCTGGTCGGGCTTCATGCCATCGCTCTGGATCGGCCCGAAGGCGACATTTTCCCAGACCCGCAGCGAATCGAACAGGGCGCCCCCCTGGAACAGCATGCCGAACTTGCGCATGACGCGCGCGCGGCCGTGGTCATTGAAGTCGACGGTTTCCTCGCCGTCGACGCGGATCGAGCCGCTATCGGGTGCCATCAGGCCAAGAATGCATTTCAGCAACACCGACTTGCCGCTGCCGGAGCCGCCGATCACGACCAGCGATTCGCCCGGCGCCACGTCGAAGTCGATGCCCTGCAGAACCTTCTTGGTGTCGAAGGCCTTGGTAACGCCGCGCAGGGAGATCTTGGAGGAGGACATGGGAGAGACGCCGTTCAGCGGGCGAAGAAGGCTTCGGTGAGGAAGTAGTTGAAGGTGAGAATCAGCATGGAGGCCGAGACCACTGCGTTGGTCGTCGCCATGCCGACGCCCTGGGCGCCGCCCTTCGATGTATAGCCGTGGTAACAGCCCATCAGGGTGATCAGGAAGCCAAACACCGCCGCCTTCACGAGGCCTGAGAACACATCCTGGAACTGCAGAAAGTCGATGGTGTTGCGCAAGTAGGCGGTGTCATTGAAATCGAGCTTGTAGACGCCGACGAGGAAGCCGCCGAGTACACCGATGATGTCGGCCACGAGCACGAGAATCGGCAGGGTGACGACTCCCGCAATCAGGCGCGGCACGACCAGGTACTTGAACGGATTGGTCGAGAGGGTGGTCAGCGCATCGATCTGTTCGGTAACGCGCATGGTCCCGATCTCGGCTGCCATCGCAGCGCCAACCCGGCCGGCGACCATCAGCGCGGCCAGAACCGGCCCCAATTCGCGGGTTAGCGACACCACCACGACATTGGGGATTGCGCTTTCGGCCGAGAAGCGGGCGAAGCCGGTGTAGCTCTGCAACGCGAGCACCATGCCGGTGAAGATCGCCGTCAGCCCGACGACGGGCAGCGAGTAGTAACCGATCTCCAGTATTTGGCGCACCATCTGCTGGCGATAGTAGGGAGGTTGCACAGAAAGGCGCAGGGCCTGGAAGGCGAACGCCGTGACGGCGCCCGTGGCCTCGAAGAAAGCCAGCGTCATGCGGCCGAGAACCGTCAGCAGCGGTATGTTCACGCCGCGTCCCCTGCCGCATCGTCTTCGACCTCGGCTTCGTCGGCGTGGTCGTCGCGGCCCTCGACATAGACACGGTGATAGCGCCGGCCGAGGGACGTCATGACCTCGTAGCCGTTGGTGTGCGCCTGTTTGGCAATGTCGTCGGGGGTCAGGTGGGGGCCCAGTACTTCGACCATCGCGCCCGGCTGTGAGTCGGCTTCCGCAACATCGGTTACGTCGATTGTCACAAGGTCCATCGAGATGCGGCCGATCACTGGCGCGGGCTGTTGGGCGATGTACACGACGCTGCGGTTGACCAGTGCACGGAAATAGCCGTCGGCGTAGCCGAGGCCGATGGTGGCGACACGCGTGGATCTCGCCGCTCGCCAAGCCCCACCGTATCCAACGGTCTGCAGAGCGTCAACGCGGCGGGTCTGCAGAATGCGGGCCTGCAGGGTTACAGTCGGTAACATCGGATTGGCCTGGCCGGGCAGGGGATTGATGCCATAGAGCGCCGCCCCCGGTCGCATGAGGTCGAAATGGTAATCGGGCCCGAGGAAGATACCCGAGGAGTTTGCCAGCGAGGCCGGTGCGCCCGGCATCGCCTTGACGAAGCTGCGGAAGCGCGAAAGCTGCTCGCCGTTGATCGGATTGGCGGTTTCTTCCGAGGCCACCAGGTGGCTCATGAACAACGCCAGGCGAAGGCCGCGCAGCCGGCCGCGTTCGTTGATGAGCGCCTGCGCGTCGTCGGGCCCGAAGCCGAGGCGGTTCATGCCGGTATCGAGATGGATGACGGCATCGAGTGGCCGGTTGAAGCGCTGCGCCGCGGCACGCCAGGCGTTGAGCTGGCCAAGATGATTGAGCACGGGGGTGAGGTTGTGCTCGACGAAGTCGCCCTCGGTGCCAGCGAGCAGGCCGTTCAGCACGTAAATCGGATGCTCGGCCAGCACGCGCCGCAGCGCGATGGCCTCGTCGATGTGGGCGACGAAAAATTGCCGGCAGCCTTCGGCCGCGAGGCGAGGTCCTACGGCGGCGGCACCCGTGCCGTAGGCATCGGCCTTGAGGACGGCGGCACAATCGACCGGCCGACCGCTGGCGCGTCCGGCATCGTGCAGGCCACGCCAGTTGGCGGCGATCGCCCCCAGGTCAATAGTGAGGATCGCGCCGGCCCGGCGCGCCGCGTCGTCGTCGGGAGAGGGCACCGGCAGGCCTAGAAGGCCGGACCGCCCGGCTGACCATCGTCGGCCGGAAGGTTGTCGAACTTGGTGATCGCGCCTTCGAAGGCCAATCTTACGATGCCGGTCGGGCCGTGGCGTTGCTTGGCCACGATGACCTCGGCCTTGCCGTAGGTCTGCTCGCAGCGCTGCTTCCAGGCGTCGTGGCGCTCGTTGAAGCGCTGGTCGTTCTCCTCGGCACGCCGCGTCGGTTCGGAGCGCGTGAGGTAATATTCCTCGCGATAGACGAACATGACGACGTCGGCGTCCTGCTCGATCGACCCGGATTCGCGCAGATCGGAGAGTTGCGGGCGCTTGTCCTCTCGTTGTTCGACGGCGCGGCTCAACTGGGACAGCGCCAGAACCGGCACATCGAGTTCCTTGGCCAGGGTCTTCAGGCCGCGCGTTATCTCGGACACCTCCTGCACGCGGTTCTCCTGACGCGAGCGGCCGGAGGGGCTGAGGAGCTGCAGATAGTCGACGATCAGCATCCCAAGCCCGTGCGTGCGCTTCAGGCGGCGGGCACGGGTACGCAAGGCGGCAATCGAGAGCGCCGGAGTATCGTCGATGAACAGGTTCAGGTGCTCCAAGTCCTGGCTCACCGACAAAACCTTGTCGAAGTCGCTGCTGATCAGCTCGCCGCGGCGAATCTTTTCCGAGGATATCTCGGACTGTTCCGACAAGATGCGGTTGGCCAGCTGCTCGGCCGACATTTCAAGCGAGAAGAAGCCGACCACGGCGCCGTCGACGGCCCTGGGCTTGCCGTCCTCTCCGTGCTCCTCGCGATAGGCCTTCACCGCGTTGAACGCGATGTTGGTTGCAAGAGCGGTTTTTCCCATTGACGGGCGGCCGGCCAGGATGAGGAGGTCCGACCGGTGCAGGCCACCCAGCAGGTTGTCCAACTGAACGAGGCCGGTCGCGACGCCGGTAAGCTGCCCGGCGCGGCTGTAGGCTGCCTCTGCAGCAACCATCGCCTCGGTCAGCGCGGCTCGAAATGGCTTAAAGCCGCCGTCGGTTTGTCCGACGCTTGCGAGATCGTAGAGCTTCTTCTCGGCGATCTCGATCTGCTCGATCGCCGTTTCTTCCAGAGTTGGTTTGAAGGCGCTGTTGACGACGTCCTGTCCCAGGTCGACCAGCTGTCTCAGGAGGTAGAGGTCATGAACCAGGCGGCCAAAGCCGCCGGCGTCGATGACGTGCACCGATGCGGCGGCGAGCTTTGCAATATAGGCGGCGCCTCCAGCCTCCTTCATTGCCTCGTCCTGTTCGACATAGGTCTTCAGCGTAATGGCGCTCACGACCTGTCCGCGCTCGATCAAGCGGGCGAGGGAATCGAACAACTTGCCATGCAGGGGATCGGCGAAATGCTCGCCTTTGAGAAACTCCGCTACTCGATGGTAGGCGGCGTTGTTGACGAGAATCGATCCGAGCAAAGCCTGCTCCGCCTCGAAGTTGTGAGGCGGTTCGCGGATGAGTGCGGGATCTATGCCGGGCAGTGCATAGACGTTTGATTCGTCTTTCTTCGGTTCCATGGCCTAACTCTTTGCGTTGGATGCGAGGGGTAGTCATCACGGCAAAGGCGGCGAGCGACTTCTTACATTCCTTAATCCCGGGTCTAGCGAGGATATGTGCCTATTCGGCGGCGATCGAGTTCGACAGGTTCTCGGGACGTTCCTTCTCTACCATATATTCCCGAGTCAGCGGTACCGCATCCTGGCGCTTGGTAATCTGCATCTGGAAAACCATCTGGTTCATGTACCGGAACGAGACTTCGCAGCCGGCGAGATAAAACTCCCACATGCGGCAGAAGCGTTCGTCGTAGCCGACAGTCTGCTTGACCTTCTCCCGGTTGGCCTGGAAGCGCTGGCGCCAGTGGCGGATGGTTTCGGCATAGTGGAGACGAAGCACCTCGATGTCGGTTACCCACAGTCCGGCCGTCTCGATTGCCGACAGGACCTCGGACATGGCAGGCGAGTAGCCGCCGGGGAAGATGTACTTGCGCAGCCAGGTGTTCGTGCCGCCCGGAGGCTCCATGCGGCCGATCGAATGCAGCAGCATCACGCCGTCGTCGGCCAGCAGATCCTTAACCTTGTTGAAGTACTCGACATAGTGGGCAGCGCCGACATGCTCGAACATGCCAACCGAGACAATGCGGTCGTATCGGCCGGATTCCTGCCGGTAATCGAGCAATTTGAAACGCACCCGGTCGGCGACGCCGCCCTCCAGCGCGCGCCGGCTCGAGACGGCGTGCTGTTCTTTGGAGAGCGTGACGCCGGTGACTTCGGCGCCGAACTGCTCGGCGAGGAAAAGGCCCATGCCGCCCCAACCCGAGCCGATATCGAGCACGCGGTCGCCCGGCTTCAGCAGCAGCTTGGCTGCGATATGGCGCTTTTTGTCCAGTTGCGCCTGCTCCAGGGTCACCTCCGGCGCCGTGAAATATGCGCAGGAATATTGGCGGTCGCGGTCGAGGAAGAAATCGTAGAGCTGATCATTGAGGTCATAGTGGTGGGCAACGTTGCGCTGGGCGCGGCCGATCGGATTGTATTGCTCGATGAAGCGCAGGAACCGTTGCAGCGCGAAGGACAAGCGCACCACGGGGGTCGAATCTATCGCGGCTATGTTGCGGCCCAGAAGATCGAGCAGGCCGTAGATATCGCCCTGGTCGACGGTGAGTTTGCCGTTCATGTAGGATTCACCAAACGCTAGACGCGGCCGGATCACCAAACGAATGGCTGTCCACCACGAATGAATCCGGATGGTGACGGCGGGGCCTGGCCGGGTGCCGTCGATGCGATGTGACCGTCCGGCTGCATCGACTATCGTCAATTGGCCTTCGTCCAGCAGACGAGTGAGCACTTTTGCGAGCAACATCGTCGGTCCCCAAGGCAACGATCTATCAAGCAGCTTAAGCATCCGCCCGTTGGTCCGAGCGTTCATTAGGCCCAAATGTTACGCCCAATGGCATTTTCAAGGCAAAGGGTCGCATTTCAGAAGCCACAGCCTTTGATCTGTGACAAATGCGAACGATTTGCAGTCGCCACTCGGCGGTGCTAATAAGTCAGTTACTAACACTTATTCGCATTTGGAGGTTGAAGTGAAGCGACGCATTCTCATGGCTGCCGGGCTGACGACCGGCGTCGGCCTGTTCATGCCGGGGCGCTCGCAGGCGCAGGCAACGCTCAATCTCTATTCGGCCCGGCACTACAACACCGATGAGGCGTTGTACGGAAATTTCGCCGATCTCAGCGGCATCAAGATCAACCGCATCGACGCCGAACCCGATCCGCTGGTTGAGCGGTTGCGGGTGGAAGGCGACAAGAGCCCGTGCGATGTCCTGATCACCACCGACGCAGGCCGTATCGAGCGCGCCCGGCAGATGGGTCTGCTCCAGCCGGTGAACTCGGCGGTGCTGACCAAGTCGGTGCCGGCGCATCTGCGCGATCCTGGCAACAACTGGTTCGGCTTTTCGAAGCGCGCTCGGGTGATCTTCTTCAACAAGGAGAAGCTCCAGGCGTCGACCGCGCCACAGAACTATGAAGACCTCGCGGACCCGAAGTGGAAGGGAAAGCTCCTGATCCGCTCCTCGGGCCACATCTACAATCAGTCATTGGTGGGTTCGCTCATTGCGGCGCTGGGGCCGGAAAAGACCGAGACGTGGGCCAAGGGCGTTGCCGCCAACCTGGCGCGCCCGTCGCGCGGCGGCGATACCGACCAGATCAAGGGCGTTGCCGCTGGTGAGGCGGAAATCTGTGTCGCCAACACCTACTACTACGTCAATCTCATGCGCTCGAAGAAGTCCGAGGACCGTGAGATCGCGGCCAAAGTAGGGGTGGTATTCCCCAATCAGGCGAACCGTGGCACCCATGTCAACATCAGCGGCGGCGCGGTTGCCAAATACGCACCGAACAAGGAAGCCGCGGTGAAGTTCCTGGAGTATCTCGTGTCGCCGGCCGCCCAGAAGTACTTCGCCGAGGGCAACTCCGAATACCCGGTGGTGGCCGGTGTCGAGCTGTCGCCGCAGCTGAAGTCACTCGGAACATTCAAGGAAGATCAGCTCAATGCGCGGGTGTTCGCTCAGAACAACGCAGAGGCGCTCAAGATCATGGACCGGGCGGGCTGGAAGTAGGCCGGCGCGCGGAGATCGCACGGCTGAGCAGGATCACCGGGGCAAGAGATACGGTTACGATGACGATGGCGCCGACGGCCGCCTCGGCGAGGCGTTCGTCCGAGGCGAACCGGTAGACCCCGACCGCAAGGGTATCGAAGTTGAAAGGCCGGATCAGGAGCGTGGCCGGCAATTCCTTCAGGACTTCGACGAAGGCTATCAAGCCTGCGGTCAGCGCGGGGCCCCGCAGCATCGGAAGGTGGATATAACGCAGAACCTGGGTGGGGCGGGCCCCCAGAATCCGCGCGCTGGCGTCCATTGCCGGGTCTACCGCGACGAGCCCTGGCGCGATATTGGCCAGACCGACGGCCAGGAACCGTACGGTGTAAGCCAAGAGAAGGGCGACGGCAGTGCCGCTCAACACCAGCCCGGTCGGCGTGTCGAACAGCGCCCTTGAGAGCCGGTCGATCAGATGGTCGGTCCAGGCCAGCGGCAGCAAGACGCCAACGGCAATGACAGCGCCCGGAATGGCATAGCCGAGCGAGATGAATTCGATCGTGCGATTGATGGCGCGTCGCCTTATCAAGCGTCCCGCATAGCTGAGAAAAAGCGAGAGTACGACGATGATCGCGGCAGCGACGGCAGCAAGCGTCAGACTGTTGGCGGCTTCGCCCAGAAACCGTCGGTCGTCGAATCTCGTGCCGGATCCCATTGCAAGCTGTGCCAAGTGTACGCTTGGAATGATGAACCCTAGCAGGACGGGCAGCAGGCAGGCGATCGTCGCGACTGCCGCGGGCCACGGTGCCAGCTGGATAGGCTCAGCCTGTTCCTGCACCCCGGACGCGACATGGAAGCGGGCACGGCCACGCGAGCGGCGTTCCAGGAGGATCAGCAGTGTGGCTATGGCGATCAGGACGAGCGAGATCTGGGCGGCACCCTCGCGGTTGCCCATGCCGTACCACGTCCGATAGATCGCCGTCGTGAAGGTGTGGACGCCATAGTACTGGACCGTTCCGAAGTCGGCGAGCGCTTCGAGCAGGGCAAGTGCCACACCAGCGGCAATAGCTGGTCGGGCGAGGGGAAGGCCAACTCGAATGAAGGTTCGCCAGGGGCCGTGTCCGAGGATACGGCTGGCCTCGAGCAGGGGCTGCGATTGTGCGAGGAATGCTGCACGCGCGGCGAGGTAGGCGTAAGGATAGAGTACAAGAGTGAACAGTAAGGCGACGCCGCCGGCCGATCCGAGGTCGGGAAACCAGTAGGCGCCATGCGACCAGCCCGTCGCCGTCCGCAGCGCCGATTGCAAGGGGCCGGCGAATGCCAGCAAATCGGCATAGGCATAGCCGATGATATAGGTCGGAAGGACGAGTGGCAGCAGCAATGCCCATTGCATGGGCCGGCTGCCGGGAAAACGGCACATGGTTACCAGCCACGCGGTTCCGGTGCCGATGATGGTCGTGCCGAGACCGACGCCCACAAGCAGGATAACGGTATTGCCGACAATGTCGGAAAGCTGCGTTTCGGCGATGTGCTGCCACAACGCGCCCTGCGGCGACAGAAGGCTCGACGCAACGCCAAGCAACGGCATGGCGACCAGCGCGGCGACGATCGCGGTACCCAGGCGCCAGATCACGGCCTGGCCCACTGAGGTTGGTCCAAAAGAAAACGCATGCCACCGCGGGGCGATGGCATGCGTTCGACGTTGGATACGGTGCCCTGGGGCACGCGGACTACTTCTCTTCGGCCGGCGCTTCCTCGCTGGCGGCGGGGGCATCGGCTGCTTCGCTCTCGGCAGCCGCAGCCGCGGCTGACTTGGCCTCGAACAACGCCGCCGCCTGATCGGCAGCACGCTGGGCCGCGTCCGCTGCTTCCATGGCGGCCCGCTCGCTTTCGGCGACCAGGGCGCCGCCCTTCGAGAGGAATTCGGCCTCGTCGGGCGAACGCGCGACCACCGCCGTGATCTCGACCGTGACCTCGGGATGGAGGTGGATCTTGATCTTGTGGGCGCCCAGCATCTTGATCGGCTTGTCGAGTTCGACCTGGCCGCGCTCGATCTTGACTCCGGCGGCTACGGCGCCGTCGGCAATGTCACGTGACGTAACCGAACCGTAGAGCTGCAGGGCTTCCGACGCCTGGCGGATCAGAATGACCTGCAGGTCGCCCATCTTGGCTCCGACGGCTTCGGCTTCCCCGCGGCGCTCGAGGTTCTGGGCCTCCAGCGTCTTACGCTGCGATTCGAAGTAGGTGATGTTGTCCTTGGTGGCGCGCAGGGCCTTCTTCTGCGGCAGTAGGAAGTTGCGGGCGAAGCCGGGCTTCACCTTCACAACGTCGCCCATCTGACCGAGTTTGGGCACGCGTTCCAGCAGGATGACATTCATCGGCATGATGTGGTCCTCCGGCTAGGCGATGAGGTAGGGCAGGAGTGCCAGGAAACGCGCACGCTTGATCGCCTGGGCGAGTTCGCGCTGCTTCTTCGATGACACCGCCGAAATGCGGCTCGGCACGATCTTGCCACGTTCGGAGACGAAGCGCTGCAGAAGGCGCACGTCCTTGTAGTCGATCGTGGGTGCATTGGCGCCGGAGAACGGGCAGCTCTTGCGGCGGCGCGTAAAGGGACGGCGTTGGGCGCTCATTCTTCGTCTCCCGTAGTGGCGGCAACAGGTGCTGCGCCACCCTCATCGCCGAAGCGCGGACGCTCGCGCCGCGGCGGGCGATCACCCCAGCGGTCGCCACGATCGCCGCCCGGACGGTCGGATTTCTCGGCGCTGCGCTGCATGACGGCCGACGGACCTTCCTCGAGGGCGTCGACGCGCACGGTCAGGAACCGGATGATGTCTTCATTGATCGACATCGTGCGTTCCATCTCCTTCACCGCGGCAGAGGGAGCGTCGATGTTGAGCAGGGTGTAGTGGCCCTTGCGGTTCTTCTTGATGCGGTAGGTAAGCGAACGCAGGCCCCAGTACTCCTTCTTGGAGACGGTGCCACCCAGGCCGGTGACCACTTCGGCGAACTGCTCGGTCAGTGCCTCCACCTGCGTCGTCGGAACATCCTGACGCGCAATGAAGACGTTTTCGTAGAGTGCCATGTAGATTCGGCTCCTTATGGCTGTTGGTGACCCGGAGTTCGTCGAACCGCCCGGATCTAGCTGGCCCTTCGCGGAAGGCTTGGGCCAGCAAGGAGATCGAGGCCGATTTAGGCCTCGAAGAGCGGGGGTTATACAGGCCCATGGCTCGAAATCAAGCCATTCTCGGCGTGGCTTGACTGGGCCAGACACCCCGGTATGACTGCGTCAATTCGCATCAAATCGGGGGAAAATGCGCATGAGTCGGGCTTTCGTCTTTCCGGGCCAGGGATCGCAGGCTGTCGGCATGGGCGCCGACCTGGCCGCGGCCTTTGCTTCGGCCCGGGATGTTTTTGGTGAAGTCGACGAGGCCCTGAAGCAGAACCTGTCGAGGTTGATGCGCGAAGGGCCCGAAAGCGAGCTGGTTCTGACCGAAAACGCCCAGCCGGCCCTGATGGCCGTCAGCCTCGCGGTGATGCGCATTCTGGAGAGTGACGGCGGCAAGCCATTGCCGGCAATGGCATCTCACGTGGCCGGTCACTCGCTCGGCGAGTATTCGGCGCTGGCCGCGGCCGGCACGCTGAGAATCGCAGATGCCGCACGCCTTCTGAAGCTGCGTGGACAGTCAATGCAGAAGGCCGTTCCGGTCGGCGTCGGTGCAATGGCAGCCTTGCTCGGCATCGAACTGGAGCCGGCGATGGCGGCCTGCGAGGAGGCAGCACTTGGCGAAGTGGTCGCCGTTGCCAATGACAATGGCGGCGGTCAGGTTGTCGTGAGCGGCCACAAGGACGCCGTCGAGCGGGCGATCGAGGCGGCGAAGGCACGCGGCTGCAAGCGCGGCATGCTGCTGCCGGTGAGCGCGCCCTTCCATTGCGCGCTGATGCAGCCGGCCGCCGATGCGATGAAGGCGGCGCTCGAGGAGGTCTCCTTCGTACCGCCTAGGGTGCCGCTGGTGGCCAACGTCGTTGCGTCGGAGATCAGCGATCCGGCGACGATCAAGCAACGGCTGGTGGAACAGGTGACCGGCCTCGTGCGCTGGCGCGAGAGTGTGCAGTACATGAAGGCGAAGGGTGTCGAGGTGCTGGTCGAATGCGGCACCGGCAAGGTGCTGTCCGGACTCGTTAGGCGCATCGACAAGGACATGACGGGCCTCGCATTGAATACGCCAGGCGATATCGAAGCGTTTCTGAAAACTGCCTAGAGAGAGGGAAGCCATGTTCGACCTGAGTGGCAAGACTGCCCTCGTTACCGGCGCGTCTGGCGGCATTGGCGGGGCAATTGCCCGTGCGTTGCACGGCCAGGGTGCCACGGTCACGCTGTCAGGCACGCGTGCCGAGGCGTTGGAGCAACTCAAGGATTCACTGGCTGAGCGCACGCATGTCGTTGCCGCAAGGATGGACGATGCAGCCGATATCGATCGTCTCGCCAAGGAAGCCGAGGCGGCGATGGGCAAGCTCGACATACTGGTGAACAACGCCGGCATCACGCGGGACAACATCTCGATGCGTATGAAGGACGAGGAGTGGGAAAAAGTGCTGCAGGTGAACCTGACCGGCACCTTCCGTCTGACCCGGGCAGTCATGCGGGGCATGATGAAGCGACGGTTCGGCAGGGTCGTGAATATCACGTCGATAGTCGGCGTCACAGGCAACCCCGGCCAGGCCAACTACGCTGCGGCCAAGGCCGGCCTTATCGGCATGTCCAAGTCGTTGGCCCAGGAACTCGCCTCGCGCGGCATCACGGTCAATTGCGTGGCGCCAGGCTTCATCGCGACACCCATGACCGACGGACTGACCGACGACCAGAAGAAGGGCATTCTCTCCCGTGTTCCCGCCGACCGGCTCGGCACGCCCGGCGAGATCGCCGCTGGAGTTGTCTATCTGGCGAGCGAAGAAGCCGCCTACGTCACCGGCCAGACGCTGCATATCAACGGAGGTATGGCGATGATTTGATGGCGCCGGTTTTGGATAATGGCCACAAGTGTCTGATTCTGTGGGCTTTTCGGGTCTAGCCAATGCCCGGGGAGCTATGTTAGGAGAGCCGGAAATCGCTGACCCCCCTTCGGCGAGACGGTATTGGAAGATACGGGAAGGACAAGAGAATGAGCGACATTGCCGAGCGCGTGAAGAAGATCGTGGTGGAGCATCTCGGCGTCGAAGCGGCGCAGGTGAAGGAAGATGCGAAGTTCATCGATGATCTGGGCGCCGACAGCCTCGATACCGTCGAACTGGTGATGGCCTTCGAGGAAGAATTCGCCATCGAAATTCCCGACGATGCCGCCGAGAAGATCCAGACCGTCGGCGATGCGATCGGCTTCATTCAGAGCAACGCGAAGTCCTGATCTTCGCCAGTTCCTGCGGCAGGGAAGGCGGATGATGAGGCGAGTTGTCGTAACTGGCATGGGGATGGTGACGCCGCTGGGTGACGGCGTCGACACCAACTGGCGGCGGTTGCTTGCCGCCGAGTCGGGAATTCGGTCGATCCAGGCCTTCGACACGTCGGATCTAGCGACCCGGATTGCCGGCGAGGTGCCGCTGGGCGACAAGGCCAACGGCCACTTCAATGTCGACGCCTATATGGCGCCCAAGGATCAGCGCAAACTCGACAGGTTCATCGTGTTCGGCATGGCGGCCGCTCAACAGGCGGTCGAGGATTCAGGCTGGACACCGCAGGACGACGAGGGGCGCGACCGCACAGGCGTGATGATTGGCGCCGGCATCGGTGGTCTGCAGACCATCTACGAGACTTCGCTGGTGTTGAAGGAGAGGGGCCCGCGTCGCGTCAGTCCTTTCTTTATTCCATCGGCGCTGATCAACCTCGCTTCAGGTCAGGTTTCGATCAAGTACGGTTTCAGGGGCCCCAACCACTCCGTGGTGACTGCTTGTGCGACCGGGGCGCACGCACTCGGCGATGCGGCCCGGCTCATTCAGCTCGAGGATGCCGATGTGATGGTGGCCGGCGGTGCGGAAGCAGCGATTTGCCGCATCGGTATCGCCGGATTCAATGCCTGCAAGGCCCTGTCGACGGACTTCAACGACACTCCGACCGAGGCGTCGCGTCCGTGGGACAGGAAGCGTGACGGCTTCGTCATGGGTGAAGGCGCGGGCTGTGTCGTACTCGAGGAATACGAACACGCCAGGAAGCGTGGTGCCAAGATCTATGGCGAGATCGTCGGTTACGGACTTTCCGGAGACGCCTATCACATCACCGCACCGTCCGAGGACGGCGGCGGAGCCCAGCGCGCCATGAAGGCGGCGCTGAAGCGGGCGAAACTCAACACCGACCAGATCGACTATGTGAACGCTCACGGGACCTCGACCATGGCCGACGTTATTGAACTCGGTGCGGTCAAGCGTACCTTCGGCCAGGACGCCTACAAACTGTCGATGTCGTCGACCAAATCGGCCACCGGCCATCTGCTGGGGGCGGCCGGCGCCATCGAAGCCATCTATGCGATCAAGTCGATCGCCGATCAGGTCGTGCCGCCGACGCTCAATCTTGAGGAGCCCGACGAGGGCTGCGACATCGACCTGGTGCCGAAGCAGGCCAAACAGCGCAAGGTCCGCTACGCGCTCAGCAACTCCTTCGGTTTCGGCGGCACCAACGCGTCGTTGATTTTCGGTCCCGTTTGAGCGCCGGAGGCTGAGGGGTGCTCAGCTATTTCCGTTGGGTTCTGTTCTTCGTCGCCTTGTTTGCGACCCTGATGGGCGGTGCCCTGTATCTTGGAAATTCGCTGCTCACGGCCGACGGGCCGCTTCAGGCTACCAAGACAGTGGTGATCCCGCGCGGTGCGGGGCCCATGACGATGGCCAAGGTGCTGCAGGAGGAAGGCATCATTGACCATACGCGCCTGTTTCGCATCGCACTGATGATCGATCCCGCGCCCAAGCCGATCAAGGCCGGCGAGTATGAAGTTCCGGCGCGCACCTCGATGCGGGCACTGGTCGAGCTTTTGCAGTCGGGCAAGGTCGTGCAGCGCCGTCTGACGATCCCCGAAGGCATGACGACGGCCGAGGTCGTCGAACTGGTGCGCAAGGCCGAGGCGTTGGCGGGAGAGATCACGCTTGATCTCAAGGAGGGCGACCTCCTGCCTGAAACCTACTTCTACTCGCGCGACGACACCCGCGACGGCCTGTTGCTGCGCATGAAAGAGGCGATGGACAAGACTCTCGATGCCGCATGGCGCAAGCGCGCGCCGGGACTGCCGCTGGCGAACCGGCGCGCCGCCCTGATACTGGCGTCGATCGTCGAAAAGGAGACCGCCATTCCGGCGGAGCGGGCCAAGGTGGCGGCGGTGTTTATCAATCGCCTCCGGCGCCGGATGAAGCTCGAGAGCGACCCGACCACCATCTATGGACTTACCGACGGCAAGGCGCCGCTCAATCGCGAACTTACGCGCGCCGACCTGCAGTCAAACTCGCCCTATAACACCTATTTCGTGACGGGCCTGCCGGCTGGACCGATCTGCAACCCGGGTCGAGCCTCGATTGTCGCCGCGACCCATCCGGCACGTGACCGATCCCTGTATTTTGTTGCCGATGGCCAGGGTGGCCATGCGTTCGCCCTGACGCTGAACGAACACAATCGCAACGTCGCGCGCTGGCGCGAAATTCAGCGCGAGCGCCAGGAACAGTCTCAGGGCCAGACACCGGCGCAGCCGACGACACCCGCGGCGCCTGCACCGAGCCGGTAGTGCGCCATGCCGGCGATCCTTCTGGCACTCATTCTGCTGGCCGCCGTGGCCTTTGGCATCGCCTGGTTCCTGCGCGCCAGTCCATCGTCGCTGGCCCGCCTGCTGCGGCCCATTCTCGTCGTCCTGGGCGGCATCGGCGTTGGTGGGCTGCTGATCTTCGCCGTGCGGTTTCTGCCCGGCCTGCTGCCTGAGCTGTTCGGTCTTGCCGGCCTCGTGATTGCGACTCTTATTGCCCGGGCGGTGCGCCATCGCCCGTCCGGTGGTTTCAGTTCGCCAGGAACGACGGCACAGCGGACCGAGGTGCGCACCGTCTATCTGCAGGCCTGGATCGATCACGCGACGGGCGACGTTGGCGGCACGGTGCTATCGGGCCGTTTCGTCGGTCGCACGCTGGATTCACTTTCTGACCATGAGCTGATCGCGCTGCACGGCGAGTGTGCGGCCGATCCGGACTCCCTGAAGGTGCTTGAGGCCTATCTCGATCGCCGCCTGGGCGCGGATTGGCGGACCGCCCATAGTCCGCCCCCGGCAGGGGCAGGCACGGACATGACGCGTGAAGAAGCGCTGGCCGTGCTGGGACTGTCCGACGGCGCCACCCACGATGATATCCGCGCCGCCTATCGCCGCCTGATCCAGCGCATGCACCCCGATGCTGGTGGAAGCGCCGATCTGGCGGCCCGCATCAACCGGGCCAGGGACATCCTTCTGGGAGGATGAGCTTGTCAGTGCCAACACCGTCGTGCCATCAACCGCGACGCATATGTCCCGGCGCAGGTGATGCCTGTCAATTTGCCGGATTGATCATACAATACCCAACTGCTGAACGAGGTCGATGAGCATGGCGCAACGAGTCCGCAAAGCCGTTCTGCCGGTCGCTGGACTGGGCACACGTTTTCTGCCCGCCACAAAGGCGATGCCTAAGGAAATGCTGACGGTCGTCGATCGGCCGCTCATCCAGTACGCCGTCGAGGAATGTCTGGCGGCCGGTATCGAGGAGTTCGTCTTCGTCACCGGCCGCAATAAGGGCGCGCTCGAGGATCACTTCGACGTTGCGTACGAGCTCGAGGCAACGCTCGAGCAGCGGGGCAAGGGAGCCGAGTTGAAGCAATCCCAGGAAGCGACGCTCAAGGCGGGTAATGCGATCTTCACGCGCCAGCAGAAGCCGCTCGGTCTCGGGCATGCCGTGTGGTGCGCGCGGCACTGGATCGGCCGCGAACCGTTTGCCGTCCTGCTACCCGACGAGCTGATGGTCAGTTCGCCGACCTGCACCGCTCAACTGGTCGCCGCCCACGAAAAGACCGGTGGAAACGTCTTGGCGGTAATGGAAGTTCCCCGGGAGCAGACCAAGAGCTACGGCATTGTGGAGATCAAGGACGAGACGAACGGACTGGCCGAAATGACCGGCATCGTGGAGAAGCCCAAACCTGAAGAAGCGCCGTCGACGCTCGCCTGGATCGGCCGTAGCGTCGTCATGCCGGAAGTGTTCGACCACCTCGCCAAGCATCAGACCGGCGCCGGAGGCGAAATCCAGCTTACCGACGCCATGGCGAAGATGATCGGGCACACGCCGTTTCATGCGCTGCGCTATGCCGGCCAGCGCTACGACTGCGGCAATCGGCTCGGCTTTCTCGAGGCCAACATAGCGATTGCGCTGCAAGATCCGGACTCGGGAGCGGACACTCGGGCTCTTCTCACGCGGCTGCTGAAAGGTTGATCGCATGCGCATCGCCATGATCGGCTCCGGCTATGTTGGGCTCGTGTCCGGCGCCTGCTTTGCCCAGTTCGGCCACGATGTCGTCTGCGTCGACAAGGACGCCGACAAGATCGCGCGGCTGCTCAGGGGCGAGATGCCGATCTACGAACCGGGGCTCGACAAGCTCGTTGCCGACAACGTGCGCGCCGGCCGGCTCGCCTTCGGCACCAGTCTCGGCGATGCCGTTGGTGCCGCCGACGCGGTGTTCATTGCCGTCGGTACGCCGACCCGCCGTGGCGACGGTCACGCCGACCTGAGTTACGTTTACGCTGCGGCGGCCGAGATCGCCGACGCGATCAGCCGCTACACCGTTATTGTCACCAAATCGACGGTGCCGGTCGGCACCGGTCGCGAGGTGGCGCGCATAATCCGCGAGGCCCAGCCGGCAACCGAGTTCGACGTCGCGTCCAATCCGGAGTTCCTCCGCGAAGGCGCGGCGATAGAGGATTTCATGAAGCCCGATCGGGTTGTGATCGGTGTCGAAAGCCAGCGCGCGCGCGACGTGATGGCGGCGATCTACCGGCCGCTCAACCTGATCCAGACGCCAATGGTGTTCACGAACATCGAGACGGCGGAAGTAACCAAGTACGCGGGTAACGCCTTCCTGGCGACCAAGATCACCTTCATCAACGAGATCGCCGATCTTTGCGAAAAAGTCGGTGCCGACGTGCATGACGTGGCGCGCGGGATCGGGCTGGACGGCCGCATCGGCCGCAAGTTTCTTCATCCCGGTCCCGGGTTCGGCGGGTCGTGCTTTCCAAAGGACACCCTCGCGCTCGCCTACACTGCGCGCGAGGTCGGTGCGCCGCAGACTATCGTCGAGCAGGTGATCGACGTAAACAATATGCGCAAGAAGCGGATGGCGCAGAAGGTCATCAATTTCTGCGGTGGGTCGGTGGCCGGAGTGACGGTCGCCGTGCTCGGCCTCACCTTCAAGGCAAACACCGACGACATGCGCGATGCGCCCTCGCTCGACATCGTGCCGGCGTTGCAGGCGGCCGGGGCGAAGATAGTGGCCTTCGATCCCGAAGGAATGGAGGAGGCGGCGCGTGCGCTGTCGGGAGTCACCTTTGCCAAGACCGCCTATGACGCGGCCAGCGACGCCGACTTGCTGCTCGTGATCACCGAGTGGCATGAATTCCGCGGCCTCGATCCGCGACGCATCAAGGAAGTGATGCGCCAGCCGCGCATCGTCGACCTGCGTAACATCTTCGATCCCGACGAAATGCGCGGCTTCGGCTTCACCTATGAAGGCATTGGCCGTCCCAAGCCGCGTACTTGATAATCCAAGGCAGATCCGGAGCGATTGCATGAGCCAGACGGCGCACAAGTTCAACCCAACCATCCTGCGCGAGTACGATATTCGCGGCATCGTGGGGGGCACCGTGCATGCGGCCGACGCCCGGGCCATCGGGCGAACGCTCGGTACCATGATCCGCCGCAAGGGCGGCAAGCGTGCGGTGCTAGGCTATGACGGCCGCCTCAGTTCGCCGGAGCTTGCTGCAGCCTGCATCGAGGGCCTGACATCGGCCGGCATTGACGTCACCAATATCGGGCTCGCCGCGACGCCGATGCTCTACTTCGGCGTCTACCATCTCGAAGCCGATGGCGGCATCATGATCACGGGCTCGCACAATCCGCCAGACTACAACGGTTTCAAGATGATGATGGGCAAGAAGTCGTTCTTCGGCGCAGATATCCAGAAACTTGGCGAGATGGCGGCCGTGGGCGACTGGGAAAGCGGGCAAGGCAAGACTGAAGATCTAAACATTCTGGCCGATTACGCGGCGCGGCTCTTGAAGGATGTAAAGCCGGGCAAGAAGCTCAAGGTCGCTTGGGATACCGGCAATGGCGCCGTCGGCGTTTCGATCCGCGCCGTCGTCGACAGGTTGCCCGGTGAGCACTTCGTGCTGAACGAAAAAGTCGACGGTACGTTCCCGGCGCATCACCCCGACCCGACGGTGCCGAAGAACCTCGAGCAACTCGCGGCCGAGGTCAAAAAGCGCGGCTGCGACTTCGGTATTGCTTTCGACGGCGATGGTGACCGGATCGGCGCCATCGACAGCAAGGGACGTATTCTGTGGGGCGATCAACTTCTCGTGCTGTGGTCGCGGGATGTCCTGAAGGCGTATCCCGG